>Ga0255088_1000033_pt1 | contig 98297 bp, 93 predicted proteins | sample Colum_Miss_RepB__2_FD_188587 | JGI IMG/M metagenome (GOLD analysis project Ga0255088, IMG submission 188587) | Freshwater microbial communities from Columbia River, Oregon, United States - Colum_Miss_RepB_8d | ecosystem: Environmental > Aquatic > Freshwater > River | place: USA: Oregon...
TGTTTTGTTCAAATAATTTGTATAACTTATGAAGATCTGACTCTGGCGTCAGAACATTCCAAACATTATTTTCTGCATTTTCACATACGATGATAGTTTCAATTTTTACCTTGGCAACCTTCTTATCCAAGATTTCAAACACATCGCTTGCATTAGACTTTAACTTGAGAAGTTCTGGTCCATTTTTTACATTCACTGTGACCGTGTTGGTGTAGAGTGTATGTAGATCCAGTGGCGCTTCTTTCCAGCATTTATCTTGATCGGAATAAAATACGATCAAATCATCTGTCAATTGAACAACGTCAAGTTTATTTATGTGTTTGATTGTTGATACGGGAACGGTATAAACAATATTGTTATAGTAGACTTCTTTAATATTCATAGACTTTTATAAATCTTAGAATTGACCATACTTTCTAAGAAATGACCAATTTCAACTTTGTATCTCACAGTTTTCAGATAAAGATGTGCTCTCTTAATGAGATCCAAATCTTTAAGCTTTTCTTCCAGATCAAACTGACTATCAATATATAGTGGATATCCTTCACCCAAGTATTCGACAACAGCGGGCAAACGATTTATAAATATTGGAGTCGCTCTAGCCATACATTCAATGATACCATTGTTTGCACTACTATCGTATAGATCCAAATAAACGACATTCTCTGTCAAAATCTTATCATATTCATCGTTTGGCAAAAAGTCAAGGATTTTAACAGAGTTACGTTGTTCATCAGTGATGTATTGATTACTGACAAGAGACTCTATTTTTTCTAATCTGAAAATGGTGTCTTTACACTTATTGTTTGGAAGCAATCTGACCTTTTGATAACCGTGCGCTCTAACAGTATATAACGCATTCAATTTACGTAACCACCAACCTATTGTGATAAGCTTTTTCTCTTGATTCTTCGCAAATCTTTCAAAATCAAATTGTAACTCTGGAATTTCAGTTGGATGATATAGTGACTCAACTGGAATAAAAGGTATGTATTGACGTATCACCTTGGCATGATATTCGGATAAAGTATAGATACCCTTACATCTTCTAAGACTGTCTAGGAAGTATGGATCTTGCAATATGATGTTACTGAATGCATTGTTGTCACTAAACCACGGTGGCATGTTTGGAGGATTGTGAATAAACCCAATCCAACTCTTGTTGTAAGGAATAGTCTTTTGAAGAATACATTCTGTCTTTCTCCAACTAAAATTGTTCTCTATAAACCCGTCACAATAAACGCCACTGTTGCTATTGAGCGCTGCCATGTTGTGCAACACATAATTCCATCCAGATCTATGTGAATAGAAAGACAATTGTCTACCAAGATTGATCTTCTTTGGATACTTGTTATTATCAGTCAACTCTTTGAACTTGATGATGATGTCACCATACTCACCCTTGTTCAAGACATTTGACTTCTCTATAACAAATCCAGTTTCTACCAATACACGTTCGTTGAAATTGGTATCTTTGAATAACAACCTACTGGTATTGTTCTTGATGCCATTGACATAAACGTCTACAATCTTGATGCCATACCGATTGTTGCCAGATCGGTTTATAAATGACCCGTCGAATGTAACATCACAGTTGATCTTGACATTCTTTTCTTCTTTGGAAATTATCTTCAATGAGTGTTGACCACGTTTCATCGAATATACATGATCAACTTCATTTATAGTAAACGTCACATTGACATCGGTAATTGATTCCACTACAACTTCAAATTTGTATACATCGGGTCCAATTATAATTTCAGCTTCTTTGTCTGACCAAATACCATTGACCAACGATTCATTGTGCCATCCATTTTTAAAGTAAATTGGAAACAATGAAGACTCTTCCGTTTGTGACGTATTTGGTTGATACAATTCTACAGAATCAAGATATACACACTTTCTAATATTTGCGTAGTATGCGTTCTTGAGACTGTTGCACAAATCTTCGTATGACGGATCAACACTCTTGGTGTTCATATTGATCCACATCAACATTGATGTATCTATGTTTTTGTCATAACTACTGATATATGTTGTGTTGTAATTAACCTCAAACAATCTAGGATAGTTTGTAAGGTAATCTGTCATACCGCCATGTAAAGGACTTACAATATCTTTATTCTTAGTCTTTGCGGTGTAACATGGTATATTGAATCCTTCACCTCTTGATACGTTAACATAAATGTCAGTGTCATCATGTAGACTCTGAATTTTGTCAAAGCTCAACCTTTCGCTTATTACTACAATAGGAGCATAAGCAAAGTCTTTGTCCCGATTCTTGATCTTTTTGAGTATGATCTCTTGTATATGTTTCTCAATGGTCTTAACATTATTAAGGTTGTCAGTGAACTTACATATCAATAATGTTTCGTCATCAAAAGCAAATGAATCCAAGTATGCTTCGATCAAAAACCCAGTGTTCTTTCTGGATACCAATGACGATACATTCAGAAACTTGACTCTCTTGGCAAACCGTTGATAGTTTATTGGAACCGGACTGAATATTCTGGCATTTTCAAATAAGTCAACTATACTGTGACGTTTATAGTGAACGGGTGGTATTGTGTGTGGTTCCACTATAATATCCTTCTTGATGCCTGAATTTACAAACACCTCTTTACACCATTGTGAAGGCACGCTTACTACATTTACGATACTGTCATTTATCGCTTTTACCCACTTGTCTGGAAGCGGATCAAAGTCCCATACAGTTCTGCCAGTAATTTTTTTGTTACCAATCCAATCTTTGTGTGACTCAATGACTTGATTCCAAATGTCGGGTGTAAAATGAATCACCACTTCCGAATCACTCAACTTTTCTTTCTTTGAAAATACGGGAAGCTTCTTTAAGTTGTTGTGAAAATACTTGTAAAACTCAGTGTCATCTTTTACTGGTGCTCCAGACAATGTAGCAAAATAAACTTCATGACCGTTTTGTAATAGGTCATAAATGTATCCCTTGGCCGCATTAGCATACCCACTCGCACCATCCGCACCGAAATAAACAACTTTCTTGTTACTCATTTGGTAATAAATAGTCCGAGTGGGTATTTGCCTACTTTTTACAATTACTTAGATATGACCTTTATGATCTTGGCAATACAAGCCATGAACGTAATCTCTTTATCAATAACCAATGCATTTTGGTATAGACTTTCCGAGATATCTACAATCACACTAATTGTATGACCATTATCATACTCAATAGCCTTGTTATATAACTCAGAATACAGTTCGTCAAAATGTTTGATACCTGCATCATTGATCAACTGTCTAATCTCAGTAAATGCCTTCTTGTTGGTCTTGGCAGTCTTAAGAATAGAAATCATCTTGTTCTTTACATCTGCATTGGCAGACTGTAACTTGACCAGCTCCAATTTTCCACTGGTAGAACTCTGTTGAACAACATTGACGATCTTACGAATATCTGGATAATACTCTTTGACCACAGTTGCCACCGTTGGCATTTCAAATGTGATATTCTCCTTCGTAAGGATCTTCACGATATACATCGCAACATCCTTCATCGTAGGAGGTTCCAATTTGAACACTTGAGTCCTACTGAACAACGGTTCAATGATCTTATCAATATAGTTACAAGTAAGAATAAAACGAGTCGTCTTACTGTAAGTCTCCATCAAATTACGAAGTGATGCCTGTGAGTTTGTAGACATATAGTCAGACTCGTCCAGAATCACAATCTTAAGATCATTGAAACCCATTGTTGATGCGAACGGCTTGATCTTATCACGAACAAAGTCAACACCAGTGTTATCTGATGCGTTGACATACATCACATCACACGGAATGTTCTTGGTAATAATCTTTGCAAGTGTGGTCTTACCAGTTCCTGCATTACCATGAAATAACAAATGTCCAGGCACATTCTTCTTGGTGATATAATCAGTGATGATCGATCTGACTCGTTCATCACAAATATAGTCTTCCAAAGTGTCTGGACGATACTTTTCAGCCCAAACACCATGGTCAGAAACTTGAGGTTGTTCTGTTTCAGTAAAGAAACTCATAATTTATATTAGTCGATATTCTTGAATTCGATCAGGAAGTAATTGCTGTTAAACATTGCATTATCAAATTCAACGTTCGCAATACCTGCATCACTGATCTTCAATACAGCATTATCACAGTCTGTGTTGGAAGTCAAGATCTCCTTCAAATACTTCGCACTGAAATGAAGAGTCTTACCAATCTTATCCTTACCTGCAACCGGCTTGACCTCAATATTGATACGATTACTGTTTACATTACTAAATCCAAGAGTCATCTTGATCTTACCCTTCTTGTCTGTGGTCAAAGTGAAAATATCAACATCACTCAACGCACTCTTTGCCTTGACAAAGGTAGTCACGAACTCCTTGGTCAACGGAATTTCCAAATTAAACGGAGGCAACTTCTTGAGTTCAGCCGCCTTTGGAATCACACTCAAATCAGCCGTAACATACTGAACATCGGTTTCGGCACTTGCCAACACCAAAGATGTAACCTTGTCGTTGGTCTTTGTAGGAGAAATAGTCAACTCATCAGCCAAGACAGTCAACATCTTCTTCAACTTAGCTGTGTCATTAACACCAATCTCCATGTCTTCCAATCCATCATTTGTCTTGATCGTGACAAATCCCAACACGTTCTTGTCATCACTAATTGCAGATGTCTTGATGTTTGTATCTTTTGCGTTTACTACCCACTTTACAGACTCAATAGTTCCGTTAAGTGAATACTTGTCAATGAATGTATTTAATGTTTCTTTCTTCATACTTGTTTATGCTACTATGTTGTTTTGTTACTGTCAAACCGTTTCAAAAAATTCTTCTGGGATAATACTAACATTAGTCTTTTCTTTAATACACCGACTATGTGTATCGTTATCCATAAAGAAAAGATCAGTTGGTGATATGTAAAAGTGATTGATCAAATAATCAGCATAAGCTACACTTCTCATTTGATAATACACCTTCACATTGTTTTGTAGTGTTCTAAACTCTATGTAATAGACTTTTGGATCACTTAATCTGTATAACTGAGACTTGGGTATATACAATTCGTGGTCGCATATCTGATTCTTGGTAAATTCAACATACGGTCCACGTTGTCCTATTACAACACGTTGATATTGTGTTGCAATAGGTGTGTTTGATATACAGTCAAATAAAGGTAACTTGGTTCCCTCTAAGGGGATATTCAATAGTTTTTCGTAGGAACTCATTGATCAATACTATCAAGTGATTGACAAAACATCAACCTATAAGAAGTATCAGAAACTAAAGAACTCACCAAGCTTTTTATCAGTCTGATTTGGATAATCCCAATTCAAAATGTTATAGAAATCCAAAAGTTTACCTTTCAACTCTTGTTCATACATTGCGTTTCTATCAACATACTGATTGACAAAATCCATAATACGATCTGGATCAGTTCCGTCTGCTTTCAAAGCAATACAGTCAGAACCATACTCGTTGTTCTTCAAATATACCCACTTGATCTTTTGACCGTGGAAAATCGGAGGAACAATTTTATCCAATTCCCAATGTTGCAATAGATCATTGTAAAACAACGCAGCCTTTGCCTGTGCAGTGGTTCCTTTGATATATTTGAACTTACTACGAGTCTTCGGATTATAATCAGTCTTGGTTTCACCACCACTCTTGAACTTGACACTGGTATTCTTTGCAATTTCAATAACAGATGACTCGACCAAGTTGGTTTCCAAGAACTTCAAGATATTTTGATCAATGATTTCTTTGTCAGTCTTACGAAGAATATCATCCAAGAATTGTTGCATGAACTTACGAAACTGAATTGGGAATGATGTTCTAACAACGTCAATACCCTTCACTTCCATTTCATCACACACGATACCACCCTTGTTGATGATAAACTGTGCATATCGTTTCTTAGCCAACCAAAAACCAGTCTTTGCAATAACTTCTTGTTTTGCATCAAACCGATGTTTTTCGATGTTAAAGAATCGAACTGCCATCATATCATAAAACTTATTGACAAACGACTGAACTTCGCCAGTCACCTTCAAGATTGCATCAGTCATTTGCTTTTCATCATTCTGATCAATCTCAGGCATGTTCTTCTGAATGATAGGCAGCGCACTTGCGAAACAAGAATCAGTGTCGGTATAAATCACCCAATCACCTTCGGTTTCGTTCAACGTCTTCTTGAAATATTCATTGATTGCCTTACCAGTGGTCTTGATAATATCTTGACCAGTGATAGTCACGGCACTCGCATTATCCTTATCATAGAATCTAAAGATAGGAAGACCCAAAACACCATAGATTGAGTTGAGTAGAACCTTTTGAACCTTCTGTCTCTGTTCATAAAATTCATACATAGACTCATCACCTTGTTCGTGATACTTCTTAGCCATCTTACGCATGTCTTTGCGTTCATCGAACCACTTGACCAGAATCTCTGGAATAACACCGGCAGTCTCTTTGTAATAAAGAACACCGTTACTCGCAACACTCAACTTGGATTCTGCAATCAATTTCTTGAACTGTTCATTTGTATAAGCGTTTCCACCAATATGGTAAGTGGAAATTCTGTTTTGTGTGAACATCTTGGCACTGTAGTAATACAGTCTTTGTTCAATATATTGTTCCAACGAAGTTTCTTTCTGTGTGCTGTCACTCAGATTGTTGTAATCATCGGTCAATTCTGCACGACGTTCATCAACAAACTTTTCATCAAATTCAATTCTATCAATAACACCTATCTTGGTTTCAGGACTGATGTTAAGACTGATGATGATATTCGGATACATTGATGTAAGGTCCAAGTCAAAAACCCAATCATAACGACCAGGCTTAGGAGCCTTAACATATGCACCTTCAAATCCTTCTTCATTTTCATCTAAACGTTGCTCATATTCTTCCCTACCCTCAATAGGTTTATTCTTGGCAACTTGTCCCTTTCTACGAAGATACATAAGAATTGCACCTTCGATGAATCGTGAACTCATTTGATAACAATCATACGGAACGTGACCCTTGTGACAAATAGCCCTAGCCAATTCAATAAACTGAAGTTTCTTCTCCAATGCGACAATAATCTGAACGTCATTCAAGTTGTATTCGATATACTTCTTGATATCAGACTTATACAAATCATCAAGACTTCCTTTGTAGGTAATCTTTTCCATACCCACAACCTTCTTACCAATCGCATTAAGTGCATAACTTGGTTCTTTCTTGATGTTCAACTTTTCATAAAGACGCATATAGTCCAAGTGAGTCACACCAGCGATTACGAGTTTCTTACTCCAATCGTTGATATAAGTCACACCAATCGGACTCATACGTTTTGCCTGTGAAGCACCAATAATGTTCTTCATTCGACGATACAAGTAAGGCATGTCGAAATCATTACTGTTCCAACCAGTCACAATGGTTGGTTGAATTTCTTCCCACTTGGTAACAAAGTGAGCCAACAAACTTTCCTCTGTAGTGAAACTCACAACCTCGACATTATCTTTGGAAAATGTCTCAAGTTTACCTTCTCTATCAAGAATGAAAGCAGTATACTTTTCGGTCAGACCATCACAGATTGCGATAGCTGTAATTTCCTTGTCTGCTTCATCAACGTTTGGAAATCCACCTTCGGTGCTGACCTCAATGTCCAGATACAACACACGATGTCCTTCTGAAAGATCATCACTATCTTCGTATGCGTCGATCAAGATTCTGGTTTCAATCGGAACGTCTGATTCAAACAACGATGGATCTCTGGGATTAAAACTATAAACCTTCTCAAGTTCATCACCAAAAATACTCTTATACTTTCCGTTGGGACGTTTACGATACGCATACGGTCTGAACACGAAGTTCGTGTAACCTTTTTTGTCATCCCAAAGATGACACGTATTTGTCTTTTTGTCGAAATAGATGTTTTGATACATAACCTATGTTCTTATGGTAGTCGCAACTTGTCCATAAGTCCATCGAAAACTTGCAGCTTCTCTGGCTTGATCATGAGTCTGCAATTTGTTAACCTATTCATCAATTTTCTATGATTAATGCTTGTGAATAAAGATGGTTCAAGGTCAACTCCCGCTAATACGGGTGGGTTGACCTTGTTCACACAATACCACAATATTGATAATTCGTCTTCGTTAAGACTGTGTAACTGTTGTAGTGTCATTATTTCAGCTTAAAACCAAATATGTTAGAACCATAATTTACAAACAAAACATTATCCAATTTGGACTGCAATGTCTTTAACTCAGCTGTATGAACTTCTTTTTCTACATCTTCTACTTCTTTGATGCTGAAACTGTTGCCTGTGGTCTTTACGCTAGCTTCTCTTGGACTCAAAGATGCTTGTGGAGTTATTACCAAGAAGTCACCTTCCTTCAAATCCTTCTTTTTCTTGCTGCTCTTTGCATCTAGCACCACAGCCTTACCTTCCACAACATATACTTGCGTAAATTTTTCTCCAGACTTAACAAAAATCTTTGCCTTATCAAAAATAATAAGTGCCATTGAAGTTCCCACGGTCACAGATTTGTCCGATTCACTGATAATATACATTTCTCCGATGTTAGAGAAGTTGAGAGAATGATCCTTAATTTTCACCACTTCAGGTAGCGAAAAATTGTTTACATACTCAGTCTGAGTTGCATTGAAATAAGCCGCTGAGTTTTCCTTTTGATACACAGAAACTCTATATGGCAGGGCGTATGTCGCAGTTCCGTTTGTTCCAATTGTTACTGATAAGTTATTGGTCAAAGTGTAGGTCTTACCATTTGTTGTAGGCAATACGTTCAGTTTATTTGCAACAACCTCACCCAATTCAACTTTATCTGTAGAATCATATAGATAAAGATCATTTGCTAATAGCGAGACTCCAGTTAGTAATAATGTTAGTAATTTCTTCATACGTTAATAAATAGTTGTTATAAATTGACAGTTCAAGGTTATAGTGTATCATGTCATTATGTCTGTTCAAGAAATAAAAAAGAATCGTGTTAGTTTCAGCCAATATTCGACATTTTTGAAGTGTCCACACAAGTGGTATTTGGATTATGTCAAGAATCTTCGTGTGCGTGATGATAGTATTCACACCACATTTGGAACTGCAATTCACCATGTGTTTCAAACATATCTGGATACACTGTATAAGAAGAGTGTAACCGAGGCTGATTCATTGAACCTCAATAAAATCTTCATCGACAAGTTTACTGAAGAAGTCAAAAAGTTGAAGCCTGAAGACTACAACGAAGAAGAGTTCACTGACTTTTGTTTTGATGGGCAAGACATTATCTCTACATTCTGTAAGACTGCCAATAGACTCAAGTATTTTCCAGCAAAAGACTATGAACTGGTTGGTATTGAAATTCCTTTGGAGATGCCACTCAAAAACAACGTTGAATTTGTTGGATTCATTGATATTGTTCTTAAGGAAGTAAACAAAGAAAAGTATCGTATTATTGACTTCAAGACTTCTGGTCAAGGTTGGAACAAGTATCAAAAAGAAGATGAAAGCAAATATGCTCAGCTTCACCTATACAAGAGTGTTTACAGTAAGAAGTTCAATGTTCCTTTGGAATCTATTGATGTCGAATTCTTCATCGTCAAACGTAAGTTGTTAGAAAACGTTAGCTTCCCACAAAGCAGAATTCAAGTATTTATTCCTCCCCATGGATCAAACCATATCAAGGAATCAATTAATAACTTCATTGAATTCTTGGATCATGGATTCAAACCAGATGGATCTTATAATGAGGATAGTCAATATCCCAAGATTCCAGGCAATGGTAAAAAGAACTGCAAGTATTGTATCCACTACAAGAAAGCTTGCGACGGTAAAGCCACAAAATAAAATATAAGGTCCGCCAGCATATTTACATATGTATATATGTGAATATGTTATGGACCAATTTGTTACTACAGTAAAACTTGACAATGAGTTATATACTCAATTCAAGGAAATCAATGTGCGAGCACGTATATCTTTTCAGGACTTTGTAAACAAGTGTCTTGAGAAGTATGTTGAAGACGATGATTTTAGAAATGAAATCAGCGAGAGTGTTGTGCAGCAGTTGAGTTATAATAAACCGTTTCAACTCTCAAATCCCAAAAGCAAACAATGAAAAAGAAAAAGATACTATTATTAAGTGATGATCTTCGAATGCATAGTGGTGTGGCAACTATGAGTCGAGAACTGGTATTAGGCACATTACACCATTATGACTGGGTTCAGATCGCTGGTGCAATCAAACATCCAGAAGCCGGTAAGGTTGTGGATATGTGTGATGCTTCCAATAAAATGACTGGTCTAAAAGACTGTTATTTGAAATTATACCCAGCCGATGGTTATGGTAATGAAGAAACACTGTTTGGTGTAATTGGTGCTGAGAAGCCTGATGCCATCCTACACTTCACAGATCCTCGTTATTGGGCTTGGTTGTATCTGATTGAGAATCAAATAAGAAGCAAGATTCCTTTAACATATCTGGACATTTGGGATGATCTACCATATCCTATGTGGAATAGACCGTTCTATAAGAGCTGTGATGCTTTGTTTGCTATTAGTAAACAGACCGACAATCTAAACAAGTGGGTATTGGGACCAGAATATTGCACCAGTATCTACGGAGACTTTGACAAGGAAGGAAAAATTGTATGCCAGTAAAAGGAAAACATTTATTACATTACGTTCCACACGGAATCGACTCAAAGGTGTTTAACACACTTCCCAAGAACAATGGTTTGGTCAACAAACTAAAGAAGGAGTTGTTGGGCGACACCAATTACAAGTTCGTGATTGGGTTCAACAGTAGAAACACTCATAGAAAGCACCCAGCCAACCTAATTTTGGCATTCAAAAACTTCTGTGATCATTTGACTCCAGAACAAGCAAAGGAATGTGCTTTGTTGATGCATACGGACAAAACATGTGATCAAGGAACCAACCTTCTGTCAGTTATTGAAGCAGTGTGTCCAGATTATACTGTTGTCATCGACGAAAATCGTAGAACTCCAGAAGAAATGGTCGCATTTTACAATATTTGTGATGTGGTTGCCAATGTGAGTTCCAATGAAGGATTTGGATTGAGTATCGCCGAAGCAATCATGTGTGGAACTCCAGTTATTGCAACTGTGACTGGTGGTCTACAAGATCAATTGGGTCTTGTGGATGATGATGGAAAGCCATATGAGTTTAACTTGGAGTTTGGCACCAACGTCACTGGTAAATACAAGAAACATGGTGTTTGGTCAAAGCCATTGTGGACCAAAGTTCAAACACTACAAGGTAGTCCTCCTACACCATACATCATGGATGACTTTGTGGATTACAAGGATATTTCTGAGGCTATCATGTATTGGTATTTGGTTGGTCCAGAAAAGAGAGAGTCATATGGTGCCGAAGGTAGACGTTGGGCACTAAACGAAGGTGGTATTAACTCTAAGAACATGTGTGATCAGTTCATTAAAGCAATGGATTTCACTATTGATAACTTTACACCACCCAAGAAGTTTGGTATATTCCGTTATAGTGAAGAGTTCAACACGGACAATTTGCCACAAGATAAACTTGGATTTGATATGCACAAGATCGATGTTGAAGCCATCAAGAAGGAAATTCAATGAATGTTAAAAAACTATCTGATAAAGCGGTAATTCCTAGTAAGGGAAGTGTTGGTGCGGCTGGTTATGATTTGTATACAACCGAATCATATGAGCTTAAACCAGGTGAACGTAAAGCATTTAAGACAGATATCGCATTGGCTATCCCAGAAGGATTTTATGGTCGAGTAGCACCACGTAGCGGACTTGCTGTTAAACACGGTATTGATGTTCTTGCTGGTGTTATTGACAGTGATTATCGTGGAGAAATTCTAGTTGCACTAATCAACCTTGGTGACAAACCAGTTCAACTACCTATTGTAAAAGACGGTAAAGAAACCGCAATTGCTCAAATTATTTTTGAAGCATGTGGAACTATTACCGGTGGATTTGTTGAAGTCGATGATCTAACTGCTACCCAACGTGGGTCTGGTGGATTTGGTAGTAGTGACAACAAACGTGAAACCATAGACCAAGCATCCAAACAAATGTCAAAGATGGAAGAACTATACAACAAGTTGGGAGGCATTCCAACACCAGCAAGAAAGTATAGTGAACTAATCAACGAAAGAGAACAACAACAATTCAACAAATAATATGAGTAAACCACTATGTTTAATTTCTGGTCCAGTCTTCAACCGTAGCGGATACGGTGATTGGGCAACAGCCGTTGCTAAGAGCATCGTTCGATATGATAAATACGATGTAAAGATTGCACCTACTCGTTGGGGTAATTGTCAACCAAAACGTTATATCGAAGAACTGACAGATCCAGAAGATAGAAACCTCACTACGAAGTTTCTGTTGCAACCTCTTCAAAAGCAACCAGATCTGTTTATTCAATTGAGTATTCCCAATGAGTTTCAGCGTGTGGGTAAATACAACATCGGTATGACCGCTGGTATTGAAACCACAGTCGCATCTGGTGAGTTCATTGAAGGTGTGAATAGAACCGATTTGACCATCGCATTGTCTAAACATTCCAAGGATGTGTTGGAAAGCACCAAGATGTTGAAGCAAACCCCAGATGGTAAGCGTGAAGAAATTGCGGTCAAGAAGCCAATCGAAGTGTGTTTCTGGGGAGCTGACACTCGTATCTTCAAGAAGACTGATGAACGAGTTGCAACCGTTGATGAAGCACTCGCCAATATCAAGGAAGACTTTGCTTACTTGTTTGTTGGTCAGTGGACTCACAGTGGATTGTTTGCAGATCGTAAGGACATTGCAAATCTAGTCAAGACCTTCTGTGAAGCATTTAACAACAATTCACCGAACAAGCCATGTTTGATCCTCAAGACTTCGGGTGTTGGATTCTCAACTGTTGATAGGTTTGAAATTCTAAACAATATCAATAAGATTACCTCGTCGTTTGAAGGTCAAGTTCCTAATGTATATCTGTTGCATGGTGAGTTGACCGAGGTAGAAATGAACGCACTGTTCAATCATCCAAAGGTAAAGGTTCATATTTCATTTACTCATGGTGAGGGATATGGTCACCCATTGTTGTTACAAACACTCAGTGGTAAGCCAGTTCTTGCTCCAGATTGGAGTGGTCACCTTGACTTCATGAATCCAAAGTATGCTACATTACTTCAAGGTCAATTGGTTGATGTAGATAAAAAGTCCGTCAATCAGTGGATCATCAAGGACAGTAAGTGGTTTAGAGTATCTTATGGTCTAGCTGAAACTAAGATGAAGGAAATCTTCAATAGTAGACCAAAGAAGATATTTGAAAATGCAGAACTTCTTCGTCAAGAAAACGCCGAGAAGTTTAGTATGGATGCCATGGACAAGAGACTGTGGACTATATTGGATCAGTATGTCCCCAAGTTTGCTGTTGAGAATCAATTTGTGCTTCCAAAGTTCACTAAGTCAACTGGTGACTCTTTGTCGGCTGGACTACCTACATTGAAGATCTAACATGTTTCTTTCATACTTAATTACCACCCATAACGAAACGACCAGCTTGGATAAGTTGTTGTCCAAGCTGGTTTCTTCCCTCAAACCAAACCAAGAAATTGTTGTGATTGATGATCACTCAACTAATCCAGATACACTGGCTGTGTTTGAGAAGTATCAAAACTCTATACAACTACGTCTTCATAGATTGGATAACAACTATGGAGCACAAAAGAACTTTGGTATTGACTCTTGTAGAGGTGAGTGGATATTCCAACTTGACGGTGACGAATATCCTACGGATGCTTTGTTGGAACACATTGAATTATTAATCAAACAAAATGATGTCAATGATGTCATTTGGTTGCCAAGATGCAATAATTTCACGGGTGTAACTCAAGCTGACATTGATATGTGGGGTTGGCGTATGGTTGAGGGTATGGTAAACTTCCCAGACTATCAGTCACGGTTGTATAAGAGAAAGCCAAACATTCGTTACAAGAAACGTTTGCATGAACGAGTTGAAGGTTATGATAGCTATACCATTATTCCTCCTCAAAAGGAATATGCAATTGTTCATGAAAAGACGATTGAAAAACAACGTGAAAGTAATGATCGGTATATGAAGAACTTTACTGTCGAGGAAAATCTGGGAACTCCATAACATGAGAACTTGTTTTATCAGTCCAATCAACATAAACGGAAAGGTTCCACGAAACTTCAATAACTTGAGTGTTGTAGTATCTTGGCCTGTTGCATCTGACTCTGATATCATCAACGTCTTTGGTTTGGCACAGTCCGATCCCCAGTCCATACAACAACAGTATGATATTGGTGTGATAATTCTGCCCAAGGACATTTCACAACTCAATCTTGAGACACTTCTTGTCAATGCTAAAAAGTTGTGTAAGAAGGTTGGTCATATGCAAGAGGGTAGTCATTGGTATTATCAAGATTACAAGTATGTTGATCAAATCAGATATTTGAACTTTGTTGGATCTATGGATATACTGTTTGCTCATAGTAAAACAGATGTTCCATATTACAGTGGTATATACAAAAAGAAAACGTATACTATTCAAACTCTGATTGTGGATGATGGGTTACGTGCGAAGAACATTACCCCAGAACGTAATGGTGAAGTTATTATTGGTGGTAACTTCTGTAGTTGGTATAGTGGGATTGATAGTTACTTTGTGGCACGTAACTTCAATAAACCTATTTGGGTTCCAAGTATGGGTAGACGTATTGAAAATGAAGAACATACTCCAAATCTAAACCACTTGCCATTTTTGGAGTGGACTGATTGGATGATTGCCTTGTCCAAGTTTAGTTATGGTGTTCATTTGATGAGACCCAGAGTTGCTGGAACGTTTGCATTGAATTGTTCTTATTGGGGTATACCATGTATTGGATACACAGGATTGGACACTCAACAAATTCTACATCCAGATCTAAGTGTTGATACTGGAGACATTGAAAGTGCTAATAAGTTGGCAATTCAACTACGTGATGATAAAGATTTTTACAACCAATGTGTTGATGTTACCAAATCAAATTATCAAAAATATTACACCGAACAAGTTTGGTTGAAACAATGGAGAGAAATGTGCAATGATATTTTGGCGAATTCTTAACGATAAACGAGTGAATGTATATGAATGTGAAGCTTTGGGATTTCCTCAAAGTGATGCTAGATTCATTCCCGATGACTATTTGGCAAAACAAAAGTTCGTGATTCTCAGAACATGTTTTGGTATTGGTGATTGGGGTATCATCTCAGCACTACCACGCAAACTAAAAAGAAAGTATCCAGATTGTAAGGTTTATCTACCATCTGAGGCGTTGTTGTTCAAATTGTTCTCAGACATTCTAAGTCCGTCTGTTCTGACCAACAAACCATTTAGTGTAGTCAAAGACATATTTGCAAATAATCCTTATGTGGACGGTTATGTTGATACTTGTGAGGGTGATGTATTTCACGATCACTACAGAATCTATAATCCAGAATTACCCGATGAACCTCTTGCCAAACAAATGTTGAAGTTCTGGCAATTCAGAGATCATGAATTGGATGATGTTTTGCCAGAATTGTATTTTAGCAAATCAGAGATTGGTTTGGGTGATAAAATCATCAATGGGTTTACTGGTGACAAGCCATTTGGAACACTGTTGTTGTCGAACCGTTATGACTATCAATCAGATGAAAAGTTGTTGAAATACATCAATCTGTATGATTTACCTTATTACTACTGGACATCAAAACCAATAGAACTCACAAGGTTTGCTAATATAAACAAAGTGTTGGATATGAGTATGTTACCTCTACGTATTCAGTTTTACATAAAAACTCGAGCACTTGTCAACATTGGAAATCAAAGTGGTATGAATGATACCATTGCAAAGTATACCAAGAACATCACGCTTCAAAGACAATTTCCATTGGGAGGTAATTTTGTCGAAGCAACGCAATACATCTAATATTATGGAAAACAAACTAAAATTTGACTGGGAAAACTATAAAACAGACAAAAACATGACTGGCCATGGATACAATGATTGTTATGATGATGTTTTTGAGACACGCCGATTTTTGTGTAAAAATGTAATAGAAATAGGAACTAGACCAGGTAGTATCAATTTGTGGAATGACTATTTTCCAAATTCTACTCTATATGGTTTGGACATACTTGACCCAAAAGTAAAAAGTGACCGATTTGTTTATGAACATGTGAATCAAGGAAGTGAAGAAGATTGGCAAACTTTCAAAAACAAATATGACTTCACGTTTGATGTCATAATTGATGACGGTCCACATACGACTCCAGAACAGTTGATATGCTTCAATACAGTGTTTGAGAAACTATCATCTGGTGGTATATTTGTAATAGAAGATTTACATGCGACCGAACCGTATGACAACACCTATCTTAGGAATAGAAAATATTGTAATTTCTCGATTCTTGATGTATTGAAAAATTTCCAAAATAACATATACACACCAATTGAATTGTTGCCAAACATGTCATATATTCAGAGTAATATTGACAGTGTAGTTATAAAAAAATCCAAGAGAAACCGTTGGTATAATGAATGGCCACATTATACAAAGGAATCATCGGAAATAGCTTTTATTTTTAAAAAGTAAAAACTATGTATTAAGACGAACTACGTTACTTTAAACATGAAAATAAGTTTTATAATACCAAGCAGAAACAACCTGAAGTATCTCAAGTGGGCATATGCTTCTTTGAGAAAAAATCTAAGTCACACACAACATGAAGTTTGTGTCGCTGATGATTTTAGTGATGATGGAACAGCTGATTGGTGTAAGCAAACTGCCGAGAACGATCCTCATTTTAAGTTCATTCGGAACGATGGTCCAACCCGTCTAGGTCACACAATTTTATATGACCGTTTGATCAACGACGTTGCCACCAACGATGTGGTCATGATTTACCACGCCGACATGTATGCGTGTCCAAATTTTGACAAGCACATTGAGAAATACATTCAGCCAGGCACAGTTGTGAGTTTGACCCGAATCGAACCACCTCTTCATCCTCCAGGCCCAGAGAAGATTGTGATGGATTTTGGAACTGAGCCAGAGTTGTTTATTGAAGAGAACTTCTTAAAGTGGTTCAATGAAAGTAAGATCAACCGCCGTGACAAAACCACCGAGGGTATATTCGCACCATGGGCTCTTTACAAAAAGGACTTTCAATCAATTGGTGGTCATGATCCACTTTATGCTCCTCAAAGCAAAGAAGACAGTGACATCTTCAATCGTTTTCAATTGAACGGTTACAAGTTTGTTCAAACATGGGAAGGATGTGTATATCACATGACTTGTCGTGGTAGCCGTTATAATCCTACTCTAACCACCGTTGGTAAGGAAAGTGATGAGTGGTTGGCTCAGAACAACAAGAGTGCCAGAAACTTCATTCGTAAGTGGGGTCACTTTGTGAAACACACAGATACCATGAAGCCTATTGTGCCTAAACGTTACGATGTTGGGTTTGTAGCAATCAATTGTGATGAATACAGATTGATGTTGTTGGAACCATGGTGTGACACAATCTATACAGACGTTCCATATGATCGTTATATTCAGGCTGAACAAAAGAATACCAAATTCAATCTCAAGAAGAAATTGAAGAGATATGAGGATCAAAAGACAAATGATGTAATTGTTGAGTTCGATGCATCTAAGTTAACTACACAAAACTTTGAGTTCTTCAACATGCTTCAATTGATGTTGGAAGATAGTGGTGTTATAGGTAGTGTAGAGTTTGATATTTTCAAGTTAAAGGTAAATAACTTAAAAGATTATGGTCGAGGATTGATAGATATTAATGATAAGTGGTATTTAGAAAAACTAGTATGAATAAAGTATCAATAGGAATCATTGGTTATGGATATGTAGGAAAAGCGTTTCATAACTTTTTCAAGGGTCATTATGATGTAAAGATCTATGATCCAGCACTTGCAAATTCATCTACGAAGGATGATATCAATAAGTGTGATCTTGCTGTAATTTGTGTTCCAACTCCAGAAAACGAAGATGGTAGTTGTAACACTGCTATTGTGGAACAAACGGTTCAGTGGGTAAATACTCCATTGATTCTTTTGAAGTCTACTGTAGAAATTGGAACCACAGATCGTCTCATAAAGACATACAATAAAGATATTGTGTTTAGTCCAGAGTTTGCTGGTGAATCAAAGTATTGGACACCCGATGGATTTACTACCGACGTTAAACAAACTCCGTTCTTTATTTTTGGTGGTAAGAAAGAATTGTGTTATAAATTGATTGAGATCTATACACCAATTACAGGTCCAAGCAAAACCTATAGAGTAACTGATCCAATCAATGCCGAACTCGCAAAGTATATCACCAACACTCAGTTGGCGATGAAGGTGGCATATTGTAATGAGATCTATGACCTCTGTGAGAAGTTGGGAACCAACTATTATGAAGTTCGTGATCTATGGTTATTGGACCCTAGAACTACCAAATCACATACAGCGGTGTTTACTGGTGAACGTGGTTTCGGTGGTAAGTGCTTTCCAAAAGATACAAAGGCTTTGGTTAAGTTGGGTGACAAGGTTGGTGTTGACCTAGCAATACTAAAGAGTGTATTGGATAGTAATGAAAAACAACTGAATAAAAACGTATGAATCTAGCAGACCTCGACATTCCTCTAATTTTCTGGATATCATTTATACTAATAGTGTGGTTTGAAAGTGATATCATGACGACCATCGCCACCTTAACAAATACTCGTAATTTGATTAGAATAGATGAGTTCTCAAAGTATAAATTAGAAGTTGATGCGATGTCTAACTATCCTACGTTTTTGTATAGTAAATACCCAAGTTACTTTACAAAGCTAATATCATGTCCAATTTGTTTATGTTTCTGGTCAACATTAGCAACGGTGAGTGTGTTGGTATATACAGTTGGTTATCATGAAATATATACTCTGTTGTTGTTTCCAATCAACTATGTATCCAGTTTGTTTATCTATTTAATTATACGTAAGCTACTATGATTATCGGCGACTATCAATCGTTTTATAACTTAATCAAAGGTGATCCAAACCAAATTGCAATTAGTTTGGGTGAATGCATTGACGGATTGTCAAGAATCTGTTCGTGTAACAAAAGCAGAAAACAAGCAAAAGCTCAAGAGTGTAACGAACTTTATGTTAAGTTTGTGAAGAACAACCAAAACACTTTGGCTGACTATATGCGCAATAAAACAAATGATGCGGAAATAGTTTTTAACCATAACTCGCATCATCCGATTTTGAAATTGAAACTACGTTAGATTACAGACTTAGTTACAATCTTCATTGAAATCAAAGCATCCTCAACATGTTTTCTAATGTAAGGACACTCCAATAACTGTTCCTTGGTTGTGTATTTCTCCGACATATCTTCCCATTCAAAAGCATAATCGGCACGTTTCATCACCTTGGGATTATTAAGCATCTCATGTTCATTAGGAGCTGCTTCATAAATTTTAACTGGCTTTGATGTGGTGACTCTACGTTTGGATGGAGCTGGACCCATCTTGAATCGGGTAACATGAACCAACTTGCCTGCCATCTTGAATTGAAGCCAAGTGCATTCATCTTCTGGATAATGATCATATCTGATATCGGTGATGAAGAATACATCTGCTTTTGACTTGGCAATGTGCTTTTCCACCTTTTGAGTCCAATACTTGCCTTCACTGGTCTTTCTCATTACATCACCATATGCAACAAGAAGTGGACGAATGACGGTCTTTTGTGCGGTATCTTCTGTGAATACATCAATACCCGTCTTTTTGAAAATAAGATCCTTGAGATCACTCTTCAATTCATAAGCAAGAGCATGACGCTCTGTCTTGAGTTTATATTGTTTTTCAAGAATGTCTTGTGCGACAGTTGTAAACAAATCTTTTCCGCTTCTGGCCATGCCTGATACACCTATAACTTTCATAATATTAATCCTTGGTAAATAGTTCTTCTACTTCTGTTTGTGAATATCCGAAAGATGCGACCAACGTTTGCAATTCCTTGATACCATCTTCAGTCGAAATAAGTAGGTTGTAGTAATCTTTGGAATCACGACTACCCACATTAAATTTTCTACAGATGCAATCTATAATTGTTTGGTTGGGATCTTTTGTAGACTTCTTGATATATGGATAAAACTTGAAGTCCTTGGGTAGACACTGAATCAACAATGTATACATTTGCTTCTCAGGCAAAACCTCCATGTATTTTGATATCAACGATATTTCTTCGATGACATTTGGGTCCATGCTCAAGACTCGTAGAATCATGTATTTACTGAATGACTTTTGTTCACTTTCAGTCAATGACTCATAATAATCTGGACTTTGAACTTGACGGATGTGTTTAACGTGATCAAACAATCCTTTACTCTTTACTACGGTCTCTTCGCTGTTGGAAGCTTTGCCTTTTCGTTTCATTGCCATACATTCTAATACGTCGCTTCAGTTCTTCAAGATCTTTTATGACCTTGACTCGTTCACCAGACAACAATTCAAATGCTTCAGTTATTGTAGTGAATAACTTGTCTGATTCGTTCTTCGTATTTTCCAGATTTTGTTTAAGATTGTTGATTTGTTTACGAAGACTGGTATAAAGAAAAAATGTGGCTGCTATCGACAGCAGCCACATTCCAACAATCAATGTTGTTGTTCCTAATGTCATTGATTAGGCCTTGTAACCAGCAGCGAGAACCTCACGGAGGGCCTTGATCTGACGACCGTTCAAATCGAGGCGGGTATCACCAGCACGAAGGGTCAAACGAGCAGCCTTCTTGGCACCAGCAACTGGAGTGGAGAGATAGAGCTCAACACCAGTGGTATTGTGGCCGACGAAGTTAGTCTTGTTACGAGCATTCTTACGAGTATACATATTTATTTTCCTTTTTATTTGTTTTTGTTTTTTTGTTTCGTTAGTTCATCACCAACTTGTAATTATCTTACCACACGTTCTTAGATAGTCAACAACATCTACTTCTTTTATTTTTGGATGTTGCTTTCGAAGTATTCAATCGCATAGTCCTTTGCTTTGAACTCAAAGTCCAAGTCAATGTCTTCGCCAACGAACTCTTCGGGAAACTTGGTAGGATAGTCCGCATGCGCACGAGGATTACGATTTTTGACATCGTTATCGCTGAAATGAAACAGCGGAACATAACTACCCCATGTAGATTTTGCCAGTGTAACTGCATTTTTAGCAGTCAGACCGCCAGTATTACACTGAAAATGTAAATTGTCATATGTAATCGGAATACCAGTTTCTTGGTAAATGTAGTTATACAGCTGGTCAACATTCCAACTATTGGGTTTGTCTTCGTTCTCCAATACCAAACGACTTTTAACACCCTCAGGAAGCTGTCTAAACACCTCTATAAACCGTTTTGCCGTAGCTTTGAGGTCTCCCTTATAACAGTTCATGTGGATGTTTATAGGCGCATTATACGAACGAGGAAGACCCAACCGATCCATAATATCAGCATGATAGGTCAATTCCACAATAGATTTCTGTGCCACAGACTCATTTGCACTGGCAGGAACCACAAACTGGTCGGGATGAGTGCTACAACGAATATTACTATTTTTGATAAGAATAGCACATTCACGAAATGCTTGATCAATCTTGTCTTTATCTGGAAGACAATCGAATGATAGATCTGCTTCGGGTAGAGTTTTTAGAGGAAATAGATCGCTACTTACACGATAATTCCATCCTTTATCGATACAATACTTGATAGTTTCTTTTGTAACATTAACGTTGTTTAATACACGTTTGCTAAGAATTTCAAGTGAATCGACACGTTCAAGTGCAAGAAACCGTGATTTTGTCATGGTATTTGCTTTGAAACCACGTTCTTGGAGCTTAAGGGATATACAACACAAACTTTTTCTCATGGTTCTTATTATACCACGAGCAAGTGTGAAGTCAATTAGAAGCTACCACTACCGCTTTGGCTACCGCTAAATGAACCAGTAGCACAACAATCAACACCCAATATTGGACAGAAGTATCCAAGTAGTTTCCATGTGGTAGGGCCAGCAGCTGTTTTAACCCAAGAGGCTTTCTTGTTGATGCCTTGGGTTAAAACATACTGTGTTTTTTTAGTAAGATCGGGAAATTGATCTGATAATGAATTAAAATCTGCGTCTGTATTTGCTCTATACCAGATTAAATTGTCATTTTTAATGAGCAAATCACCAGGATCACCAGTGAATACACCTTCAGGAGAAGTATCTTTTTCCGTCGTTGTTCTAGCAGACTTAGCAAATTGCGTCAGCTTAGATACAAATTTCTGATATCTATCTGCAAACGTATAATTGACGGACGGATTTTTACTTTTTCCCATGCCTTTACCATAATAAATAGTAAAAATCTCATCTTCCTACTTCACCAAAGTAAAGTTTTTTTGAGTCTTCATAAGACATTCCGATCATTTTATTGTAATACAGAACGTCTCCCTTCAATCGATTCTCACTTTTGAGAGTCTTGTATCTCGCAATCGCCTTTTGTCTCCACCAATCAATAATGTATTTTTCATTGTAAATTGGATTCAACTCTAGCTTGCTTTCTTCAATTTCTCCTTTTAGGAAATCCCTACTATTACGATAGGGACAAGCATAGTATGTTCCACGTTCATATCCATGGACATATTCAGCTGCTTTAATTTCACACTGAGAGAAAATCATGCTCAACACACGATTCTTGGCACCAGTTACAGGTCCACTAACACCTTCTTTCTGGGTCATTGCCTGTTTGTATTTGTCGGCTTTGTTCTCTTTAATCCAATCGTGCCATACCTTGTAAATGTCATCGTCTGGCTTGATAGTCATTTTACCACTACTAGTTCCACACTTGTGCCACCATTTAAGACTATTATACATACTGTAACTGCCATATAGACTGGTTGTGGTAATACCAGCCAGAGTTTGCCCATACAACTGCTTCCAAAGATTTCTTACAGTTTCACCAGTTACTAACCCCGCAATCAACTTTCCACCCAAGAAGTTGTATCCAAATGGTTGGGTAGACATAATACAACTACCAATTGCACTGTTGTTCAGCTTCTTACATTTTAGTTTTGCATCGGGAGTCCAACCAATATAGTTATCACGATCAGTAATTGTAATAACATCACTGGACATACTAATAACACCAAGATATCTAGGATTATCTTTGTTGCCATCGCTAATCAACAATTTGATGAATCTGCCTGGGGTTTGATCATATGCCATTGTATGAACAAACGTTCTAAGCATTACCCATTCAGTATCCAGTGCAGTATTATCTACATGAACTACTGTTGGATTAATACTTTCAATTTCCTTAATAGTGGCTGCTTCATCATTTAGATCTGTGGGTGTCCAAATCTTGTTTCTGGCAATTGCTGCTCGTTCAGAATAATGATTTAATTCTTGCAGTTCGACCCACTTCTTGTAGAAGGTTTGTTCTTCTACAGACATCGACTTGAGATAATTGAGATTGTCAATTAGTTTCTTCTTGTTTGTCTCATAGTCGAATTGTTCGATTCCACTAAAATATTCTTGTAATACGTCCATATTTATAAACTAGTATACCATGAAGTTTAAAAAGATCAATCCAAAAGAAGAAACGTTTTTTGTATTCGAAACGAGTCAAAGATCTTTTAGTATATTTGACAGTCAATTGGATGAACCTATCTATTATGGTAGTTGGAACATGTGTGAAGGTGTTGTTAAAAACATCAAAAAACACATGAAAGATGCTTCTATCTATTACTACTCAAAAGAAAAAAGCGGACAGCTTAAGCTAAGTCCGCTTTGGTCTCACAATATTTGAATCAACTATTACACAGACATAGTGACGTTCTGTGAATTGGTTGACTCAGCAATCGTGACAACAGACTCTTCCTTAGAAGCATTGACAGTCAAAACATTGACACTCAATCCATCCTTCAGCACAACACCCTTACTCTTTGCTTCTGCAATATGTTCTTGAGTAATAGGTGAACATGCTAACACCAAACGAGGACGACCCTTACCATTGTGAAGATATCCAACCTCCGAAACCATGTTATCAGAGATCGCCTTCTTGAGTCGAACTCGCAACGTGATGTTGACAAACTCGGGATTCTTCTGGTTCAGTTCCTCAATTGTGAAGATATTCTTCGGCCAATTAACGGTGAGGTTTGTCTTGTTCTTACGATCAGTCTTTTTCATTTTTTATCCTTTCTTGTATTTATGTTTATAGTTTAGGTATGATATACCTGTGTTTAAATTATATCAGAAGAGTTGTTATACGTCAACACTTTCCAACATCTTTTTATTGAGCGTGTTCACAATCTGATTGATATTTTCAACATTAATAAACACACCATCCTTGCCATACATGGTTTTGAACATATTAGCAGATTGTGGCGGAACAGTGTTATTTTCACTAATGAAGTAAGAAATAACCCGATAGTTCATGCTACGAATCTTGTTAACTTGTTTTCTGGTATGAGAAGCAGCATCAGCACCACTATATGCAACGGGTATCTGAACGCTTTCGCCGTTGAAAGAAAAACATGGTTCGCCATCAGAAATATTGATGAAGTAGCTGTCCATATCAGCCCCACCTTCAGGCATTTCTTTCATGATTGCCTCAAAACTCAATCCTTCGGGAGTCAACCCGTCTGGATGAATAAAAGCAAACAAATTCTTGATCTTGACAATCTTATCCTTATTGGAATCATATGCCATCACAACATACGGCATCTTATCCATAGTAGACCTAAAACTAATGGTGACACGAATGTTTTCCAACATACTGGCAGCCTTAGCAATTGAAGTGCAAAGAAGCATAGTCTTATTCCACTTGCTTCCTCTCATACTAGCACTAGCATCAACACTGATATGAAAGTTCATCTTCTTGTATTTAGAAGTAGCAGTAGTGTAAAAGATGTTTTCTGCATCAAAACCCAACTCATGGATAATACGCTTGTCAAGCCGTCCAGTTTCCCTGCGAGTAAACTTTTCAACATTTACTTCGTTACGAAATTGAAGACGCTTACCAATCTTGGTTCCAAGACTAATACCACGATCAATGATTTTCTGTAGCTCAATAACTTGAGGAATAGAAGACACATCCTTGTATCCATACCAAGACCTAACAGGTCCAAGCGGAAACTCTTCAGACATAGCCAGTTCCTTAGTAAGGTTCTTGACCAAAATACATTCAATAGCGCCAACGTTGTTCTGACTAATAACATATTCGTTACCAACGTCGATCAGATCAATTTGACTACGTTCCAATATATTAAGAACCTGATTCTCCTTCTTGGAAACCTTCTTCTTCTTAAGATTACCAGAAACAAATTCCTTCTGCTTTTCAAAAGCCCTTGCAATCTTGCTCTTCTTGGTTTGAGACACACTATCATCATCGCCAACATTAGTATTGGCAGTAGGTGCATCCGTTGTCTCTACAGAGGTAGTATCGCCACCAAGAGCATCTTCTTCATCTTTAGGATTAACCTTGTCAGACTTTTCACCAGATTCAACCTTGGTTTCTTGACCCTTGGAATCCTCATTTTGTCCGTCGCCACCAGAAGCATTGACATCCATCTTGGGTTGAGGAACCATCTTAGCTTCGTTGATGTTCTTGAATATAATTGTAGCAACTTCAAACGCACACTCAAGACGAGACATACCAGTGTCCAATCGACTGATGTTTGTCAAATTGATAGTCTTGGCAATTTCATACAGACCAGGCAAAGCATCCAGATCAGTATACTCATTGGTGATATTGATGATACGATATATGTATGACTCGGTGTTAAGCGACCTGTATAGGTTGCTCTTGAGTCCATCATCAATGATACTGGTGTTGAAATACTTGTCGTAAAGCGCCTCATAGTAACCTCGGTAACCAGGCGCATTCTTGTATACAGTGTAGTCAATGTATCGGTCTTCGATAATATTGAACAAAGTCTTACAGACGTTTGCCACTTCCTCCTTGGAAATGTTCAGGTTAATGGCACAGTCATAGATTTCTCTAGGAACCTTCTGCCACAAAGTCTTATACAAATCAAAATCAGAATAACAGATGTGGCTGCCTTCATGCAGCGCCAATCCGACAGCTACATCAAAGTTATTCTTTTCATTAACATCAGCACCAATATACACGGTCTTACCGTCAGTCATACTAACGTTTTGATCGTTAAACATGACGGGGATGTTTCTACTGGTGAGAATTGACACGTAGTTAGAAATAGCCCTACGTGCGGCCGACAACCTAATTAGGTGAGCAGTCGTTTCAGTCTGGGCACTAGAAAGATCAAGATCATCGGATTCGTCTGTAAAATCCCAATCCATGTCATAATCCTTCATCCAGAAGTCGCTGTGTTGCTTTCCCATAAATTAAGTCGGTTAATTGTTGTTTATACTATTAGAACGGAACCTGATTGTTTTCCTTGATAGGATCGTTGAACAGATTGGTCTTGGATTCAGTCTTGATATACTTTTGAACAAGCTGTTTCACATAGGTCCGTTCACTGTCAACGCCACCATCGTCACTGAAATTAGGATAAATGGTAGTCTCGGCAATTTCAAGCAAATTAAATCCGTCAACAATAAGTTCAGCAATCTCGACGGTTGAACGAGTAGGAAGAAAGTTGGTAATCTTGCTATCTTCCAACTTGACTTGCTTGCGGGTGTGATCCGCAATGTCACAGACGGCATTAAGCATATCAAGCTTATCTACATCAGTGATATCAAATCGAGACTTCAACAGTTCAAACTCACTGGCACGATCCAGAGGAGTCATTTCGATCTTGACTGGGAAACGTGAAAGCAAAGCACGGTCCATAACACGGGTAGCGGTGTATTCATTACCAACGTTTGCAGTAGCAATAAATGTGACCCCATCCGCAACCTTCACAATTTCACTATCTTCCTTCTCATCAAGGCGAAGATAACGTTGAAGGTCATCAAGAACGGTCATAAGAATATTAACACCATCGTGATGAGAACGAGAAATTTCATCAAGAAGAATGATGGCGTTGGGAGTGCGAATAGCCTTAACAAAGCTGGACTCCTTGAAGAAGGTTCCACTAGACTTGTCGAAGTGCGTATTTCCAATAAGAGATGCACGGGCATCTTGAGTAGCTCCAAGATTGAAGTAGAAAAACTTGTTTTCCTTACCAACAACCTTGGCAACAGTTTGAGCAGCAAGAGTCTTGCCGCAACCAGTGGGTCCAAGAAGAAGAATGTTCTTGCCACGAATTGTGGACCGAACCATATACTTCCACTTGACATCATCCATAATCAGAGAAGATGGACGCAAATCCTTGCACGTATCAAGGAACTTCTTAATATCAAAATTCGCCGTCACGGTCAAATTCATTTCATTGCCTTTTTTGTTTTTCATAGGTGATCTCAACACCACCTATACTACCACACAGTTTTTGTATGTCAACACCCAAATAAAAAAACCGCTGATTTTGTCAGCGGTTCCTTTTGTTATTTTTAATCAAATTAACGGTGCCAGTGATGATGGTGATGATATCTGTAAACCGGCGTTGGACAGCCTGGATACACTACCACACTAGGTGACGCATAATAAACAACTGGAGCAGGCTGCACATAAACAACAGGTGCTGGTTGAACCACTACTGGCTGTTGGACTACCACGGGTTGTTGAACTACTACTGGCTGTTGAACGTAAACCACTTGAGGAGCAGGATTTACAATCTTATCAATAACATGAACAACAGCTACACCTGTCAAAACCTTACCAACTGTTGCCCATTCACGATCTCCCGCCTTGACCGTCTGTGATGCTAATACCGAAGCAAGAGCAACACCCATTACCATTTTAATCATATATGTCCTTTTAGTTATAATTTAGACCAACGAAGATTGGACGAAGACGGATTTATGTTATTCAAGCATGTGGAGGGGTTGGGCCACCACCGCCACCACCCAAGAACTTTGTAAAAACATATGAAAAAAATGCGCCACCAAGAGCAGAAGCGGTAGTTACCATACCCGCAAGATAATATCTAAAATACTCCAATGCAACCACTTTATTATTAACTTCTGTAATGTTCTTTGTTAACGTTGCGTTGAAGGTGTCAATTTTATTATCAATCTTTGTTTCTACTTCGTTTATTTTTTTATGCAGCGCACTGTTGTTTTCTTTCTCAGTGTTCTGCATCGTTGTCAACGTTGAATTCATCGCCTGTAATTGGGTATTGATTGACGACAATACCGCATCGTAACTATTTGGATTGAATTCTCCGTCTGCCATAACAATGTATTTTACTTTTTACGAGCCTTACCGCCCTTGGTGTATTTGACTACCAACTTTTGTAGATTCTTTGGTAGCTTTGGAGGTTCATAAGATGGATTCTTAGACTTATGATCTACCTGCTTTTCAGTCTTTCCAACAGGACGCATAGGTTCAGTTGGATCATCTTTTGGTTCATTCATGGCCTTCGCCTTGATAGACTTTACTACCTTGTTGTCTTTTTCTGGATCAACCAAGTTTTGTTCTTCTGATGCCTTATCTGCTTTCTTACCACCTTCTTTATCCTTGCTGTTTTCTACATTCTTTTCATAAGCATTATCAACATAGTTTAGTTCTTTTGAATTCAACCATTCTTTGACATACTTCTTGACATCCTCAAATGGAATATACAAAATCTTTTGACGTTCTACACCGTCTTTAAAGTATTGTAAATCGAAGATATCGTGAACTATAGGGCGAATGTTAATGTGATGAGGCTCACATTCGCATACGTTGTAGTTTCCAGCATCGTCAAGAGTAATAGGCTTCTTGATTTCTTTAGATAAAGATTCCATCATTTCAGCCCAGGTCTTATTAACCTCAGTCGTCTTTTCCTCAATGACCTCTCTTACTATCTTTTTTACAGCATTTTTCAGTTGATCTCTATAGTTCATATGGTAAGTCTATCATATAAATATACGTCACTCATTAAAAGTGACATATTATTTATAACTTAAATCCGTCGAAAGCATTCTCTGTAATTGTGTTATCCACACCCTTTACATAGCTACTCAACTCGGTTTCTTGAGGAGCCACTTGAAGCTTCTTACTGTCATAGTAACTGTCCAACCAACCAGCCAATGGATTGGTCTTGGCATTAGGATACAACTTCTTATATCCGATGCTTTGTAGACGGTTATTAGCCAACCACTCAACGTAGGTGTTCAAACTATCATTGGTCAATCCAACAAGGTTACCCTTACTGAATAGATAATTAGCCCAGTCCTTTTCAGCCTCTACAGCGATTTTGTATGCTTCGTATACCTTGTCTTCGGACTTCTTAACAATATCTTGGAATCCTTCTTCCTTGTTTTCACTCAAATAACGAAGAATATTTTGGGTAATAGCAACGTGTAGATTTTCGTCACGACTGATGAACTTAATAATCTTGGCATTACCCTCCATCTTTCCACGATATCCAAAGTAAAAACTACAAGCAAACGACACATAGAAAACAAGACCCTCGGTGATTTGTGTAGCCAAAATAGCATCAAAGATCTGTTGTCGAATGTCATCCTTGTCGGTTGCCAAAAGAGCATCATACTTCTCACTAATAGCCTTGGCTCTCTTTACAATCTCGGTGTCTTCAAGAATACTATCAAAGAACTTGGTAGCATCTGGATACACGTTGTTGAGAATGTATGTATATGAATTACTGTGAATAGTCTCAAAGAAACTCCAAGTATTCATACAAATCTCCAACTCGGGATTTGTGACATGCTTCATCATTTGGTGAATACTACGACTCAACATACTGTCGGTCATAGTTTGAAACTTGAGGTTACTATCGAATACAAATCGTTCTTCATCAGAAAGATTCTTGTAATCACTAATATCCTTCACCAAAGAAACCTCCTGCGGTCTCCAGAAGAAGTTCAGTTGTTGATCATATAGATCATAAAACTTCGGATACTTTTGTTTGTCATATCGTTGAAGTGACAAGTCCTCTCCCAAGAACAATGGATTCTTCGTTGCGTCAATATTAGTTTTATTCAATACAGTCTTCATATTCTCCTTTCATTATAGGGCACATGCACCGCTTTCACAACCAGATTGTTGTTCAATCTTGGGTTCAGGCTTTACTGCCTCTGTCTTTTTATGTTCCATAGCGGTTTGTTTATCACCATCATCGGTATTAGCGTAATACAAATTCTTAATACCATACTTGTAAGCCATCAACATATCCTTAATAACTTCTTGAACTGGAACCTTGTTACTAGGATACCTTGAAGGAACATAATAGGTATTTGTGCTGATACTCATATCAGTGAACTTCTGAATAGCAGCAGCCACTCTGAGATATCCGTCATTATCAGGCATGTCAAAAGCAAACGTATAATGTTCCTTATACTTGTCAATGCCTGGAACCACCACTGGCAAAATGTTACTCTTGCTTCCCTTGAAACTGATCAAACTACGAGGAGGTTCAATGCCGTTGGTGGAACTTTGAATCACACTGCTTGACTCCACAGGCATACAGGCAGTAAGAGTAGAATGTCTCATACCATGTTTCTTGATTTCCTCACGTAGAGCTTCCCAATCCATATGTAGAGGTTCAGTGATGAATTCATCAACGTCTCTCTTATAAGTATCAATCGGCAACACTCCTTGACTAAACTTAGTTTTGTCAAACTTCTCACACTTACCAAGTTCCTTAGCCATTTCAACAGATGCTTGAATCAAATAGTAACTCTGCTTCTCCATCCACTTGGCAACAAAGTTTGGAGCATTCTTATCCCAATACTTCAATCCTTCTTTTGCCAACAAAGCAGCCAAGTTACTTACACCAACACCAAGACTACGGCGTCTCTTGGCAAAGTTCTCAGCAGCCGGAACGAAATAGTTTTGGTGTTCGATCAAAGAATCCAACATTCTGACGATCACTTCACACACACTCTTCATTTCTTCGTCATCCTTGATCTCCAACCAGTTTACAGCAGCAAGAATACAAACGCCAATTTCACCGTTCTTGTCATTAACATCCTCAATAGGAATCAAAGGATGATTGACTTCAAGACACAAGTTACTGGTGTCAACCTGTTCCAACCAACTGCCGTGGTCGTTAGCATGGTCAACAAACATGGTATAAATACGACCAGTCTCCAAACGTTCCTTGGCAAGAAGACCCATCAATTCACGAGCAGAAACCTTCTTCTTGAACTTAATGTTCTTGTTGGCTTCAGCCTTTTCATACTTTTCCTTGAAGTCAGCAAAACCAAAACTGTTCCACAAACTAGGACACTCATGATAACTGAACAATGTAACTTCCTTGTTTTGGAGGAAACGTTCAAAGATCAACTTATCCAATCCTACACAATAGTCCAATTTACGAACTCGGTTATCATCAGTTCCGGCATTGTTCTTCAACACCAGAATATCCATGATGTCATAGTGGAACCAAGCAAAGTTAACAGTTGCACTTCCACCACGAATACCGTTCTGGTGACAACACTTCACAGTGGATTCAAATGCCTTGGCAAAAGGAATTGGTCCAGTATGAATAACTTCACCATTACGAATTGGAGCATTGGTGGCACGCAAACGAGAAAGGTTCAAACCAATACCATAACGACTTGCAGTGGCAAAACCAACTGCACTGTTGTTGCTGAAGATACTCTTGAGAGTGTCATCAACGGTGAATAGAGAACATGAAGCATAACTCTTCATTGGAGTTCTCACACCAGCCATGATTGGGGTTGGAAGATTGATCTTGTGTTTGCTAAAATAGTTGTATGCCTTCTTTACATACTCAAGCCGACCTTCCTTATAATCCTTGAAGAACGTCATGGCAATCAACATATATGCGAACTGTGGAGTCTCATAGATCTTCTTGGTTGATCTATTTTGCACCAAGTATTTGTCACACAACTGCTTGATACCGGCATAAGTGAAATTGAAATCACGATCATGCTTCAGATATTCGTCAAGCTTGTCGAACTCTTGTTTGGTATACCAGTTGAGAATTTCTTCATCATATACCAAGTTGGTTATGTTTTCCTTTGTGAGGTCATACAACTTGGGTGGATTCTTGCCTCCCCACACTTCTTTACGAAGATGGTAATTCAACAATCGTGAAGCAACATATTGATAATTAGGCTTTTCTTCACTAATCAAATTTGCAGCTGCTTCGATCAACATAGAATGAACGTCCTTGGTTGTCATTCCATCAAAGAAGGACAAGTGTGCATTCATTGCTACTTCCTCAAAACCAACACCTTTGATGTCAACGGTAGCCCATTGCAAAACCTTATTGATTTTGTCTGCGTTGAATTTCTCTACCTTACCGTTACGTTTTTTAATAAAAATCTCTTTGTTCATAAATTTGTTACAATGGTGATAAATAATTATGTGTCAAAAATGCCGTTGTAAACTATCTGACAGAACTTTTTGAAACTTTTTTTGTCAGGTTTTTTACAACGGCATACTATGAATTATTCTTCGTCGTCTGTGCTACTATGGGCATTCCACTTATTCTTCAGAATTTTCTTGACTTGGTTTTCACCATCCATCATCTCATTCTGAAGTGCCATACCTTCTCTTGAAGATTCACTGAATATTTCAATCTGACCACATCCGGCATTCATCTTACTTGGGAATGTCAAACCGTCTGGTCCGAAACGATTCTTGATGATATGGAATCGTGCAGTGTTGTTAACTTTATCGGTAACTTTACGACTGAGTGACATAACAAAGTCGGCAGTCATGATCTTACGATAACTGTCTGCGATGTTGTTAGCCTGAATGATATCTTCATCCATTGCGGCACGATTACTTTGTGAAGCACTCCAAATAGGAACTTGTAGTTCACCCGCAATACTTCTCAATTCTTCGTAAATACCACCAGCTTCTTGATAACTGTTACTATTACGATCACTGTGAATTGGTCGAAGAATATCAGCGTAATCGACAATAATCATATCAATCTTGGTTCCCAGAGTATGAATACGTTCACAATGTGACTTCAAACTATGAGCTGATACTGTCTTGATCGGGAAATACTTGATCTTCAATTTACCAGGCACTTCGTTGATCTTCTGTTTGACCACCTCGACATTGTTACGAATATTCTGGAAGTCAATACCAGTGAAACAACTATCATAACGAAGACCAACATAGTTCTCATTCAACTCCAACGTGAAGTGAAGAACATTCTTTCCTTGCTTCATTGCCTCGGCACCAAGCTTACTCAAGACCCAAGACTTACCAGATCCGGCACAAGCCGTAATAATACCAAGTTCGCCAGGTCCAAGACCACCGTCCATCAAACCATCAATTACTTCCCAATTGGTTTTGATTGAATTACGAGCCATCACAGTCATACGCTTCTCAACGTCTTCTTCATACGAATGACCGAGATTACGTTCCATGCCTGCCTTAAGAGCTTCATCAACCTTGCTCTTGATCTTTTCATACTCACCAGTTGCCAACAAATCTGCGGCATCCATGATGGCATTCTTCAACTTCTGATTCTTACAGAATTCAAGAAACTGTTCCTTGATGAACTTCAAATCACCATCGTTCATCTTTTGATACACCAACTTTAGACTGTTAACGATACTCGCCTTGAGTGCCTCATTGGTGATGGTTTCAAGTCTGACCTTGAAAACGTTGAGTGAAGGAAGATCACGATATTCATGAAAGTAACTGATACTTTCCTTGACGATCCATCTATGTGCCTCATTCTCAAAGAAGTCTGCTTCTACGATGTCTGCCAATCGTTCAATGAATGGACGATCAGATACCAGTCCTGCGATGCATTTAACTTGGAATTCATTTCCAAACTTTTTTAGGTTGTCGATAATTACTTTGTCGCTCATGTGTTACTTTCTATTTGATAATACGATGCTACACTACATGCGTAGCATCTTCAACTTTTTATACTGGTTAGATTACGAAACTGTTGACCTTACCCCAAGTCTCATTCAACCATACCATGTAGTTTGGTAGGTTATTCCACATTTTATCTTCGTTGATCAACTTGCTGAAGACCAGTTTGTTTATATGGGGAACTGGCTTTTGAATGATCTCTTCAATTCTGAGTTGAGTGAATGACTGAATTTGTGTGTCTTTCAACTGCATCAACTCATGATTTCTATCAAGTGTCAGTTTGTCACTCAACACTTTTTCATAGAGCTTATACTTGCCTTTGTTGTTTTCAGCGTAATTGTAAATTTCTTGCAGAGAAGTTTGACGTTCGTCTGCCAAAAACGGAAAACACTTCAATATGGTTTTTAGACCAGCACCATTGATGCCTGGAATATTATCACTATCATCACCTTCCATAGCTCTATAGAAAATGAAGTTGTTACATGTGATACCATATTCATCTACGATTTCTTTACAACCAAAAATCTTCTTCTTGGTAGGACTCCAAATTTTGATTCTGTCACTGGCCAACTGTAAAAAGTCTTTGTCCGATGACATGATGGTAACGTTGCTGTCCTTGAATGTTTGTTCAGCCAAATAAGCAATAGTATCATCAGCTTCAATATTATCAATTGCCATCACAGTAATTGGTAATACGTCAAGATAGTTGATTAGTCGCAACAACTCCATCTTGAGATTCTTTTGCTCAATATCACTATTAGACATATCGTCATAGGTTCTATTGAACTTGATACGAGTCTTACGTCCCTTTTTGTATTCTGGGTAAATCTTACGACGTTTTTGACTACCACCATTACCGTCAAAAACAACAATAACACGGGTGGGATTCAATAGTTTGATTGCATAACCGACACTCTTCAAGAAACCAGCAATCCCACCCGTGTGCATTCCATCGTCATTCATAGATGGAACCGCCATGAACGATCTAATAAAGGTATTTAGACCGTCCACGATAAGGATGTCGGAGTTGGTAGTTTTTTGAAGGCCACCAGCCCCGACATCCTCTTTGATGTTCTCAAACAACGAGAACAACTTTTTCTTTTCGTTGGAAGTAAATCCACTCATGATTATTCTTCAGCGCCAGCGTCTTCTTCGTCAGACGACACTTCTGCGTCTTCAACAATCTTGCTGTTAGGGTCTTTATACTTCATCACAGTTGCGTCACAAATCTTCAAGTAAATTTCTTCCTTTAGCTTTGTGTCAGTTTGCAACGTAGAAATGAAATCCTTAGACTGGAACTTCCATTCGGTGCCATCATCCTTTTGATAGGTATAATATGCACCACCTTGTTTGATCAGATTATTGTCCTTGAGAACTTTAATCCAACTGCTGTAGTCGGCAATTCCGCTATCGTAGTAGATATCGAAATTAGCGAGTCGATTGGGCGGACCCATTCTGTTCTTAACAACAACTGCCTTACACTCATTACCGATGATTTCCTCACCCTTCTTGAGCTTACCAGTGTTGTTAAGACGAACACGAACACTACAATGATAAGCCAGAGCCTTACCACCACTCACTACATACTTGTCACCAAATGCCATAGCATTTAGATTCTGACGTAGCTGATTAGTAAACACGGTAAGAACCTTTTGCTTACCAATCATGTTGGTGATCTTTCTCATAGCCTTACTGATAATGATACTCTTACCAGTTGCATAACCATCCTTGCCATGATCACTCTCTAGTTCTGCCTTTGTTGAAGCAGCAGCCACAGAGTCAACAATGATTGTGAGAATACGATCCTTGTTAGACTTTCTCACAATTGCAATCATCTTCTCCATCTGTTCAAAAATGTCCTCAACGGTTTCACATTGAACATACAGAAGTTTAGATAGATTTACACCAAGACTCTTCCAGAACTCAGGAGCAGCAGCGTTTTCAGTATCAATAACCACTGCAATTCCACCCTTCTTTTGGGTATCGGCCACGACATGCGCACTAACAAGACTCTTACCAGTGCCTTCAAGACCGTTGAATTCTACCATTTTACCAACAGGCAATCCACCGTGAGGACGATTGCTGATTGCTAAATCCAAAATAGATGATCCCGTGCTGATCCAGTCAGTGATATCAGCCGGATTATCTTGTTCATCCAACCTATACGCAATCTTTCCACCATCCTTATTAGCCTTGTTAAGCTCATTTTGGAGTAGATCAATTAGATCGTCTCTGTTGGATTCTTGTCCGCTATTTGATTTTTTTGCCATAACGTGTATAACTAGAAAGCCGGTGGGGTATAAAAAACTCCACCGGCTTTATTTATTGTTTTTAGGAGTTGAACAAGTCATCAAAAGCCTTCTCTACATCAGTAGATCCGCCCTTTGACTTACTTGCGGTTGGGGAAACAAAAGCAGCCTTCTTAGTCTCTGCCTTTGGTTGAACTGCAGTCTTTACTCCAGACGGAGCAGCTGCCTTCACTGGAGTGGTAGCTTCAGTGACTTCCTCTTCAGCCTCAGTTCCAGCGGGAACTTCAACTTCAGCGGTTTCGGTTTCTGGATTCAACCACTTATCCATAACGTCCTTGAGTTCATCATAAGACAACTCTGGGAACAGATCAAGGATGTTAGTCTGATTCTTGAGGGAATCAACCAACTGAGCGTTCTTAGGATCAACAGCAGGTGTGACATTTGGCTTCACACGAACTGTGGTCTCAGGGAAGCTCTTACCAGTTTCCTCTGCGGTCTTGAACTCAATGGTAATATCACGACCATTTGCGAGATCAGTAATATCACCATACTCTGGATCAAGACATACCGACACAAGCTCTTGATACACGGTCTTACCGAATCCCCAGAACTTCACACCTTCACTCTCTTGACCACGAACGATCACAGGAGCGAATGTGCGCATCTTGGGTTCCATCTTACGACCCATCTGCCAATCTTCCTTGGAACCAGTCTTCTTCAAACGATTGGCAAACTCCACAATAGGATCTGGACGACCAAAGCTGTCAGGAGACAAATAGGTCTTACCATTGATATTATAGTGGAACTTGAGTTCAATAAACGGATTCTCGGGATTGAACTTGTAGGGAACAATACGAACAACTTGTTTACCGGGATTAGGCTTCCAGAGAACATCATTCTTCTTACTGTTTCCAGAACCTTGGCTTGAAAGGGAGTTCAAGCGACTCTTCAACTGCGATATATTTAGTGCCATAATTAGTTTAATTAGTTAATTAGTTTATAGGTTAATTAGTTAAGTATTCTTAATTCACTTAAATTAAGATTCGTAACGAATCACCATGACAAGACTCTACAGTGTATGCAGAGAATCGTCAAGGTATAAATAAGTATCACCAAGAAAGCACAGAAAACAACTTTAATCCGACTATTTTTACGCCTGGATCTGCTACCAAAATGATGCTATTTTTGTATAAATCCCAGTTCAATTGAAAGGTTTTATCGAACACACCGTTGTTCTCGTCTTCAATCAATCTGTTCATCGCATTCAACGTATATAGCGTGTTGGTTTGCTTCTTTCTGTGAACGCTTATCGTATTCGGGTATTTAATTTTAGAATCAATGTTTTTAACAATATTGAATGTGAGATAAATTTCTCTCAGATTCTTCTCGTTAGCAAACACGAATATTTTGTTATCTGCCATCTCGTAGGTCTTTTTGATCTCGTCTACGACTGACAAATATTTGTTGCTGTCTGAGAATGTGCAAAGCAGTTGTTTTTGAATCATGTTAATGTAGGTTCAGCAACAGGAGGTAACTGCGTCGATGTGTTTGGCATTTCCCATCTCCAAGCACCATCGGCATGTCCTTCAAATCCTAAAAATTCTGTGAAGCTTTCCCATCCCTCAGAAATCAACGCATTTAGATATCTCGAAAAGCGCAATAACACTTCAAATATACTTTGTAAACCAGATTTGATGTTCTCCCAAGCCTTTGTGAAAAAGTCTTTTAATTCGCCACTAAGCGATTTGATTGTGGTCCAAACATCACTAAAATAGTCACTGATCGACTTGCCTATGTTTTGCAGTGTGTCCATAAAGCTTTCGTCCAATTTGATTTCTTCTAGTTTAATATCACCACGAATCGCAATACCACGGGTGCCACCACGGTTTGAAAATCTGAACGATATGTTCTTATCGTTTTCAGTAATGAACTTGTCTACTGTGTAATAATGGCAATCACCACTACAATCCCAAGTCATCATATAGTCGGCAATACACTCGGCACTAAAGTCTGCCTTTCCTTGTTGGAATCTACGTTTTCCAGTAGCAAGTTCCTCAATTAGCAAACGACGACGAGCTGGTTGAACAAATACGCTATTGAGTGTCAACATCACAGTTTCAGTATTAACAGGTATCACACCCTTCTTTACAAACTGTTTGTTTTGAATAATGATCTTCTCAATATCACCAACTTCTGCTTTGATTTGATCTACAGATTTATTACCTTTAACAGCATTCGTCAACGACTTTTGTAGTTTCTCTTTTACTTCATCGTTTAGTCCGATATAAAACTTCTTTTGTAGACCATCCATAATGAATGACGAAACTTGTTCCATCACCTTTACGTCTTCACCAGAGTCTTTCAAAATAGCAGATACTACAGAATTGACTTCGGCATTTTGAGCACTACAAATTTGTGCTCCCTTTGCCTTCAAACTGGCTCTCATACGTGTCTTACCTTCAAAGATCAAATCGGTCTTTGAGGTTCTGTCAATATTTGCAAAAATAGGATTGGTAATATTACATCTCAAATTACCCAATGCAGTTGATGCTTTGATACCTTGTTTCTTCAACTTTGCTACAATCTTCTTAGCAACATCGTCGTCTGTTTCAATTCCAGCAAACTCGTCATTGATGTGATACTCCATTTTTTGAGCATTACATTTGACTTGCTTTTCTACTACAACAACTGGACCAACATTTTCTTTATAAACTTGTTCACCAATCATGTTGCCAGCCTTGTCATACCAACGAAGACCATTTTTTACATATCCCAATTCAGTTGCTTCGTTGACAGTATATTCTTCTTTCTCACAATCATTGCACCCACAATCTTCACATTCATCTACTTGTTGGTTGATCAATGGAACTCCGCCAGTCAAAATTGAATCAACAGCAGCCGCATCTTGAACTTTTTCTTTTGTGCTTCTGTCGTCTTTTTTATCATCTCCAGTAACTTTCTTGTTCAACTCCTTGTCAAGAGAAACTGTGTCAGACTTATCTTGTTTGTCTTCTTCACCAGAATCGGTTTTCGCAATATCAGCGGTTGATAGTCCTCCTGTGTCAGAGGGTGAAAACAAAGTTCCTGCATTTTTCTTCGGGTTTTCTGCAAAGTGAGTTCCTTTATCTACGGCACGGTCACGATATTCTTTGCTTGGAAATGTAACCAATATACCATCTTTATTGTAAGCCTGACGTTCTGGGAAACGACCTGCTTCAAACAACTTTGCTGTTCTCTCGACCACCGCATCAATTGAAAATCCAGCCTTCTCCAAGTATTCTTGTAACACAAAAACGTGTTCAGGCATTTCTAGCCTCAACACGCCATCTTTTATACGACTGTCACAACACACATCGTTTATAATTGAGTTGAATTTCATCAATTATAAATATGTTTAACTTGAGACTAATTTCAAATCATTGTAATTATTTCCTTCATAAACCTTTACCTTGAACCGTTTATTTCTGATAATGTCCACTACATCGTTGATTTCTTCGGGTTTCACACTACTATCCACATCAAACAATATACTGTCATAAATGTATAATATTGGTATAATCGGTTTACCCGACACATATTTCAACACATTACCAAGACTGTTCAATCCATATTCAGTCTCAGTTGCTTGAATGATATAAGCAAACAACTTGTTCTTGTTAGGATCAATAATATGATGTTGATTGATCTTACGTTTGTAGATAGGGGTCTTTACATAGCCCTTGTTGGTAAACTCTTCCCAATACCTATTCTTAAGTTCTTCCACCTTTTCAAAGTAAGGTATTTGTATATGTTTGTCTGATATCTGACCATACAAATTCACCATCGTCTGTTTCTTGGATTTAGACAATGTATTTGCATCTACTACATCAATATTGTAATACTGTTTGGCCAAATGTTCATAAATGGTTTCTTCATCTGGAACCTTGTATTGAATCAATTGTGCGACTAGATACGGATGAAAACCAGTAAAGTCAACCATCATTAGTTTACCATTGGCAAACCTAGATGTAAAACTTTCACGACATCCGTCTTCTTTGTTAAGAGCTACATAATTTACACTATCAAACTTGTTGCTTGGTCTGCCAGTTGGATTGTAAATATAATACTCACTGTAGACAGTATCTTGACTACCATCCTCACTAGTCACAACTCTTGCATTTGGAAAACAAGCTTTGAATTGAGGAGTATTGACATGAATACCATTACGTTCAACTTCAAACAAAGTATCTGTAACAATGTTATTGAAAAACTTGAAACAATATGAATCTGTGTTTTCATCTTCATACTGATCAATTAGATCTACTTCTGCATCAAATTCATTTTGGTGAACAACATACGGAACCACCAAATTGACATGATTCAACTTGTTGTGAGTCATCTGTAACTGTGTGGTATACAAATGATTTGGCATTTCAACAACCTCACCATCTTTAAGAAAGGAAAACAAGTTTATGTCATATAATTCCGCATTTGGAATATGATACTTGTATCGTTTCTTGTTGTTGACATAAACCTTCTTATTTGCCAACGTTTTCTTGAACGTCTTAAGAGTTGAGTTTGCGGTTACGTCGGGATGTTCAAAATTAAAGTATTCCGACTGTTTGGTTTGATAATCGTAAACAAACGCCGCAATCACCTTGTCTTGCGACGGATGAAGGTTTGTATCTCTGAAGATGAACTTCAAATATATTTTGGATGATTGTGACACAGCATACAATATACATCATGCTGTGCTACTGTCAAATATATTTAATAGCCTTGCCAGAATTGTAGTGGATTAGACAAAACAATCTCGATGCCTGGCAGAGTTTTGTTCAAGTTTGAAATTTGTAACAAGTTGTTTTCTTGAACTCCAGCTTCTAACAAAATTCGATCTTTGTATAAACTGTTCTTTCTTCCGCTAATTTGCCAGTCCAACTTACCTTTCACAAAAAAAGCCTCGTCGGTGGCACCATAGTCTCTAGCATTTGTTTCTATGATCATTTGTTGATTCTTTTTACCAACAAAGTATCTGGTTATCCAACCATATTCATAGTCCTTCTTTTTTGGTGTAGGAATATAGGTGCTAGGAAAGAATAGACTGAATTTCTCCAATCCTAATCTGTATGCTAATGCTGGATCAGTATCTTGAATCATACGTCTATAAATTTGTAATTTTGGTCAGGACAACATCTTAACATTGCTGTGACCACAGTTTCCCACTTGCCGGCATTTATCTGATGGTCAACCTCGTTAATCATAAATATGACATTGCCTGGGACATATGGCTTTGGTAGATTTGATATAGCTATGTGTTGGAACATTCTAAATCCAAATATACCATCAAATGTCAAGGTCAACGTGAAGTTATCAGCTGGACCAGAATACTTTGAGTTGTTGTTTGTAGTATCACTGTCATCCAACATTTCTCTGAGTTTGCCTTTCAATGTTGGTGGAAGATTCAACATTACCCAACCAAACTTGGCAAGTGACGTTTTAACCTCTCCAGAGAATGGGTTATCAATGCCAAGTATCTGTGTTTTGTAACTCTTTTCTTCAATTGGACCATATGGATCTTCACCAGGCAAAAGAGCTCTTACACGCATTACCAACACTTTTTCGTCTTGTTTACCTTGAGTCTGTATTCTGCGTATTTCTTCATTTTTGTCAACAATAGGCCCATGTGGAACCGTTTGATTTAGTTCCGAATCCGATTGTTGTTTTGGTGGTTCATTTCTTTCTTTTCGGATTTGGTCATCAATTTCTTTCAACTTTTTGTTGACCTCATCCAATATCTGATAACTGTCAAATCGATCCGCATAGTTCAAACTTGGCAAACCAGTTTTGATTTGTGTGATCTTATCTTTCTTCTGTATCAGATTAAGATTGGAATTGTTCAATATATCAGTTACTTGTCCCGCTGTATTATTTGCAGCATTTTGTCCACTGCCATACAACACTGAGTTGACTTGTTCATTGGTCAAATTAACTTGAAAATCAATCTTCTTGATGACATTTGAAGTTGATCCAATATCAAATTTGTAGATTTCATATTCTCTAGGCAATGAAAGATTTTTGTCAATAATAGATAACCCACCGTTTTCATTCTTCACAGTTTGTAGGTTCCAGAAATTATCTACAGCATCGTTGATGATGTTTAGAATCTTGTTGACGATTTGTTCCAATGTCTTCAATTCGGTGTCTTTACCAATTTCAATCAATCGTGACTTACTGATGTATATGTTCTTGAGATATCCATAGTAGTGTGCTTGATACGTTCTACTACCGACAGTCTTTGGTTGACTAAAAGGAAATGCTGCACTATTGGTTCCTTGTCCGCCAATAGTATAATACAACCAATTGATGATTGTATCCAAGTTATCTCTGGCTGCAACACCTGTTTTAAATGTGTTACGTGCTTTAAGAGCCGCTTTCCAAAGTGGAGATGAAATTGTTGTAATACATTCAGCATCCAAAGAATTTGCTTTCAACTTTTGTGCCCTATCCTTCTCTTCTTTCAAACCAGCATTGATCTTGGAATTGTAATTTTCCCAATAATACTGATCCAAAAATGCGTTATTGCTAACATCAGATTGATCTAAGTAACCTTTTGGACCAGCACGACCAATGTTTATTTTTGGAGCAATTGGATTTGGAATCAACACATCTTTATCACATGAAATCAAATTTGGATGACCACCAATGATTATGTCAGAAATATCAATGTTGTTGTTTCCGGTTTTTGGCTCGGCACAAAAGAGGTTTATAATTTCAAAAACGAAATCCAATTGATACCATGCTTCATCATTGGAACCATCCTCATAATCAAAATCTGTGGATTTATCTGCAAACGATACGACGTTTTTGTATGCAACTCCATTATTTGTTGGACCAGACTCGCCTGGAGCATAAGTTATAACCTCACTTGTATTTGGAACTGGGACTGGGACTGGATTTCCACGTAAACCAGCTGCAGCGGCTGCAGCGCCTCTGGAGCCTGCTGGTGATGGTGTTCCAGACGTTTGAGTTCCACGTTGACCAGCTGCAGCAGCTGCCGCTGCTCGTGACCCCGCTGGCATTGGATTGCCAGGAGTTGGATTTCTACGACCTCCAAGAGTTGCGGCATCAGCTCGACTCAAAGTTTTCTTTTTTGGAATTTTACTTGCCTTGTAAACGTCTTGAATACGTCCCATAAACACTCTGTTTTCTTTCTTTCCAGAATAGAAATTGTTTGATGGTTTAAAATTACCAGGCAATCCAGTTTGTTGTGCTTGAACCTGTTGTTTCTTTTCGTCTTTTGCTTGTTTACTAAGAGCCTTTCTTAGGGTCTCAGTGTTCTTTGGATCAAGCAAATAGTTGATGTAATTTTCACGGCTCTCAAGAACTTGTTTTGTAAACTGAAGATAGTTTGAGAAAAAGTCCTTCAAGTTGACATATTCCTTTGTGTCAGCTTGTTGTTTGTCATCACCTTGTGAAACAGTTGGATTATCAGCTCTGTATCCAGCATACATTGCTTGTCTTGAGATAAGTTCTGTTGTGCAGTTGTATACAAATCCGTCTTCTGTAGAGAAGTTATATTTGGATATGATTCCGGTGATCAATCCATAGTTACCAAATGACTTGTAATACTTTTCAAGTGCCAACTCTGGTCTTAGAATCAACTTGTAACATTCGTTTACATCATCCAAAGGAACCAATGAATCAATGTTGAATAAATTCCAACCAAACTCCAAGAACACATTGATCTTTGGACTCAACCAAAATGGCATCATGTATTCCAACTGCGCAAGACTGTAGCATTGCCAGTTGATCGTGGCATTCGACATCATGTCTTTGTTTGTCTTGACGTTCACAGATGTGATGCCGGGTGGTGGTAGTATAGACGGAACTGTAGAGTTTTGTGGGAACTTTAGTCCACCTGGACAATGCGCACCGGCATCATAATATGTGCTGGTTCTATACTTTGTGTCTATGAAATGAGGATTTCCATTGGCTTGATAACCAATTATTGCTTTATCTTCAACCAAGGCATTTCCTTGTCGTTTGAATCCATAAGCATTGTTAAATCCTTCACCACCACTAAGAACAAATCCTTCGTATATTGGAAGCTTGTCGTTCTTTAACAAGTATTTACTGATTGGGACTGTTGGTGATCCTACTTGACCAGTTCCATTTGAAAATGCACGAACCCATGGAGTCATTGGACCTCTATAGGTTTCATGATCCATTTGAAAATTAGTTACTGTGTTGACGCCAGCGTTTTGTCCTATGTTGATACTGTTCTTACGTCTACGAAGTTCACGAACCAACTGCCATGGAATATTTTGTGCTTCCCACCATCTTACGTCTCTTTCAACGATATCAGATGCTTGTGGTTTTGCCCATGTAGGTTGTAATTGGACATTTGGTGTTGTTGCCATATAACTTAATTTGCTTCTTTAAGATCCTGCATAATTTGTGGTAAATTGCCTGGTATTCTGATTTGCTTTCCTACTGGTATAGATAGTCTACCATTACCCAAACCGTTAGCATTTGCAATTACCCACCAATAACTTTCATTACCATAATACTTTTTAGCTAAACTATCAAGATAATCTTCTTCACTAGCAGTAATATAAATATCATTGACATCTGGTGGAATAACTGGGTAATATGTTGTAGCATATACTCGGTTTCCGTCCCAGCGCTTTTGGATCGGTGTAAATTGATATCTCATACTGTATAATTATGGTGTTGCGGCAACATTAGTTTGATCAACACGGTTAATATCGTATCTAATATTTTGCGAGAACTTGTTGACCGAAGCATTGTCTTGTGACTTGTCTCCATAAAATTCGGTTCTTGGACCAGTCTCGCCAATGTCTTCTGGATTAAAGATTTGAACTGGTGCATCACCCCATATAGCTTTTCCAACATATGGTAGATCTTTTTCAAGCACACTCATTTCAATCTGAATATCTGCTGTCTTAGGAAATTGTGCCACACGACCAGTAGAGTTTCCTTTTCTTTGATCTATGGAACTGTTCAATAATGCTGATGAATTTTCCCAAGATATTGCCTTGTTTGGACCATAATACCAACTTTGTCCGTTTTTACCGGCTTCTTCTGGTATTGTTTCCCAACCAGCATCTTCTGGAATAGTTACGTTACAACTATTGATAACCACATTGTGATTTTTATAGAAATCACCCAATGTCAATTGAACCATTGGTGACACCATAAAACCACCAAATTGACGAGCAGTATAGTTTGCTGGACGAGTCAATCCTACCAGATAGTTGATTCTGTTCCACATAGGCATCAATTCTTTCACACTGTGTGCATTAACAGTGAAGTTGAAACTGACACTACGAGTAAATCCTTTGTAGTAGTATAGCTTGTCCGCACGACCTAGATATTCAACAGTCTCCCAAGTTGCGTTGTTGTTGTCACTGATTGACTTGACCGTCGCATTGAATGGTATGTATTTCTTGTTTACAATGTCATAGAAATAGAACTTGATGATGTCTGGTCCATACACACCAAACTTGTCGGTATTGGCATATAAAGCATCAAACTGATCTTGTTTCAATACCTCTAACGCATTGACATAATCAACATTGTTTGTTGGACGAATATAACGATCATTTGGTCCTTCTCCAAGACGAGTAGGAACCTTGTTTCCAGTTGTTTCATCCACTCTCCAACGACCTTGATAAGTGTTGTTCTGTGAAGGACTTGGAGAGTTTAAGTTGCTAGGATTGAGATCTTTTAGATAATCCATACCAACTTTACTTGAACCAAACTTAGCAAATTGAAGAGGTTGTAAATTACTTCTGTTTACCGAATATTTCTCTTCGTTAGAACCCTTGATGGTATTGACCGAAGTATCAAGATTGTTGATCAACCTTTGAACTGTAAGTGTCTGGGTGTCAACAAACGTGTCATTGAAGTTCTTGGTGCCATCCATCAACGACTTGTAATTAAGAAGTTGATCACTTCTTTCTTGTTCACCATAATAACCTCTGGTGACCAACTTACCATACTTCAACGAATTGTCTGATACTGAATTGTCGTTCTTCTCAGTGGTAATTTGATTACCCAAGAAAGGTTCAGATCCATTGTATAGACCAACTTCACCTGTAAGTGATGTAATGGTTGATGGTTGACTAGATTTGTATAAGTTACCAGTGATCGTCAACCTAGAAAGATTTGGCTTGTTCTTGGACTTATTGTAGAATCTTTGTGTTACTGCTTGTGAGTAATTAGCTCTTTTGCCAAATCCAATAGAATTCAACAACCCACTCAAAATACCACCGTTCTTGATTCCAGTTGAATTTGCATCAAACAACTTACCAGCATTCAAATACAAATCATAGGTTTCTTCATCAGCACGAAACTTAGCTGCCCATGGTTGCTTTGGAGGAAGAATACCACCGACTACAGTATTGTTCTGTATGAACTTACCTACACCCGACAACAATCTACTAAAAAATGATCCCGCACCTTGACTCACCAAACGACTATATCTTGGTGAATTGTATGCGTTTGTAGCAGTGTTACCTCTTAGAAGGTCTTTAACGTCTCCTCTTGCTATTGGAGCTACAACTTCGTTGGATCTATCACCACCACCAACAAGACTGGTAAGTGTGCTTAATCCAATACCGTTGCTAGCCGCACTGGCGACCGATGAACGTGGTGGAGGTGGTTGTGCTGGTGCTCCTCCGACCAAAGCACCTACGGTCGATACTACACTTCCAAGACCAATACCGTTGACAATACCACCAATAAGGTTACTGGTGTCTATGTGTCTGGTTGGCCAGTCCAATAGACCGAATGAAGCTGGTTTTAAAGCGGCAATCAATGGAGAGCCTGGATTGTAGACCTTGGTTTCATCAAACGGTTGATATCCTTGTAGAATCAATTGTTTGACAATGAAACGAGTTCCTTTACCAGATCCCATGAACTTTCTGACCAAGTTGGCATCTTGGGTAGCAGCACGAACAAAACCCGTTACTTTTGATCGTTGACCTTGATTTGGATTCTTATAGTCAAACCTAGACTTTAGTGCATCTGCCAAACCAACATCTTCTGGTTTATTGATAGAATATAGTCTTTCAGCATTACCATTGCTTTCAAACAATGCACGAAGTTTACCAGGCGATCTTATGTTGATAAAGTCGGCGGTGGGTGATGGTAGTCTTAGACCAGCACCTTGAATGTTTGCGAGTGTAGTGATTTGATCACCACCACCGGTTAATCCTTCTACGAATGTTTGACTATTTGCCATTGTATATAAATATCAGATTAGAAGGTTGCCTGACCAAGAGATCCTCTAGTATTAGCAGATTTTGCCAAAGCATAGTTGACCTGACGACCATCAAGATTGACTGCGATACCACCATTTGCCATCATTGTGGTCAATGTATCGATCTTTTGAGCAACAAGTTCAAGACCTTGTTTGATTTCTTTTGTTTCATTACTTTTGTTAGCAGACGTTACTGCCGATACTGCGGCTAGAGCAGCTACATTACCAAGTTCTATTTTTGGTAGTTCTATACCACTTAGTTCTTTTAATGATGAAACTGCGGCTCTAATACCAGATGCTGATATTGCTAACAAACTCAATTGTGTTGTTACTCTGGTCAATTCTCTGGTTGGGAACAATATCAAAGCAGCACCTAGTATTCCTAGTGATGCTGATAGTGCTCCAACACCAGCAGCTGCCACGATTAACAATGGAGACACCAATGCCAACTTAACAAGTGGGCCGGCAACTCCACCAACTACAGCTGGAAGTTGTTTGAATATGTCCAACATGGTTTTGAATGCCGTTGTAATAACACCTGCAACAATATTTCCCAATCCTAGAATTACCCCACCAATTATACCAAGCGATGGTGTTACCATTTGTATAGCTTTAGCAAATCCAATTGCTGCAAGTGATGTTACAGCCAAGGCTCCAGCAAAAATCAACAAACCAGCACCAAGTGGTGAAGGTGGTGTCATCAATCCTGCAATTATAGCTAGTCCAGCACCAAGTATTACTAAAGCGGCAGTAAATGCTAGTATTTGTGTTGCACTGGTTTGTCCAAGCATACTCATAGCATATCCTAATCCCATGGCTGCTCCAGTGATCAACACCAACAATACTGCCAACTTTGCCATGTCACTCCACTTGAGTCCACCAACAGCAGTTCCTAAAGAAGTAATACCTCTTGATATACCTTCAAGACCCTTACCGAGACCTTCACCAGCGACTTGAGCAGCTTTGCCAAACATATTACCCAAGAACTCCAACACCTTGGTCAATCCGAACTTAAGTGTGTAGAACGCTACTAATACAGTTCCAACACCCACTGTGATTGCAATCAATACTTGTGACCAAGAAGCTTTGAATGAAAGTATAGCAGCTATAGCATTAAAGAATGCCGTTTGAACCGACATTATTATTGCGTATACTGGTTGAAGTAACTTACCAAGATTCAACAATGCTTGTTCTTTTGCTTGTGCCAATTTTTGAGATTCAGCTTCAGCAGTCTTTTGTCTCAACATCAACTCAAGTTCTGCTTTACGTGCATCAGCTCCTTTTTTCTCAAGAGATCTCAATTCCTCTTGAGCTTTCTTCATTTTCTTTGCTTCTTCTGGAAACAATCGTTCTGCTTCCAATAAGTTTTTCTTTTGAGTCTGAATCTTTTGTAGTTCAGAAAAATCTTTACCAGTAGCTTCAGCAAGTGCTTTACGTTGGTTGTAATTCAACTTGTCGAGATCACCGACACGTTCAATTTCTTTTTGTAACGCTTTTTCAGCACCAATCAAATCACCAGCAAATGCCAATCTACGTGATTCATTGAAACTCAAATTTTGACCCAACAAAGCAGCTGCTTTTAGTTCGGCTCCAATTGATGACTCAAAATTCAATAATGCTTCGGCTGATTTTGCAGCTGCATCCAAACTAGTTCCAAGTTTTCTTGCTTCTGCGGCTTGTTTGATCAACTCAGTAGTGTTACCCTTGAAAATAGTTCTAACAGCACTGCTTGCGTTAGCCACATCTTTCATCACTTGACCCATTGGAACACCAGCAGCTTCGGCAGCCTTAGCAGCAATTACAGTCATTGCTTCTTGAGCCATTACTGATGTTCCTCCTACTTCGGCAAGTGTAGTTTGGAACTTGGTTGCTTCATCTACTGACAAACCAGTCAAACGACTTATATTGGCTGACTCTTTACCGATTGTTGCCAATTGAGTGTCAGTCAATGCGTATTCTTTTCTAATAGCAGTTACAGCTTTTAAAATCTCTTGGTTGGTTGCAAAATTTGAACTTAATTCACCAGTGATCTTTTGGATAGTATCATACTGTCTGTTTATTTCATCCTTGGTAGTTCCTTGTGCTTTAGCTTGTTCACTCAATAAAGCATCATACTTTTCACCAAGAGAAATTATGGTTGAATATACAGCACTAATTACTTCAAGTGTGTTTTTTTGTTTTTCTAAGTTCTTGAGTTGTTGATCTGTTGTATACTTCAGATTGAGTGCTTCAAAGTATATTCTTTGATACTCTTCATATGATCCCTCTAAAGAAGTTCTCTGTTTTTCTAAGTATGAAAGACGTTCTTGTTCGGATCTTGTCAAATTGTTTCTATCACCATTTTCTTTCTGTTGAAGTTGTTGCATTTCTTCAAGTTGAGCGGTGATATTAAATAATTGATTGCGAGCCTTGTCCATTGTAGCCGCATATCCAGCAGATTGGTTTTTTAGTGCTTCATATCGAGCTGCCATTTGTGACAGAGTTTTGTCCATCAAAATAGCTGGATCTACAACACTTTGCATCTTTTTTCCAAGTTCATCGGCGTTTTTTGCCAACGACCCTAGTTTTTTCATACCCTCATTAAGTTCTTTATTGAACTTGGTAGCTGCATTATCAAGTTCACTTCTGAGGTTGCGGAGGTCTGCTGTATAATCTGCCATATGTCAATTATACTAATAAATATCTAGTTATCTGAAACTAGGTCTATCTATTTTGCCTGACTTTGGCTGACTTGAAGACTGCTTTTGTGATTCTGCTTCTTTTTCCTTGGCTTCTATGAGTTTTTTATAATAGAAGTTACGAAGATATACAGGCAGATTGTATATCTCTGTTGGGAAGAATCCTCCGTTACCATAATAACAGAGGTCGAATATAACTTGTTGTATGTAAACCTTATACTCTTGAGTCAGGCCAAAAAAACTGGACAGTCATTGGCACTGCTGCCCTTTCTTCGGCACCGCATTCTTTACAACTGAACTCAAACGTTGCATCGATATCAGGTGTAATTTCTTTGATGTATTGACGTAGTGCAAGACTGTCACGACTTTGCATATTGTCAATTAGAGACTTTAGTTTTGCTGGTTCGGTTTCACCATCAAACTCAATAACAGACTTCTTTAAACGTGAAGTAACCTCAGCTGATGACTTGTTGTTTAACTTGGCAAGTGCCGCAGTTTCACGTTCGATATCCTTTTCATCACTGTCAGTCATCAACTTGAACTTGACTACTGATTTTGAGTATGGAAGTGTGAATTCAAACACATTTGTGCCTGGTTCATACTTTGTTTCATCAAGTTCCTTTTCCTTGATTTCACTCAAATTGATATTGAGACGATTGCTTGCTTGACACTTAGGACACGTAATATCTACTGGACCATAATTGTCACCGTAAGCAATACGACGAACCGCAAAGATAACCGCATTCTTATCACCAATCAAAAGGTCACTTGACTTGATGTTCTTGTCTACGATCAGTGACTCCAACAACTTGTCGATTGCCAATCCTTTCTTGAGAAGATTTGGACTGGTGAGAATATCTTCTTCCTTGGCAGTCATCATCTTTATTTCAATAGTTCCCTTTGCGAGAGGACTATTGGGTGGATAGAAATGACCTTTACTAGGAAGATCAATAGTTTCTGTTGGAAACGTAGTTTGTTGCTTGTTTGCCACTCTTTGTAAAACGATTTCGTCACTCATAAATTATAACAATACATAGAACCAATTGTATATTTTTGGATATTTTTATTTTGGCTTGATCTTCTTTTGAGCGTCTTGTGCAGCTTTTGTTAAAATACCGGCTCTCACATTAATTTTAGCAATTGCGTCCTTAAACTTGGATTCTGGTCCAACCAAAGCATCCATAAACCCATTGTCTTCGGTCATTATTTTTTTGATCAATGCTTTGATTTTTCTTCTTTTGATTTCGTCCATAGATTTCTTCTTGGTTAATATGTTATAAATACTTTTGACTACTCCAGTTTTTACGCCTGGATAATTTGTCTGGAAATTCTGAACGTCTCCGTTTGCCAAATCTTGTCTCAATGTGCTGGCACTAATACTTTGTCCGTTTTTTTCATCGGTTCTACCTTGATAGTTTGTTGGAGCATCGTCAGTCATTTCGATCACCGACACATTCTGTGGTGCTGTTGAACCGTCTTTTGTTGGTTTGGTTTTATAACGATCAACTGCTGCTTTGAATATCTTGCTACGTTTAGCATCTTCTGGACTCTTGGAACTGGCTGCCAATGCGATGGTTTCATTACTATCTTTTGGTAGATTGAAAACATATCCAAATGCTGCGTTCATAGGACTGTCATCGTTGACCGGCACAACCTCTACCTTGGGGTTTGTAGGCAATAGGTTCCATATTGCTACACTCTGTTGACGGTTAACTCCATCACGTTCACTTGGTCCTACCATCACAATTACTTTACCAACATCACTTCGACTTGCAAATTTGTTGGCTAATCCAAGATGCCCAGCATGAGGTGGTTTGAATCCACCGGGTAGTAGCACAGTTACTTTATTGTCCATATCAATAAATATACATAAAAGAAAAAACCCTCCGCTTTTTTGACGGAGGGTTCAAAGGACATAAATGAACAGTAATTAGTATTGGAGGATGCAGTAGTCTGGTTGAACAGTCAAGTTGATCTTCATTGCTTCACCATCGTTTGACCAGTCTAGTGAGTTGAACGTTGCTTCGGTGATGAACGAACCCTTGAGTGTCCATTCTTCTACTTTGTCACCAACTGGACCTAGAACGTTGATGGTCAAATCCTTCTTATAGAAGTCTTGGTAACCGTCACGACCAGTTACAGATTCATGGTGCAAACGAACCCATTCCATTACAGCTTGGGCACCAGAAGGAACGATTGGGTCATACAATTCTAGTGTTACTTGACCCCAGATGCTCTTACCCTTGTAAAAGGTTCTGATGTTGATATGATCAAGCTCCTTAGCTGCTTGTGTTAGTTTTGGACGGTCTGTCTTCTTGATAATGAATGAAGGAACGCCGTCGCAATACATGATAAAGCGGTTTTGAACCTTTGGCTCAAATGCTGTGTAAAAAATTTCTGATGGATTTAGTAATTCTGCCATAGTGTTATTCCTTTATGTCCTAGATATAAATATGATTAAGATTCAATTCTTGTGATTTTTTTTATAATTTGTTGAGATCTTTATCAACAAGATTTGTGATGTTTATTCTCAACTTACTTATGAATCCACTGGCTCTCAAAAGTTTGAATACAAGGTTTTCGGTGCTGTATTCTCCTCCCGAGCTTAAACCAGCTTCACGCATTTTATAGATACGTTGAACCAAGTCTTTCAATGTATCTAAATCTTGTTGTTCGACCGCTTTGTTTATCTTGGTCACCAAGTCTTTGTATTTGGTCTTTATAGCGTCTTTGTCGATCTTAACGTCTTCATACGAGGGTTTTTTTATCCACTTGTTATGAAGGATACTATAAACAGCTTGGCTACGGTTTACATCGTTAATGTCTTGTATATAAACTTCTACTGGATGATTGTCAACACTGATATCATGTTGTTCGTTCCATTTATTTTTGTAACCGTCAACTAGTTTTTTGACCAGTTCTTTGTTTTCATCAACCTTTGAGAAGTCAATCAAAACGTGTAGATCAATATCACTGGTTGGAGTCCAATTATAACCAGCCGTGCTTCCTAAAAAGTATATGTCCTCAATTGGGGCAGTCAACTCAGTGTCTTTGTAAAAAGTGGTAGCTATTTTTAACAACTGACTGAGAACTTCTGGTTTTAAAGTTTCACCGTCCCAAATTTCTGGGTTCAAAATGCTGTTGTATATTCTGTATGACTCTTTGACACCCAACGTTTCTTTGAGTTTGTTGATAGTGTCTGTTGCGTTTTTGTGAAGTATACCAATGCCACCAGCCTGAATAAACTCATTGACGTTATCTTCACGGTCATCGATCAATATTGAATCTGGTGTAGCAAATTTAGCTTTGTCTTCTCTTTCGGGAACCAAGTTTTGTTTGAGTGTCACATTGTGATCCGACAACCACTTTTCTTTACCTTGTTTACACTCGGCATCAGTTGCATGACTTAGTATTTCCGTTGGAAATTCTTTGATAAAATTGTAGAGAATCTTACCATCATTCATCCAAGGCATGGTTGCATAAAAATTTGGACTGTTTTTATGAACCAACTCGTATCTTTTTTCTTTACCGTGTTCTGACTCGTATGTTTCTACTGGAACTCCAAACAATCTTTCAAACTGTTTTTCCCAGTCTGTCAGAACTCCATCCATATCAACGTAAATTTTGTATTTGCTTTGAACCATTATATTAATAAATATGTCATTTCTTAAGAAACAAAGAGTATATTACACGACCAAGTTGTGCGCTAAACTTTCTTACTTTATACTCTGGTAGATCCCAAAAAAATGCGTGAGTAACTTCTTCAATCAACACATTTAGTCTACGTCTAGTTAAAAGACTCTTATCAATTAATATTCTGGAGTTTTTAAGGCTTGGATTGTAACACCAACCATCAGCGTCTTTTATATCGGAAAAATGAATTGGAATAATCTGCTTTAAGTAGGTTTCTATACTTAATTGCTGCGCTTTGCTGATGCTGCGTTGCTTGTTGCGCTTGTTGCGCTTATTGCGCTTATTAATTTTAGCATTCATATATTAAGCACATAAACAGCAATGCTTGCTGCGCTTATACTTTATATATCCAGAATGTCAACTAATTTTACTCCAAGACCTACAGAAATATCCAACTTTATTTTGTGCGATTGGAATAAATCTTCGAATACCGTTAAAAAATCTTCGTCTGCGGACCCATTACTTTGCGAGTTGATGGGTTCGTAGTAGATTTCATCATCATACTGCTCAAACCGTAGTTTCACATAATATAAATATGTGAATTATTTAGCAGCAGGTTTAAAAGTTCCGTCCTTGATATTCAAAACACCGTCACCATACTTCTGGCTCAACTGTTGAAGAATGTCATTTTCTTCCTTTTGAATAGTAGTCCAGTCTTCAAGCAACTTCTTTCTTGCATTACCAAGATCATTCAGTTGTTGATCCAAATCGATCTTGGCAAGTTCAAGCTGGCCAAGTTCAAATATCTTTTGTTGATACTTGCCTTGGAGTTGCGCAATTTGTTGCATTTCTGCGTCGGTAAACTTTGTAACATTTTCACTCATATACAATAAATACAGGCGGGTTGGTCCCCGCCATTATTTTATTAGAGTTTATCAATCACGACTTTCAACTTATCAACGTCCTTACGTTCAGCGTTAATCATGTAATAGAAATTTACGGTTCCCTTATTAAACAACTTGTTGAAGAAGTTTGTCTTTCTATCGACACCAATATAAATCTTGTTGCCTTCTACCTTTTCAACATAATAAGTGTCAGGAGACCCAATTGCGGTCAAATGAACAGTAATGGTAGATTCATCAATCAACCAAGTCCAGTAGTCAGGCAAATCAATCGATAATGATTCGGATCTACCACGAACGAACACAGCGTGTTCTGGACCTTCCAGCGTAGCATGAACGAGTCGTTTCGTTTCATCTTCTTGATGGTCAATAACGAATGACTTTGTAGATGCGGCAAATGAACCTTGGACCTCAAGATTAAACTGAGGGTCCATTACATCATTGATACCAACTCTACTACCAGTTACGTAAAATACGTTTGTTCCATTTACACTACTTACAACTCTAAAAGGCGCCGAAGAACCACTTGCGATCAACTGACGTTCAACTACAACGTCTCTGCCAACTGTAACGTCATTTTCGACAGTCAAGTTGTTTAGAACATTGAGATCGTTAACAGTAAGAACATCTTGAACCAACGCCGTTCCAGCCATCAAACTACCAACATCTGCGTTACTAGCACTCAAACTACCACTCAATACCAAACCAGTAGATTTATCTTCCCAAATTCCGTCAGCGGCGTTATAGACTAAGAATGCGCCGTCTGCAGGAGAAGCACTACTACTAATATTGCTTATTTCGTCAATAGTAGTAGGTTGTTTTACGTCAACAAAGATTGATCCAGTAGTGTTGTTTACACCAGTGATATAACCAACTTTGACCACATCTCTAGGAGCATTTGGACGAATACTAGTATATGAACCAGAAACCGAAGGACTCACATACAACTCGTCACCAAGAGAAAATCCAGTAGCAGTGTTTAAACCAGTCAAATATCCACTGGTCAAAACATATCCAGTAAATCCAGCTGGTATTGAATCGTTGACAACACCCAAAATGTCACTGGTAATTGTAGATCCAGGGGTGTGTATTTTGGAAACTGCTAAATCTACAACTATTTGAGAACTTAAATTACTTCCAATTACACTAACAACTTGGCCTTTAGAGAGTGTGAGTCCAGAACCATTTTGAACCAAAACTAAACTTGGACTAGGAGCTCCTCCGCCATTTAAAGCGTAAGAAGCACTCAAAGCATATGAAGCAGATTCAACTCTTACAGAAGACGAAGGAATGACTACAGGAAATTTATTTTCATCAAAAGCTAACAAAGACGCAGTTTGTGGTCGGATAACTTGCTCAGTAAACGAACTACCACTTCTGCGGCTTAATAATAAATCCTTTTCTAAAAAAATCATATCTTAGTCTAATATAAATATGAACAGTTCCAGATATATTCAATTAAAATGTTTCATCGACCATAGCAATCGGAACACGACGCCATTCACCGTATGAATATATGTAAAAATAGTTGCCATCATAGCTTATCCAACCATCTTCACCATAGTCGGAAGATTTGTATGGAACTTGATGATAATACTTATCTGGAAATCGTTGAAATACTCTAAAAGCAGTGTTTATTGGTCGAACTCCGTTAGAATAAACGGGGTTACCATTACAATCGGTTCCACTGATATAAGCCCCACTATTTGGGTCAAAATCAAACACTGCGATAGCTCTACGCACCCATCCTAGTGGTTTGCGATATACATAAATAAAATATTCATCGTATGCCAACCAGCCATTTTCTCCATAATCCGAGGTCTTTTTTGGAGGTGGTCTGAACAATACTTTCTCTGTAATTGCTGGTTTGTCGTCTTTTTCAAGGTCTGGTGCTCGTGTTGCAGAGTTGTATTTTACACCCACATTCTTCAAATAAGAGTATGGATTCTTGATATTTGAATCTTCAACTTGCGACATTTGTTCACCGTTTACAACATAATCAGACACCACAATCTTTCTGGTAGTGAACGTTTTTTGAGTTGTTGACTTGACACCATCAATAGTTTTTGGCAACAAGTAAGCATTGACAACCAAGTTAAAAGTCGTTTTTACATTTCTGTCTTCACCGGCACCCAACTCAACCGTGTTGGTATAGTCATCAACTCTGGTTCTAAATCTGAAATCTCCCACACCCCAATAATCATGTGTAGCAAAATTGATCTTTTCCAATAACTTGTTGTTTTGATCAACATAATCTGTCCACAAAATACACTCGTAAGTTATAGTAACATGATCTGGCAACGTAACATTGTAGATCTGATTGGTAGGTTTGTTTCTAAATGGATTGCCCAAATTCAAAATATTGAACTTGTCGTATTTGTTCTTTTGATCAAATTTAGCAACAACTTGATATGACAAATAACGATTCAAAGTCATCAAATCTTTATTGTTGCTTACTGTGGCCCTCTTGATCAAAATAGCAGGCAACAAGATTTTACCTTGGTTATCACGCAAAAACCCGTCTCTTCTAACAGCATTCCATCTTTCTGGACTTGCATATAAAACTGGAACCTTTACCAATGTTCCGTTGTCCATCACAGTCAAATCAACTCGTTGACTCATGTGGTTGATTATAGTAGTATCAATGTCAAGAAGAGTTACACTAAAATTCTCGGTCTTGTCTTGATCACGACGAACTGCATTTTCTTTTCTATATGGACCTACCAACGGAATTGCCGTATTATCGTTAGGCATTGGGACACCAGTATCCTCATTTTGAATGACAGGTCTTCTAATATCAGACAAGTTTGAATTATCTTGTTTGACGTTAGGAGCAGGGTTGATTCCTTTTCCGTTTTGGCTTTTACCAGTTGGATTACCTTTCCACGACATAAATTATGTTTGTCTTTCTACCACATTCAACTTACTGAGTCTGCTGTAGTGTGTATTGCAGATAAAACTCCAAGACTTATCTGGATGACCACCTAAAAATTGTTCTTGAATTACGTTGTCAATTTCATAGAAACGTTCGTTGTATAATAACACATCACCAATTTCTGGGAAGAAACCAGTAACGATACAATCACGTTCACGAAACTTGTATACTACACTTTGATTGCGATCTGGTCCGAACCCTTGGTTATCGTCACCAGTAATATCTTCACGTTGAATCAAAGCGGTCATATTAATTGCTGGATAAAACGCCTTACCAGTGTCAGATGTTGCTTCACCATAGATGTTTACTCTAGTTTCAGTCACAGCAACCTTGAACAATTGAACAACACATTCAATTATATCGCCGACCAATTCTGCGTTGATAGAACTAAGAAAGTTCATATCACGACTACTAAAATACCTACCAGGTAAATAATTGGTTCCATAGATACCAATGTCTTTACGACCATTGGTCCAGTATTGAGGAAAATTATTCTGGGGATACTGTGGTGTTACTGGGGCTGCCATAGATTATCCTATATAAATGTGAACTGGAACCTTAGACAACATTTTGTTCATTGCCTCAGATTCTTTTTCGGTATTCTCCATCTGATTTACTCTCAAAGACTTGTCCAACATGTCTCTAAGTTTTTCAAGAAGATTAGACATTTCATCCTTAGCCTCAGCACGAAGTTCAGCACCGTCCAAGGTTACTTCACCACCTGGAATTGGAACCGTGCTATACTTCTGCAAAATACGACCAAGTGTTTCTTTACATAGTGCCAAGAAATACTTTTTGATCCACTGTTTACCAGCTTGATTGATCTTACAATATTGACAATACTCATACGGCACATCACTTGGATCACTAATGTATTCATATCGTGAACCACTAAAGAAGTTGGTAATGTTCTTGTCACTTTCAACGTAGTAGTCGATGTAGATTCTAAGATCAGTAGTTGGTATTGGGAAAATTCTCAACATGTTGTCACCAGTGATTTGGAAACCGTAGTGACTCTTACGAACCATGTCGTTGAATTCAATTGCTTGAACACGTTCCAAATCTTCGAAGATAGGAGTCATCAAGAATTGTGTTGCTGGACTGTAAGCACTGAATCCCATTTCGCTTAAAACGTTACTATAACTCATACCAGTCATACTGAATGGGTCATAAATACGTGCGATTGCTGGTGGTCTAAAATGGAACACTCTACGAACTTCAATACGTGATCCAGTAAGATGTTCAATTTGGTTACCAATAATTTGATTCAAGTCAAACACTTGATGACTATCTTGGGGACCACCAAAACTTGCAGATCCAGTTGCCAAGAATGATGCTCTCTTTAACTCTACTTCACCACCAACCAACGCTTCACTACCATATTGTTTGCTTAGTTGGACGATAAATGGTATACCGCTACCTTTGACACTGAGACCAGTTAAGTTTTGATACTGGTCTTGTGGTAAACCTTGAACGTTAACCAAATTGTTGACGATGTTGAATTCGTTGATTACACGGTTATACTCCAACACAGCTTCTTCAAAACATGCATAAAAGTTGACATCGATCATTTCAATGTCAACGATTGGATAACCTAAACGTTTTGCTGCCCACATCGCACTACCACTACAATCGTTCTCAAACGTTGTTTCTGTGACAGAACAGTTGGTTTCATCAAGATAATAACCAAAGGGAACACTCGCAGTAGTAACCGCACTACCTGATCCTGGCCACCTTACTCTATCTTGGTCTAAATTAGCACTCATTAAATATAAATATCGGAATCTTCGATATTAGTGCTAAAATCTACTCTATACCAAATTATTACCTTCAAACTTTCGTGGACCACTCAAATCCACAATTTTATACTTAATTGGCATATCTTTTATAGTAGCATAAACAGCCTTTATGTTCTTGGGACTGTCGTCAATAAAAAATATGTCGTTGTAACCCTCATTTTCAATTTTATCCTTGATCCAGTTAGCCTTAGCCATAGGATCACTAGTTCCAACGGTCACAATAGGTATATTGACTTTAAAATACCTCTGGAGAACGTTTTGTATGTGAGGCTGACTCTCTGGACCTCTCGCAGTCAAAACAACGGCAAGACGACCATCTGACCCCGCACTGACTATCTTATAAAACCTCTTGGCTACATTACGAATAACTACGGGATCTATAACCGAGCTAAACTCTGAAAAATCAAATTTGTCACCGGGTTGTTGAGTATACACCGCATATTGTGCAGGTGTTAATTTGACAACCGAACCATCTGATTTGGTCAATATTACTTTACCACCAGTTTCAAAAAGTGTGTCATCAAAATCAAATACTCTTAGTTTCTTGGTCATAGGAATGATTGCGCAATCAACTTATAGTCAGAAACATATGGTTTTGGTTGTGACTTTTTAACAGCATCCTCCTTCAGTTTCTTTGCCTTGAGAACCTTCTGAAGAGTGTTTTTTACTTTCTCATTCATACATTTTTGTAATTTTGACTACAAGTTTTCCAGAGCCTTTTATGACTCTGTGATACGTTTCTTTAGGTATAAATATTGAACCCTCCATCAAACACGGAAGATTATTATCCAATTGAACCTCCCAACCACCATTATTCTCCACAACCTCAACCAAACGGTTTTCTTTATCCAAATGCCACTCTAATTCATGACTATCTATACCAGAATCGAACTCACGAATATATTGATTGTTTCCCAAGCTTGTCTCTGTATAAGGCATCATACATTTCTAGGACGCATTGGTTCTATTGTCCTCAGATGCGAATCATCGTCATCAGATTGTTCTACACTGTCTACCTTCTTTACATTTTTATAGTAATTTTCAATCCATTTTCTACCAATTGGATTTTTTATAGGACTCTTCAAAAAGTCAATCACACTTCTCAAAACACCTCTATCAATTGGTTCATTGTTCTTTGTTCGATCAACTATTCTAAAGTTGTTACGAAATATGTTTTGAAAATGACCCAAATTATTTTGACAGCTAAACCACATCTGTGATAACAAATCTTCTGGTATCTTACGAGATCTCTTCGCATTACGTTCCATTGCAACTTGTAAACTAGTGTTGACAAATATCATGTAACAATCATATCCATGTTGTTCCATAACACGTTTCTTGATTTGTATTGATTCTATACTATCACCAGTTCCATCTATGATAAGTCCTAATTTAGCCTTTCTATACATGTCTAGTTTTTTTCTTGTGATTCGTTTTGCTTTTTCTCTAGTAGATTGAGGACCAACAGTCAATCGTTCAAACTCTTCTGGACTCAATTTACTAAAGTCTGTAGATATGTTCATATTATGAAGCATCTTCTCAAACTCGTTATCACTATTGATTACCTTCAAACCATATCGATTTACAGATGAATTGGAAGGTAAATCAAATAACTCAGTAGCTACAGTGCTTTTTCCACTACCAGGCCCACCAGCCATAAATATACACTTGAGAGTTGATGGATCATCGACACCCTCGGTCAATCTATGCTTTTTTAGTAGTTCAAGTAAATTCATAATGATTTGATATAAATATCAGTGTCTCTCTTCAATTCATCCTCTGGCACATTATCCAAGTTATCACCATACTTCTGTGTCCAATATTGTTTGATCTTACCCAACATTGGTCCTGGCTTTAATTGTGGAAAATTAGCCATCAACCACTCACCACCATATTTGGATTTAACTGGGGTAAATGATTCAATCTCTTTTTGTTTATCCAACAACATCTGATACTTTTCTGGAAACAACCGCTTCAAGAAATAGTCTGGGTCACTAATCTGTTTGTGTTTATTCAAACCAATCAATGACTTTCTAATATAATCAGCACTAGGTCTACCAGCTCTAACTCTCTTACGATCACTGTGATTCATAGTTTGACCCTTATAGTCATCGCTATCAAACATAGGACTACCACTAATAAACTTAACAACATCATCATTGTTTTGTATACTATCGTAATCACCCAATACATCACCATAACCAAGTATTTTCAAACCGTCTTTTAGATTCTTAGTAATTAGTATATCGTGATGTCTACCACTTTTATCTACATAAATCTTTTGAAAACCTGTAGTAGCATACTTGTAACCATTTTGTCTAGCCATTACACCCAATATACCACTAAAGTCTCCTAGTGCTAAATAAGTCTTTTGTGCGTCAAAGTCATCGTCTGTATCCGCATACAGAAAGTCTACATGAACATCCTTACCCAAATCAGACTTGTAAAGAACACTATAGATATTTCCGTTACGACTATAATCCTTTACCTTATTACCCAAATTAGATAACAACGTGTTCTTGATATCACCAGACGATCCTGTCAACACAATATCAATATCACCATGATCTTGTTTGGATGGTAGTGATTTACTCAATTCAAACTTGCTAAAACTATTACCCAGTTGATTCTTGAGTTCGTCAAAAACACTGTTCATTTCAGATGTAGTAATTCTACTGGCTCTACTACCAAATAGTTTGCCGCCCTCTTTCAATAAATCCATTAACTTGATCATAGACTATAATTAGATCCACACACTCGACTCACTGATGATTTAATCAATCATGATGTTATATAGGCCATTGTAAACGGTGTTGTGGTAGAACTTTGCGCATTTGTAACTGAATTACCAGTAATACTATAAACTTGAACATAATCAGTGCTACCATTAAAATAAATTAATAACGACAAATTCGTATTAACAACACCGGTCCCACCGTCAGACGTTAAATCAGCTCCATTTTTGCGTAAAGTTAAATAACCTTCTCCTCCACCGCTATAAACTCTTGCTCCAGCAGATACTTGATACCATCCGGCTACAGTTGGAGTAAATCTACCCGTTGTATTATTATACCAACTGGTAGAATCCGTTACTGCGATATTATATTTAATTATTGTAGCTGCATAACCACCAGGATTTACAACACTTGTTGTTCCATATCTATAAATTGCAGTCGTTGATCCGCCGCCGCCACCACCATTTAAAGCATATGAAGCGGTTAAAGCATATGAAGCGGTTAAAGCAGATGAAGCGGCCAAAGCATAAGAACTGCTAACGGAAGCTGACGCAAAACTTGAACTAATAGAACTTGTTGCGAAAGTAGCAACATCAGCGTGACTCGAGCTTTGTATGTATTGAATAATTTCTGAATAACTAGATGATACCATTACATTTGTATAATCCAACACATTAACATATACTCTATCAACAATCTGTCCCAGAAATTGAGAGCCTGACACAGGTTGTCCTGTGGCAGCCATCTTTCTTATTTTTAATGATGTATTATCCAACTTTTGAACACCATAATCTGACCCAGTATCATTCAATCCTCCAACCAGAGCTACATAAGTTGTATCATATTGTGTATATATACTATTTGGAAATTCGATTGATTGTGGGGTAAAACTACTTGTGTATCTAGCAACACCTTTAGTAATTCTAAACTCATCCAAATATCCGAACATTGCTGTGGTTGGACTACACGTTGGACGGGAACCTATGTAAGTCGTGCCTCCTTGGTTATTTATAATTCCAGTTATGCCGGCACTCGACTCCAGAACACCGTTTATGAACAAATAAACTGTATTATTGTCTCTGGTTACCACAACATTATACCATGTGTTTTGAGAGATTGTAGTTGTGGATGTAACACTTGTTAGTGTTGATCCCACAACAAAAGTGGCATTTATTTTATTATCTGCTTGTCTACCTATATCAAGTGTTAAAGTTGTATAAGCATTACAATCCGCTCTTCTGGATAAAATGGGTCTATATACACCTACGTCTGAAAAATTTGCCCAAAATTCAATTGTAAAATTTGATCCCGCAAAAACAGTAGGCACGCTTGAAAATGATAGATAATCACCGGTGCCATCGAAATATCCGCTTCCACTACCAAATTTATAAATTGATGATGTAATTTTTGTATTACCACTCCTAGTCACACTCACATTATTCGGCCCACTATCTGCAAAAGTGGTGGAATTATTAGCCCCATTAAAATGTAGTAATAAACTACAACTTGTATAATATGGATCGCCAGTTGCGTAAATCCATCTTTCTAAAACAGAAACACCCCACGCATCACCTTCCAGATTAAGACCCGTTATGATATTTTCTTGGTCCGGTCCAACCGAATATAATATTGTCTGATTCACAATACTGCCTGTTTGTAACGACGCAGTAATAATATTATTGTAAACTGGAGCAGTTGCATACGAGGCTGTTATCGCATTGTTACTCCAACTTGCAGTTATTGGATACGTGCTACCAGTTATTAATGTTGTTCCTCCTTCACTTGCATTTAATGCATATGAAGCCGTCAACGAATATGAACTACTAATACTATTCGCAACATAACTTGCAGTAGATGCAAAACTGGAACTTGTAGAATTATCCGCATTAACAACATAACTGCTGCTGATACTCCTACTTGCAGTTATTGGATATGTTGAACCAGTTGTCAAAAAAGAACCAGCATTAGATGCGTATGAAGCAGTCAAAGCATAACTTGCACTGACAGCACTACCACTATAATAACTAACAGCATAACTTGCTGTCGCAGCATATGAAGCGCTTCCATAGAATGTTCCACTATTATTATGCGTATAAAAATTACTCGCGCTTATTGTTGATTCATATGAAAGATTACTTCCAGAAATTATTAATTTTCTTACAGGATTAGATCCATCTTGAAAACTAATTTCTCCATCTCCAGGCGTTATGATGATATTAGTTGGCATAGTTTATTATAAATATTAGAAAATTGCTATGCCCACAGTTAATACTGCGGTTTAATTTACAATTTGTTATATGTCTTTTCAAACTCAACTTTAGCAATACGATAATAACCAGTATTAGCTGGGTCTTTTACCAAATAATCGCCTGGCTTAATAATCATGTCTTCTCCCCATGGAGCTTTAAATGTTACTGGTTCACCTGTATACAAAGCAACTTGTCTTGGAGATTGTTCTGGGTAAATATCACCACCAACATTACCAGTATATAACTTAGGCAATTTAGCTGCCTTGATAACATAATTCTCACCAGTAGCACCACTGAAAATAATATCACCAACATCAGCAGTGTTTTGTGTTTCTTTACCATCACTGGTTGTAGTAACTACTGGTTGTTGAATTGTTGACTTGGTATATGTCATTGGAGGCATAGAACCAGGCTTACCTCCGTCAATGTATTTATAAACCAACTTTTGTTTGGTCACTGGCTTGAATGCCAATGTGGATGCAATTTGATTGATATCTGCATTAGCAACTTCACTGAGAATGTCTTTTAGTTTAATCATAGGTTTATAAAGTATTTGCCTTTTGGCCCACTATACTTGAATCTGGTAATTGGTAAAGATATATTTAGATTGTCTTTGATGTGTGGAAAGCTACCCTTCTTCACATAAGCTAATGTCATGTGGGGTTTGTAGTCTGGGTAACCGTCAGTATTTGGATAACCATCACATCTACGTCTCAATTCGGTCAATATAGGACTTTTTTCAACTTCAAACTTGACCACATCAAATTTATCATTCTCAAACAAATTGAGTGCTTTCAATACCACATTAAATGGCTTTACACCTTGAAGGATTCTAGCCACATCTGTTCTACCAATATCTGGTTCAAATCCATACTTGAGAGTCACATGAGGTTCTTCATCATAACCATATGTAGGATCATTAGGATCAGTATATAGTATTTGCGGTGGTATTGCGGTTCTACCAAGTCTAATTACATGTGGTCCATAAGTAGGACTTACATGTGCCATTAAACAACCTTTTTCAACGTGTCTATTTTCTACGAGTAACATATTTTCTAATAATTTCACGAATCAAATGTTCCTTCTTTACCAATTGGTCCAAAGGCACACCTCTATACTTTTGTCTTAGTTGCGCAATTGGCATACCATATTGTTTTTCAGCTTGAGCAATCAGATTGTATCTATCTTGTTTCTCTTTTTCTAAAGATGCCAATTTACGAGCAACTACAGTAGCAACAGTATTCTTAATGTTATCATTATAATACTTCTCACCCGATACCAAAAGATCATTCAATATTTTAATTTCTACTTCTAACCCATTTACTTCTTTTTCTAAATTATCCTTTTCAGCAGGCGTAAGTTTCGCTCCTGTTGTATGAAGTTTTCCTCTCTTTTCAATAAACTCTTGTGTCTTATCATCAATTACTTTTTCCAAACTAGGTTGTTGTTGTATTTTCGTAAGACCCCAAGAAGGATAATCAAATTCACTACCAACCGGTGTATTGGACAAATCACTATCAGTTACCTTTATTGTTACATTATTACCTTTAATAGCCGTAACATCAGCTCTTATACCAAGTCCTAGGATTTTTATTTTGTCACCTACTTTGAATTCAACATCTGCTTTATCCGTAACAGATGGTTTAGGTGGAGGAGTTTCTTTCCTAGGTTCTTCTTTGTCATACAGTTCATTGTATGACCTTATTTTGCTACCAATTTCATACAAACACTCAGTTGGATTATATCCATTAAACTCTATGACTTTTTCATATTGATCTTTGTATGGAATTACCTTATCTTTATTATAATCCCAGAATGTTACAATGATAGCTTTACCACTCGGGATTGTGCTTTCAATTTGAAGATCCAAATTTTCTGGCGGTTTACCATCTGTATTGTCTACCTCAAAGATTCTACCTTTCATGATAGGATCTGAATATGCGCCCATTCTACCCAACCCCTTTAGAATATTTTCCAAATCCAAATGACCACCACCATTATTACTAGCCTTTAATCGTTTGATACCTTTTTGGGCCCAATAATCCAATTGTTCTCTCTTATTAGAATCATACTTTATTTCCGGAGCGTCTTCTAATTCTTTGATTTCTTTTAATACATCACTATCATCTGAGTAAAATTCTTTCTTGTTGTCGCTATATCCAAATATTGACTTTTTACCACTCTTGTCGTCTTTATAAACAAAAAAAGCACATCTGTTGGCCGGAGAAGTGTAGTTATACAACTTTCTCTTGTAACTAACAGTGTCAGGATTTTCCACCAAAATATCAATTAGTTTAACCATAAATTTTACCAGTATTTTCCTTTACCCTTGTTTCCTAAACTACGAATACGATGACTACGGCAACTCCAGTAACCAGCTGTAGTTCTATCTTTCTTTTGACTACATCTGTGACGTGCGGCAAAACTTTTACGACGAGCCTTGTTACCAGCTCTACTTCTCATATTTGGATCACCAAAAGTTACCTTCTTCACATTGCCGTTTTTTGATTTGACATACACGGCGTATTTCTTAGGGCCGCCTGGAGTTCTGAATGGTCTATTGAGATGAACAGTGCGACCTCTGTGTTTCAACTCCATGATCAAATCTTCTTCGACTTCAATAGGAGCATCCAAATAAACCTCTCGACCCTCAAATACTTCCTTCTTACCAAGATCACTTTCGACCAATTCAGCATCTGCATCACACAACTCTATTAGGTTGTCATAATACAATTTACGAACTTCATCAATTAATTCAAAGTAAGATTCACTGTAGGTTCGAAAAATGTTCTCACACAAAGGTATGTTCTTTGACAAATGATATCGTAAATTGGAAGTTGTCTCTACTTCTTCCAACAAGTTCATTGAGCAAAGCGAGTCGCTCTCTATCAGGTCGTTAAGCTTGATCATATGATATAAATATTATCCGTATTTGTTTATCGTTTTTAATTCGTTAATCAATATCTTTTCCTCGGCATCCAAGTTCTTATCTAGTTCAACAAATACGTCATCCAATGACATCTTGGTGCTTGAACGTTTCTGAATGGTTTTTAGACTTTCAAGAGTATCAACCACAGTATCCAATGTGTTTTTATGTTTGTTAAACGTAGGTAACTCAATATGATTACTGAATTGTAAAGCTTTTGGAGCAACACCTTTGAGAAGATTGATGATCGAAGCAACAATGTGTTCAAATATACCAAATATAGCTCCGGCAATTGGGTTTGTTGCTGCCAAGAACCTCAATACCATAAAACATATCAAGAATATCAATATGCCAGTTACACCTATAGTAACAAATCGTTTCAAACCATACATTACACCACCAAGTCCCATCCAACTATTTACTTCGTCAACGGTCACTTGTAATGCATCCGCTTTCTTTGCAACTTGTGATGCTTGTGTTTCGAGACCTTTTATTTGTTCTTCATAAACGTCTTCGATCTCTTTCTGTTTTACTTGAAGTGCTAGAATCTCATCGTCTCTTTGTTTTAGAAGTTTAGCACCCTTGTCTTTTTCTTTCTGAACTTCACTATTTAAAAGATCTGTAAGTTCCTTGATTTTGTTCAATTCATCAATATTAGGATTACCAGTAATGTTCAATACCCTATTGTTAAAGTCTATAGCAGTCTTGACTTGAACTGGAGGGTTGGTGACCGCCTTTAACGAGTAATCAGTTCCAGATGCCAAAGTAGCTACTTGTTGTAGTTTCTCACCCTCATTCTTTGCCAATTCAACTCGGGTCTCAGCAAGACCATCTTTTGTTTTTTGAACCTTTTCTACATTGGATGTTTTGCATCCTCCGACCAATAAAAAAGAAGCCAAAAATAGTGTAAATAGTTTTCTCATACCTATAAATATTGAATCGGTGTATAAAAACTTGTGTATTTCACCACACTCATTTATGATATTAACATGTCAAAATATTGTGACACATCGCTGATATATCTAAAATCGATCAACAAATCGGTCGCACGTAATTTGATCGAAAAGAACCACTATACACACAAGTGGACCAGTTGTTCTGTAGCATATGGTGTGTATACCAAAGATTATGTTGAAAGCACATTCTTTGGAGGATTCGATAGTAGATTGATTGGTGTTCTTGTATATGGTAATGCTGTAGGACGCAATTCGAGCACTAGTATAACTCCGTTACTAACCAACGATAACGTGTTTGAATTGACCAGATTGTGGATTGAAGACGGTCACGGTAGTAACATAGAAAGTTACTGTATAGCAGAAAGTTTCAGACTGTTGAATGTGGAGTTTCCTCAAATCAAGTGTATCTTGAGTTATGCTGACAGCGAAGTTGGACATGCCGGAACCATTTATCAAGCAACCGGCTTCTTATATCAAGGCGACAATTATGTTGATATCGCATTGATGCCAAATTACAGTGTTAGTTTGGTTGGACCACCCAACTATGATTGGATACACAGTAGAAACGTCTATGGTAGATGGAAAACACACAATGTGGACAAACTTAAGGAACGTATAGGAAAAACGTTCTGGCGCAAACGTGAGAGTGGCAAACACCGTTATATTAAGTTCATCAGCAACAAGATTGAAAACAAACGGTTGTCAAAGTCACTGATACATAAACTGTTACCCTATCCAAAATCAACATCGTTCACAGAACAAATACAAGAAGTTGTAGTGGGTAATAACAACGAGTTTTTCCAATAAAAAACCCACCAGCCTTTCGACTGGTGGGTTCGTTATCTAATTTAGACTAATCCAAATTATACGGTGTCGAGATCGGCGATCAAGACCTTACCGTAGAACTCAGGACGCACTACCTTCTTAGCGTAGCGAGTCATCACACCACGGCGTGGAGTGAAGTTCACTGGATCATAGACCAATGGAGTTTGGATGAGTGGGATGTATGGAGCATACACAGCACCAGTCTCCAAGAAGTTGCTACCACGGAAACCAACGAGGATAGCATTATCGGTCATGTATGGGTTCTTGTAAACTTGGAAGCGACTTGCGAAGCTACCAACACGGCTTACACCCATTGCGAACTTAGCTTGGTCACCGTCAGTGTTCACAACATATCCTGGGATTGACTCCAAGATGGTTGCTACGTCTGGCGAACATACCAAGAAGTTTGCGCCACCACGGAGAGTCAATTGGTGAATCTTGTTAGAGACCTTTTGGATCTTGTTACCAAGAGTTTGGAACCAAGTGCTCTTTACGTAAGCGGTGCGGTTTGGTGAAGCGTTAACAACACGGGTGAACGAAGCCACATCGGTGGTGTTGTTTACAGTCTTGGTGAACTCAGTTCCGATTTGGGCAGACCAAGCTTCGGTAGTTACACCAGTGACAGACTCGTTCAACATGTCGAGGATTTCGAGGTCGATTTCCATCGAAACATACTCACTCAAGAGAGCAGTAAGTTCTGCTTCTGCATCAATAGAGTGATATGCGTTCAAGTCTTGAGCCAATTCTGGGGTCCAGACAGCCTTCAACTTACGGGTCTTAGCAACGATTGGTTCGCTCTTAAGTTCCAAGTTGACTTCTGGGATCTTGATGTCAGTGCCGATAGATTGGGTATAGACGTTGTTAGCAACACCAGAACCTTCACCAGCGGTCTTACCGTCTTCGAAGTCACCACGGAGGTTGTCCGAAGGTTGAACTGTGTAGTTCAAACGTGCGGTAGTAGTAGGAGCAGCTGCACCAGCAGATTGACTTACGAACAAGTTAATTTGATAGTATGGGTTTGCCAAGCTACCAGTGTTAACTGCGGTTGCGTAAGTGTTCAATACAGTGTAAGCTACACCAGAACTCTTTTGAACACCGAAAGAACGAACTGCGTTCAAGTCAACGTTCCAGAGGTTACCGGAACCTGGCTTTGCTTCGGTGTTGTCGTCGAGGTTAAAGGTAATCTTGTAGACACCTGGAACTTCGTTAGAACCGTTAACGGAAGCACTGAAAGCAGAATCGAATTGTAGATCGTTCCAGCTTGCGGTAGCTACGAGAACAGTTGCGTTTGAGCTAGAGACGGTGCGCTCAGAATAAGCATAGCGTCCTTGGCCATAGAGACCATTTACAGCAGCATCAGTAGAACCGAGCTTCTTTTGGTTACCACCGAACAAGCTTTCGCCTGCAGTGTGTCCCAATTGAGTGCCGGAACCATACTTGAAGTCGAGATAGAAGATAAGACCGCTTGGGAGGTTCATTGGTTGAACCGAAACGAACTCCTTAGCAGCGATCTCAGCAAATACACGACGGACCAATGGAAGAGCAACGCCTGCCCATTGTTCACTGTTTGCACTTGTTCCAGTTGTTGAAGCTTCGTCCAACAATTGCTTTGCTTGGTTTTCCAAGAGGATCGACATGTGTGCCTTTTCAACACCGGTGGTGTTTTCGAGAAGGCCTGTCTTTTCCCACTTGTTTTGAAGACCACGGGTTTCAGCCATTAGCTTAGCCTGTGGATTCATATTATTTGTTAGTAGACTCTTTACGTCCATAATATTATTTTCCTATCTTTTGGTTTGTTAATTACTCGCAAACAAATTACTTCTTGATTCCTGCGAGCTTTTGGAATCTTGAAGCCATCACATCAGCTTGAGGTTCTACAATCGTAGAGTCAGGCTTTGTGCTGGATACTGGTTTGCTTGCCAAACCTTCGGTGATAGTTGAGACAGTCGCATTTGACTTTTTCTTGGCGACTGATCCACCGGCATTAAATGATTCGGCCAAAACTGTGTATGCCAATTTGATTTCACGCAATGTCTTGGTGAGATCAAATGTGTTGATGACCTTCAACTTTTGGTCTTCGGTCAAATTCTTACCCTTGAAGATCTTGTTGGTATAAAGCAACTTAGCATTCAAGAGATTGGTTTCTTCAAGAACACCCTTCAAATACTTTACAGTATCTTGATGTTCCTTCAATTGATTCTTCAATGATTCGTTTTCTTCATTGATAGCAACAAGTGCTTCTGCCATTTCTTCAGCAGTCACTTCTTCTTCATAAGTATCTTCTTCCATTGGAGAAGGAACTTGTCCAGCAACTGGTGCTACTGGAGCTTGAGGAGCCATAGCGGCAGCTGGTGCTGCTACTGCAGCTGCTGGATCAGCAACTGGGGCAACTGGAGCAGCTGGTGCTTGACCATCTTCTTCCAATTCAGCGAGAAGTTCGTCAAGATCAACAACTTCTTCTTCAGAAGCTTGTTCTTCTTCAGCTACAACTTCATGCTTCTCTTCCTCTTCTTCCTCACCGTCTTCCTTCTTACCTTCTTGTTCCAACTCAGCAAGAATCTCATCCAACTCTTCGCTGGTGATTTCTTCGCCTTCTTCAAGAGTTGCGTCGAACTCTTGCTTTCCAGCTGGAGTGGTGTTTTTCTTTGCTGCAGTAGAAGGTTGGGTTGGGTGTTGCTTAGAAGCAATATTGCTGTCATCCTTACCGATGCCAGAAGATGCAAGCTTCTCTTCGATCTTGCCTTCTTCTTCCTTACCTTCGTTTTCTTGTTCTGACTCTTCCTTGAGCTTCTCTGCGAACATTTCTTTCATGCTCTTTGCGAAGTTTTCCTCAAGAAAGGTTTTTGCATTAGCAATTGCAGTTTCACGAACTGCCTTTGCGTCTGCGATGCTTTCCTTTAATAGATCGCTCATATTAATTTTACCTTTCCTATGTTGTTTTGTGAAGTTATTGGAGAACTCCAAAGAAGATTTAAACTCAGTGGCATCAAAGACATTGACGCATTTGTTAATAAATATAATTTAAATTTGGAAAATGACAATTTTTTTGATATTTATAGATGTATGCCAGCAAAATCTGAAAAACAAGCACGATACTTTAGACTCGTAAGAGCAGTTCAAAAAGGTGATGTTCCTGCAAAGGACGTATCTAAGGACTTGAGAAAGACTGCGAAAAGTATGTCACCAAAGGCTGTAAAAGATTTCACCAAGTTGAAAGAGTTACTAAAGAATTTAAGTGAATCTGAATTCAGTTCTGCAAAGATGCAAGAAGTTCCAAATAAAACATTGGATGATGTATTGAGAGAAAACTCTGGTGTGAAGTTTAACAAAGAAGAACTTCTAACATTCCAAAACAAACAAAATGGTTTTGGTGGATTTGGTAAAGCAAATTTTGTTCACAAAAAGAGCACCAACGAAATCAAAGCAAATATCACTAGTAACGAATCAAACAAAGATTATGTGTTCAAGAAGCTAGTGAATAATCAAAACCCAGGCTTATACAATTACGGTTGCTTTATTGGTATCACACCATCCAAACAAAGTGATAACCCAGAAGATAACAAAGAAAAAGTAGTATACATGTTGAGCAGTATCTTTGATGATGATGGTGGTGAAGAAAAAAACAAAATATTAGCAGACTTCATTGATAGAATTAATTCATATGGACTATAAAAACTTATATGCTCAAGTTAAATTGGGCAATTTCCTAAACAAGGGCGGAGACGAAACAGATTCTCCAAAATACAAGTTGATTGACATTGATCACCCAAATGGTTGGAGCTTCAATGAAATTGAGACCCTTGGTGATATGGGATTCAAAATCGACAATGACACTGATATGGTGTGTGAAGTAGAAGTGCCTACTTTAGAAATGATGGAAGAAAAAGTTCCAGTCAAGGTTTATAAAAACGAAGACGGATATGTCCTTGAGACTACCCGTCGCCATGTTTTTGAAACTTTTAAGAAGATGATCGAATTCGTTGATTCGATCCCAACAGATCCCAAACTAAAAGCTAAGTGATCTCACCTTTGTGTTGATCGAAGCATGGTCTGTGTCTTAAACGCAGACCAATATACTTTACCAATAACAGCTAATGTAGTTATAACCGCCAAGATGTTTCTGTGGTCTACAATCCAATTTCCTACACCATAAGTCCAACACCAGGCTTCAAGCAAAAACATTTTCATATCAATCTTACTTCTGTGATTGATAAGGTGGTTGTTGATGTGGTTGTGTAACTGGTTGTGCGCCAGGCATCTCAGAGTTTTCTAAAGCATTGATACTTACTGAGTCTGGTCTACCTTGAACTTGATAAGCTTGTGGAGTTTCGTTGACTGGATCAGCAATCTCAAAATAACGTTCCAACTTTAAACCGATTTCTTCATAAAGCATTTCAAGAGTGTGTTCTACACCCTTAATCTTGTTTGCTTCTTCATACAATTTAGCAGCAAGTTTCTTGACTTCCTTCATGTCACGTTCGACCATCTTTGCTTCCATCCACTCACCACACTCCTTGATAGCATAACGTTCAGCCAAATTGACTGCTTCCATAATCTTAGAAGCGGTAGAATATACACAATCAGCTTTGAGACTCTTACGATATTCGTTATAAGCCTTTACTGTTTCACGAAGTTTGACCTTCTCTTCTTTTGTAAGAGGAGAATAAGCGGTTTCTGTGGAATTCTCTACTAGATGTCTTAGCTTTATCATATACAATAAATATAGTTAAAATTGTGATTCTGTCTCAATTATTTTCTTATTAATACGCCAAAACCCAAGAAGTCTTCTTTCCAAGGTTTTTGATCTGGCAAATATTGTTGTGTAAATTCAATGTAGTCAAATCGAGCATCATTCTTTACCTCATTCCACACATTGACTACACCCAAACCTTTGTGGGAAATATCATGGAATACGATATACTTGGTATTTGGATTGTTTTCAAATAGTCTATAATCTGAATAACATCCTTCATATGTATGATCTCCATCAATAAAGACCATATCAATAACAGTATTGTCTACAAACTCTTTGAACTGTGGAGAACTACTATTTTGTGCCAAATGTGTATAGTTACAATACTGATCATACTCAGTCAATATATCAGACTTTGATGACAGATCACATGAAAACAACTTGATAGTAGGATTGTTTTTCTTCAATACTTCTGAAACCACGATAAAGTTACCACCCCATCTAACACCAATTTCCAAATATGATTTAACGTTTAAACTCTGCAACCATTTGATATAAGGTGCGAGTTGAATCGGATATTGCCACACTTTTATACCCTTACCAAAATACTCACTTAAATGTGTGGGTTGTTCTTCTGTTACTTCATCATTGAGACCAAATGTAGGAATTACGTCTGTCAATTGACCCACTGACAATGTATCAAACTCAGAGTTATGAATAAAATCAATCGTCTCTTTTAATGATTTGACAGACATACTACTTACAACTCCGAGATGATATCATGAATGATCTTCTCAATATTAGAATAAGGATTGATGATTCTATTTCCAGAAGGATTTACACTTTCAGTGATCTTTCCTTGTGGATACATGAATGCACCTTGAGTAGAAGGATTACTTACAAAATCAAATGCGATCAAGTCAAAATCGTCTTGAACCACATCGGCACCCTCTCTCATATCTTTCTTAACACTACCCAAACCACGGCTACTGATACCCAATAGAATACCAGCCTTGAGAAGATCCTTAAGAATGTTACCACTTGGAGTTGGAAGAATTTCTACAGTTCCAACCAAATCATCACCATCCCAACCCATGTCTACGATGTTATGACTGACATTCTTCAAGTTAACAACAGAAGACTCTGGATGGTCAAGTTCACCCATGGCACGACGTTGCTTAACAAAGTTGTCCATGTATTTAGTGGCTTCACGCTCTAAAATTTCTTTTGGATAAATTCTACCATTTTGGTTCTTTGCTTCAGCACGTTGTAGTGTGCCGGTCACAAGAAGTTTACCACTACTCAACGATTCGTTAAGTGCGGTCTTTTTGAATTCAAATGGTAATACGTCAATTAATACTGTTTTCATATTAAGCTGGTGGGGCTGGTTGTGCCTCAGGTTTTTCTTCTGGTTTAGCTGGTTGTTGTTTTGAAGTTACAACATTAGATGCTCCAGCAGAAGTTTGTTGTGATGGATCAACCAATGCTTTTGATTTAGCAATTTGATACTTGTCTCTTTGCTTTACATCGGCTGGTCCCAAAATCTTAATCTTGAATCCAGGCTTTACAAAGAACTTGGCTGCCTTTTGTTTACTTTCTTCACGGCCAAGAATAATGATTACATATCGATCATAATAGTAATCAATTTGAACTCCAGTAACATTGATTGTATAATCGGTTTCTGGTTGTTTGTATCCCTTACTAGCACGAACCACAATCTTTTTATTTAAAATTTGATCTTGAATCTTCTTTTGAAGTTCCAATTTGGTCTGTTCAGTTGCATCCTTCAACTTGGTGTCAAATTGAGTAAAATCTGGTTGAATGTCATATGACTGAACATTAACAGCTGGTTCCGCTTGTTGAGGAACAGCTTGTTGTTGAGCGGGAGCAGGTTGTTGACCGGCTTCGGCCTCTCTTGTTAGAAACCTAGAAGCACGATATCCTTCAATAATCTTCTTTACAGAATTACGTTGTTCTGTAGTTGGAAGAGTTGTTTGTGTCTTGCCTGCCAAACCTGGATCTAATTCTGGATCACCATGTTGAACCAACCCATTTTTATCTTTATATGTTGATACTGGTTCAATGTTTTGTGCTGGTGTCACATATGCTGGTTCACTATACATTTGGTTTTCCAAAGCATATCCAGGACTTTTCTTGACTGGCTTAGCCAACTTAAAACCAAGTTGTGTTGCAGCTCTAACATTTCCAGGCCCTTTACGAGAAAAGGCAAATGGAGTCATGTAAGCACCCGCAGCACTACTGGTGGATGCTTCATTCTTATTCTTTAATTGGTCCTTGACTTTTTTTTCGACACTTGCTTTCACGGCTGGTGTAAGCTTATTAGCATGTGCTTGTAGCCACGCATGATATTGCGCCTTATCAATACGTGCCAATTCACTATCACGATACAATTGAGCGTATTTTTTTACAATATCTCTAAATGGATCGCCTGATTCTTTAAGAAGCTTTTTCATCAGCAAGTTTGTTCAATTCTTCTATCAACTCATAAGCACTCAAAAGAGGAGTCAATTGATTCTCCTTTACAATGCCTGTCAGTGTTTTGTTTGAAAGCTGAGCAATCGTTTCGTTAAGTTTGATCTTGATAATATCACTCTTAACCAAAATCGATCTTTCCTTGAGAAGGTCAGCAACCTTCTTGTATTCATTATTAACAAATTCAGTAAACTTGTTAGTGTTGGAAACGTTTGTAATAAATTCCTTCAACAATACCTTTTGAGCAGGCAACAAAGAAGAATACTTTTTGTTGAAGTTTTCGATCAAGAACTTATATGCGAGTAACTTCACTTCGGCTGGTTGAGAACTATATACATCCAAAGCTTGTTCTTCGTTCTTCTTTTCTCTTGTCAAACTTTCTACTACACACTCTCTTGCTTCCAAAATTTCTTCTACATCAAACTTAACTTCATCAGATCCTTGGTTTTCAAACAACTTGTATACCGAGGCATAAAGTTTATAGTTTGGAATTTTATTCTTTAGAAATTCATCGATGTTGAACTGCTCCTTGATTTCTTTGATGAGGTTGTATTTTTCGGAGTTCAACTCACGTTCATTTAGTTTTGAACGAGTTTGTAATACTACGTTCAAAATACGATCAGCAGACTCGGCATTTTTAGAAGATTGACTTACTATAAAATTGTATAGTTGAAATTCTTTTCCGAGCGCAGTGCTTTCGTTAAAATATTTGAACATCAAATTCTTGGTGAACGATTCGTCACGACCTGCCAATATATCTGCGGTAATCTGTCGCGTGAGCAACTCAAACAATACTCCGCTATTCTTAAACTTAGAATGTTTAGCTTTTTTGCGCATATAGTTCTCTATTATTTATAAATATATTGAAATTTGGAAAATCATCGGATTTATATCATTCTTTGATGTTTGTTTCGTCCATATAAGATCCTGATACTCCTTCTCTCAAAATTTCTTTGGACTTATCCAATCCTTGTAGAATTGTCGATAGTGATTCCATTGATTCTAAAGACAATGGAGAACGTTTCTTATATTTGTGAGTAGGAGACAAATCACTGTCACTATTGTTCTCTAGTGTTCCAAGTGGATCTTCACCAAATGGGTATTTTCTAGCATCTTTTCTACCAGTTTGGTCCCTATCACGGTTTTCTTCTTTTTTACGGTTTGCTTCCGCACGTTCATGAGCAGACATCTTAACTTTTTCAGTCAATTTTGGCGTTTCTCCACCACCAGCTGGAGCAGTTTCTCCACCTGCGGGAGCTGTAGCGCTGGCTTCAGCACCTCCTCCTACTTCTCCTCCGCCTGCCGATTCTTCGCCTCCACCAGCGCTACCCCCTTCCGCGCCTCCGGCTCCGCCTTCTCCACCACCTTCTCCTTCTGAGCCCTTGGCCTTGAGGAAGTTCAATGCAGGATCGTTACCGTCTTCTTCGATCTGCTTAAATCTGTAAGTTCCCTTAGCATCATCAACAAGTTGTTTTTGCAACATAATCATGTCTTGATCACTCATACCAAAGACATTTTCATAAATCCACTTCTTGCTAAACAACTTTTGTTCTTGCATGTCCTTACTGACTTCAACCTTACTCTTCCATACATCAATCTTTTCCTTTTCAAAGATTGTAGAAGGATTGGTCAATTCAAGACTAAAATCAACAAGTGCCTCATCTCTGTATCCTTGACTATACAAATGAACCACAGCAATCTTGTTCAACTCACTGACAATAATACGTTGAATACGTTGGATCGTTCTGGCAAAACGAATATCTTCAGCAGCAAGTGTAGCCTTACCACTCAAACTCTCGTCGTAACCCAAGAATGCCTTAGGAATCTTAAGAGCTGCCATCATCTTGTTACGTAGATATTCGATATCGTCTGTTCCAGTCCATTCAAGACCTGGCAAGTTATCAATAGCAGTTCCACTATCACCACCACGAACTGGCAAGAAAAAGTCTTCAACCATGTTCTGTAGATTGAAACGAAGATTGTAATCACCAGTTGCTTGATCCAAATATGGAGTCTTCTTCATTTGTTGAATGATTCTCTCCATGTGATTATCAACTTCGTTTGGCGGAATGTTACCAATATCAATCTTGAAAATACGTTTTTCTGGAGCACGCATGATACGATGAATCAACATTGCGTCTTCCATCAAACTCAATTGCTTCCAAACACGACGAGCACCTTCCAACATACTCTTACCATAAGGCAAGAAGTTACTATCACTCAACAAACGGAAATGAGCCATCTGATAGTTTTCCAAATCTTCAATCTTGTTACCATATGGAAGATTGACTTGGAACTTTACGAAATTCTTATTTTGTAGATGCGCATTTTCTACACGGGTCACATAGTAACTACTGAGTGGTTCAACCATGTAAACACCATACTCTGGACTGATGTGCATTCTCAAATAAAAATCGCCATACTTGACCAAACTACGAGTCCACGACCAAAGGTTGAATTCGATGTTCAAGATGTCATAGAACAAATTATTTAAGATGCTCTTGATATCATCGTTGGTGCTACGAACGGTAATGATGTCACCCATTTCGTTACGAGTGGTGCATTCATCAGCATAAATGTCCAATGCGGATGCCAAAATTGGGTCCATGTCCATTGTGTCATAATCACGAAACAGTTCTACACGACTGCTTTGATATGACAAATTGAAGTCACGGGTATACGAATTATACGCAGTAGTTCTGAGACGATTGAAACGATCTCTTAAACTATTACGGTCGGTAGCATACTGAATTTCATCGGTGTCGATGACCTTGAGCTTTTTGCCACCTACGTTACGAACAATTACGTCGTTGCTGAAAAGTCTCTTCAGCCTAGCGTAAAGTGACCTATTTTTTAACTCTTGAAATGATTTGTCATCCATATAATGCTATCTAATATATAAGTATTACAACAACCAAGTTAGTGATTCTTTTTTACCTGTGCCTGGAACTCCGCCTCCTCCAGTTTCAAATTGCCACGTTTCTTGAGGTGATTGAATGATTTTATATTGTGATGATGGACCAGGCGTTGTATTTGTTACTTTTGTTATTCCGCCCAACATTGTTCGTGTATATGCCATTTGTTCAGTTCTTAACTTTAATGCGGTTCCACGGACCCATAGACCAATACTAAGAGCCATAACCAAATCGTCATTATAACCCCTCATTGCTTCTGCCTTAGGTCCATTCCAGATAAACACATTAAGTTCCTCATATGACCTAATAGACCGTATAGTGACTGATTTGTCTCTGAAACATGATTCCATATTACTTACCATCAACGGTCTATTCTTGTTAGTAGTTGTAAATCCAGGCACCAATTTCTTATCTTGAGCATTAAGTTTGTTTGTATAATTATGTTCTACATCAACCACATTCAGATCTGGTGTGCTATAGAAAGTGTTTTGATAATCTCTATCAATAATTTGTTGTAGTGTTCCCCAACCAATGTTGTTATTTTCTACGACAAGCAACGCACTGTTATATTCAGTTGCAATTGCCACCAACAAGTTACCATAATCTTTGGTAGTTAACTGACCCTTATACTCCGCTACTTGTGTCAATGTGTCAACATCAAATACATGAAATGCACTATAGTCAGCACCATCACCACGAGCACAGTCAGCAGATACGATATAGTTTTTGCTATTGTCTGGACGATCCCAAATCCACAAATCTTGACTTGCTCCACGTTTTTCAACTGGATCTTTGATGTAAGTTTGTTTGTAAAACTCAAGAGTATCAACCGACACAACTTGATTACCAGATGTTGAAAAGTCACAATCACACTCTTGAGCAGCACCTTTTACACCAGACAATTCAGTTTGTTTGTCACGCCAAGCTTGATCACGTTCTGGATGTAAATGCCATGGTAATCTAATTGTATTGAAACCATTTTCTCCAGCTTCGGCAGCAACCCATGTCTTGTGGAAAAAGTTACCAACACCATTAGGGGTCGATAACAAAATAGCTCTACCACCAGTTGACAACGTATACTGAGCAGACAACCAAATTTCTTCAATACCATCAATGAATGCAGCTTCGTCAATGATTAGAAGTGACAATGCGGCAGAACGACCTGCGGTTCCAGCACTTGACACAGCTTTAATTTGAGAACCATTTTTAAGACGTAGTGACAAACGATTATCTTCTACACATGGAACTTTTAACCATGTAGGAAGATTGTCATTGGCAAATCTAACCTTTGTAACAATTTCTTTTGCAGTCTCTTGCGTGATACTGATGATCAAAATGTTCTTGTCTGTATGGAACGTCATCAACCACAAACTATATGCTGCCGTCAAAGTAGAAATACCCATCTGACGACTCTTTAGAATGATGTTGAGACTATGATCCACCATGTCTTGTAGAGCACCTTCTTGGAAGGGATACAAGTCAAAGTTGCAGGTTCCCTTGACGGGATGTTGAATTTTGACATACTTCTTCATGAAGTATATCGGATTTTCAACACACTTCTTATACTCCTGCTTTATTATTTCTCTTAGATTTTGCTGACTCATATTCTTTTTCTAAATTGTCAATAAACGTGTCGATTTCTGACAATCTAGCATTTACATACTCAAGATCCTTCAAAACATCTTGTTTGATCTTATCAAGACCGGTCTCACCCTCCCACTTTTCTATAGAACCATCTTCGTTGATAAACTCAAGAGGTTTACCCTCTTTTTCTTCACACCACTTGAGAGTTTCATCAAACTTCTTTTTGTATTCAGACAAAATTGCTTTCTCATTCTTAAAGTCACGGATCTTGTCAAAGTATTCCCAAGTTCCATCCATCTTCATCTTAGTTTCATTGTTAGTGAAACAGTCATAACACAAATGTGTCTTGGGCCAAACTTGTGAATCCAAATAGTTACCCCAACGAACGTCGGCACTACATTGCTTACAAATTTGTTTGTTGTCGATTATAACCTTCTTTGGAACTCGACGTTTACTACCATTCTTCCAAACCCATTTACGACCTTGACCATCCTCCCACTCTTCACCTTCTTTACGTGTGGCGTTATTTATGTCTTCGGTGTAACCAACTTGTATAAATGGTCGATTTCCGTCCAGATAATCTTTTACAATCTCCAGATTGCTTTTGCCTTGTGCTCTTTTCATAACCAATATTTATTTATTTTATTTCCCAAAACCACTTTGTAGTCCCTTAATAATGAAACTACCAGTTATTTTAAATGGACTACTGTGAATACTAGGATCTCTGACCACGATTCCTTCGTGTTTTTCAAGATCACCAATTTCACTAGTAGCATTCTTTAATATTTCATCACCAAGTTTGATTGTTGCCAAATATACAACTGTATCATTGACAACTTTATCTATATCTTGTCCCTCAAAATCCATAGCAATATTCTTACTAGCAACAGCCTTTTGGAACTGTTCACGGGTAATCAATGGTGTTTGAATATTTACATCTTTTAACCAATCCTTCAAACTCTTTGTGACTGGATTGCCTTGTGGATACAAAGTAACCTTTTCACCGAGTGGTTTGGAGAGGTTTGGCTTGGTCTTAAACTTGGTGTCAACACTACCCAATACCTTAAATCCACGTTTCTTAGCAAACACATTCAACTTATTGATATATGATTGCATGACTGTCTTATCATAAGGAATTTCAGTAGCTACTCTGGATTTGACACTACCATCCTTACCAAACGTCTTGGGTTTGATTTCTTTCAAACCGTGAATTGCCAAGAAGTTACCAATGTCTTCGTAACCCAAAACATTTGTTTGTCCCTCAACATATTCAACGTTCAACAAAATGTTTGGATTGTTCAACAAACCAAGAGCCTTCAATTCGTTTGTTGTTGATGGAATTGCATCATCAAAAATTTGAATTACAGTAGAACCAATCTTGATGAATCCATGTTCAGCACCTGTTTCTGGATTTGGTAAAAATCTAGCAGATAGATCTTGTGGACGCATTCCCTTGATGTCTAATGGTTTTGCACTACCACGGTCCATCACAAATTCTCCATTAACTAAACGAATACTTGCATTAACACCGTCAATCTTTACACTGCCAGTTCCCTTTTCCAAAGAATTAATGGACTTTTGAAAGATATCAACTAGTTGTTTTCCGTTGGATGCAAAGTCAAATGGATGTTCCATGTGGCCACCAGCACCACCTTCTCTAAGAACTTCCGACAAAATATTACTCAGCTTTATCATATGGTTTAATAAATGTTTTTTCGAATGTAGATACGCCTTTTAAGTATGAACGTTTGGTTTCATCAAGGGCATCATCTGTAAATTGCCAATTCCAAAACAATTGGTCTGGTGTCTTGAATCCAAAAAATTCAAGAACACTCTTTTGTGTTTGAACAACGTGTTTACCATTCCAGTTCTGACCAACAGCAATAAATCCAGCATCAATATCTTTAACTAGATTGGACTCACCCAAAGTCGAGTGTCTATTTTCAATCCAAGTCAAACGTTCAATCAACTTTTGATAATAACCGTTGGCTTGACCCCATCTGACACTTGCAAAAAATAATACACAATCACTCTCAAACAACTCCTTACTGATCTTCCAAAGTTCGTCACCCTTCTCATTTACACTAGCCCAACAACGATGATGACCACTTGGATTTTGTTCTTTGTTTTTCAATAAAGCACCAATTGTTCCACAATGGTTGCCACCAAACTCTTTGTTGCTACTCACATTACCTTCACATGGAACGATGTGTAGTTTTGTTGTGTCAATCAATGTTACTTTTTCTTTGCCAAGCAACTCTTGAATTTTAATGGCTAACTGACTGCTTTTTGGAACATCGTCTTTATGTTGAGACCAACGATTACTTGTAGTCAATAGTAACACTTTGTTTTTACTACGCAAATAATCCATGGTCTTCTTGTATTTTTTAGCATACAAGTCCATGTCTTGTTCACTTGCTGGCAATTTAGCCTCTGTTAGAAGGTCTGATAGACTAATCATCGCATATAAATATGTGGTGTTCTCAAAAAATATCTATATTAATTTATCAATCTAGTCTGTTCAAATAAACAAAAAACCCCGGCTTTTTAGGGCCGGGGTCTTGATTTAGTTTACTCTAGGTTATTCACCGAAAGTAGCACCAGTTGGCAGAATGTTGAAGTCAAGCAATATGAATTCAGCAGTTCTGGTTGGTTGAATGAAGATTTGACCGTAAAGAATATTGCGATCAATCAAGTCAGGAGTGTTGTTTTCAGCATCCATCTTAACTTGGTAAGCATAGATACCGTTACGTTGTTGAACACTCTCCAAGTATGGATTGACGATACTCAAGAAACGGTTACGTGTAGCAGCTACGTTTTGTTCGAAGACCAAGTAGTTGCTTGAACTTGCGATAAACTTCTTCAAGTTGATCAACAAGCGACGAACATTCACACGATCCAAGGCACTTGGTTGGATTTGAAGAGTCTTTTGACCCCAAACCACGATACCTTGACCTGGGAATGCGGCAATTGGATTGACACGGTTCTCATAGAGAGTGTCACGTTCAGCATGAGTCAATCTGTCAAGAACTTGAACAGCTTGTGGGATTCCACCACGGTTTAGACCGGCTGGAGCATACCATTCAGCAGCTGCGTTGTCGTTAGCGGCATAAACCGATGGCAACACCACAGAAGGTGGAACACTGATAATCTTGTTCAAGTTAGTGTCGAGGATCTTGACCCATGGGTAGTAAGTTGCGACGTAGTTACTATCAATTGTAGCAACCGTGTTGATTGCAGCATTGATCAAACCTACGCTTTGGTTACTTGCTGGGAACACCACGTTATCCATGATATAGAAACAATCTCCACGAGCTTCACACATATCAATGGTGATCTCGGTGACATAGCTGTGTTGTTCACGGAAGATACCTGGCAACACGATCAAGTTGATATCAAACTCATCGGCGTTACCGAGAGCAGTGATACATTGCTTGTATGCGATACTACCTGGGCTTGTAATGTTTGTGCAATCCAAACCTTGGGTATTACCAGCAGTGATGTCAGATCCAACGTTGATTGGAATTGCTGGCCATTGACCATCAAATCCACCTTGGAATCCAATCACGAACTTACGAAGTCTTACATAAGTAGATTCGTTGACTGGATCGTATACTGAAGGAATACTACCACTCAAACTTGGAGCGAGCAACGAGCCTGTGCTTGCTGCTACACCTTGAGCATAGTATGAACAATCAGTTGTTCCCCATACCTTGGCTTCAAGATCGAAGTCGATGTTTTCACCGTTTTGATCTGCACCACCGTAGTATGGAAGTGGCTTGAAGTATTGTTTTGTATCGTTCTCAATACCAACTCCGAACGAAGCGGTAGGATATAGAGCAGCGATTTCAGCTCCACTTTCTGGAACTTCACCGAACACTGTTCCCGATGGATACTTACCAGGTCCAAGACCATAGATAGATGCCTTACTGTAACGAACTGCTGGCAACAAGTTACCAAGAGTTCCGTCTACTGGAGTTGAATATGATTCGAAACCGTATGGAACAACCGATTGTGGGTATGCCACATCAGTCATTTCGATACGAACATACTTACTCAAGTTTACGTAAGTTCCGTATTCTACGATCTTACTGGTGTTCGTAATGTAAGCATAACGATCACCAATACGACGTGCAACAAAGTTTGCACTGTCTGGATCAAGGTTCAAGTTTTGGAAGATTTCGAGATACTTAGGACGCTTATCGGTGTCACTGTAAGCACGAACAGCAAGAGTGAATGAACCCCAGTTGCTGCCTGGAACAGTTCCGGCCAACTTAACGTTGCTAATTTCGATCTTATACTTCTTGTTGCTCAAGCTACCATCACTTAGAGTGTGAACCTTGAACAACTTGAACTTGGTAGGAACAGCAACTTCATCAGCGCTTCCCTTGAATGGAGCAATTTGTTGACTGTAGATCCATGGTGTCTTAGCATTTGTGATAGCAAATTGTGAATCACCACTGTTAGGATCTAGTGAGTATTGATCCAAGAACTTCATAGACTCACCAACACTGAACGAAGCAGATGGAGCAGTTGCTACTTGCAATCTCCAACCACCACCCTCCGCATTTGGACGGGTCTTTTCAGCAACGAATCTCTTGATGGTGTCTTCGAAGAGGATGTAGTTATAAGCAGCCTCAATCTTTTGACCAGCAATTTGCTTAGAAGGATTACCAACAGTTGGATCAATTCCGAAAACGTCCTTGATGTAGTTGTTGTCGTCTTCATTCAAACTGAAGTCATAGTAACCATAGGTTCCGTCAGAAACGTTACCATCAGTATCAGTCCAGTTGTATCTCAAGATAAGTTGATAAACGTTGTCGTTTGGATTTACAATACCTTGATATGGATATATTGAACTGGTCAATTGACTTACAGCAGAGGTATCGAATCCGTATACTTCATAGTCGCTACTGAATTGTGTCGAAGCATTTTGGGTGTTTGCCAAAACTGCGAGCACAACTGGTGAACGACCAGTAGTAGATGGATTACATGGATCAGATCCACCCGAACCATCAGCTTGGAAGTTTCCTGTAAATGCTCCGTAAGAACCACTCACAAGACCCAAGAATCTCAATGCGGCACCGCAAGTTGCGGCACTACGAACAGTGGCAAAACTACCACTCTTGACATACAATGTGCTTGTAGCATCAAATGTATCTTGATCATATGCCAATGTAATATTGGTTGTAGCACCACCAATATTCAACAAGCTTGAAGTCAACAAGAAGGAAACTTCAGTGCTTTCTTGAATTGCTCGAGCAATTTGTGTTTGTGGTGTAGCTGTGCTACTTCCTTGAGCACTAGAACTCAAGAAGAAATACAAACCAACAGATCCCGAAGGTGCCAAGTTGCCACCATCATCGAAGTATCTGCTGAGTTGTGCAGTTTCTACTGTTCCAAGACTTACTTGTTTACCAGCATACAACTTACTACCACTCAAGTTACCAGTTCCATCATAGTTGGCTGGGAAACCACTGGTCAATGCGGCACTACCAAATCTTGCATTGATACTACCACTAATTGTCAAGTATGAACAATCAAATGTTGAATAAAGATGTGGCGAGAATGCGGTGTTCGCACCAGTTTCTCTGTGAGAACACAACTTTGCATTTGCACCAACACTTGTATCCAATACTACGAATGGGAACTTGACTTGTTGATTATTGATCTTAGTTACCGAAGCGGTCAAATAAGATCCAGATCCGGCTGGGAATCCGGCCACAATGTTGCCCGTAATACCACTATCTATCAAAATAGAGGTAAATGCACCAGAACCAGACTTGAAAATATATCCACTTGGTGCCCATTGTGTGACATCAAACCATGCCAAAGCATAGTCAGAACCACCACCCGAAGGAGTTACCTTTAGTCCGTTATCAACAATCGAAGCACTAAATGCTGAATCAGCATTGTATGTGGTCAAACTTACCAATTGATAAGCATCTTTCAATGCTACAAGAGAAGCAGACAAACTGTTGATGTCTGGCAAACTTGAATTTGCACCAACGAAATCAGCAATTTCTTGATTTGTAGTGTTAGAACCTGTAATCCAGATACCTGCGAGAGGGTTTGTTCTGGTTAGAGCGTTTGGTTGAATTTCCCATGATGATGCACTGTGAACATATTGAATGTTTGCAGTATAGTCATCACTGTTCAAATACATGAACGAAGCAGTGGTCAAAGCACCAATGTCTGCGGTTCTCAACCATTGACCTGGCTCAGCATAAACCACTAATGGGTTCTTTTGCCAGTAACCAGTCAATCCACCAACACGGACGATAGTTACAACGCCTTGTTGAATGAGATATTCTTTTGCAGTGTAGGGACCGTAGTATACACCGTCAGCAATACCGAAGCGTTGTTCTAGTGTTGCTACGTCAGTTATAATATTTGGGTAAAACGCAGGTCCGTCAGCAAACGGAGCCACGATTGCACCACCGATGTTGGCTACGCCTTGGGCTAGCCCCGATAAGTCATTTTCTCTGGTGAATACACCAGGACTTACTATTTGTTGTGTTGGACTCCAGCGTCCACCTTCTTGAATTGGCATAATTTATGTTCCTTTCAGAGTGTCAACTTAACTTTTCCAAAAGTTATGTTTACTTTATAAATATTGCCAAAAAAGTGGAACACCTAACTATTTATATCCTCTTTAACTTTTTTTCACCGAAAATCGATCTTGCTATACCCATTTTCTTTTTTGATCTCTAGTTGTTGATCAACCATGTCTCTCATTTGATCAAGATGGCTGATAATCCAAATAAACTCAAATTGGTGTTTCAAATATGTAAATAGAGCACCCATCTGTCCCAAATGATCACTATCAGCACATCCAAATCCTTCGTCAATACAAATAATATTGGGTCTAGGTAGATTACTAATATTAATCAAAGCAACTCTGATTGCCAATCCACTCACAAACTTCTCCATACCACTAGCCATTTCAAGAGGCCAACGTTTGTCATCATAAACAATGTTGGTCATGATGTTTTTACCGTCAGTTTGTAGAGTAACACTAAACTCAACAATCTGATGAAGAATATTGTTAACTTCTTTCTCAATCTCTGGCAATGTCTTGGAAATAACATCATATGGAATACCGTCACGACTAATAATTGCGGTATACAACTTGTAAGCTTCATATGAAGACTCCAACTCCTTTACCTTATTCAATTGATCGGTAGTATTCTTATATTGAAGTTCCAACTTACCCTTTTCGGTAGAAGCAGTGAACAATTTTGAATTCACAAACTTAATCTGAGTTTCAATATCCTTGATAAAAGACTTGTGTTCATCAATTTGATCCAACAACTTCTGATTGTTTTCAATAGTATCCTTATTCTTATAGAAACTATCAATTGCATCAACAATATCCTTCAACTTGTTTTGCAACGTAATCAAATAGTTTTCATCACGTAGTATTGCCGTATTGATAACACCACGCTTCTTTTCCAATTTGACTCTATCATTATTTAGACTCTGACAATTTTTATATCTAGTCTCAATATCACCAAACTCTTCAACTTTAGACTTTAAAGTGTTGTATTCACCAATGATAGTAGTTGCATTGACCTTTTCATTTTCAAGATCTTGTTTGGTTGCAATAGCATCTTTTACGAACACGTTGTTGACGCAGTATTCACAATTAGGGTCATACTTATGTTCTTCAAGCTTCTTGAGTTTGTCAACCTTGGTCTTGATAACATACTTCAATCGTTCAATTTCAGCCTGCTTTGATTCTTCAAGTTTCTTTGCATTCTTATACTCTTGATATGTAGTCTCAATGTTATCACACGCCTTTAGAGAAGAACTCAACTGTGAAATCTCGGAGTCAGTCTCTTCCAACTTGGTCTTATTCTCAGAAATATCCAAAGTGAACTTGTTGACTTTTTCCTCATAATCAATCTTATCTTTTTCAAGAGAAGTGATATCAACATACTTGACCGAATCCAGTTTAACAATATTCTTGCTCAACTGTAACAGTTCATTATTATGTTCATCTTTCTTTAACTCCAAGTTCTTCAACTCAACATTGAAAGAGGCAATGTTTTCTAAGTTGGTATTGATACTACCAGATATGGTAACAAGGTCTGCTTCCAATTGATCTTTACTGATATTCTTCAATAGAGTATTAGTTTCCTTGAAGTTCTCGTTGGCAATATTATAGAGTTGATCAAAGATATTCAATCCCATGAATTGGCACAACAAGTCCTTACGTTCAGTCTGACCAAGATCAATAAAAGATCCAGCCTTACTGTTTTGAACACTCAACACAGTCAAAATAAAGTCATCGTATGTTCCAACATAGTCTCTGATAATATCATTGGTGCTTCTACGAGCTTCACCGTTCAAAGGCACTTCGTTACCATCCTTGTCAATCTTATAGAATTTGACATCTACCTTGACACTACCCTTCTTATCAGCCTTACCTTCACGTTCGATATAATAATCAACACCACTCACTTCAAAATTAAACTTACACTTGAAGCTCATCTTTTGAGTATTAAGAACGTGACCAGCCTTGTATCCCTTACTGAACTTATCGAAGACACAAAATGCCAAAGCATCCATGATACTAGATTTACCACTAGCATTTGGAGCAAACAAACCAATAGTTCCCTTGAGTTTGGTAAAGTCGATATAATTACCTTCACCATAACTAAACATGTTGTCAAATTCAAAGGTCTTTGGCTTCCATCGAATATTCTTTGGAGTCTTATCTTTAGGAATTTGAAGGTTGATATCCTTATTTAGATTCTTGACTTTCTCAATCAAGGCCTTGTCAGTCTTTTTTGAAGTCAGTGTTTCTTCAATTAACTTGTTTTGATAATCAACATTGAAGATGTTATGAATATCAAGAACGTGATTGATCTTGGTAGAACTGTTATCAAATTCATCAATACGAATAAAAGTTGATTCAAGAATCTCACACTTATCCTTAATTTCATTGATAACTTCTTTTACTTGTGAAGGAATAGATTCAAAACACTTGGTTCTGATACGAGCCTTCTTGGGAATATCACTAATATCTGTTACCAACTTACCCTTGTTGATTTCGACAGTATAAAAACCATAGTCGTTTGCCAATTCATAGTGCTTGAACAACTTACGCTTTAGATCCCACAACAAAAATCCATGACCCTTGAGTTCTTCACCATGATTTTGTTGAATCATTGATCCAGCATACACAATAACTGGCTTATTTTCATCCTCGTTGTATTCTTGAAGTATCTGATGTTTGTGAATATCACCCAACATTGCGATGTGGTGACCGTCAAACAAATTATTCATGATGGTTCTGTTGCTGACAGTATAACCAACATCTGTCACGGCATCATTCACAGGTCCGTGGAATAGTGCGATGTGATGATCAGTTTCCACCTTATACCTTGAAGGAATGGTGTAATAGTTGATATACTTATCTGGTTCATCAAATACACTAAAATGATTGAACAAAATATTCTCATATCTAAACACCTCACTAGGCTTTAGATAATACAAATTGGGATGATTCAATGCTTCCACGATGGGAGTCAAACAATCCAATCGTGACTTATTAGCTAATGTAGCATCATGGTTACCAGCAATCAAGATGGTAGGAACTCTATCCGCACAATTCTTCAAGAAGTCACTACCAATTTTAACACACTCTGGACTGAGGTCAGACTTGTTATGGAAAACGTCACCGGTAATAACACAAACCAAACTTGTGTTCTTTTTGAGTTTGTCCAAGACAGTATAAAAACGTTCGAATACAGAGGTATATTCGTCGTGCCTCTTTGTTAGACGAATGTGAATATCAGATACCTGAACCACATTGTCTATACGTTGATCTGTGTTTTTTAATACTATCATATCTTATGTTTAATTTTCAATTTGAATAAATCGCTTTCAGAGATCTTAACACTGGCATCTATGGCTTTCCAAGTATTTTTATGTCCGATTTCGTTTGGATCTTTACCGTTTAACAAAACCAAGTGTGCATCAATTCCATTACAAACCAAGAATTGACAAATATCCAAACTGTTTTTAATCGCATCATTGTCCAACAACACATTGACCCTCGGAGGTTTTTGTGACGACAACTTGGCCTTTAATTTGTTAGACAACGTTTTACCAAACAGTGGAATCACATTGTATTTTACAGAAAATGCGTCAAACACACCTTCCACTAAAGTTACAGGCTTACTAAAGTCGGTGAACATTTCAAATCCAACAATATCCTTAGTCGAGTCACACAATCTATACTTCATCTTACTTTCATAGATGTCTCGACCACAATAAAAGTTTAGTTCACCCGTTGCAGAATATGACGGAACCACAACTCTGTTTTTGAATTGACCGTCAGAACAATATCCGATGTTGTATCGAATCATATCGTAAACCGACAGACCACGTTTGAAACAATAGTTCAAAGCGTGTTTGTGCGTAACATCCGAACTAGCCTTATACAAGGGTTTGAATTCAGACGGAAGTTGTAACTTTTTGATTTCGGATTTGATTGTTTTTGGAGCCTTTATTTTGCACAACGACTCATAGAACTCCGCCGGAGCTTTGATCTTGTTTAGAAGACTCTTGAATCCTTTACCACTAAAATTACAAACCCAACAATGATAATAACCAGTTGTGGTGTTTACGTTTAACTTTCTTTTATAGTGATTACAATTAGGACAAAAAAACATCAACTCCGTTCCGCCCTTTTGGACAGACGGTTTGTGTTTAAACAGTCTTGTAAGTGTATCTATAACAGAAGTCTCTACCATACGTCACTTCAGATACTACACGACGAATCGGAAGATTCAACTTTTTATTTTTCGACATACATTGCGCACACAATTCCATCATACATGTCGCTATTTCGTTCGTCCCAATTTCCCTTCTTATTCTTAACAGTAAACTTGGTGACGTTCGGCATCAATTTTTCCAACTCTTCTTTTACAAACTCTTTTGGTTTGATGCCCTTGACACGACACTTACCAAACAAATGTTTGCGCATTGTAGTGACCGATAGAAGATTTACTTTCGTCTTGAAATGTTCTTCAATGATGTAAGCAAATACAGCGTTGTGTCTGGCCAGAGTTATAATAACTTGTTGTGAAGTAAACCCGCCTGCAAAACCACTTAGAGCAGCTTCAAGATTAATATGATCCACCTTTTTTATAAGTGGCACCTTTTCCAATTCTGAAATTACATGAAACGTTTTTTCTTTGGTAGTTTCGAACTTTTTTGTGTCAATAAATCCCGCTTGTTCGATCTTACCGTCAACGTTAAATGCCCATCCAGTTACAGATGTTGAAGAATCTAAACCCAGTATAACCATTAACAATAGATATATTAACGGGTAAACTTGCCATTAATATATTTGTTGGAATTGAATCCCTTCAAATAGATAGAAAGCTGCTTGGATTGATTTCCAGTAGCATCTTTGAACTGAGTAGCTCCAGTTGGAGTATTTGTAACAAAGCCTGGGTCAACGGTATACAACGAATCCTTGATTGAAGATCCTCCGTTCCAGTTTGTAGCAATCTTGTTTACACCATTGGTGATCACTGGACCCAATCTGGTATTATCACTATAATTGAGTGCGCTCTTATTGAAATTCTCAGTGCCAGTTGTTACCTTTGTCAAAAATCCCTTACTAATAGTCCAATCTCTATCAGCAGTGCTACCACCAAGAGACAATTCATTAGATCCTTGAGTCTTTACGTTCTTTTGAACTGGTTGGTAAGCACCACCAGCAGCTTGACCAGACAAATATCTGTCTGCCAAACTCTTGTTTGATGATTCACGGTCAATTATTTTGCTGTCAGATAGAGTTGCCATATGATTTTATGTCGCTTTATATAATAAATATGGTTAGGTGTCCCATTTAACAACAATATTTATTGGAATTTGACCATTGTTTTTTATAGGAGTTGCAATTTTTCCAACTGCTACTAGGTCGGCACCAGCATATAATCCAACCTGTGTAATGTATGGTGCCAAATAAGAACCAGTAGGATCTACAGACGAACTAAAGTTGTAATTGAAGAACTCAGCTTTGATAGTATTTTGACTACCTTTACCAGTTTGTTTATCCAAGAAAGAAATGATGTCGTCATAGTTTTTCCTTCTTGATGTTGGGGTGATATACTGTTGGTAATTTTCAACCGTCAAATTTTCTATAAAGTAGTTCCAGATCATATACGCATCTGCGTAATTTACCATACCATCTTTATTTACATCAAAGTCTTTGGTTGCCAACTCACACTTCAACTCTGGAGTCAATCTATTGTTTGTATAATCAACCATCGAAGAACTGAAGTATCCAAAGATGCTTTCTTGAACATCTCCAGACACCAATACATCCCACCATGATTCAACGTGAGTTGTAGTCAACTTATAGTTAATATATCTCAAAATAATATCCAAATTACTAAAGTCAAATGTCTCTTTGTTGATCACACAATATGGTCCAACATAAGATGCAGTAACTGCAGTTGGATTTGTAGAAATATTAAACTCGCCAGGTTCTACAGTGCAAATGTATTGTTTTTCATGTAGAGTTATTTGACTTTGGTATTCTCCGTAAATATAGTCATCCAATTGTTGTAATGGATTCTTCAATATATCAGACAATATACTACCAGTATTATTGACCACAAACTTATTGTAACTATAAAATATGTTACCTATATTTGGATTGGTTTGAAGATCACCAAAATCATAAATAAACGCTCTACCAAATACTGAATCTGTGACATTTGAATCTTGTTCCATCACAAGCACAATTGACCCACTATCAGTTGCGTTTAAGTTGTTACCATCACAACCACAAATTTCATCTTCCATTCTGAAATAAAATGAACTGATAGATGGTCCATCTGAGTTACATGTAAACAAACCACTGCCGCTTTGTTCAGCTGCATATGGTTCTGACAAATACAAATCATCATTCAAAGGTGCTGGTGAACCAATTACCAAATTTAAATCTGATAATGCTACTGAGGCACCAAATGCGGTAAAACTTTCGTCTAACTTTTTTCTGTATCCGATTGGTGTGGTTGTTGCCATCTTCAACGTCAAATTATTATCACATGACCCCGTAGAAATCTTGTATAACATTGCTTGACCGTTGAATGTGCTAGCACCAAAGTCGTTCGTTTCAAAGTTGATATTGTATCTGTTTACCGACGAAGATAGATACAAACTAGAGAATGGAAAATATGGTTTTGGAGAACCAGCAAGAACATAATGACCGTTTATGTCAACACTGTATCCAAACATATTGTCTTTGAACGTATTTGTGTCACCGTAGATCTTCTCCAATAGAACATATTGTTTGGTTCCAACAGCAGGTATGTTGTAATAATAAATTGCACCACGTTGTCTCAACGGTTGAGAACCAGTCAATGCCATCGAACTACTGTATTCGTAGTATATCAGATCATTTGGAGCACCAACAATCAGATTATCTTTAGCAATAGCAACTGAATATCCATATCTAGTTATTGACTGACTGATAGGCAACCAGTCAAGATCCCCATCACCTTGCAATTTTAACCACTTTGAAGAAGTATCTTGTGTTAGAGTTTGAGTAAGTTCCCAACTTCCATTAATCAGATCACCCTCTCTAAAATAAACAAAGACTTTGCTACCTGTTTGTGGAGCAGATGCTATTACCAATCTATCTTCATTGTATTTATCAATATAAACCGATGATCCAAAATACAAATCAGCACCATTTGATGATGAAATAGTTTGGTAGTATGTGTAATAACCACATCCAGATCCAGTATACAAATAGATGTCAACGGCACCTCTGTTGGAATTTCTGAATGGAGAACTTATTGCCAAAAAGTTGTTTGACACGGCAACCGCACGACCAAATCCTTCAGATGCCGATCCAGTAACTCCACAAAATGGACTGTTTGGTAAAGAAAATAAACTGTCATTTTCTACTGAACAAGAACCAGTCGAAGCTTCATCGTAGATTTTGTATACGTCTACAGTTGCATAATTTTGATCAATGTTAGCAATACTTTGACTAAAAGCAATGTCTGATATTACCAAGAATCTTTCGCATATTGCCAAAGCAGAACCATAAGACGTTTGTTTTTGTATTACAGTTCCGTCTTCCAATATCAAAAAGTCACAGGCTAATGAATTATCAGCCAAAGACCCACTTTCATATCTTAATGATGCTGTATAGGCAGAACTTGCACTTTGTTCTGTATAATATGATAGTAGTTCACCGTGGTCGAGAGGACTGCCTCGTCTATAGGTCTTTGCAAAAGAATAATTGGTAGTGAACCTGTTTTTTTGATAAACCAACACTTCACCGAGTCTTGCAAACCCCTCATTACAAGAATATGGCTTTGAATTGGTATTTGAAACCGCTATGTAGTTACCGTTTGTAACCACATGTTGGCCAAAGTTCTCATTATAGATGTTTAACAGATTCGACATTTACTATAAATATTGAGTAAACATGAAATTCAATCATGTTCTTACAAAATGATAATCCGCATCTGGACCATTACCACAGAAGTATTTGTGTGGATTATCTACCAAAGTGAATCCCAGTGATTGAATAAACGGTATAGAATCGTTCACTTGTATAGCTCCAATATTATATTCAACATGTTGCAGTTCAACGATCAAGTGATTTACGGTCTTGAGTGTATTTTCCATACCCCTCAAAATATCCAATTCAGCACCTTGAACGTCAATCTTTACAAAGTCTGGAAGTAAAAATCCTTTTTCTTTGACTATACTATCAATTGATCGGGTCTTTCTTTTCTTACCAGATGCGTCACTATAGATCTTTTCGGCCGCCGGTGAATACTTTACATTCTCCCGATAATATGAATTGCCACCCAAACACACTGGATCTTCATAAAATGTCACTTCTTTACCATCTGTATCGCTAAACACTCCCAAAGCATAATCTGCGTTGAACTCTTTATAGAACTCCTCAACTTCCAACACTGCTTCGAACGCGTAATATTTTGCGTTTGGCCACACTTTTTTTGCTTCTTTGGTCCAATGCAAAGCAGCAGACCCAATATCATAAATTACAGTTGGAGTGTAATTAATTTTGTTTAAATAATCAATGTGAGGTTTTGGAATACTCACATCATTATGAAGTCTACGATAATAATCTGTATAATTAGACATTGGTTAAATTGTTTATGAATGTTTCCCACATAGATCCAACTGTGTTAATACCAAATCTACCTAATATGTAATTGGCTCCTTCTGATTGAATTTTGTTCTTTAACGTAGGATCTTGTTCTAGTTTTTTTACCACTTCGACAATCTTTTCAGGTGTATTAAATATACCCACTTCATCTCGACTCAATGGTTCTGAATTCATCTTATCAAAATTAGCACCATTAGGAGCATCCGCCCAAGCACAATATTCTCCAAAATACTCAGGCAAAGCACCGAGTGGATATGTTACGACAGTAGTTCCCAACGCAATCGCTTCTGCAACAACACACGAAAATGTGTCTTTATGAACATCTTTGTAAGGAGTGTATAGTGGATACAAAAAATACTCACTTTCAGCAATGTGTTTAAACAGTGTAGATTTGTCAACACCATTGTGTAAATTAAACCATGGATCATTGTGTGCGTGTATACACATCAAATAATCAAATGCGTGAAATTGTGAATCGGGGTAACCAAGTTGGCGAACTGCGTCCACAGCAACATTACCGCCTCTAGCCCAAGCAGCATGAAAAATAAACTTGTGTTTTTTCTTCACAATGTTCTTGGATAAAGTTTCACGAATAATATCTTCGGCCACTGGATTTGGTATCAAAGTAGTAGCTAATCGGTTTGTAAATATTTTTGCTCTTTCTACAACCAACGAGGTCATTTTCTTTTCCCACTCAGATATGTGAACAAAACCCAAAGATAAATTGTTGTCCTTGCAATATTGACCCACTTCGTCAATACCATAAATCCACTGCATATGAGACCAATATATTACAGATTTGGTAACCTTTATTGGTAATTTTTTGTAATCATGATACCACAACGTATTGACCAAAATATCAAACTCTTTGTTTTCTATTCCATCAAACAACATGTTACAATATTTTACTCCACGAATTTCTTTTCCAGAAACAAACTCTATTCCTTGAGATCTAAGTTTTTGTTCTATTGGTTTTTCCAACATTTCAGTTGCAAAAACAACATCGTGTCCTTTGCTTGCCAAATACTCCGCTACCAAAATTGTGCTGGTGTCAGTGCCACTAGCACCGCCGCCTCCATAACGAATAGTTTCTCCGTTTAGATAGTTACTACGTCTACTGTTACCTATAACCGTAAATACTATTCTCATATATTCTTTTCGTATCGTGGAGTCCATCCAGATTTGGTGTGACCATACATGACCAACTTATCAGGTTTATTTTCACTCACAAACTTAGCCGTGTGAGTGGTTTGTGTATAGTTAAACACGTTTGGATTCTCACTTGGTTTGAAATCAACTCTGTGTAAATTGTTACCAAACTTATCAATAATACCTAACGTGATAAATTCGTATCCATCTAATGCATTGTTCTTGAAAAACTCAACGTCCCAATTTACCACAATGTTGTAATTTTCCATGGTAAACTGTTCTTCCCATACACCTGGATTGGGTGGTTCGTTAACCTTTAAAGTGTATCCTTGAATTCTACACTTCTTAAAGTCAAACCCAAACGCTACTTCGTAGTCACGGAGAGTTCGTTCAGTTCCCAACCCATAAACGCCAAATGGAATATTGTGATTCTCTTGACCAAACAACTGTCTTACTAGATTACGTGACAATACATCACGTTCACCACTGGTAACCTTGATCTGTTCTGTCTTGTGTCCATGATCATCCCAATGTTTGACACGATAATTTCTGGTATACTCATGCCACATAATCATTCTGTATGGAGAAAAGAAATCATATCCATGACTATAAGCTCTGAGACTCATAGAGGTTTCTTCTGTGTAACCACCAAAATAAACTCTTGGGTCATACTGAACTTCCTCACAGAACTTACCTTGTGTAAAAATAAAATGTCCAGACAATGTTCTTGCACGAATAACTTTGGTTCTTGACTTGTAGTCTTGTATAAACCAAGGCATGCTCATCAACAACTTGTCATAAGAAAACTCATATTGACTCATCAAACAAGGAACTGGATTCCATGTTGACGGATCGTCCTTTGGATTGAATGGTGTGCAGTAAGTTGTAATGATTGGCTTCTTACAATACTCAAGAGCTTGATTATAGTCTTCGATACACATCGCATCCCAGTCTTGAACAAATCTATGATGTGAATCAATTTGTAATGTATACTCTTCGTCCTTCCACAACTTTTGTGTTAGGTTTCTCGCCCATCCCAACCCTTCACTCTTTTGATATTGAACATCCACAACTCTGAACCTAGGATCATTGGTAAATTCTTCCAACGACTCAGTATCATCACGTTGCCAACAAATGCCAAACGTCAGATTTTCTGGATGTCTGGCTTTGTTAATTAGATCTCGGATTGTAGGGACCAACTCTGGGT
>Ga0255088_1000036_pt1 | contig 92882 bp, 83 predicted proteins | sample Colum_Miss_RepB__2_FD_188587 | JGI IMG/M metagenome (GOLD analysis project Ga0255088, IMG submission 188587) | Freshwater microbial communities from Columbia River, Oregon, United States - Colum_Miss_RepB_8d | ecosystem: Environmental > Aquatic > Freshwater > River | place: USA: Oregon...
CTTCTGGCGGGCTCAGCCCCGCCACCGCCGCCCTGCCAGGTGTCGAACTGCACACGCACGAAATTGAACTCGCCGCCCGGGTCGTATTCGATGTCGGGAATGGCTGGCTGCGCCTGGGACTGGAAGAAGGGGTCCGACAGGGGCTGTGCCAGTGCCGGGGCTGAGCCCGCCAGAAGGGCGCCGGTCAGCAGTACGCCAGGGAGCAAGGCTTGCAGGAGTGGACGGGTGCGGTGCATGGCCGGTCTCGGTCACGGCCGTCGGGCTGACGGCCAATGCCCGCCATTAAACCTGCCGGCCATGCGCCTTTCAACCCTGCGCGGCGTTTTCCGCTGCGCCAGCGCCTTCCTCGGTCGCCACAGCGCCCGGTTCCGGACGTTGCAGCGAGATCACCGGGATGAACAGGCTCATCACGAAGCCCAGCAGAATGATCCACAGACTGGCGCTGAACATGGCCGTGATGGCATTGGAGAACGCCAGCCGCACGCCTGTCTCGATGCGTGTCACCAGCGTCTCCACCTGCCCGTTCAACAGGTTGCGCAGGGTGGTCAGCCGCTGTTCGATCTCGGCGGCGGCCAGCGGCTGCTGGCCTGCGCCCTGCACCTGCTCGCGAATCTGCGCCGGCACCTGGGTATTGGCCTGCACGGCCGCGATGGCCTCGGCGTCGCCCGCATAGGCCCGGCCCAGAGTAGCGAGCATGGCTTCCAGATCGCCTTCAATGCGGGCCCGCAGGGCACCGGGGTTCATCACGCTGTTCTGGGCCTGACTCATGTCGAAGGCCGGGCTGCTGGCAGAAGTCGGCATGGGAGGCAGCTGACGTGGCAGTTCGGCGGTCAGGTTCAGGGTCAGCAGCGTGCCGAAGATGGCCACGCCTACGGTGTTGCCGATCTGCCGGAAGAATTGCGTGGAGCTGGTGGCCACCCCGATCTGCGAGGGCGGAAAGGCCGCCTGCACGATCAGGTTCACCAGACTCTGGGACGGGCCCAGCCCGAGTCCCACCACCACCATCCGCCAGGCCAGATCCAGCTGAGTGGTCTCGGGCCCGATGCTGCTGAGCAGGAACACGCCCAGAATCAGCACGGCGGCGCCGCCCACCATGTACGGCTTGTAATGTCCCGAGCGCGAGACCATGCGGCCGCTCAGGATACTGCCGGCCATCAGCCCCACCATCAGCGGGAACATCGAGAAACCGCTGTTCGTGGCGTTGACGCCCAGCACCACCTGCATGAACAGCGGCATGAACATCACCACGCCCAGGAAGGCCATGCCGATCACGAAGGACGTCAGATTGGTGATCACGAACACCCGGCTCTTGAACAGCGACATGGGCATGATGGCATCGGGCGTGCGCCGCTCCACCAGCACGAAGATGACCAGCGCCACCGCGCTCACGGCAAACATGCCCAGCAGGATGGGCGAGTTCCACGGGTAGCGGTTGCCGCCCCAGGTCAGTGCCAGCAGAAATGGGATGAACACCACCAGAATCAGGAAGGCCCCGGCGAAATCGATCACACCCTTGCTGCCGTGATTCAGGCGCGGCGTCTTGTAGGCAATCATCAACAACGCCACGATGCCCAGCGGCACGTTGGCATAGAACACCCAGCGCCAGCCGGCAATCTCGTGCCCGAACATCGTCACAGTGGCATAGTCGGTGAGGAAGCCGCCCAGGGCCGGACCGACAATGCTGGCGATGCCGAAGATGGCGCCGAACAGGCCCATGAATTTCGCACGCTGCAGCGGCGGATAAATGTCGGCAATGATGCCGATGGCGCTGGTGAACAGTGCCGCGCCGCCCACACCCTTGACCGCGCGGAAGATGATCAGTTGCTGCATGCCATCACCCAGCAGGGGCAGGTCGCCAAACTCGCCGCTGATGCCGCAGAGCATCGAGCCCAGCAGGAAAATGCTGATTCCGATCACCAGAATCAGCTTGCGCCCATACAGATCTCCCAGCTTGCCGTAAATGGGCACCAGCACGGTGGAGGCCAGCATGTAGGAGGTGGTGACCCAGGCGTACAGCTCCAGCCCTTCCAGCTCGGCAACGATGCGCGGCATGGCGGTGGAGAGGATGGTCATGTCGAGGGCGGCAAGCAGGAAAACGATCAGCAGAGCAATGAGGGTCGTGCGCTTGTCTTTGTCAGACAGCGTTACGCCGGAAGCAAGTTCGTTCAAGAAAGGCACCTTCGTCGGGAGTCGTGGAGACAGGCGCGGCTATGCTACGCCTGCGAAGAAGGGGCAAACAAGAAAAGCTTTCAGCGCGCCGGCTCGCTTCGCCGCCACAAAGGCTCGCCTCGTCCCGGGCGCCGCTTTTTCTTACAGCCAGCGGCGCACGCGCGCCTTGTAATCCCGGTATTCCTCACCGAACAGAGACTCCAGCGCACGCTCCTCCGGCTGAATCTGCAAGCGGCCGATGAAAGCCATGAAGGCCGGCACGCCGAGCAGCATCCAGGGCGAGGCCAGGAACACCGCCCAGGCCAGCAGAAAGATGGCAAAGCCAAGGTACATCGGGTTGCGGGACACACGGTAGATGCCACCGGTCACAAGGCGACTGGCTTTCTCGGGGTGCAGCGGGTCAACGGTGGTATGCGCCCTGCGGAAGCTGTACACCCCCGCCAGACAACAGAACAACGCATCGGTCAGAAACAGGCCCGCCAGCACCAGCCGCACGGTGTCGTCCACCTCGACGCGTGGCAGCAGACGGGCGAACTGCCACATGGCAAAAGCGGTGAGCAGCATCACCAAAGGTGGGGGTATGCGATGTTCAAGGGCGTTCATGGCGCAGATACTCCTTGGAAATTGGGGGCGTTGCAAGTAAGGTCATCCGCTGCCAGTTCCACAACAACAAGACATTGGAAGACAGATGATTACAGGATTCGTTACCCGCCAAGGTGCCAGTGGGAGCGGGCTTGCCCGCGAACCAGGAGACCATCGCTTGCAAGCAAGCTCCCACAGGGCCGGCAATAGCTTGCAGGCAAGCTCCCACAAGAAAGGCATGCGCCTGCCGGCTGGCTCCCACACATTGGCCGCTGCCTGCCTGTTGCTGAGCCTGGCGATGCCGGGCGCTCTGCACGCTGCCGACGCCGCCCCCGACGACTCCACACTGCGTTACAGCGCCGAATTCTTCCAGCAATGGAACCCCGTGACGGTCAGGGACATGATAGACCGCATCCCCGGCATCACGGTCTCGCTTGAAGCTCCCACCGGCAATCAAAACGCCCGCGGCCTCAGCGCCACCGAGAACATCCTGATCAATGGCCGCCGGCTCAGCGGCCGCGACAACAACGCCGAAACCCAGCTGCGCCGCATCCCCTTTGATCAGGTGGAACGCATCGAAGTCATCCGCGGCACCTCCAGTGACCTGGTCGGTGTGCGCAGCCAGGGCCAGATCATCAACATCGTCACCCGTTCCAGCACCCAGCGCTCCGTCACCGCGGAGACTTCTGCCACGCGCTACCAGGATGCCCATGTGGAACCTGGCGGCAGCCTGAGTCTGATCGGCAGTGCCAATGCCCTGGATTACCGCGTCGGTCTGGAAAGACGCTCGGAGTACCAGGCCCTGCGCTCCCGCGAAGACAGCATCCATGGCACCGGCAGCTTCGCACCCAATGATCTGCGCCTGACCGAGGAAGTGACGGACCAGGTCAATCTGAACCTGAACGGCGCCTTCTCGTACACGCTCAGCCCGGACAGCGTGCTGGCGGTGAACATCCAGGCCGAGCAGAGCGATCCGCCCCGGCTGATCGAACGCTTCATTCGCGACTTCAACAGCAACCCGGCACGGGATTCCCGCGAGCGCGAAAGTTATGACGCCACCCGCGACAGCTGGGAGCTGGGACTGAACTTCAACCACGGCTTTGCCGATGGCAGCCAGCTGGAGCTGCTCACGGTGAACAACCGCCGCGTGGAAGACAACTTGAGGGAACGCTTTCGCCTGGACGTGCGTCCCGGCATTGACCAGCAGGATCTGTCCTTGGACACCGCCACGGTGAACGGCGAGCGCATTCAGCGTGCCGTGTATTCGCGGCCGCTGCGGCAGGGTCAGGATGTGGAAGTGGGCCTGCAGCGCGCACTGACTTTACTGGACACTGTGCTGCAACTGGCTCAGCTGCAGGCTGGCACTTTGCGCCCGGTGGCCGTGCCCAACGCCAGATCGCTGATCGAAGAAGTGCGCTACGAAGGCTTCGTGGTGCACCACTGGCAGATCAGCCCGCGTCTGCGCCTGGAAAGCACGCTGGCGGTGGAACAATCCACCATCAGCCAGTCCGGCGATGTGAGCCGCTCGCGGGATTTCCGCTTCACCAAGCCCAAGGCCGACCTGCGTTTTGACTACAGCAGCACACTGCAATTCAGTTTTTCCGTGGAGAAATTCATCGGCCAGCTGCGCTTCGCCGACTTCGCAGCCGCCACCGATCAGCGCGACGAGGAGCGCAACACCGTGGCGGGCAATCCGGAGCTGAAACAGGATCAGACCTGGCGCTATACACTGAACGTCGAACACCGTCTGCAGCAGGGGCGCATCGTACTCAGTGCCCGCGGCGCCTATTGGGATGTCAGTGATGCCACTGGCCGCATCAACACCACCGTGCCGGGAGGACCGCTGACTTCTGCCAACGGCAATATCGGCGATGGCGAAGTGCTCTCGCTCCAGCTCAACGGCAGCTATCGGTTCACGCAAGGGCTGCTGCTGAATGTGAGCATCCTGGCCCGGGCCTCCGAAACGATCGACCCTTTCACTCAACGCACCCGCCGCCTGGTACCCAATGACCGAGGCAACTACCGGGTCACCCTGCGCCATGACGTCCCCGCCTGGAACCTGAATTACGGCATCGACTTCCTGGGCGCCGACCAGGGCAACCGGCCGCTGCCGGATATCGACCGCTGGGAGGAAATCGATCAGCGCGAAGACCTCAGTGTGTTCGTGGAACGCAACTCCCTGACAACGCTGGGTCTGGCCCTGCGCCTTGAGCTGGGCAATCTGCTGGACTCCCACGAATGCGTGAACCGCACGCGCTACGCCGGACACATCCGCGACGGCGTGATCCGCGAGATCGAGCACCGCTGCAATGCCCGTGGCCCCCATGTGGCGCTGAAGCTGCGCGGCACGTTCTGACGCGTTTGATCTCTAGGCGAACAGCGCCAGCTTCTCCACGGGTATTGGGAACAGCGCATCAAGCTCTGCCGGCACCTTGAGGAAGTCCCGCAGCGCCCGGTGGATATGTTTGGGAGTAAGCACGATGCCGCTGGAGTGGGGTTCCAGGGTCGAGGCGCTGAGCTTCAGTGCCTCGAAATTCGCATTGGTTGCGCCAATCAGTGTGTTGCCGGTGATGCCCGCCCCCATGGCCATGACGCTGGTGATGTTCCAGTGGTCCTTGCCGTCTGCGGTGTTGTAGAAGGGCGTGCGGCCAAAGTCCGAGCCGATGATGATCGTGACTTTGTTCTGCAGGCCCCGCAGTTCGATCTGTTTCCACAGATGATCAACGCCGTCCAGCAACGCCGTCAGGGCCGCCGCCTGGTCTTCGTCGTGGTCGTCGTGGGTGTCGAAGCCCCCCAGATTCAAGCTCGCACTCACCGCCAGCCCACTGGCAAATGCCGCCACGGCGATCTCCGCCTGGCCTTTCAGGCCGGCGGACACCGTTGCTGGCAGATAGGCCAGCAGGCCGTCAAGCGAGACACCACTTTTGCGCACTGTCTCCAGCTTTGCCATCTGGGCGACGCGCTCGGGCAGTGCTTCCGACACCCGCAGCCGCGTCAGCCGCTGGGCCCGCGCTGCCTGGACGGCCGCATGGGTGGGCGTGCTGAAGAAGCCGGAGCTGCGCTGGGCCGGGTCAGTGGGGTACTGGCTGTTGGGGTAGGCCATTGCACTGAACGTGGCTGCAGCAGCCGTGCGCACCGGGGCCACCAGCGAGGCCGTGAAGTCATAGCCACCATTGGAGATGAAGGCCATGGGCTGGCTGGCATAAGGTGCCGCCGCCAGGGCAGCCAGACTCGGATAGCCCTCCTCCAGACGCCCGCTCCACACGAAACGCTGCCCGGTTTCGTGGCCATTGGTCTGGGTATCCACGCCGTTGATTACCCGCAGACGGCTGTAGTGCTTCGCGAAGAAGGTGTCGAGATGACCAGCAGAGTCGGTGGATGGCGGCGTAACGCCGTCTGCATAAGCGGCATAGCGCAGCTTGCCTGCCGTTTTGATCAGCGAGGCCGGGTACTTGTTCACCGGCCCCATGCCATCGGCGCGCAAAGCATTGCCCTTGGGGTCAATGAGCGCTGTCGGGTCCCAGCCGCCAGAGGCGCTCACGGTGATCACGAAACGCGAGGGCGTAGCGCCGAGAGCCGGACGCACCAGGGACATGGGCAGCACCCCGGCCATGCCGATGCCGGTCAACATTCTCAGAAAGTGGCGACGTTCCATGGCAGTCTCCTAGGCGTAGAGGAATCGGTAGTCAGCAAGCAGATAGGCCACCACGGCCATCCACGCACGGATCACGTATTGGGGGTCATCGCGCAGCCGGCCATCCACCCCGCCGCTGCTGAGCGAGGCGCCGGTGAGCATGTCGTTGTTGCGCTGGCACAACGCCGGCAGTGTGGTCAGCTCCGAGACGCCCACGCGCTTCCTGCCTTCCACCAGCACAGCTTCGAAGAGCTGGTAAGTGGCGGTAATCTCGGGATCGTTCAGCGCGAGGGATTCGCCCAGCAGATACTTGTGAAGGTGCACAATGGTGGCTTTCACCGCATCCCGGTCCTGCGTCGTGGCCAGCTGGGTGGTTTTTTCTACACCGGCAAACAGCCGGCGCTGCGATTTGGGGGCCAGGAAATCATTGGGCACCGCATAACAGGCCATTTCGTTGGCCATGCGTTCCTGCACGAACACCATGAGTCCATTGGGGTCACTGAGCCGTTCGGTAATCGTGAACGAGTCAATGCCGCCGTAGATCTGTCCAAAATACTGGCGCCTGTCCAGCAGACGTGCAGTCGACAACAACTTTACATTGCTGCTGTAACTGTTGAGCGTCCCGCGCCACTCGAAGCCGAACAGGGCGTTGAGCTTGCGGTGCAGCATCTCGGGGGTCAGCAGCCGTGCCGCCCCGGTGGCGGCGTGGACCACGCCCTGGGCAGGGTCACTCAGGCCATCGGCACGCCAGTAAGGGCTGAGCACAATCTCCTTCACCAGCGTCTTGAGCGTGCGATTCGCAGCCACATACTTCGCCTGGATCTCGTCCAGATGAGCCGACTCGGCCAGATACGCCTCCGTCTCGGCGGGCGTGGCATTCGCCCCGGGAGCATCAAGGGGCTCCTGCCCCGTCATGCCGGTGTACAGCAGGCGCACGATGGCGGAATCGAAGCGGGCGTCCTGCACGATGCGCGCGGTCAGCCACTGCAGCGGCTCCTCACTGGAGGTGACTGGGAAGGCCGTGCCGTTGAATCCGGCTTGAAACATGTCCGTGTACCACGTGCGGGGTTTGACGAAACTGCCGGCCAGATTCCAGTTCTTGAACGAGGAGGCAATCGGGTCCAGCAGGCTGTGGCATTTCACGCAGTCGGCATTCTCCAGCGTGGGGGCCGTGCTGCTGATGTCCACCGCCGTGCCATCGGGACGCGCGCCGTCCAGCGCCAGGATGTCCACATCGAGGAACAAGTCATACACGACGCGGGAGCGGGCGCGGTTGCGATTGGTGGCACTGGTGGGATAGCGGTTGAGGAACATCAGAGAGCTGAGGATGCCGGCGTGGGGCGTGCCGGACAGCTTCACCGGACGAAACTCGTTCGGGTCCGACACGTTCGTGAACACCGAGGTGTCGACGCCGTAGCTTCTGGCGGAAAAACCGTTGAGCATCGCATAGTTGGCCGTCAGGATTTCGGTCATGGGCTTGTTGTTGCGCACCACGTAATTGATCAGTTCCAGCGGCTCGCGGGCCACGCTGTCGTTGGTGGTGTCGCGATTGAAGACGTAGTCGGTGCCACGGGAACTTGCCCCCGGATCATACCAGCGCGCAGTGGGATAGCGGCGCATCAGCTGGATGGCGGCCTCGCTGCCGTTGGTGGACAGGTAGCGGTTTGTCAGCAGCCAGTCATTGAAGATTTCCGACAGCCGGTTGTAGAACGCGGGCTCCGTCATCATGCCATCGAGCACGGTGCGCAGGCCGGCTTCGCCCTGCGCGGCCACCAGCGCCTGTTCGCTCGTGCTGGGCAGGCGGCTGACCAATTGCAGACTCGCGGCGCGCAGCGTGGCATCCAGGGGCAGCATCTCGATGGCGGCCAGGGCCTTGCCGCTGCCGGCAGCGGAAGTGCCATTGAAAACGCTGAGGATGTAGGACGCCGTTTCCGAGGCACAGGTGCCCGTGCAGGCGGCAGGATTGCCCAGGGGCATCGTACCGGCAATCTTGGCTGTCAGGCCTGCCAGGGTGCCGCAGTTTGCGCAGTTCTTCAGCGTCACGCCCACGGCGCCTCCCAGACCGTCGGCGCCGTGGCAGCTGGCGCACTGCTGGGCGTAGGCGGTCTGACCGGGCAGCACAACGTCCGTTGCGCTCACCACCTGGAACTTGTCGCCTGGCAGCAGCTGCAGCGTCAGCGCGTAGAAGGCAGTGCCCGACCTGACCGTGGGAATCTTCAGCAGCCCGCTCTGCAGGGTGAAGGTGCCACCGGGTGCCAGCCCGGCAGAGGCCGGCACAGCGGAGGCGATTGCGAAGCGCTGGCTGGCCGCATCCTCCAGTACCAGACTGAGGGTGACGGAGCCGTAGCCTTGCACATCGATGCGCGGAATCTGCAGTACCGGGTAGAAATAGGTGGGCAAGGAGGCCCCGCTGGCGGCGTGAACTGGCGGCGTCAGTGCCACCAGGCCGAGCAGCAGAACGAGTGTCCAGACGGCTGCCAGTGGCCGGATGAGCGATAGCAGTGATGCTTGCATGGTGAAATCTCGCACAGAGTGTCTGCGTGTGGTTGGAGTGGAGAATACTACATTTGCAGTCATGCAAACGCCAGACTGGCCTTTTTGTTGGCACAGCATGGAAAAAGTGCGCGAAATTGCGATAGGAGTCACAGAGCAAGCGCTCAGCGGGGTGCCGCAACGGGACTACATGTGGAAGCAGGCTCAGCCCGCGAACGCATCGCCGGCAACAAATCATTCATTGGACTCGTTCAGGGCGCGTTGCGCTGCGCGGGCGTGCGCCTGAATGCTGGCGTCGGCGACGGGGCGGCAGCACGCTGCGTCCGGGCCGCCTGGCCCCACCAGTCCAGCTGACTGAAGCAGCGCCCGAGAAAGCCCTGCCACGCCTGGGCATCCACGCCCTCGGCGTAGCCGCCCTCTTCCGTGAACACCTCCTGGGCCTTGGCCAGATGCGCCATGGCGGAGACGGGCAAGCAGCCCAGCTCCGACAGATAGGCGCGCATGCCCATGGCCGCCCGCGCCCCGCCCCACTGCCCGGCCGAGTAGGTGACGATGGCGCTGGGCTTGAAAGCGAACAGCGAGCTGGCGAAGTGATTCAGCAGATTCGAGAGGGCCGGACTCATGGAGTGGTTGTATTCGGGCGACACCATCACATAGCCGTCGGCAGCCGCGATCTGCTGCGCCAGGGCCTGCAACGGTGCGGGCGCCTTGTCCGCCGCGAAGGCAAAGTGCGGCGTGAACACCGGGTCCAGCGGCACATCCAGCGGGTCGATCAGGGTGACAGTGTGGCCGGCTTCCTGCAGTTGTGCTACGCAAGCCCGGGCGACACGCAGCCCCAGCCGGGCAGGATGAGGAGGCGTGCTGGCCCGGGCGGAGCCGAGGAAGACGAGAAGGTTCAATGACATGGTGGGTTGTCTCCAAAATAGTGACGCTGAAGGTGGCTGCACACCACTCTGCCCTGCTTCGGGGGGCGCATGCAATGCGGGAGCGGGCTTGCCCGGGCGACGCACGGACTGGCTGGCCTGCCGGGAGGGACGCGCCGCGCAGACCGTCTGCCGCCAGGACGGCGGCAGCCGAGCCTACACGGATGTATTCACGGCGTGTCTGCGAGGCGCGTCCCTCCCGGCAGGCAAGGGGCACTCGCGTGTTCGCGGGCAAGCCCGCTCCCACATTGCTTGCTCCCCCCGGACCCCCTGCGGTAATGTCCCCCGCCAGCCTCCCATTCGAGTATTGCCATGCACCTGATGTCCTCTGCCACCCGACTGCTTCGCCGCCACACCACCGCCCTCGGGCTGTGCTGCCTGCTGGCCACGCCCGCCGGCGCCCAGGAACCCATCCGCATCGCCTTCATAGACCCCCAGTCGGGCACCTTTGACGCCACCGGCGAGAGTGCTTACAAGGTGCTGGATTTCGCAGCAGACTACTTTTTCAACAGCCGGGGCGGCGTACTGGGCGGCAGACCTCTTGAGGTCGTCGCGCTCGACAACAAGGCCAGCGCCGCCGATTCCCAGCTGCAGTTGCGCCGCGCCATCAGTGAAGGCATGCAGTTCGTCGTGTCGGGTCAGAGTTCCGCCGTGGCCAGTGCGCTGAGTACCACCATCGAGCGCCACAACAGCCGCAACCCCGAGTCCCGGGTGCTGTTCATCAACTACGCGGCCGTCGACCCGCTGCTGACAGGCGCCGACTGCAGCTTCTGGCACTTCCGCTTCGATGCCCATGCCGACATGAAGATGGAGGTGATGACCAGCCACATCGCCGCGAACCCTGACATCCGCCGCGTGTACGTGATCGGCCAGGACTACTCCTTCGGCCAGGCCGTGGGCACTGCGGCAGTGACCATGCTGGCGGCCAAGCGCCCTGACATCCAGATCGTCGGCAACGAGCTGCACCCCATCGGTCAGGTGAAGGACTTCACGCCCTACATCAGCAAGATTGTGTCATCGGGAGCCGACGCGGTGATCACCGGCAACTGGGGTGCCGATATGGTGGCTCTGGGCCGGGGCATCACGGACGCCGGCCTGGACGTGCCCATCTACACGTTCTACGCCGCCCATGACGGCATCACCGGCACACTGGGCGAGTCGGGCAAGAACCGCATTCATGTGGTGCACAACGACCGCGCCAACCCGGTGTTGAACGATGTACGCCGCGACTTCACTCTCGCCTTCAAGGCTGCGAACCCGGCGCTGGACGTGACGCAGCCGCGCCTGGTGAACGCCCTGATGATGCTGGTAGCGGCGATGGAAGCGGCGGGCACCACCGATCCCTATGATGTGGCGCTGGCCATGGAAGACCGCCGCCTCACCACGATGACCGGCGAGGAAATCTGGATGCGCGCGGACGACCATCAGCTGTTCGCGCCCCTCAATGTCTCGGTGCACACCAACGAAGGTGTCGAGTTCGACTCCGACAACTCCGGCTACGGACTGGTCACGCGCTTCACCGTGCCTTTGGAGGACACCATTGCCGAGTCCAGCTGCCACATGACGCGTCCGACGCGCTGACGGACGGCCCGCCATGGCAGACGCCCTGATCTTCGCGACGCTCAACGGACTGGTGACCGGCATGCTGCTGTTCATGCTGGCCAGTGGCGTCACCTTGATCTTCAGCATGATGGGCGTGCTCAATTTCGCCCACGCCAGCTTCTACATGCTGGGCGCCTACTTCGCCTTTGCCATCAGCCAGCAGATCGGCTTCTGGCCCGCGCTGCTGCTCGCGCCAGTGCTGGTGGGGGTACTCGGGGCGCTGGTTGAACGCTACGGGCTGCGCCATGTGCACAAGTCGGGGCAGGTGGCGGAACTGGTGTTCACCTTCGGGCTGGCCTTCCTGATCGAGGAGGCCGTGCAACTGTTCTGGGGCCGCGCCACGCAGGACTTCCGCTCTCCTGCCGCGCTCGACTTCGCCCTGTTCACGCTGTTCGGACAGGACTTCCCGGCCTGGAAGGGCTTCATGCTGTGCATCTCGGTGTCGATCTTCATCGGGCTGTACTTCGCGCTCACACGCACCCGCACCGGCATCATCATTCAGGCTGCCATCACGCACCCGCAAACGGTCGCCAATCTAGGCCACAACGTGCCGCGACTGTTCATGGTGGTCTTCGGTGTGGGGTCAGCGCTGGCAGGACTTGCCGGGGTGATTGCAGGGCCGGTGCTGACCACCTTCCCGGGCATGGCCAGCATGCTGGGCAGTATCGTGTTCGTGATCGTGGTGATCGGCGGACTGGGGTCGCTGACGGGCGCACTGGTGGCGTCATTGCTGATCGGTCTGCTGCAGTCCTGGGCCATCGCGTCAGGCCTGGGCATGGCCGACTTGCTGGCCCTGCTGGGCGTGAGCTTCCCGCCCGATCACGCGCTTCGCGACTTATGGCGCCTGACGCTGCCCCAGGTGGCGCCCCTGCTGCCCTATCTGCTGCTGGTACTGATGCTGATCTTCCGGCCATCGGGCCTGTTCGGCAAACGGGAGAGCTGAGCATGAGAACGCTCGTCCTCTGGGCCGTTTTTGCACTGCTGTTGATGGTGCTGCCGCTGATCTTCGACTCGGTGCTGGGAGTGTCGATCCTGAACCAGATGGCCATCGCCATTGTCTTCGCGCTCAGCTACAACCTGTTGCTGGGCCAGGGCGGCATGCTGTCCTTCGGACATGCGGTGTATTTTGGACTGGGAGGTTTTCTGGCGGTGCACGCCATGCTCCTGACCGAGACGCAGACGCTGGCGATTCCGCTGGTGCTGATCCCTCTGGTGGGAGGCCTGTGCGGCCTGGTCGCAGCGCTGTTCATCGGCAGTTTCTCCACGGGCAGGGCCGGTACCGTGTTTGCGATGATCTCGCTGGGCGTGGGCGAACTGCTGGCGGCGTCCTCGCTGATCCTGGTGTCTTTCTTTGGAGGCGAGCGTGGCGTCAGTGCCGATCGCACCTTTGCACCGCCCTTCTTCGGTGTGGATTTCGCCCAGGACGTGCAGGTGTATTTCCTGGCGGCCGCGTGGCTGTTCGTCTCCGTGCTGGGCATGTATCTGTTTACGCGGACGCCGGCAGGGCGTCTTGCCAATGCCGTGCGCGACAATCCAGAGCGCGCGCAGTTTCTGGGCTACAGCGCACAGCGCGTGCGCTTCATTTCCTTCGTGGTGGCTGGCTTCTTTGCAGGCATCGCAGGCGGGTTGTTTGCCGTGAACTACGAGATTCTAACCGCGGGGAACCTCAACGCCGCCAGCTCGGGCCAAGTGTTGCTGATGGCCTACATCGGGGGGCTGGGCGTCTTTATCGGACCGATCATAGGCGCGGTGCTGCTGACGCTGATCAATTCGCTGTTCAACCATTACACCACGCTGTGGATGCTGTATCTGGGCCTGGTTTTCGTGCTGACCGTGATGTTCCTGCCGCGCGGGCTGACCGGCCTGCTGATGATGCACCGGTTGCCCTGGCAACAGGGCCGGCTGGGGCTGCTGATCCGCCCTTACACGCTGACGGCCATCCCGGGTGCAGTGTTGGTGTTGAGCCTGATTGGCCTGCTGGAGATGAGCCAGCGTGAGACCGGGCCCTTCGTGTATCTGGGCATCCCCCTCGCCCCCGGGAGCGCCATGAGCTGGCTGGCGCTGCTGGCAGTCGCCGTCATCGCCTTCGTGGCGCTGCGACGCACCTTGCCGGGCCTGCGTGCAGCCTGGGCCGAGGCCACCGCACAGTCGCCCCGCAGCCTGGAGAAAGGGGACGCCACATGAGCCTGCTGCAGCTGGACAATGTCAGCAAGTCCTTCGGCAACAGCGCGATTCTGCGCAATGTGCACCTGCGCATCGAACCAGGGGAGCGCCATGCCATCATCGGCCCGAACGGCGCCGGCAAGTCCACCCTGTTTCACCTGATCAGCGGACGCCAGCAGGTGAGTGCCGGCCGCATTCTGTTCAAGGGCGAGGCCATTCACACGCTGCCACCACACGAAATCGCGCGCCGGGGGCTGGCACGCAGCTTCCAGGTCAGCAGCCTCTTTGCGCAGCTGAGTGTGTTCGAGAACCTGCGCTGCGCCCTGCTCTGGCCACTGGGCTACGGCTACTCGTTCTGGCACCTGCTGAGCCGGGAGAAGGCTCTGAACGCGCGCACCGAAAGCCTGCTGGACGAGCTGGGGCTGTGGCAGCGCCGCGACGTGCCCGCGGGCGAACTCGCCTATGCCGAGCAGCGCGCGCTGGAGCTGGGCCTGGCTATCGCCAGTGGCGCCGAACTGATCCTGCTGGACGAGCCCGTCGCCGGCATGAGCGCGACTGAGGCGCGCCAGGCACTGGCGCTGATTCGCAGAGTCACGGCGGGCAAGACTCTGGTGCTGGTGGAGCATGACATGACGGTCGTGTTCGACATCGCCGAACGCATCAGCGTGCTGGTGCAGGGCGAGCTGATTGCATCGGACACCCCCGCGGCCATCCGCCGCAACGCCCATGTGCAGGAAGCCTATCTGGGCGTGCCCGCAGGAGATCAGCATGCTTGAGGTGCTGGATCTGCAGGCGTGGTACGGCAGGAGTCACATCCTGCGGGGCGTGACGCTGTCAGTGGGCGAGGGCGAGATCGTCAGCCTGCTCGGGCGCAATGGCACGGGGCGCTCCACCACCGTGAAGGCGCTCATGGGCGAGTTGCAGGTCAGCGGTTCGGCGCTGTTTCGCGGACACGAAATACTGGGACTCCCCAGCCACGAGATCGCCATGCGCGGCATCGGCTGTGTGCCCGAGCATCGCGACATCTTCCCGGGGCTGACTGTACGCCAGAACCTGCTGCTGGGCGTCAAGCCCGGGCAGAAGGCCTCGCGCTGGTCGCTGGAAGAAATGTTCAGGCTGTTTCCCGCCCTGGGCGAGCGTGCGGATGTGCCCGGCGGGGTGCTCAGCGGAGGCGAGCAGCAGATGTTGTGCATCTGCCGCGCCTTGATGGGTGATCCGGCACTGCTGCTGGTCGATGAACCCACCGAGGGCCTCGCGCCACAGGTGGTGGAACTGGTGGCACAATTACTGGTGGAAATTGCCGGCCGGGGTGTCGGCATTCTGCTGGTGGAACAGAAACTGGGCATCGCACTGCGCATCTCCCGGCGCGTGTACGTCATGGGTCGGGGTCAGATAGTCCACGAAGGCACGCCAGCAGCGTTGCTGGAAAGCGACGCTGTGCGGCGGGAATGGCTGGAGGTCTAGGGTGGCCTGCTTTTCCCAAACGGGTTACAGTACCGCCCGCAATCCCAGCCGGAGCTACACTTGATGATGTCCTGCCGCCTTCTGTCTGTTGCCCGCCTCGGTCAGTCCGTGCTGCTGTGCCTGGGGCTGCTGCTGGGCTCGATAGCCCACGCCTGGGACGCCACCGGCCACCGGCTCAGCGCCTATGTCGTCTGGGAAATCCTCGCGCCGGAGCGGCGCGCGGAACTGCTGGCCCTTCTGGAGTCCCACCCCCGCTACCAGCAGGATTTTGTCGAACAGATGCCACTGACGGTGCTGGTGGGCAGCGACGAAGAGAAATTGCGCTGGACGCTGGGACAAGCCGCCGTCTGGCCCGATGTCGCCCGCGGCCTGAGTGAGGAGGAACGCATCCGCTACGACCGCCCCACCTGGCATTACATCGACGGCGCCTGGCTGCGCGGCGAAGGCGTGCAGGGCAATGTCTACGTTGGCGTTGACCCGCAGCCCGCCATTGTGGGAGCGCCCCCGGGCCGGACCACGGACGAACGCGATATCGACAATGTCGTGCTGGCTCTGGAGTACAACACCGACCTGCTCAATGATGCGTCCCAGCCCCCGGCCGTCCGTGCCATCGCGCTTTGCTGGGTGCTGCACCTGGCGGGCGACATCCATCAGCCCCTGCACTCCGGCGCGCTGGTCTCCACCACCCTGTTCCAGTCGGGCGACCGTGGCGGCAATGGCATCCCCACCCGCAATGGCAACCTGCATTCGGAGTGGGACGAGGCCCTGCGCAACCAGGCCTTTGAAGACACCCTGCGGCGCATGGTGGTCACGGCTCAGCAGGCTGATCTGCGCAGCCTGTCGCTGAACCCCACCCAGTGGCTGCAGGAAAGCCGGGTTCTGCTGCGCGACTTTGTGTACCCCGATGAAATCAAGGCAGCCGTGTTGCGCAGCGAGCGCCTGAAGACGCGCATGGAAGGCATCGTCATTGATTCCGACTACCAGAGCCGCATGCAGGCCATCTCCGAAGATCGCGTCACGCTGGCCGCGATGCGCATGATCATGGTGCTGGGCGGGCCGGCAGAACGGCCGTTCGCACCCCTGACCGAGCCGCAGGAAAGGGAGACTGATGCACTGTCGCCTGCGCCCTCGCCCGTGAACTGAGAGCCGCGGTGCGACGTATGAATCAGGCCTCCCTGCGCGGTTGTGGTGCACGGGGGTCTTGACTGACAATAGCCCGCAACCAGACATCCTTCAGACACGAGCATCCCATCGCCATGACTATCGCCACTGCTTCGTCACAGTCTTCATTGCCCCTGGACACCCCCGCGCTGTCGCGCTACCGCCGCATGGCCTGGATCACCCTTGCAGCCCTTTACTTCCTGATCATGGTGGGTGCCAGCGTGCGCGCCTCCGGCGCCGGCATGGGCTGCCCCGACTGGCCAACCTGCTTCGGCAACTGGATACCGCCCACAAGCGTCGAGCAGCTCCCGGCCAATTACCAGGAAATATACGCCGACCTGGGCTATGCCGAGACGGAATTCAATGTGGTGAAAACCTGGACGGAATATCTGAACCGACTCACGGGCGTGACGATTGGCTTCATGATTCTGCTGACAGCCATCTACTCCTGGTCAGTGAGGTCCCATGACAAGTCCATTCTCACGGCCTCGGTGGCAGCCTTCCTGATGGTGGGCTTCCAGGGCTGGCTGGGGGCACAGGTGGTGGCCTCGAATCTGCAGCCGGGCATGATCACGCTGCACATGCTGATGGCACTGGCCATCGTCGGCACGCTGCTGTTCGCAGTGGCCAGAGCACGACGCGGCATCATGATGGCGGAGTCCGTCGGCACCATCGACCCGCGTTTCGAGAAGTGGCTGTACATCGTCATGGGGATGACGGTGCTGCAGGTGGCCATGGGCACGCAGGTACGGGAAATGGTGGACTATCTGAACCATCAGCAGGGCACCGAGCGTTCGGCCTGGGTGGCGGCCCTGCCCTGGTTTTTCTACGTGCACCGCAGCTTCTCGGCGGTAGTGCTGTTCGCGAACCTGTGGCTGGGCTGGCTGCTGCTGCGCTCGCTGGGCTGGCAACACGCGCTGACGCGGATGACGGCAGCAATGATAGGCGTCATCGTACTGTCGGTGGTCACTGGGGCGACATTGGGCCATCTGGGTATGCCGGCGTTTGTGCAGCCGCTGCATCTGGTGGGGGCGTCGCTGTTGTTCGGATTGCAGTTCCTGATCTGGATGAGCTATGGCCACGCGCGGGCGGCCGGGGCGGAGGTCGGGGTGGCGCGGGCCTGACTATGGTTTGAATCTGGCCAGAGCGTTGGGGGGGACAGCGCCAGCCGACAACGCTGTGCTACGAGCTGCCTCCGCCGCAGCCCGCTGCTGCGAGTGTGGCGCTGCAGCTCAATCACGCGGAGGGCGGGGCGACGCACTGAGCGCGGATTCCGGTCGCTACTGCAGCGCTGAGGTTGGAGGGGCGGGTGCGTCCATTCAGGACCGTCTGCCGCCAGGACGGCGGCAGCCGAGCCCCCATGGATGGGTTCACGGCGTGTCCTGAATGGACGCACCCGCCCCTCCAGCCCCACTACGAAGTACCACAAGCCCTCAGTGCGTCGCCCCGCCCTCCGCGTGCTCAAACAGAAGCGCCACCTCGCCCGGGCCAAAATTGTACTCGGTCCCACAAAACTCACAGCTGATCTCCACCCCACCCTTCTCCGCCACAATACTGTCCAGCTCCTCGCGCCCCAGCGCCGTCAGGGCCCGCGCCGTCCGCTCACGGGAACAACTGCACTTGAACACCAGATCGCGGGTCGGGAACACCCGCAGCTCTTCCTGATGGTAGAGCCGGTGCAGGATCTCGGCGTTGGACAATGTCAGCATCTCGTCGTCGGTCAGCGTGCGGGCCAGGGTGGAGAAATGCTCCCAGTGGCTCTGGCGCGTCGCCTCTTCCTTGTGCAGCTGAGCCGGCAGCTGCTGCAGCAGCAGCGCCGCCACGCCGTCACGATCGGCCGCGAAATAGAACTCCGTGCCCAGCTGCTCCGACTGCCGGAAATACTCCTGCAGACACTCCGCCAGGGAATTGCCTTCCAGACTCACGATGCCCTGATAGGGCTCGCCCTTGCGCGTATCAATGGTGATGACCAGGGTGCCGTCCCGCAGCAGCTCCCGAAATTCATGGCCCGTGGGTGTCTCGGCGTAGCGGGCGATGCCCCGCAGTTCGCCGTCACTGGTGCACTCCGCCATCATCAGCGCCACTTCGCCCTGACTGCGCACCTGCAGCACCAGCCGGCCATCGAACTTGATGGTGGTGCTCAACAGGGCGCTTGCCGCCAGAAACTGCCCCAACAGCATCGCCACCGGGTCCGGATAGTGCTTGCCCTGCACGGCCACGGCGAAACTCTTGTGCAGCCGCACGATCTCGCCGCGCACATCGGCGTTCTCGAAGATGAATCGCTGGCTGGTATCAGGACTGTGCATGGGGCTGGACATGGGCAAGGCTTCCGTTGATCGGGTGAGTAGTGGGGGCCCTCTGCAGAGCGCGCGCGTAGTGTACAACATTGGCCACGGCTTGCTGGCGCCGCCCGTGCTGGACAGCGCCGGTGAAACTGGCTAATTTCCGCCCCGACCCACAGGCTTCGTGTGGCCTGCGCTGCGGCAATCGGCCGCAGCCTGGCCCCTGTCGTTTACTCCAATTACTGGTTAAAACACCATCATGAACAGTCATTTTCCAACGCCTGCCGCTGCACTGGCCGCGGTGCTCCTCGCCCTGCTGCCACTTGGCACTGTCTCAGCCCAGAACTTCGACGCGCCTCCCGAGTGGGAAATGCCGCGCACTGAGTACGGTCATCCCAATCTGCAGGGCCTGTGGGGCAATCAGACTCAGACGCCGATGGAGCGGCCCACCGAGCTGATGGACCAGCCGGTTTACTCGGCGGAAGAGGCCCGTTCGCTGGAACAGGGGCTGCGGGAGCGTCTGGACGGAGCCGTCACCATGCTCGACCCGAACCGGCCCGCGCCTGAAGCCGGCGCGCGCGTCGGGCAGGAAGCCGAGCTGGAAAACACCGATTTCGAGGTGGGCTTTACCCGCATCAACGGCCAATACCGCACCTCCCTCGTGGTGGAACCGCCCGATGGCCGCTTCCCCTACCGCGATGACAATGGCCGGACCCGTGACATCTACGGACAATGGCGCGCCCAGGGTTTCGGCGAGTTTGACGGCCCCGAGATCCGCCCGGCCGGAGAGCGCTGTCTATCGGCCATAGGCACCATGCCGCCCATGGCACTGCTGCCTTACAACTCGAACGTGCAGATTGTGCAGAACCAGGACTACGTGATGATCATGGGCGAGATGGTGCACGACGCCCGCATCATCCGACTCAATGGCGAGCATCAGCCCGAACACGTGAAGACCTGGTTCGGCGACTCGGTTGGCCACTGGGAAGGCGACACTCTGGTGGTGCACACGCGCAACTACCGGCCGGAGATTTCCAACTTCCGCATCGTGTCCTCGGGCGAGCTGCAGGTTGATGAACGTTTGACCCTGGTCAACGACAAGGAGATTTTCTATACCTACACTGTCACCGACCCTGAGATCTACAAGCAGCCCTACACGGTGGAAATGTTGCTGCACCGCATGGAGCCGGGGGAGCTGATGTATGAATTCGCCTGTCACGAAGGCAATTATTCCATGGAGATCATTCTGCGCGGCGCCCGCCAGGTCGAGCACGATGAACGCCTGAAACAAGAGACCACTCAATGAAAAAACTGCTGCGATGTGCCGTCCTCGGTGCCCTGTGTGTGGCCCAGCAGGGGCTGACGCAAGACGGAAACTGGACAGTTCCTCGCACGGAATATGGACATCCGAATCTGCAAGGGTTCTGGACCAATACCACACAAACCACCATCGAGCGTCCTGTCGCGCTGGGCACGCAGCGTGTCTATTCCGCAGATGAAGTGGCTGCGCTTGAGCAGGCCGCCCGTGATTTCGAACAACAGAAGGCCGAGCCCCTGGATGCTGACCGCGCGCCCCCTCCTTTGGGCGGGGCCATCGGCCAGGAAGCCGACATCAACTTCAGCGATGTGTTCGTCAATGTGCTCCAGGTCAAAGGCGAATACCGCACGTCGATGATCATCGATCCGCCCGATGGCCGCTTCCCGTTCCGCCCGGACGGACGCCAGCAGGACATCTTTGCGAAGTGGACGGCACAGGGCCTCGGGCCTTCAGATGGCCCGGAAGCACGTACGCCCGGCGATCGCTGCCTGGCGCGGGGCATCCCGCCCATCGCGGTAACGCCCTACAACAACAATTTCCAGATCGTGCAGAACCAGGACTATGTGATGCTGATGGGCGAGATGGTGCACGATGCCCGCATCATCCGCCTGAACAAGGACCACCTTCCCTTCGACCACAAGACCTGGCTTGGCGACTCGGTCGGCTACTGGGAGGGCGACACGCTGGTAGTCCACTCGAAGAACTTCCGGCCCGAGATTTCGCACTTCCGCCTGATCTCCACCGACCAGCTGGAATTGACTGAGCGTTTCGAGATCGTTGGCGAAAACGAGATCTACTATTCCGTCACCGTTACCGACCCGCTGGTCTACACCCAGCCCTTTACCGAAGAGCTGACTCTTTCCCGCAAGCCCCCCGGCGAGCTGATCTACGAGTATTCCTGCCACGAAGGCAACTATGGTCTGGAAGGCATTCTGGCCGGTGCACGCCGCGAAGAATGGGATGCACAACGGGCGGCGGGCTCGGGGAGATAGTTTCTAGATATTGATGCTCTGCATGGCTGGGAACCACCTTGACGTGGTCGCTGGCCTGACATGGCTCTTTGCGCCAGCACTGAGGGTGGCGTGTCAGGGAATTGAGATTCGCCTGAGGGTATGGTTTGATCCGGGCACTTCAAGCAGGCTGCCCGCCTGTGTTTTCACGCTCCGGAGAACCCATGACTCATCGACGCCACTTTTTGCATCACACTCGTATCAAGCACACCAGTCAGGCGTTGCTCCTCACCTTCGCCACGCTGCTTGGCAGCCTGTCGTTTGCACAGAACACCGAACGCAATCTCGCCCAGGCCGACCCTGCCGACGTGGGCATGAGCCGCGACGGCATCGCTGCATTCCAGGCCGGACTGCGTGCCGAAGTGGACAACGGCCAGCTGGCCGGCATCGTCACCATGGTGGCCCGCCACGGCAAGCTCGTGCACAAGGACACCTATGGCTGGCAGGATCTGGAAAACCAGGTACCCATGGCGGAAGACACCATCTTCCGCATTTTTTCGATGACCAAACCCATTACCGGCGTGGCCATGATGATGCTCTACGAGGAAGGGAAATTCGCGCTGGATGACCCGGTGGAGTACTACATTCCGGAGTTCACCAATCTGGTGGTGGCCCAGGAAGACGTGCCCAATGGCATCCCCATGGCTGAACTGCCCCATCACAAGATGACCATGCGTGAGCTGATGAGCCACACCGGCGGCCTGACCTATGGCAGCTTCTCGCGCTCACGGGTGGACACACTGTATGGCGAGGTGAACGTACTCGATGGCAACGGTACCCTTCAGGACATGATCGACAAGCTGGCGCAGATTCCGCTGCGGCAGCAGCCCGGCAGCGCCTGGCACTACAGCGTGTCGGTGGATGTGCAGGGCTATCTGGTGGAGAAGCTCTCCGGCATGGGCTTCGACGAGTTCCTGCAGCAGCGTCTGTTCGACCCGCTGGGTATGGTGGACACGCGCTTCCATGTGGGTCGCGACAAGGCGCAGCGCTTCTCGCGCGAGTACACCTCTGGCCCCGACGGCCTGCGCAGCCCGGAGAACAGCGCGTTCATCGAAGCGCCCACCTTCCTCTCGGGAGGCGCCGGCCTGACCGGCACTGCAGCCGACTACCTGCACTTTGCCCAGATGCTGGCCAATGGCGGCGAACTCGACGGCGTGCGCATCCTCACGCCGGAGACCGTCGAACTGATGCGCACCAGCCAGCTGCCCGAGGGCATCACGGAAATTCCCGGCTACCCCGGCAATGCCTTTGGTCTGGACTTCGCGATAGTGACCGACCCGGCCAGCAACGGCGGGATGTCGGCGGGCAGCTACTGGTGGTGGGGCATTGCGGGCTCGTGGTTCTGGATTGATCCGGCGGAAGATCTTGTTTTTGTCGGCATGATCCAGAATCGCAATCTGCGTTATGTGCGGGAGCTGCATTTGAAGAGCAAGGAGCTCCTGTACGACGCGGTGGATTAGCAGGTGTGCAGGAGCGGGTCTGTGTGGGAGCGGGTCTGTGTGGGAGCGGGCCTTGCCCGCGAACTGCCTGAATCCGGGTTTCAGTGCAGCTTCGAACGGCATCGGGGAGCCCCGATAGTCGCCAGCGAACTGCTTCTCAACCATAGCACCCCCTACTCAGTGCCATCTTCCGGAAATCTTCCTCACACCCCCGGGGGGGGCACGAAGCCACTCCGCTCCCCCAGCCAGACCGGCAGGGGGTAGGCGCAGGGGGACGCGGCACAGTGGTGGAGCCTGGCAGTCGGGGAGAATTTCGCAGACCGTTGGCCGCCTGGATGGCGGCCACCGAGCCTCCATGGATGGATTCACGGCGTGTCTGCGAAATCCTCCCCGACTGCCAGGCTCAACGAGAAGGCCACACCCCCTGCCCCCTACCGGTTTGCGTCCCGCTCAGAGAAGGTGCTTCCACTGCGCGCCAGCCTCTCCAGCAAGGGCGCCGGCTTCCAGTACTCTTCGCCCAGCTCCCTGCCGAACCGCACGATGGTGTCGTACACGGACTTCAGACCCACCTCGTCCGCGAAGAACATTGGCCCGCCCTTCGCGCTCGGGAACGCATAGCCGTACACATACACGATGTCGATGTCGCCCGGGCGCTGCGCTATGCCCTCTTCCAGGATCAGCGCGCCCTCGTTGATCAGCGGATAGAACAGCCGCGCGACGATCTCGTCCTGGCTGATCTCGCGGCGCACGATGCCCAGCCTGTCAGCATGTGCGCGGATCAGCGCATCCACCTCGGGGTCACTTTGGCGGGCGCGGGTCTGCGGGTCGTAACGGTAATAGCCCGCTCCGGATTTCTGGCCCAGTCGTCCCGATTCCACCAGCGCCGAGCCCACACAATGGGTGGCCGGATCAATCACTTCCCCCACCGCCTCGCGGGCCTGCCGCGCCTTGTAGCCGATGTCCAGGCCGGCCAGATCGCTCATCGCCAGCGGGCCCATGGCCATGCCGAAAGCCTCGGCGGCGGCGTCCACCTGGGCAGGACTGGCGCCGTCCAGCAGCAGCATGTGCGCCTGACGCCCGTAGCCCTCAAGCATGCGGTTGCCAATAAAGCCATAGCACACGCGTGAGAGCGCACAGACCTTGCCAATCTTGCGGCCCACCTGCATGGCCGTGGCCAGCACGTCGTTCGCCGTCTTTTCGCCGCGCACCACTTCCAGCAGTTTCATCACATTGGCCGGACTGAAGAAGTGCATGCCCAGCACGTCCTGGGGCCGGCTGGTCACGGCGCCGATGTCGTCGATGTTCTGGTACGACGTGTTCGAGGCCAGGATGGCGCCGCGCTTGCACACGGCGTCCAGCTTGCGGAACACCTCCTTCTTCACGTCAGGGTTCTCGAACACTGCCTCGATCACCAGGTCCATGTCGGCAAGGTCCTCATAGGCCGTGCTGCCGGTGATCAGCTGCAGGCGCTGCTGCATCTCGGCTTCGCTCATCTTGCCTTTCTGCACGGTGATCGCGTAATTCTTGCGGATGATGCCCAGGCCCCGTTCCAGTGCCTCCTGACCGATCTCCAGCAGCGTGACCGGCACGCCCACATTGGCGAAACACATGGCGATGCCGCCTCCCATGGTGCCGCCGCCGATGATGGCGACGCGCCGGATGTCCCGCACCGGCGTGTCGGCCGGCAAGTCCTTGATCTTCGCTGCTTCGCGCTCGGCGAAGAAAATGTGCCGCATGGCACGGGACTCGGAAGAGTTCAGCAGCTCAAGGAACAGGTCGCGTTCACGAATCAGGCCGTGGTCCATCGGCAGGGTCACGGCGGCTTCCACGGCACTCACGATGCGGTCGGGCGCAATCTGCCCGCGGGCGCGTTCGGCCAGCTTGCGCCGGTAGTTGTCGAAGAAGCCGGGTTCCAGCGTGTGGGCATTGAGGGTGATGTCGCGCACGCGCTTGAGCAGGGCGCCAGAGTCCACCAGGTCGCGGGCATAGGCGATGGCGCTCTCGCGCAGATTCTCGTCCGGCAGCACTTCGTCGATCAGGTTCAGGTCGGCTGCCTCGGCGGCACTCAGGGGATTGCCACTGGTGATGATCTCCAGCGCAGCCTTCACACCGGCAAGACGCGGCACACGCTGCGTGCCCCCGGCGCCGGGCAGCAGGCCCAGCTTCACTTCCGGCAGGCCCACCTTGGCAGAGGGCACGGCGCAGCGGTAATGACAGGCCAGCGCGGTCTCGAAACCGCCACCCAGGGCCGTGCCGTGAATGGCCGCCACGATCAGCTTGCGGGAGTTCTCCAGCGCGGCCAGCACGTCGGGCAGGAACGGCGCCAGGGGCGGCTTGCCGAACTCGGTGATGTCAGCCCCGGCAATGAAGGTGCGGCCGGCGCACAGCAGCACCAGCCCCTCGCTGGCATCCTTCTGGGCGGCGGTGATCGCGTCGAGCAGTCCCTGCCGCAGCGCCTGGGAGAGCGCGTTCACGGGTGGATTGTTGACGGTGATGACGCCAATGGTGTCGATGAGTTCGTAACTGACCACGCTGGACATGAGTGCCCCCCTTTTCACGCGTGTGAGTGTTGTCGTGCGTGTTTTCCTAGAGTCGTTCAATAATCACGGCCACTCCCTGACCGATGCCGATACACAGACTCACCAGCGCGAAATTCCCGCCCGTGCGTTCCAGCTGCCGCAGCGCGGTAAGCACCAGCCTGGCGCCCGAGGCCCCCAGCGGGTGACCCACGGCGATGGCCCCGCCATTGGGGTTGACACGCGGGTCGGCAAAGTCGATGCCCAGTTGCCGCAGACAGCCCAGCACCTGGGTGGCAAACGCTTCGTTGATCTCGATGACATCCATATCGCCCAGGGTCAGTCCGGCACGAGCCAGCGCCTTGCGCGCGGCGAACACCGGGCCCAGGCCCATCAGTCGTGGCTCCACTCCGGCAATGGCGCCAGCCACGAGACGAGCCCGTGGCCGCGCGCCGCGGGCTTCGCCGATGGCGCGATTGCCAATGATCAGCGCGGCGGCGCCATCGTTGATGCCCGAGGCATTACCCGCCGTCACCACACCGCCGTCGAACAGTGGCGAAAGACGCTCCAGGGCCTGCAGCGTGGACTCCGGACGCGGATGCTCGTCTTCACTGACGACCAGCGACGGCTGCTTGCGCCCCTGGGGCACCTCGGTGGGGATGATCTCGCCCTGAAAGAACCCGGCGACGCGCGCCAGTTCATAGCGGGCCTGGGAAAGAGCCGCGAAAGCATCGCTGTCGACGCGGGAGATGCCCAGCTCGCGGGCGATGTTGTCGGCTGTCTGGGGCATGGTGTCGCTGCCGAAGGCGGCGGCGAAACGCGGGTTGGTGAAGCGGGCACCCAGGGTGCTGTCGGCCAGCTGCTGGCCGCGGTCATAGGCACTGGTGGCCTTGGAAAGGATAAGGGGCGCGCGGCTCATGGACTCCACGCCACCCGCGATGAACAGCCCGCCCTCGCGGCACTTCACCCCCCGCGCGGCGTCCAGCACCGCCGCCAGGCCCGAGCCGCACAGCCGGTTCACGGTCAGCCCGCCCACACTGGCGGGCAGTCCGGCCAGCTGCGCAGCGAAGCGGCCCACATTGCGGCAGTCTTCGCCGGCCTGATTGGTGTTGCCGATGATGACGTCTTCATAGGCCGCGCCGGGAAAGGCGTTGCGAGCCACGAGCGTCTTGAGAACATGGGCGAGGAGGTCATCGGGGCGCAGTGCTGCCAGCGCACCTCCCTGACGACCGAAGGCGCTGCGTGCGCCGTCGTACACATAGGCGTCCAGAATTTCAGTCATGATGGCGCTGCTCACTCCGGGGGCGACAGGGGCGGCCATGGTAGCACACGGCCTGCAAGAGGTGGAATTCGCCCGGCACAGCACTTGGCATTTCGCAACATATTGACAATCAAGGCTTTTTACATTGTTCGCGACCAGAAATTGCTGGACCAGCGGGCGGCCAACGTGACGCGCTTCGTGCCGGATTGTGGCGTTATCGCGTCCGGGCCTGGCGCATTATCTGCAACATTGATGACGAAAAAGTTGCTGTGCTGGTGGTACGCGTTGCTCTCCGCAAGGACGCTTGCACTGGACACCAACACTGCCTCACCTCACGCCGCACTTTCAGATAAGATCAGCAGCAATCCCATCAGTCGAGCTGTCCTGTGCCCCCCCACGAATTCCGCGTCCTCAGCCTCAACATCCACAAAGGCTTCGCCCTGGGCCCCAAGCGCTTTGTGCTGAGCAAGATTCGTGAGTGCCTGCGCGAGAGCGGCGCCAGCATCGTGTTTCTGCAGGAAGTGATTGGCGCCAATGCCCGGCACCAGAAGAACGTGCGGGCCTGGCCTTCGCAAACGCAGCTGGAATATCTGGCCGACACGGTGTGGACGCACCATGCCTACGGCAAGAACGCCATCTACCAGCACGGGCATCACGGCAACGCCATACTCAGCGAGCTGCCCTTCGTGCGCTGGGACAACATCGACGCGTCGATCCTGAGTTTCTCGCAGCGCGGCTTCCTGCACGGCACCATCGAGGGCGGCATGCACCTGATCTGCGTGCATCTGGGGCTGTTCGAGCGCGAGCGGCAGCTGCAGATCGCGCATCTGATCGAACACATCACCCGCACGGTGGGGCCGGACGAGCCGCTGATTCTGGCCGGCGACTTCAATGACTGGCGCCTGCAGGGGCACCGCCGCCTTGTCGACGCCCTGGGCGTGGAAGAAGTGCACGAGGCCATCATGGGCAAGCCCGCACGCACCTATCCTGCCTTTCTGCCACTCCTGGCCATGGACCGCATCTATGTGCGCGGGCTGCGCATCGGCCACTGCCGCAGCATCGCCGGGGAGCACTGGCGCAATTTTTCCGACCACCGGGCGCTGGTAACAGACCTGCTGCTGGAATTCACTCCAGTGGTGCCCCAGACCTCTGTGATCACGGAGCGGGCCTCATGAACACGACTACGGCCCTGCTCTGGATTGCCCCGCCCGTTCTGCTGGTCATCTCGCTGCTGGCGTCAGCCCATGCACTGCTCAACAAGCGCGATTCCCGCGCCGCCTTCGGCTGGATTGCCGTGTGCATGAGCCTGCCTTTGGGTGGGCCGATCCTCTATCTGATCTTCGGCATCAACCGCGTGAACGCCGCGGCGCGCCGCCACTACATCACCAAGCTGCCCAAGGACGCGACAGGCACGTTCCCTACGCCCAGCGGCACGCAGTTCCGTCCGCTGTCGCTGGTCGGTGAGAACGTGGTGGGCAAGGGCCTGACCGCCTGCGACGAAGTGCTGGTGCTGGAAAATGGCGAAGCGCTGTATCCCGCCATGCTGGAAGCCATCGCCCAGGCGCGCCACAAGGTGCTGCTTTACACCTATCTGTTCGACAGGGACAACACGGGGGCGCAATTTGTCGATGCGCTATGCGCGGCACGCGACCGGGGACTGGAGGTCAAGGTGATCATCGACGGCATGGGCGAGTGGCTGAGCGCCGGGCGCATTGGCCCCGTGCTGAAGAAGTGCGGGCTGGAGTTCACGCGCTTCAACCCCGTGACGCTGTACCCGCCGGCCCTGAACCTGAACCTGCGCAGCCACCGCAAACTGCTGATCATCGACAATGACTTTGCCTTCACCGGCGGTGCCAACATCGGCGACCGTCACCTGGCGGGGCGCACCGACAGCCCTCACCGTGTGCTGGACATCCACTTCCGGCTGCGCGGGCGCATTGTCGATGAACTGGAATGGGCCTTCCGCCGCGACTGGCATTACTGCAAGGAGACGCGCCAGCTGCGCCCCTTCACCCACACCAATCCGCCGCGCCCGGATGCCCCGGTGTGGAGCCGGCTGGTGCTGGACGGCCCCAACAAGGCGCTCGACCGTCTCAATGATCTGATGATAGGCGTGATCAGTGCGGCGCAGCAGCGGGTGTGGATCATGACGCCCTATTTTCTGCCTGGCCTGGACTTGATCGGCGCCCTGATCGGCGCGCGACTGCGCGGTGTCGACGTGCAGATCCTGCTGCCGGGCGTCAACAACATCAAGCCGGCCCACTGGGCCTCGCGCAACATCCTGCGGCAGTTGCTCGCGAACGACATCCCCATCCACTACCAGCCGCCACCCTTCATCCACAGCAAGTTGCTGCTGATCGACTCGCATTACTCGCTGATCGGCTCGGCCAACATGGATCCGCGCAGTCTGCGCCTGAATTACGAGCTGGGCGTGGAGCTGTTCAGTGCTCCCGTGAATGCGCAGCTGGCGACTTACTTCGAGGGCCGCAAGGCACTCTCGCACCCGGTGACGGAGGACGAAATCAGCAAGCGTCCGCTGCTGGAGCAGCTGCGGGACTCCCTCGCGTGGCTGTTCTCACCCTATCTTTGAGGCATGTCAAAGGCTGGGCCCGTGCCGCTTCTAATGGCAGGTGCTTGTCGATTACACTCGATTCATGGCCACTTCCGGCACCTGCCGGAGGCCACTCAAGAGGAATCCCGTCATGAGCACCTACAAGAACGTTCTGATTGCCATCGACCTGTCCAATGAATCCGCCAAAGTCATCGCCAAGGCCCGCGAACTGGTGGGCGGAGACAGCAGCAAGCTCAGTCTGGTCCACGTTGTCGAGCCCGTCGCGGCGGCCTATCCCATCGACGCCTACGCCATCAACATCAGCCGGATGCAGGAAGAGGCGCTGGAGATTGCCAATGAGCGCATGCAGGACATCGGCAAGCAGTTCGACATTCCTGCTGAGCGCCAACACACCCTTATGGGCTCGGCCGCCACAGAAATCCGGGTGCTGGCCGAAGAGCGGGTGGCCGACCTGATCGTCATCGGCAGCCACGGCCGCTCCGGCTGGAAACTGCTGCTGGGCTCCACCGCCAACAAGGTGCTGCACGGCGCGCATTGCGACATCCTCACTGTCCGCGTGGGCGAATGAGCACACTGGCCCCGTACCCGCATCTGCTGCAACCGCTGGACCTCGGGTTCACGCAGCTGCGCAACCGCGTGCTGATGGGCTCGATGCACACGGGGCTGGAGGATATTCCGAACAATCACGAACGTCTGGCTGCCTTCTATGCCGAGCGGGCGGCTGGCGGGGTGGCCCTGATCGTCACGGGCGGCTACATGCCCAACGCCCACTGCCTGCCCGACGGCGAGCTGCCGGTGTATGCGCAGGCAGGCGCGCTCGAGAACCATCGTTTCATTACCGACGCCGTGCACCGGGAAGGCGGCAAGATCTGCCTGCAGATTCTGCACACGGGGCGCTATGCCCTCAGCCCTTCCATGATCGCGCCGTCCGCCATTCAGGCGCCCATCAGCCGCTTTGTGCCGGCAGAGGCCACTGACGCCCAGATCCTGCAGCAGATCGAGGACTTCGCACAGTTCGCGCTGTTCTGTCAGCAGGCGGGGTATGACGGCGTGGAGATCATGGGCTCCGAGGGCTATTTCATCAACGAGTTCCTGGCCACGCGCACCAATCAGCGCCAGGATCGCTGGGGCGGCAGTTTCGAGAACCGCTCGCGCCTGGCATTGGAGATCGTGCGCCGCACCCGCGAGCGCGTGGGCCGTGAGTTCATCCTGATCTTCCGGCTGTCGATGCTGGACCTGGTAGAGGGTGGCAGCAGCTTCGAGGAAACCGTGCAGCTGGGTCAGTCCCTGGCCGCGGCGGGCGTCACGCTGATCAACACCGGCATCGGCTGGCACGAAGCGCAGATTCCCACCATCGCCACCAAGGTGCCACGTGCCGCTTTCAGCTGGGTCACCGCAAAATTCCGCGCGCATCTGCCCGTGCCGGTGATTACCTCCAACCGCATCAACACGCCCGAGGTGGCCGAAGACGTGCTGGCACGGGGCGATGCCGACATGGTGTCCATGGCACGCCCTTTCCTGGCCGACCCGCAGTTTGTCGCCAAGGCCGCACGCAATCGCAGCGCCGAGATCAACACCTGCATCGGCTGCAATCAGGCCTGTCTGGATCACATCTTCAACGGCCGTCTGACCAGTTGTCTCGTGAACCCCCGCGCCTGCCACGAACAGGAACTCGTGAGCACCCCAGCCACCACACCGCGCCGCTTCGTCGTGGTGGGCGCCGGCCCGGCTGGGCTCGCCTTTGCTACCACCGCCGCCGAGCGCGGGCACCATGTGAGCCTCTTTGATGCGGCGTGCGAGATCGGCGGCCAGTTCAACCTGGCGCGGCGCATTCCCGGCAAGGAAGAGTTCAGCGAGACCCTGCGTTATTTCCGCACGCGCCTGCAAATGCTGGGCGTCACCGTGCACCTGAACCAGCGGGTCACAGTGGCGGCGCTGAATGCCAGTGACGCCGACGCCATTATCCTGGCCACCGGCATCACGCCGCGCACGCCGGAGATTCCTGGCATCGACCACCCCAGTGTGCTGCGCTATGCGGATGTGGTCGCGGGGCGGGCAGTTGCAGGACGGCGCGTGGCACTGATAGGCGCCGGGGGCATCGGTTTCGACGTGGCAGAACTGCTCAGCCATGGCCACGAGCGCCCGAGTCAGGACATTCCCGTGTTCCTGCGCGAGTGGGGCGTGGACAGCAGCCTGCAGGCCCGGGGCGGCATCGAAGGCGTGCGTGCCGAGGTCGAGCCCTCGCCAAGGCAGATCTTCCTGTTGCAGCGCAAGCAGACGAAAGTGGGGACCGGGCTGGGCAAGACCACCGGCTGGATTCACCGCCTGGGCCTGTTGAAGAAACGCGTGGAAATGTTGTCGGGCTGCGCGTACCAGCGCATCGACGACGCCGGCCTGCACCTGCTGATCAATGGCGAACCGCGCACTCTTGCCGTGGACCACATCGTGGTGTGTGCCGGGCAGGAACCCCGGCGCGAACTCACCGAAGGCCTGCACAAGCCCTTCCACCTGATCGGCGGCGCCGACGTGGCCACCGAACTGGATGCCAAGCGGGCAATCGATCAGGCGACGCGTCTGGCGCTTACCCTCTAGGGTCACTCACCAGGCAAGGGCACTCAGCATGTCGAGCGACGGCTTGTAGACGCTGGTCTCCACGTCCAGCAGGCCCAGCACGGTATGGAAGTAGTTGTCATGGCTCACGGGCTGCACACTGCCCAGCACCAAGGCTGCACGCTCCCCGGTCGTGAACGGCTGGCCCCGCCAGAAGAACGCTGACACATGGGTCTGTGCTTCCGGCGCCAACCGGTAAGGCAGGCCGTGCAGGTACACGCCGTACTCCCCCAGCGATTCGCCGTGGTCACTCATGTACAGCATCGAGGTGGCGAACTCCCCTTCATACGGTTTCAGAAAGCCGATCACCTGCGTGAGGAAATAGTCGGTGTATACCAGCGCATTGTCGTAGGCGTTGCGAATCTCTTCCTGCGTGCAGGCGCTCAGCTCATTGGTGTTGCAGGTGGGCGTAAACGTCGCGAAGTCCGCCGGGTAGCGCTTGAAGTACGCAGGCCCGTGATTGCCCATCTGATGCAGCACCACAACGACGTCGCCTCTGGGCGTTTCGCGGATGAACGCATCCAGGCCACTCAACATGCCCACGTCGCGACACTCGGTATCGCAGGCCGGGTTGACGTCCGGGCTGCGAAAGTCTGTAAACGCCACGCCGGTTGCCACGCCTTTCGAATCGGAATTGTTGTCCCGCCACAGCACGCGGGTGCCGGCGTGGGCCAGCACATCCAGCACGTTCTCCTGCGCCAGGGTGGTTTGCAGATCGAAGTCGGATTGCTCAACAGCCGAAAACATGCAGGGCAGCGAGTAGGCTGTGGAGGTAGCACAGGAATGTGCATTCTTGAAACTGACCACGCCTTCTGCAGCGAGCAAGGGGTTGGTATTGCGTTCATAACCGTTCAGTTGCCAATGATCGCCTCGGGCCGCCTCGCCGGCCACCAGTATGAGCAGCTTGCGGCGGGTGTCAGTGCGCGTCACGTGCGCGTCGAGCCCCACGGACTGTCGCACAAGCACGCCTTGCGTGCCGATTTCCTGATTCAGGAACCGGCTCGCCCCGTAGATCATCGACAAGGGATTGGAGTAGTAACGCAACGCTTTGTGTTCGCGAATGAAGCCCGTGTATTCCTCGCTCATGGCAAACACATTGCCGCCCGTCAGCGCCACCAGCAACAAGATCAGTTTCACGCGGCTGGCCAATTCCTCGCGAAAGGGCCTGCACTGCACTTTCCAGCGGTAGACCAGCCACGCCGGCAGCACGCCCAGACCGAGGAAGTACAGCAGCAGCCTGGCATTGAGCAGGTCGCCTGTTTCGCGCATGTCGGTCATCGCACTGTTGCGAATCATGGAATCGTCGATCACCACGTTGTAGCTGTCCATGAAGTAGGCAGCCATGGCAGCCAGCGGGAACAGCAGCACCAGCAGGGGTTTGAAGGTCAGCCGGTTCAGCACCAGGCTGAGAAACAAGGCAATGGTGGTCGTCAGCAGCAAGGCAAACGACAGGAAGAACAAGGGGTTCTCCAGCAAGGGATAGACTGCCAGTGAATTACGAAAGAATGCGGCGTTGTAGCAGACAGCGAAGACTACTGCGACCACCAGCACGGGAAGGGTACTGCCTCGGTACACACTGCGCATGCTGGGAACTCCCGGAGACTCGAAAGTGCATTATCGTCTGTGCGCCTTAAGGAAAACTTAAGAGTGCTCTCGTTAACATGGCGGCCTGTCATTCACGCCAGGTCCAGACCCTCTAATGCAGAATTCCCTTCGCGCCAACGCCCTGCGCTATGTAGGCTACCCAAGTATTCTCTTCGCCATCGCCCTGCTGCTGTTGTATGCCACCAACGCTGACCTGCTGCTGGCCGACGCCATCTATGCTTTTGGCGACAAAGGCTGGGTGTTCCGCAATGCCTGGCTCACCAATGCGCTGATACACGATGGCGGCCGCACGCTGGTGGGAGTAATTGCCGTGGCGCTGCTGACAGCAATCGTGTTGAGCTTGTTCCATCGACCCCTGGCCCGCTGGCGCGCCAGTCTGATGTTTGCGTTCTGTGCAGCATTTCTCGGCGCAGCGCTGGTGAACATGTTGAAGGAAGTGACCCAGGTGGACTGCCCCTGGGACCTGGCACGCTATGGCGGGACGAATATATACGTGCCGCTGTTCGGCGAGCGGATTGCGACCCAAGAGCCCGGGCGCTGCTTTCCCGCCGGCCACGCCAGCGCCGGCTATTGCTGGCTGGGGCTGTTCTTTGTCGCGCGCAGAATGGCCCCGCGCTGGCAACTGCCGGCGGCGCTGGTGCCGCTGACCCTCGGGCTCGTCTTCGGCGTTGCCCAGCAATGGCGGGGCGCGCACTTCCTGTCCCATGACCTGTGGTCGCTGTATGTCTGCTGGCTGTCCTCAGCCCTGCTGTATCTGCTGACCTTCCGGAAACGCTTGGTCAATTCTTGATCCAGCGCAACGCAAAACGGCGAGTTTGGCGTAACCTGTCGGAGTCCTGTGGAAAAGGAATGGTCTCCACGCGGCGATGAACGGGAAGTCACCCTGTGACCATTCCACATTCTCAAGGAGAGCGCCCATGAATCTCACTGCCTTGCTCCGCATCAGCCCCGCCTGCCCTCTTGTTCTCGCCATCGCGGCCGCCCTGCCACTGCCAGCCTCCGCTCAGGACACGGGCGCTTACGTCGGCCTCGGCGCGGGCCGCGTCAGCGCCGAGATTGACGACAGCGGCATCACCTCAACCCTGCAATCCGGCGGCTACGGCGTCAGCCGCCTGAGCACCGCGGATGACGGCAACCACTACAAGGTGCTGGCCGGCTATTCCTTCCATCCGCACTTCGCACTGGAGGGCAGCTACTTCAATCTGGGCAGCTTCGACTTCGACGCGGACCTGCTGCCCGCTGCCACGCAGAGTGGCAAGGCCGGCAGCATCAATGGCTTCGCCGTGGACCTGGTGGGCACGCTGCCCCTGCAGGACCAATGGTCCGCCTTTGCCCGCCTGGGTGTGAACAATGCCAAGGCAGGGCAGCGCTTCAGCGGCACGGCCACAGGCACCGGGCTCCTCAATGATTCGGAGCGCGGCTGGAACCAGAAGTACGGCGTGGGCCTGAGCTATGCCATTAGCGACACCCTGGCGCTGCGCGCGGAGCTGGAACGCTACGACCTGGAAGACAATGCGGTGCTCAAGGACAATGTGGAGACCTTCACGCTGGGCGTGGTCTACCGCTTCGGTGCCCTCGAGCCAGAGGCCCCGGCAGAACGGGCACCGGTGAGCGTCGCGCCGACCCCGACCCCCGCACCGCCCGCCGCCCTGCCGATCGAACTGACACTGAGCGCCGCCTCCCTCTTCGACTTCGACAGAACCGAAATCAAGCCCGAGGGAGCTCAGGCGCTGGACAAGCTGGTCGCGGACTTGCGCACGCTGGACTATGAGCTGGTGCTGGTGACCGGCCACACCGACCGCATCGGTTCGCGCGACTACAACCTGGGCCTGTCGCAGCGCCGCGCCGATGCCGTGAAGGCCTATCTGGTGAACGCCGGCATTCCGGCAGACCGCATCACCACCCGCGGGGTGAACAGCGATGATCCCGTCACCCGACCTGAAGACTGCCGTGGCACAGGCTCGCCCCAGGCGCAGATTGCGTGCCTGGCGCCGGATCGCCGCGTGGTGGTGCTGGTGACGGGATCGGAAGAGCCCTGAGACAGAATGTCTGCTGCGGGCCGCGTCGACTTCACGGCCGGCCCGCGCAACAAATCTGTCACCGCAACTGAATGCCCTGCATTTCGAATGTCGTCGTGGTCGACGGCGATACGCTGCGCACGCGGGTGGACATGGAGAAGTTGCCGATGGTGTTCAGCGCGGCATAGTCCACGGTGAACACCATCGGCAATACTCAGCAGCATGGCGCAGGCAGCGCGCACGTCTTGAACCGGGACATGCGCAGATTCATGGCACTTCCTCCACCCGCTGTTACTGGCCCAGCAGGTTCGCGGGCGAGAACTGGTCCGTGAGGACTCGGCGGCTCTGGTCCCAGTCCGGGCGGGTGCTCATGCGGGCCGGGAACTCCAGAATGTCCACCGCATAAGGCTGGAGTGGCTCGTACAGCGGCTGGGCATTGGCGCGCAGCACGGCGGCATTGGGCAGCGGCTGCTGCTGGGCGATGATCACGCGGTTGCCAGAACCGCTCATCTTCATGTTGAAGAAATCGCCAAACACGGCGCGGTACGTCTCGGACTCGTGGTCGTAAAGCGCACTGGTCGAAAAGGTATTCGCCACTACCACGCCTTCGGGCGTGAGGATCTGCTTCACTTCCTCCAGAAACTCCTGGGTCAGCATGTGCTCGGGAATGTATTCGCCGGTAAAGGCATCCAGCACGATGAAGTCGAACTTGCGGCCTGCCAGACCGGCACGCTTTATGAACACCCGGGCATCCACTACGTGGGTGCTGACCTTGTCGTTCTCCACATAGTGGAAGAAGTCACGGGCCACATTGACCACCGCCTGGTCGATCTCCAGCACTTCGATGTTGGCGTTTGGGAACATCTCGTGCAGCGCCGTGGGCAGCGTGCCGCCACCGAGCCCGGCGATCAGGATGTTCTGCGGATTGGGGTTCACCAGCAGGCCCGCCATGCTCATCTTGGCATAGTGGAACACGAACTCGCGCGGATTGGCGGTGTTCATGCAGGTCTGGTTGCGCTCGCCGCGCACGGCGTTGAACAGCAGACAGCGGCGACCACTCTCTTCCGTCACAAAGATGTTGCGGTAGACGGAACGCTCCTCATGCAGCACTTCGGCGGCGTTGACGTTGACGCCCACCATGGCCAGCAGCATGACAGCGGCCTGGCGCCAGCCGCGAACCATCTCTTCAATTCTCATAGCGATGTACTCCGGAAGTGTCTTTCACGGGAATGCGGTGAATCAGGGCAACGGCGGCGCCACACAGCAGCAGCGCAGCGATCGCGCCCCACATGATCTGGTCGATCTCGAACCAGAGCACGAAGTAGAACGAGGTCATCAGGGTGCCCAGAGCACTGCCAAGGGTAGACACGAAATACAGCAGGCCAGCCATGCGTCCGCTGTTCTCCTCCGAGCTTACCAGCAGGCGGATGGAGTAGGGCGACACCATGCCCATGAAGAAGATGGGCAGGAAGTACAGGAGCGTGGCCGCAACCAGTGAGCCGTAGCGCGGATCTTCGATGCTCAGAAACACCTGTGTCATCGTCCATTCCCCCACGAAAATGATGGGCAGCGACAGGATGGCAGCCAGCAGGAAGAACAGCGCGAAGGTATTCGGGTTGGGATTGCGGGAAGACAGCCGCCCGCCCCACAGATAGCCCAGGGACAGGGAGAGCATGAAAATGGTGATGATGCTGCCCCAGACATAGACGCTGGTGCCGAAATACGGCGACAGGACGCGGCCTCCAAGCAGCTCGATCGTCATGATCACAAAGCCGTTGATGAAGCCGGCACACACGATGATGTTCTGCAGCAGGGATTTCTTGGCGGTCTCAGTCACGCTGGGCTCTTCTTGTTGGTGGCGGATAAAGGGTGAAAGCTCATGGGAGCCTGAAAATACGTTATCTCCGGAAGAGGGTCAAGGAAGCACGGCGAGCCCATGAGTGCTCGGCTGCCGACAGCAGGTGGGTCACCGGAAGGTAATCTTGTCACGCAATCCCGGTTTCTCCAGATGCGCCAGCGCATTGAACTGCGCCAGTGACACCTTGCCGTCGCCAAAGCGCAGACGCGTGACTGAACTGTTGTTGACCATCCAGTTGGTGGCGATGACCTGGGAATCCGGCAATGCCAGCGCACGCTGCAAGGCCAGTGCAATCACCCCTCCCGAGGTCGAGACCAGCACTCGCTCTCCGTCTTCGTGAGTGGCCATCAGCTCATCCATGGCGCCATGCACACGCGCCTGAAAATCCCGCCAATGTTCGAATCCGCTATCCCGGAAGGTGGGCGTGAGTTCGCCCGCAATCCAGCGCGCCGTGGCGCCTTCGAAGACGCGCTGAAACAGCGTGCGATCGTGGATGGGCAGGCTCAAGGGCTCGTCCGCCGGATGGTGGTCGCGCAGGTAGATGTCGTCAGCGGCGTGCCGTCGTATTCGTTGAAGCCGGTGTGGATACGGGCAGAGCCTGCCTCCTCAGCCACAAGCGGGCGCAGAATCTGTGCTGTTTCCCGCTGCCGCAGCAGCGCGCCACTGTACAGGTGATCGAAGTGCTCGCCAGTCTCGCGCCAGTGCGCCGCCAGCAGCTGCACCTGTTCCTCGCCCAGCGGGCTCAGCTTGTCGTAGGACTGTGCGCCGAAGGACGCCTGGCCATGCCGGACAAAGATCAGTTCACCCATGCAGCCGCCTCAAAGACGCGCAAATCGCGCGGTGTGGAAATCAGCATTGCCAAACATCGCGTCAATGGCCGTGACACGTTTGAAGTAGTGACTGACATCCAGCTCGTCAGTCATGCCGATGCCGCCATGCAGCTGCACCGCCTCCTGGCCCACTTTGCGCGCGGCCTTGCCAACCCGGCTCTTGGCGGCGGAAACGGCGCGTTGCTTCTGCGCTTCGGGCACGTCGGCATCCAGCGTCATCGCCGCCATCATCACGATGGAGCGTGCCAATTCGCATTCGATGAACATGTCTGCCATGCGATGCTGCAGCGCCTGGAAACTGCCTATTGGGGCACCAAACTGCTGGCGCGTCTTGCTGTATTCGACAGTCTTGTGCAACAGCATGTCCAGCGCGCCAACGGCTTCTGCACACACGCACAGCGTGGCGCGGTCGACGCTCTGTTGCAGGGCAGGCAATGCAGCGCCCTGTTGGCCCAGCAGCGCACTGACGGGTACCTGCACATTGTCAAAGCGGATCTGGGCCGCGCGATGCCCATCCACGGTCGTGTAGTCACGGCGCACGATGCCCGGGGTGTTCGATGCGATCATCACAACGGAAATGCCTTCCACATCGCGCTCGCTGCCAGCCGTGCGCACCGACACCAGCAGCGCATCGGCAACTGGCCCATTGAGCACCAGCACCTTGGTGCCATTCACCAGGAAATGGCTGCCAGAAACCTGCGCCGTCGTCGCCACACTCGCGAGGTTGTAGCGGCCCTGTTCTTCGTAAAGCGCGCATGCCAGCTGCAGACTGCCAGCCATGAGCTCCGGCAGCAGGTGCTCTTTTTGCGCCGGGCTGCCCAGCGCACTGACAAGCCCGCCGCCCAGGACGACACCCGCCACAAACGGCTCGACAACCAGCGCCTTGCCGAATTCTTCCATCAGCACCATCAGGTCAGTGGCCAGACCTCCGAACCCGCCATCGGCTTCCGAGAAAGGCACTGTCAGCCAGCCCAGCTCGGCAAACAGCGCCCAGTGTTCGGCACTGTACCCTGCAGCGCTGGCCAGAATGGCGCGGCGCGCATCGAAGGCGTAATGGCGGTGCACGAATTTCTGCACGCTTTCCTGCAGCATCTGCTGCTCATCACTGAATGAAAAATCCACGTTGTGTCCTCACTCGTCCCGGGCGCAATTCAAAGTCCGAGTACGGCCTTGCTGATGATGTTCTTCTGGATCTCGTTGGACCCGCCAAAGATCGATTGCTTGCGATTGTTGAAGTAAGTGAGCATGGTACTGGCCGCGCCTTCCGCACCGATCAGTTCGCCGTCAAAACCGTCCTCAAACTGCTCGGGCACGAAAGGCAGGCCTTGCAGCGCCGCCAGCTCCATGGCCAGTTCATCAATACGCTGCGCAGCCTCTGTGCCCACTATCTTGAGAATGGAGGATTCGGGTCCCGGCGCCTTGCCGACACTGACGGCCGCAAGTGCGCGCAGCTCTGCATATTCCAGGGCCAGAATCTGGATCTCGGTTTCGGCAATCTTGTGAGCAAACACCGGGTCCTGCAGCAGGTTGCCACCTTGCCCGTCCGGCGCGGCGGCTGCACCGGCCTTGAGTTCTTCCAGCCGCACCTTGGAGCGCGGCACACCGGCAATATTGGTGCGCTCATGGGTCAGCAGCACTTTTGCATACGTCCAGCCCTGGTTCTCCTCGCCGATGCGGTTCTCGACCGGGACACGCACATTGTCGAAGTGCACTTCATTCACTTCGGGGGTGCCGTCCAGCAGGTAAATGGGAGACACCTTGATGCCCGGCGACTTCATGTCGATCAGCAGAAAGCTGATGCCCTCCTGCTTTCTGGCGGTGAGATCCGTGCGCACCAGGCAGAATATCCAGTCGGCATACTGCCCGAGCGTGTTCCAGGTCTTGGTGCCATTGACGACATAGTGATTGCCCTCGCGCACTGCCGTCGTTTTCAGTGAGGCCAGGTCAGAACCGGCATTGGGCTCGGAATAGCCCTGACACCACCAGACATTGCTGGCGAGGATGTCGGGCAGGAAGCGCTGTTTCTGCTCGTCGTTGCCATAGGTGATGATGACGGGCGCCACCATCTTCATACCGAATGGCACCGGCTCAGGTGCGCCGGCCTTCGCCATCTCCTGCGCGAAGATGTATTTCTGCGCAGCTGTCCAGCCCGTGCCGCCGAACGCAACGGGCCAATTGGGTGCGGCCCAGCCCTTGCGATGGAGCACTTTCTGCCAGCGCACGAAATCGTCTTTTTCCAGCGGCACGTGACGCGCAATTTTGTGGCGGATTTCACTGGGGAACTCCGCCGCCAGAAAGGCGCGCACTTCTTCCTGGAATTCCAGTTCTGCGGGGGTAAAGGCGGCGTTCACACGAACTCTCCTGTGGACATGCTGCAGAGACGATCCGCCGCAACAGCGGAAGCAATGCGCTTCAGTGCGCCGACTCTAGCACCTTTCCGTGACTCAGTGCTTGCAGGGGTTTTCGAGGGCCTGAAACACCGGATCATCGTAGAAATCTTCGATACCTTCATAGCGAATGGCGGTGAGCGCAGTCGTGATGGCCTCGGCTGCACTGTCGAAATATTCCGTCCATTCAGATACTTGCCCGCGCCTGCCGATTACCCGCAGCAGCCAGCCACGGGGGCCTGCTGACTCGGCGATGACGCGAACGGTCTTGCCATCCTGCGTAATGTCCCTGACCACCGGCCCGCGCAAATGATCGGCCCCCGGCGCCTCTGCATTCCTTTGCATGCGCATGTTCTGCTCCCTGGACGAAATTCTGTACTTCAAGAAATAGACAGGAATTGCAAGCCTGTCCAGCAGCAACCCTGCCCGGACCAGTTGCTTGTGTACGGTACTCAGGAGAAGCGGATGCGCCTGATGGCACTGAACCCGGCATTCCAGACCAGAACGGCGAAACCCATGAGCGCAGGAACGACAAAAATGAGCAGCGAGACAACGTCCTGAGACGCAATGCCAGCAAGCGCCAAAAACACATAGACGATGGCCGCGAAGAGGTGGAGCAGCAAATACAACTTGATCAGGGTGACCGTCGTCTTGCCAAGCTGGCATACCCGCCCCGATACCAGCCAGCGCAGACTGAACAGCAGGCCGAGGATATCGGTAGGCCAGAACAGCAGCAGATTAAGATTGTTGTGCAGATCCAGGTGCGCAGATTCCTGCCACGCTGCCGCCATGATGAGGCCGTAGCTGCCACACACCAGGCACAGCAACAGCGCCATGATCCCCATCACCCGGTAACTGAGCCCCGGCAGCCGCAGCGTGAATCCCGTGCGGCTGGAAAAGGAGGAGATCGGGATGCGCTTGAGCGTCAAAAACAGAAACAGTACTGCGCCAAACAGCGCTGCACCGAGCACATGATAGGCATTTGGCCCTGCAGCCGGTGGCGTGAATTCCATGACTACCTGTGGTTCGTCCAGCAGAGGCTGGCGCTGCATGCCATTCATGACATCGGCGGAGAACGCCAACAATTCTGTGCGCAAGGTCGCTGGCAGAAACATCGACTCCCAGCGCGTCATGCGCCTGTCGATGCGCTCGTTCATCAGGATATCAAGAGACACAGCGACAGGAGGTACAGTCGCGTAGTGGGACAGGACTTCGTCGCGGAAGGTGCGCGGCACCTGAGCGCGGCTCTGCTCGGCCAGCCGGCCGCCGAGGGCCTCGTCAAGGTAGTCCCGGACACGGGTAGTGCAGTTGTCAAAGAAGTATTGGTAGGAGTAAACGATGTTCTCTTCGCGCAGATTCCACGCCAGGCGGCGGTAAAGCGTGGCTTTCTGGGCGGTGGTGAGATTCAGGTGATCCTGCCAGACGGAGCGTTGCTCACGCTCATAACGCCCGAACTCCCAGGCTGGCGGCGACACCCCCAGCTGGTAATTGAGAATGCCCTGGAAGAAGTTGCTGGCAAAGGTGACATTGCCGACGCTGGCGTCGAACAGGCCCCAGTTGAACACGAGATCGGAATTGCTGGAGCGATCCACCACGCGCAATGCGGTGTGTCCGAAATTGTCCCAGATGTTGTCGCCAACATCGACGGTGACCAGGTAAAAGTCGACCTGACTCAAATCCGCTGGCAAACGGATGGACTGCGGGCTGGTGATTTCCGGCAGTCCCTCTGTGCCATTCACCATTTCGTCCGCTGCGTGCAGACTCGCGCCAGCCAGCAGACAGCTGGCCGTCACAGTCAGCATTCGCAGAAGTCTGGCCACTCGTCCTGTGCAGCGCTGCAAGCAGGGAATGAGGCTGAATTTAGCGTCGAAAGGAGTCAATGATCGATGAGCTGCCGTGAGGATCGGGTTGTTGGGCCAGGCCCGTGCGGGGCGACTGGCGGCAATCATATCAAACAAACCGGTTCGATCAAGCAAGGATTTTAAATAGCCACATGAAGAAGCTCATGTAAGCTCAGGATTCATCGAAAGTAATTTTTCAATGAATCGCATCCCACGGCATCGGAAGACCACGTACTGCACGCAGTTTGCACACCTTCAGCCAGTAGTTCATGACGAAACGCTGGTCCCGCGCCAGATTCAACAAACGCTGCCGGATCTCGTGCACCGTGGTATGCGGCAGATGGGCGGCGATCTGCCAGATCTCCTGCTCCTGCACGGAGGCATCCAGCACGCCATTGTAAGTCTCTGAAAAGTCTTGGTTTCGTACGCTTTGATTCATGCTCATGGTCGTTCTCGCTCTTGGATTTCAGTTCGTCTAGAGGTTCTGTACAGTCATTTACTGTATATATATATACACTATCTATTTATACAGTACAACACTGTATGACGCACCGGCGAGGGCAGGGATACACTGTGCCTGACTCGCCGCATCTCCCCGGCAAGCGGGCGTCCGCCGCAAGAGGACACGATGAAGAAATCCGCCAGACTCTGGCGAGAAAGCTCAGACGGCGCCAGTCCGGCCGCACTCATTTTCTATAACAACATGATTTACAAGCGCTTATTTTATGGCACGAAATTCGCTGATACCTGACATTGCCGGGAATCTTCCCACGTCCACAGGAGGCACCACAGTCACACCATGAAACTACTTTCCGCGTTGCTTACGTTCGTGATCATTTGCGCCATTATCCTGATGATGATTCCTGTCCTGACCGCCGGTCTTGCCCTCATGGTGGTGGCAGGTTGCTTCTTCGTGTGGTTCCTGCCAATCCTTCTGATCCTGGGATCGGACGTGACCAGCGGTGGCGAGAAATTCGCCTGGATTCTGGCCATCGTGTTCCTGTCATGGTTTGCGTGGATCTTCTATTTCCTGCTGGCACCTCTCAAGCCGCGCAATACCCTTCGCTACTGAAGGCGCTCGTCCTCAGTCATCTTCGTCATCATCGTCGGGCGTCGCGACATCCACCACGGCGCCTGCCACTTTGAACGGCACTTTGGCGACTTCCACGGTGACATCCACAGCGGTGCCAACCACCGCACCCAGGCAGCCTGTCTGCAGCAACAATGCTGCAGCGAGCAACGCCTTGATAGTATTTTTCAACAGCAAGCGTGCGGTCATGGGTTCTTTCCTTCAGTGGGGTGCCGCCGCCAGGGGCAGGATGCGCTCCAGCCCCTGACCGGTGCGCACCATGGTGGAGAATTCGTCGGCCAGCCTGGCACTTTCCGACAACACAGTCTGCCAGTAAGCAAAGCGAGTGGCATCGTCGAGCGTTTCAAAGTCCCTGCGATCCGGAATCTTGCCATAAGGAAGGCCCGCCACGAATGCCGGCGAAGGCGCCAGGACCAGCACATTGTCGAAGTGTGAGGGGTCTGCACGACGCCATGGCAGCGACTTGTCGAACCAGCCCGGCGTGAACCTTGAATAGAAATGCGGATAGAGCACCAGTCCATCGCCCTGGCGCAGCGGCGCGTCGAAGTGATAATCGGTGATGCCGCCATCGCGGTAGACGCCCGGCGGCGCTCCCGGAATGTCACGTACGCCGTCAATAATGATGGGAATTGCACCACTGGCCAGCAGCGCAGCCGCGACATTGTCCGACCTCAGTGGCACACAGACCGTATTGAACTCATGCCACTGCTCAACCGCCTGCGACACGGGCCCCGCATGGAACACCACGCGCTGGAAGAATTGCCCCAGCAGGCGGCGACTCAGAGCATTGCCCAGCGCGCTCAGGCCCAGTCCGGCTGCCAGCAGCAGTTTGCGGTCGGAGCTGACCAAGGTGCGTGCGCGGTCTGCCACAATATGCACGCGCACCAGAGGGTTGCCCGCAATCTGCGCGGCTCCCTCAGGGCCGAGCACCAGCGTGACAAGACGCGCCGCTGCCGCGGTAATTTCCAGAGCCGTCGGCCGGGCGGAGTAGCGCTCGCGGGAATAGTGCCAGGCCAATCTGTCGATGCCCGCCAGCGGATCAGCAAGACCAAGGCAGCTCAGGCGCCAGGCGCCCGCCGACGAGCCAATGGTTTCCAAGGGTTGCCGACGTCCTGCAAAGAACTCCCCGGCCAGATAGCGGTCCAGTCCGTAAAGCACGAACCATTTCGGCCCACCAGACGCGCCCACGATGGTGCGGAATTGCTCCGGGCTCAGCCCATCACGTTGTATGGACGCCAGGGCTGTCGGCCCGGCATACAATTGCAGAGCTGTCATCGTGAGGGCTTCCTGGCCTGCGGCGTGTCGAAAGAGAAAGAATTGCAGATGTCGATGAACTGGCGGGCACCGGTGGAAAGCAGTCGCCGCTTGCGGAAATACAGCCCGAAGGTCAGGTCGATGTGGGAGAAGGCCAACCCCTGCAGTGGCACGAAATCGGCGCAAACCGCGTTGGCCTGCAACACACGCTGGTCCACGTAGCACATGCCAATGTTCTTGGCCGCCATGTTCAAGCGCAGTGACAGGTTGCTGATCTCCCAGATGGTGCCGAACTCGTTGCGCAGCTTTTCGATGGCAGGACGCACGTCAGGGTCCTCAAGGTGGGAAACCATGAGCGGGATTTCCCGGATGGTGTCCTCCGGGTCCTGCAGCAATCTGGCCAGACGCGGATGAAGGCGACTGATCACCAACTTGCGCGACTCCTGAAACAGAGGCACCGTCTCCAACAGTGCCGGCATTTGCTGCTGGAAGGGGCCAAAGCCCAGCTCCAGAGAGTCTGCCAGGACGCCCTGGATGATCTTGCGGCTGGGCATCACATCCACCTTCAGACGGGTCAGCGGATTGCTGTCACAATAGTCCTCCAGCAATTCGTTGCCATACAGCTGGCTGACAGACCCGCTCATGGCAATCTGCAGCGTGGACGCCACCCCTTGCCGAATGTCGGCAATGTCTGCCAACACCGAGTGCTCCTCCTGCAGGACGCGTGCGGCATACACTTGCAATCGCGTGCCGGACTCCGTCAGCGCGATGGGCTTGCCCCGCTCAATCAGCCGTGTGCTGAGTTTGCGCTCCAGGCTCGCGATGGTCTGACTGACGGCGGATTGCGTAACATGCAGGCGATCAGCTGCCGACTTGAAGCCGCCTGTATCGCAAACGGTCTTGAAGACACGAATTTCATGGATTTCCAGATGTGAAGACAACATGCCGGGGAGTCTCTTGCCTGTGTCGCTACGAGCCAATTTTCATAAGCATACCTTAATCGCCAATAAGTCGTGCTAATTTTACCGTCAAAATGGCCATTCCTATAATAGCTGTCAGCCATGCCCGTTCGGACATGCACACAGCGCAGAGAAGGATCGAGAAATGACTGTCGAATACTCCAAAGGCCTTGAAGGCGTCATCGCCGACGAAACCAGCATCAGCAACGTGGAAGGCGACATCGGCCGTTTGAGTTATCGCGGCTACACAATCGAACAACTGGTGCCGCAGTCCTTCACCCGCGTCGTGTGGCTGGTGCTTTTCGGCGAGCTGGCGAGCCCCGAGGAAGAGGTACGACTGCAGCATTACCTGCAGCGCAATGGGGCCTTGAGTGCAAGCGAAATAGCGACACTGCAGAGCCTGCCTCGTGATCTGCACACAATGCGCATGTTGCAGACGATGATTCCCATGCTCAACACAGCACCCATCGGCCCGCAGGAGTTGCCGTTCACGAACCCTGACGGCTATCGTGGCCTGTCAGTAGTTGCCAAGATTCCGACTTTGCTCGCCACCTTCCGTCGCCTGCAGGTCGCCAACGAAGTGCCTGTCTATGATGCCGGCAAACAGTACCTCGCCAACTTCCTGACCATGTTCCACGACAGACCCGCAACGCCCGAACATGTGCATTGCCTGGCGCGCCTTCAAATTCTGCAGCTGGAGCACAGCTTCAATGCCGGTACGTTCACCTGTCGCGTGACCGCAAGCACCCTGGCACCGGTCGAATCAGCACTGTCATCCGCAGTCGGTTCTCTCTATGGCACGCTGCACGGCGGCGCCGATGAAGCGGCTCTGAACGAAGCCATCAAAGTAGGCTCGCCCGACAAGGCCCGTGCCTATGTGCTGGACCTGCTGGCCAACAAGGGACGCCTGATGGGCATGGGCCACCGCGAATACAAGAAGCTGGACCCCCGCGCCGCAATCCTCAAACCCATGGCGGAAGCGCTTTGCAAAGGCACAGATTTCGAAAATGTGTTCATGACGCTCAAGGAAATTGAGAAAGAATTCAATGCCGAAATGCAGAAAAAGGGTAAGGAAGTCTGGGCCAACCTGGAGTTCTACAAAGGCCCCGTAAACCTCGCGATCGGCATTCCCGCCACCTACTTCACTGCTGGCTTCGCCATGGCACGCAGTGTAGGCTGGCTCGCGCACTTCCTGGAGTCGCGCATCGACAACAGGATCATGCGACCAAGCGCCCTGTACACAGGTTCGGACATCCGCTCCCTCTGAGTGTCACGCCGGGCAACCGATATCTGCACACGCAAGTGACGCTGGCATGAACCACCGACAACCCGTCCCCCTCAAGAAGCGCCTTGTCCTGCTCGGGGGCGGGCACAGCCATCTGGCCGTGCTCATGAGTCTGGCCCGGAGCCCCGTGCCGGGTCTTGATGTCACACTGATCTCCCGTGATGTCGACACGCCATACTCCGGCGCATTGCCGGCTTTCATCACCGGGCACGCCCATGAAGACGACTTCCTGATTGATCTGCGCCCGCTGGCACAAATGGCCGGCGCGCGACTGATTCAGACCAATGTCGAGGAATTTGACCTGGTGAATCACGCCCTGCGCTGCGCAGGGCGGCCAGTGGTGCATTTCGACATCCTTTCTCTCAACCTGGGCTCGCAGCCCGACAGCAGTGCCATTCCCGGCGCCGACCGCTACGCCATCAGCGTCAAACCCCTGGCTGCCTTCATGGAGCGCTGGGAACTGATCCAGCGTGACTATGACGCTGCCCTTGCGGCGGGTCAGCAGTACACGCTTGCGATTGTCGGCGGCGGACCCGCCAGCGTGGAACTGGCCTGCGCGATGCAGGAACATCTGCACACGAGTCGAGGACCCAGGTTGTCACTGCGGATCGTGCTGTTGTGCGGGAGGCCCCGTCTGTTGTGGGGCCTTGCGTCCAAGGCCGGGGAGCTGGCCATGCACGCGCTGCAGGATCGCGATATCGACGTGCGACTGAATTGTCGCGTGCTGGCAGTGGAAGCCGGCCAGCTGCGTGTGCAAGACAGCATTCCCGGTCGTGAGAGCCAAGTGAGCAGCCTTGTGTGCAATGCCACGATCATCGCTACCGGCGCTGCCGCCGCGCCCTGGCTGAAATCCACTGGCCTGGCACTCGACTCCAAAGGGTTTGTGAGAGTAAACGATCGCCTGCAATCCCTGAGTCATCCCTTCGTCTTCGCTGCCGGCGACATCGCGGCCATCGCCGGACAACCACGCCCCAAGGCGGGTGTCTATGCGGTGCGCCAGGGCATGCCACTGGCGCGCAATCTGCGGCGCTTCGCTCAAGACGAATCCTTGTTTCCCTATACGCCGCAGACCAAGGCGCTGGCACTGTTGTACACCGGCAATGAGCAAGCCATCGCCACCCGAGGCCAATGGGCGGCCCAAGGCCACTGGGCATGGCGCTGGAAGGACTGGATAGACAAGCGCTTCGTGGAGAAATACTCGAGGCCCTCGCCGCCGGCGCAGGCCCAGGAACTGCGCTGCGCCGGCTGTGCGGGAAAAGTCAGCAGCCACATGCTCAGCCGCGTGCTGGCCAATCTGCACCCCTGCACGCACAACGATATCCTCAGCGCCCACGGCAGCACCGAAGATGCCTCCATCGTTCGAATTGACGACAAGCGCGTACTGCTGCAGACCGTCGATCATTTCCGAGCATTCGTGAACGATCCATATCTTTTTGCGCGCATTGCCACAGTGCATTGCCTTGGCGACATTCATGCCATGGGAGCCACTGCCCACAGCGCACTGGCCATTGTCAGCCTGCCTCACGCGGCGGCAGACATCATGGAAGACCAGATGTTGCAGGTGATGACCGGCTGTACCGAGGTGCTCAATGCCCACAACACAGCTCTGATTGGAGGTCACTCGGGCGAGGGCGGCGAACTGAGTTTCGGCCTGAGCGTGAACGCCTTCGCCGATGCTGACAAACTGCTGCGCAAGACCGGCCTTCAAACCGGCGACCGACTCATTGTTTGCAAGGCACTTGGAACCGGCACACTGTTCGCCGCAGACATGCGCTACCAGGCCAGACAACGCTGGATCGCGCCGGCGCTGAACCAGATGCAGCAGTCCAGCCAGCTCGCGGCACAGATCTTCCTGCAACACGGTGCACACGCCTGCACCGATGTCACGGGCTTCGGACTGCTGGGGCATCTGCGGGAGATGTGTGGAACGAACGGCACTGAACTGACACTCTGGCTGTCGGCGCTGCCGGTGCTCGACGGGGCCTTGAAGTGCCTTGAACAAGGCTGGCACAGCTCGCTGCATGGTGACAACGCGCGCCATGCCGAGGTGCTGGCCAATGCTCAGGCGATGGCCGACTCCACCCTCGTGCAGCTGCTGTATGACCCCCAGACTTCCGGTGGCCTGCTGGCTGCCGTCAGCCCGGATCAGGAACAGTCCTGTCTCAATGCCTTGCACGCCGCGGGTTATCACGCCGCCGTCTGCATTGGCGTAGTAACTCGAGCAGACAGCGGCGCAACGCTTGTCTCGCTGCAAGAAAACACTCCGGCCACCTGAGGTAGCTACGCAATGAACATGATCCGCCCCCTGATTCTGCTGCTGACATCTCTTCTCCTGCAGACTGGCACACCACAAGGAATCGCACAGCAGGCCGGCACAGTTGTTGATCAGGAACTTGGCCAGCGCCACTACCGGCGCGGCAACACCTACAACAATCTTGAGCGCCATGACGAAGCCATCACGGAGTATCAGCTGTCCATCACGGCAGATCCGAACTTCGCTGATGCCTATCGCAACCTCGCCAACATCCTGTATTTCCAGAAGCGCTATCTGGAGGCCATTCCCATGTTCCAGCGCTTCATCGACCTGCAGAAGGAGCCCTCAGCAGGGCTGATCGCCGCTCTCAATACACTCGGGCAGCTGCTGCGCGATGAACAGCGCTTTGCAGAAGCCCTGCCGGTGGACCTGAGAGCCATCGAGCAAGACCCGAAGAATGCCTCGCAGATCTATGTGATGGGCAATACTTATTTCAATGCAGGGTTTGCGAACGAAGCGGCACAGGTCTATGTACAGGCGTTGAAAGTCATGCCCGAGGATGCCTATCTGCATCGGTCGCTGGGCCGGATGTATGAAGACATGGGGCGCCTTGAAGAGGCCCTGGCGCAGTATCGCGCGGCAGCCGCCATAGACACTGCCTCGGATTTCTACAAGGACCTGGTCAGTTCTCTGGAAGCACGCCTGGCGCAGCAGCCGACGCAGTCACAGAGCCAGTAAGCACTTCGCCACTCGTCTCTCTTCAGCGCGGCAACAGCCGCTCGCGCTCAGCGGCAGGCAGTTTCATGATGGCCTCCACCTCGAGGTAGAAGCGCGCAAGGTCTCCATCGGCTTCAGCCAGCATGCCTTCAAAGAAGGGCACCAGCACGTTGTAAGACGCGACTGTTGCCAGCTGAGCGTTGTTCAAAGGGCCGGCAAACCAGCGATCGTAGCCGTTGTAGCCCCAGGTCTCGCGCAGCTGTGCATACTCCGCGCGCATGGCATCCTGCACAGCCTGCTTGCCCGCGCGCTTTTCCTCCGTTGTCAGCACCTGCGCATAGAGCGACTTCAGTGCGTCTCTGTGCGTGGTGACCAGGGCGACAAACGCTTCCTGCATGCGATTCTCCTGCGCCATCTGCTCGCCCAGACCTCCTTGCGGATGGCGTTCAAGCCAGCGGCGCAGCCCTTCCCGCTCCACAAAGGTGGCAAAACTCTCGTTGAACATGGTGTCGCCGGGCAGATAGAGGCGCTGATGGGCGAGTTCGTGAAACAACAGCGCGACCAGCCGATGATCGGGACGGCGCAGCACGGCGCTGGTGAGCGGGTCATCAAACCAGCCCAGCGTAGAGTAAGCGTCTACGCCGCCGCTGTAGACATCCAGCCCCTTCCCGGTCAATTCGGCGGCAAAGCGCTGTGCAGCCTCTTCCCGAAAGTAACCGCGATAAGACACGCAGCCCGCAATGGGATAGCACCACTGGGTTGGCTCCGTGGAAAACTCCGGCGCTGCAAAGACGTTCCAAAGCACAAAGGGCTGCTCCAGTGCCGTGAAGCTGAGATAACTGTCGCCTGCCTGCAAATGCAGGTCCCGGGCAGCGAAGTCTCGCACATCCAGCACCAGCTGGAGCTTGCGACGGGTCTCAACATCAAGGCCTGGCGATTGCAGAAGGGAGTCGATTTGCTGCCTGCCGAGCAGAAGAGACATCTGTCCCTTAGCAGCCTGCCCGTAATAGCCCACCGTCTCGCAGGAGACGAAGAGAGAGAGGACCAGCAGTGAAAATACAGAGAAGGAGAGAGCCTTGCGCATGGAAGACTCCGGGGACAGGCTACTCGCGCGGCTGCAGCGTGATCTCGAAGAGATTGCCCCAAAGCTTGCCGGTCACGAAAAGCCGGCCGTCGGTGCTGCCTTCCTGAGCAAGCCAGGCTATGCCGTTCAGCACGGCATCCGGCCCGCCTGTCTGCGTCTGCGCCGAGAGTCCTTCGAGGTCCACCACTGCATTCACAATGCCAGTGGCCGGGTCGATGCGCACGATCTCGTCCGTCTGCCAGACATTGGCCCAGACTTCGCCGTTGATGTACTCCAGCTCGTTGAGATAATTCACCGGCGTGCCCTCCAGCGTCACGGGCACCTTGCGCACGACCTGGAACGTTTCGGGCTCGATGAACTGCAGCTCGGCAGTGCCATCGCTCAGGATCAGATGCGTGCCGTCCCAGGCCAGCCCCCAGCCTTCGGTCGGATGGTAGTGAGAGGTGATGGTCTCGAAGGTATTCAAGTCGTACACGAAGACGATATTGGACTGCCAGGTCAATTGAAAAATGCGCTCACCGACAATGGAAATGCCCTCGCCAAAATAGCGGCTGGGAAGACGGATGCTCTGCAGTACTGCCCCTTTTTCCCAGTCTATTCTGCTCAATGACGAGCGGCCATTGCGGCCCGTGCCCTCGTAGAGATAGCCGCCGTTGAATTCCAGCCCCTGCGTGAAGGCATCCGTGCGGTGCGGATAGGTGTTCACCACCTCGAATCCGTATACCGGCACCTCGGCCTGCACGACACTGGCTGTCAGCAGCAGTACTGCGCTCAAAAGGGTATTTTTCAACATGGGCAGAGAGCCTGGCGTTCCTTGATCGATGGCAGAATTTCCGCCCGGGTTGCTGTGCTAGACTGCCCCCGAACGCTCTGAACCAAGTCTATGGAGGAAGCCATACCATGGCAAGCAATTGTCTGTTCTGCAGGATTGCGGCGGGTGATATCCCGTCCACCACCGTATACAGCGATGACGATGTCTACGCCTTTCGCGACATCAATCCCGCTGCGCCACAACACATCCTGATCATTCCGCGCAAACACGTTCAAAGTCTGGCCGACGTGGAAGTCGAAGACGCCGCGATGCTGGGTCGCCTGCTGCTGAGTGCGCGCAGGATTGCCGAGCAAGAAGGGTTTGCACAGACGGGTTTCCGCAGTGTCTTCAACACCGGCGTGGATGGCGGCCAGACCGTCGGCCACATGCATTTGCATCTGCTGGCCGGACGCGCCCTGCACTGGCCACCGGGCTGATCAGCGTCCCAGCTGCGCGCGCAGCGTCTGCAGACTGACGGCATCCGCACCGAACACGCCATGCTCGGTGATCAGGGCCGTGACCAGCCGGGCAGGCGTCACGTCGAACCCATAATTGTTGACCGCACTGTGACTGGCCATCACCTGCACGCGACTCAAAACGCCCTCCGTATTGAGTCCCTGCATGTGGGACACCTCGCTGCCATGGCGCTGTTCGATCGGAATCTCACGCAGACCATCCTGCAGGCTGAAATCGATGGTGGACACGGGCAGTGCCACGAAGAAGGGAATGCCGTTGTCATGGGCGGCGAGTGCCTTCAAATAGGTCCCGATCTTGTTGCAGACATCGCCGGTAGCAGTCGTTCTGTCGCTGCCTACAATGCACAGATCCACTTCCCCGTGCTGCATGAGATGCCCTCCGGCGTTATCGACAATCACGGTGTGGGGGATGCCTTCCTGCTGCAGCTCCCATGCGGTGAGGAAAGCACCCTGATTGCGGGGCCGGGTTTCGTCTACCCAGACGTGCAGAGGGATTCCGTGGGCATGCGCCTTGTAAAGCGGCGCCAGCGCAGTGCCCCAATCTACTGTCGCCAGCCAGCCAGCATTGCAGTGGGTGAGCACATTCAGACAAGCAGCAGCAGGATTGGCAACGCGCTTTGCTGCCCAGATTTCTTCCAGCAAATGCAAGCCATGGTCACCAATGGCACTGCAGGCCTGGGCGTCTTCCTCTGCGAGTGTTTGCGCCAGCGCCAGCGCCGCCTCTGCGCGCGCGGCGAATGCCAGAGGTTCGAGGTGTGAGCGGACTCTGTCGAGCGCCCAGCGCAGGTTGACGGCGGTCGGGCGGGTATTCAGCAGTCGCGCACAGACTGCAGCGAGGTCATCGGCCCCTTCGCGCAGCGCCAGCGCGACACCAAATGCGGCAGTCACGCCAATCAGTGGCGCGCCGCGAATCTGCATGCTGACGATGGCATGGCAGGCATCGTCCAGCGTGCGCAAAGCGGCAATTTCGAAATGGTGGGGAAGGCGCGTCTGGTCGATGACCTTTACGCAATCCTGCGTGGCATCAAACCAGATCGTGCGGCAGGGCTGTCCATTCACATGCATGCTGAATCCTCAGATCACGCGCTCGTTACCGCCATCGACGGGCACCTGCGCGCCGGTCGTCTTCGCGAAGCCGTCACCGGCCATCAGCACCGCCAGTCGCGCCACATCACGGGACTCAATCGTGCAACCGAGTACATTGTTGCGTTTGTACTCCTCGACACTCATCTGATAATTGCGCGCGCGAGATGCCAGCACATCGTCTGTCCAGATGGCTGTGTCGAACACGGCATTGGGGTGCAAGGTGTTGACACGGATGCCTTTCGAGCCCAGCTCCAGAGCAGCCACGCGCGCCAGTTGTGCAAGACCGGCCTTGGCGACGGAATAGGCTCCGGCACCGGGCCCCGGGGCGGAGACGTTCTTGGAACCGATGAACACCACGCCTGCTTGCTGTCCTTTTTCCAGGAACGGTATGCAGGCACGCAACAGGGCCATATGGGAATTCAGATTGAGCGCAAGGGACGCGTTCCAGACCTTGTCGTCCATGGCGTCGAGCGGACAGCTTGCCGGAAAATTGCCGGCATTGCTGACCAGCACGTCAATACCGCCGAAGTGCGCCACACCCGTGTGCACCGCGGCCTGAATCTGCGTCACCGACGTAACATCGCACATCAGGCCAAGTACCTGAGCGCCGGACCACTGACTGACAATGCCAGGGGCGATATCCAGAGCGATCACGGCCGCCCCCTTGGCGACGAACGCATCCACACAGGCCTTGCCAATCCCAGAGGCTGCACCAGTCACAAGCACCACGCGCCCTTCGAATTCGGCCCGCACCGGCCCGCGCTTGAGCTTGGCCTGCTCCAACTCCCAGTATTCCAGATCGAACAAATCCTGCGCTGGCAGTGCCGTCCAGCCGCCGAGTGCCTCGCCCCACTGAATGGCACGCACGGTGTGCTGGCTGATGTCCTGAACCACATTCAGCCGCTTGCCGTCCTGCGCCAGATAGACCATGCCTCTGTCCCGCCACACCCCGACACGGGCAACAACGTCCAGGCAAGTGTGGTGAGCACTGGCATGTCGGCTGAACCGTGCATGGTAGTCTTCGGCAAATTGCGCCAGCCCCGGGAGCGGATCAGCTGCGAAGATCGCAGCGTGGGGCTTTGTATGAATGCTGTGGTCGGGGGTGAGCGGCCCACGAGTGGCAATTGCGGCGACGTCGCTGCGCTGCGCGAAGCCTGCGGCCAAGGGCGCTGAGTCCCAGCGGGCAAGAACCGGATACCCCATCTGCTGGCTCGCGGCCTGGCGCAGACTGGCAAGGTGCAGGTAGTCCTCTGGCACTGGCTCAATGGAGGCCACCGCCTCTGCCTGCCAGGCACTCGCTCTTTGCAGGTATTCTTCTGCTTTGTTGACCAACGCGATCATGCGTTCATAACTGGCGCGGCAATCGTCATCAAACGTGATGATGCCATGATGCAGAAGCACGATGCCCTGCAAGCGGCTCCAATCGACTCCCTGGGTGGCCTGATGAACTTGCTGCGCAAGAATGAAGCCGGGCATGACATAGGGCAACACCAGCACATCGTCTCCATAAAGAACACGCAGTGCCTGCTCGCCATCCGGGCTGTTGCTGATGGCAACTACAGCGTCTGCGTGGGTATGATCAACATAGCGGGTCGGAATCAATGCATGCAGGATGGCTTCCACGGAGGGCGTTGGTGCAGCCGGATCAAGCAGAGCGAGCCGCAATTCGCGCATCATGCCGGTGTCCGAAAGGGCCGGCAGTGCAGCCAGCGCCTTGAGGTAGTCGAGTCGCACGGGGGCAAATCCAGCGGCGGTAATGGTTTGCAGATCCCAGCCGGAGCCTTTGACGAACAACACCTCTTCATCATGACCGAAGACGTTGCGCATACTACCCTTCACAGAGGTATTGCCGCCTCCATGGAGAACCAGATCGGCTGTTCGCCCCAGCAACTGCGAACTGTATACTCGAAGCCCCAGTTGGGGATCACGGGCATACCGCGCCGCCTCTCGCTCATTCCACAGACTCAACATGTCAATTCCCCCTCCCATTCCGCCGACTCTGAAATGAAAAACGCACCCGTGGGTGCGTTTCTCGAAATGCCTGACTGCGGAAGATGCCCGACGGGCATCAAGCAGACACTGGTTGCTTACGGCTCAATGATGGAGACATTCATCACACCAGCCTGACGGGCAAAGTCCATGACTGCCACCAGCGTCTGCACGTTGGAGCGCACATGCGGCTTCACAATCAGCGTGGCAGCAGGATTCTCTGCTTTCAGTCGGTCAATGTTGGAGCGGATCTGGCTCAACAGAATCGGTCGTGGTTCACCGTTCAGAATGATGTCGTTGTTGGCTCCAAGCTCGATCAGAATGTTCTTGAGATCACTTTCCTGATCGGTGGGCGGTGCATTGTTATTCGCACTGCTGGCAGCGTCTATCGCTGTCTCAGACAGGAACGTTGCCGTTACTACGAAGAAGATCAAAAGGATGAACACCACGTCCAGCATGGGGGTCAAGTCAACATTGCTTTCATCGTTCTTGCGTGTTCCGGCCAGTTTTCTCATTGTTCTTTACCTTAACTTGTTTTGAAGTCTTGATCATAAAGACCCGATTTCTTGATATTGGTCGATCGAAACAAAGACCGACTCTTCTAATTGGTGCACTTTTTTCGTGATTATTGCAGATCGGCGGTAGTGCAATGAGCACCAAGGCTCAACCGACTGAGGACCAAGTATACCCGATAAAGATTTGTCTACAAGCCCCGAAAGCAGGGCGCTGCGGACCGGAGCTCAGGCTCCTCCGGTCCGCCACTGAGACGGACTTTACTGCAGGGAATCCACAGTAAACTTAACGATTTCAGCGAGTTGCTTGGACGGCTTGGCATCGCGGGAATTGACGCGCAGGCCATAAAGCACATTCATCAATGCCTCTACAGCGAAGTCGGCAGACACGCCCTTCTTGAGCTTGCCAGCCTTTTCGGCATCCTTTACGCGCTTGAGCAATGCCTTGCGAACTATTGCAAAGGAATTGCGGACAATCTTCTGGATGTCCTTGTTGTAGTTGATGCTTTCACAAAGGGAGTTGACCAGCAGACAACCCATGCCACGCTGCTTGTTGGTCACGGAAATCACAGTCAAATCGAAGTATTTCTCGATTGCCGCCCAGGGGGCCAGGTCTGCATTGTTCAGTGAAGCGTCCAGATCCTTGGCAATGAGCTTGTTGTAGTGGTCGAGACACGCCTTGAAAAAGGTGTCCTTGTCGCCGAAAGAGTTGTACAGAGTGCCTCGGTTGATGCCCGTCACATCCAGTAACTTCTGCACGGAACTGGCTTCAAAACCTTCGCGCCAGAACTGCTCCATCGCATTGGTCAATACATCGTTGTACTCAAATTCAACTGGTCTCGCCATAATAAGTGCTCGGTCTCTTCTAAAAAATTGATACATGATCAGCCGCAGAAAATGCTGATCCAACTGGAATTTCAACGGGCAGGATTGTATTACAGGGCATTCCTTTTTACATCTAAAGATACAAAAAAATACATATTTCAGAACTTGGAAAATTCGCGATATTCAGCCACGAAAACCATACCTGGATAGATAGAACACCTGTTCTATTTTATGCGGAACTCGCTACATGAATCCGGTTCATACGCCGGCAGCTGTCACTATCAGTCCGATCAGCCCGCCCAGAACACCACCCCAGACCACCAGCCAGCCCAGATGCTTCTTGATCATGGCCTGCACGATCTCCTTGACCAACTGGGGCGTCAGCTCATCCAGGCGGCGGTCAACAATGTGCTCTATGCGTGTATACAGACTCTCGCGCCCTTCCGTTGCATTGGCGATCCCTTCAGCCAGACTGGCGCGAAATGCGTCAGAGTCCACCACACCCAGAAAGTACTCGCGCATCTTGCGCACGAAGGGTTCACGCAGCGAATTCAACGCATCTCTTCCGCCAAACATTCCCAGCATGGTGCCGAAGGACGACGCCATGATGACATCGAGCAAGGCGTCAAAAGCCTTCTCCAGATCCAGTTTGTTGACCAGCTTTTGAATCTCGGCATCCAGGCCGCGGGCCACACTGCCCGACTGCTGCATGAATTTGTCGATGTTCTCCTGGCTGAAGAACTGCTGCATGATCAGCTTGCGTATGCCGTGTTTGAATTCTTCAAAGTGCAATGGCACGACACCCGACCCGTAGAATCCAGGTACGCGCTCGAACAGCATGTGGATTGCCAACCAGTTGGTCAGGCTGCCGGAAAGCGCGAACAGCCCCACGCTCATGAACCAGGGTGCACCAGAGAAGGGCAACAAGCCGATCAGTATCAGCACGCCGGCAAGCAGGTTGGTGAGCAGACTTTTATCGAGAGTCACGGGATATTCCCAGGGAAAGGCCGCGGCGAACGCGGCTGGCGGCGCATGATACGGGAAAGCAGAATGCCGATTCAACCAGCGTACACCGTTGTTACAGTCGCCGGTGATTTTGTATGGGCATTTTGCCACGCAAGGCGTGCAAGGCATTCAGGTCAATGTCTGCCACGGCGATACCTTCGCCACTTTCAACGCGGGCCAGCACGCGCCCCCAGGGATCAACAATCATGGAATGCCCCCAGGTCTCGCGGGTAGCATTGTGGACACCGCCCTGATTCGCCGCCAGCACATAGCACTGATTTTCGATCGCACGCGCACGCAGCAGTACCTCCCAGTGCGCTTCTCCCGTCACCTTAGTGAAGGCAGATGGGACGGTGAGTATCTCCGCTCCCTGCTCCAGCAGCTTGCGATACAACTCGGGAAAACGCAGGTCGTAGCAGATACTCAATCCTATGCGCCCTGCAGGGGCATCCACGCAGACGATTTGGGATCCTGGTTCAAAACTACGTGATTCCGAATACTGCGCCTGACGATCATCAACCTGCACATCGAAAAGATGCATCTTGTCGTAACGGGCAACCATCTCCCCTTTCGGGTCGAACACCAGACAGGCCGGACGCACCCGTCCTCCTGTCACCTGCTCTGCGGTCACTTCTCCGGCGATCTGCGGACGCGTGCTGAGAGGCATGCTGCCCGCAATCAACCAGACCCCTTTTTCCTGTGCCTGCTGCCTGAGAAAACCCTGCAGCAGCCCCTCCCTGTTGCCCTCTGCTTCCGCAAACTGGCTCAACGGTCCGCCATCAAGGACAGCGAAATTCTCGGGGAGCAGTATCAACCCGGCACCCTGCTCCTGCGCCTGGGCGATCAGCCTGGAGGCCGCACTCAGATTCGCGTGTACATCACCGGAACTGACCATCTGAACTACAGCCGCTTTGTGATTCATCTCACTCTCCGTCAAAACTTCAGTGGATCAGGCCTGTGGTACGGACGCATCGCCCGCAGGAGCCAGCGGTGGCGCCGCAGGAGCAGTGCCCGGCGCCGGGTCGGTCCCGGGTGCGCCGAACACCTGGCTGAGGCGAGGTTCAAGACCCTCCCAGGGCCCCTGCAGGATGTACTGTGCACTGGTCAGGCTGTCCACCTGATCTCCAAAAATCTGATCGAACAGGAATACTCCCACAGCAACCTGCCAGTTGATGAGATTGTTGAGCACGGCAAGTCCGCTCATCCACGGAATGTTGTCACTGATCGGCAGAGTAATGAACATGCTGCCATCGATGGTCTGGCGCGTCAGATCAATCTGGCCGGCAATCTGGAACAGGCTCGCCGGACCGATGATCTGCAAGCGGTCTTGAATGGTCATGACCCCCTTGCTCAGCTCCACCTCTCCGAGGATCTGTTCATAAGAAAGCCCGCTGCGCAGCAGATCATCACTGAAACGCAGCCGCCGCATTACGGCATCGAAATTGATGATGCTGATCAGCTTCAACGCACTGTTGGCTGCACCGGCACTGCCCTGGAGAAAACGCCCTTCGTTGATGCGCATGTCCAGATTGCCACTCAGCGCGGTGGACGCGAAAAAAGCGGGACTGCCAGGCCAGTCCAGACTGGCATTGAACACGGCACTGGTGCTCTGCAGGCTGGGCGCATAGCCGAACGCACTCAGCACGGCGCCAAGATCGCCCGCCTCGAGCACAGCATTCATGTAGCTATGGTGCGCCTTGCCATCATAGGTCCATAGAAAGCGGCCCTCTTCCGCTTCACGCCCCGCACGGATACCACGGGCCTCGATCACGACATCGGTGAACTCGGCGCCGGCAGGCGTCGGATGCAAGGCGAATGCCCAGCGGCCGAAGTCAGCCTCGCCGCGCATGATGCTGTCGGCAGAGAACTGCATGGCAACGAAACGTCGCGGGTCAATATCCTGCAAGGCATCGATGCGCTCGGGAGGTTCGGGAGGTCCCATGAAGTTCGCCAGTTCCGGATTCAATTCCGGAGGCTCCGGGGCTTCGGGAGCCGGCAGATGCAGGTGGGTCAGATGTACTTGCAATGGCACACTGCGGACAAAGGGCAGCCGAACATCGCCGGCTATCATGTCGCTGGCCAGTGCAAAGTGCCATGCCCGATCCTCGGCCAGCACCTGCACATTCACCGCCGGAGCCGTCTGGCCGAATGCGTGCAGACTGCCAACCGTGACATCCGCCAGATTGAGCGCGTCGCGAAAATCTCCGAAGCCTGCAGAAGTGCCAGTGGATGTGCCTGTACCAGCACCTGCAGGCGCTGGACTGCGCAGCGTATCAATCCACGCCTGCAGATCCAGTTCCGGGAGACTGCCCACCACGTCAATACCGGGGGCGCTGGCATTCAGGCGCCGCACATTCAATGTCTGGTCCTGCGCGCCCAGATACACCAATCCGTCCCTGACGCGACCTTCAGCAATGCCGATGTTCAACGATGCGAGCTCAGCAAGACTGGCACGTATCTCCTGACGATCGTCAAGAAAGTCGATGTCCAGGGAGAAGTTCGTAGTGTCGCCAGCAGCCTTCTTGAAAGGTGCCGGGTAGTCCAGTTGCACTCCCTGAAGTGCGGACTGAATGTTGAGACTCCGCTGTGCAACAATACCTGACGCAGTGTCAGCACCAGCTGCCGGCTGGACGACGTCCAGACGTGCCACGTAATCCATTTCACCACGGATGCGTGACAGCAGATCCACGACGAAGCGACTTTGTCGCGGCCAGGCACTCAAGGCCTGCACACTGACCTTTCCGGAAATATCGACCGCAGTGGTGGTCGTACGCCCGGCATCTGCCGCACTGCTGAGAGTAACCGTGACGGGTTCTCCGAACAGGCTTGCCTGCAGGGCGTCTCCCTGCAGACCGGTCTGGGTATTGAAGTGCAGATCACCACTGATGGCGTCAAATTGAAGATCGAACTCCGGAATGGTCAATGCGTTGCCTTGCAGTTGCAGGGCAACATCGACACCCGGCTGGCTGCCAGGGACGTCAATCGGTATACCAAGGCCCAAGCCCAGATTGACGTTGCCAAAGCCTTCCCAGTTCTGGATCAGCGCGCCAATTCCACGCGTCGCAGGCGCCTGGGCAAGAAACGCCATCGCCTGGCTCGCCGTGCCATGACCGCGACCGGTGATCGCCAGAAAACTGCCCCGCCCCTGGGCATTGGGTCGAATAGTGGCATTGGTCGCATCGAAGCCAAGGCCAAGGGTCTGTCCGGAGCTTACGTGGATATCGACATTGTGGTCCGCAATCACAACGTGCCCTTCCAGTTGTTCCAGTGCCGGCCAATCGGGTCCGTAGACCAGTGTGCCGTCCTCGACATTGAAGACCAGCTGCAACGTTCTTTCTGTGTCAGTCGTGCCAGGCAACACAGAGCCACGGTAGATGAGGCCGCTGCTGAATGCGTCGCCACCCACGATAGCCCCATCGATCCAGTTCATGACGTTGCGCAGGTTCTCCGGGACTTTGGGGCCACGGGGCAGATACACCGACTTGCGGCTGATGTCACCCTCTGCCAGCCCCACCATCAGATCCAGTGTCGACGTGCGCTCAGTCTCGGAGGTCTTGCGGAAGTCGGTCGCAAAGCGCGCATGCCCCTTGAGCATGTCGTTCTCGGCAACAATCACACTGCTGACAAACCGAAGATGCTGCCCCTGTTCCATATCAAGGGCGAAATTGACACGCCCATTGACCCGATCATAAGCCCAGACATCGGTGAACATGTCTGGCAACTGCATCATGAAGCGACTGGAGTCCACCTCGGCCAGCCCTGTCAGACGCTGCGATGTCGCATCCAGACCCACCTCCAGGTAGCCGTCCATTCCCCATAATGACGGCACGCCGTCGCGCGCGTTGATGCTGACATCGCTTAGATTCGCCGACAGCGACAGCCGGGGTTGGGCCGCTGAATTTGCGTCCTCGGCCATGAGCCAGCGCAGATTGAGGTTCTGCAGCTCACCCCGGGGATTGTGTTCTGACAGCTGCACATCAGCCAGCGGTTCGAGCACGTCGAGCTGGGTGACGATGGCGCTCAGCAGCCCGACGTTGACTGAATCGGCAATCAGTTCGACCGACGCATCCGGCACGACTTTCAAATAGGCACTGCTCTCGCGCCAGACCACAGCGTCCAATTGCATGCGCAGATCCTGCACCCACACCTCCCACACGGAGGTCTCTTGCTGGCGCTGCACGAAAAAGCGGGTGCCGGCATCGCTCAGTTCGACAACGGGCCCACCATCGACCAGACCGAGCCCCAGCTTCGACAGCGCCACATTGCCCTGCGCGGAATGCAGCTGCCCACCCTCCAGCTTCGCCCACATCTCAGAAGTGCCAGCCAGTGACTGCAGCTGCGCGCCGCCGACTGCCAGACCTGACACGATTCCGGAATAATCATTTTCGGGAAACCGCACATACAGCTGGCCGGACAGCGTGTCACTTGTGTTGCCAGTCAGCTCGGCCGCAATGCTGACGGGCCCGATGACGCCCGCCTGAAGCAGCTCGGCGTGCATGTAGTGCTGGGCTCCGCGATTCTGCAGTTGCAGCCGGCTGCGTTCGAAAAGGACAGTGCGACCATCATTGCGCACCAGTGAGACGACAAGATTGCTGAGGCTGAGATTGCTGACGCGGGATGAAAGCTCCAGCACCTGATCCAATGTCAGCTGCGTCCCGGGGGAGGCTTCGAACCCGGAAATCTGCCAGCGCCCACTGGCGTCTTCACGCAGAGTAAACTCAGGATTGGCAATCTCCACGGCACGCAGAATCAGTTTGCGCTGCAGCAGACTGGCCAGGGTATCGATTTCCAGGGAGAGATTGTCGAGCAACACGAGTTGCTCGGTGGCCGATGCCAGTGTCGGGAAAATCAGAACCTGCTGCAGAGTGAGCACTGGATTGAAGCGCCGCCAACCACCTTCAATCGCCCCGATCTGAACCTGCTGCCCAATGCTGGCGGTCAGTTGCGATTCGATATCTTCACGGTAGTCGACAACGTAGGGCATCAGCTGACGCCCGACACTGACGTAGACAGCAACGAGCATCAGCAGCGTGAGTGCCAGTGCAATGCTGAGGGAAACTGTCTTCTTGAATATGGTGGCGATCATGGCGACATCGGCTCGGAGCCAGCGACATTGCGCGGGCAGCGTGGGGCACCCTAGAACAGCACAACGTCAAACTGTTCCTGAGTATACATGGGTTCCACTTCAAACCTGACCGTCTTGCCTATTAATTCTTCCAGGTCAGCGAGGGTGCTTGACTCTTCATCCAGCAGCCTGTCCACCACGCCCTGTGAGGCCATGACCAGGATCACATCGTTTTCGTAGACACGTGCAACCCGCATGATCTCGCGAAAAATTTCATAGCATATGGTTTCGGCGGTCTTGACCCGCCCCCTTCCCTTGCAGACAGCGCACTCGCTGCACAGCAGCTGACCGAGACTTTCGCGGGTGCGCTTGCGGGTCATTTCCACGAGACCGAGCTCGGACATGCCGGTAATTGTCGTGCGTGCATGATCTTTTTCCAGGGCTTTCTGCAAGGTACGCAGCACCTGCCGCTGGTGTTCCGGGTCTATCATGTCGATGAAATCCAGAATAATGATTCCACCAAGATTGCGAACACGCAGCTGTCGAGCGATTGCAGTGGCCGCTTCAAGATTGGTCTTGAGTATGGTCTCCGCATGGTTCTTGCTGCCGAGATACGCGCCTGTGTTGACGTCGATGGTTGCCATCGCCTCGGTCTGATCGATGATCAGATCACCCCCGGATTTCAGCTTCACCTGACGACCCAGTGCCTTGTTGATCTCCTCGTCAATACCATAGAGGTCAAAGATCGGCCTTTCTCCGGCATACAGCTCCAGCTTGCTGCGGAACTCCGGAATGAAGTCGTCGACGAAGCGCGCTATCTCGCTGCAGGCCGCGGGCGTATCCACCCGGATCTTCTCGATCTGGGGGGTGATCAGATCGCGCATGGCCCGCATGTACAGGGGTACGTCGCGATAGAGAATGTGGACCTCGCGACTGTCGCCGATGCGTCGCTCCACAGCCGCCCACAACTTTTTCAGAAACCGGATGTCTTCGAGAACATCTTCCAAACCCGCACCTTCGGCAGCTGTGCGAATGATGAAGCCTCCGCGCCCAGCCATTTCCTCCTGAAGGATGCCCTGCTGAACAACCGCCTGCAGGCGCGCGCGCTCTTCTTCATTTTCAAGTCGCTGGGAGATGCCGAAGTGCGTGCTGCGTGGCAGGTACACCAGATTGCGCGATGGCAATGTGAGGTGCGTACTCAGCCGGGCGCCTTTGGTGCCAATCGGGTCCTTGACGACCTGCACCACGATCATCTGCCCGTCACGCACCAGATTCTGAATGGGGGCCGGATTGGGGTCCCGCACTTCGAAGCCTTCAGGGCTGATTGGCGAGATGTCGGCGCTGTGGATGAATGCAGCGCGTTCGAGCCCGATATCCACGAAGGCTGCTTCCATTCCAGGCATGACGCGCACCACTTTACCCAGATAGATGTCACCCACATGGCCCTTGCTGTGGGGACGCTCCACGAATATTTCCTGCAGAAGGCCGTTCTCGATCAGGGCGACACGCGTCTCCATGGGGGTGACATTGATCAGAATCTCCTCGCTCATGACAGGCTCCCGGGCAGCTCGCACAGCGCTGTGCGCACATTGAAGAGCGCCAGCAGCTCGGCCGTCTCAAACAGCGGCAACCCCACAACCCCGGTGTAGCTGCCAGCGATGCGCTCTACGAACAGAGCTCCAAGCCCCTGAATCGCATAGGCACCGGCCTTGCCCAAAGGTTCGCCGCTGGCCCAGTAGCTGGCACATTCGGCTGAACTCAGTGTCCGAAAATGCACGGCAGTCGTTGACATCCGCACTTCAGCCCGCGATCCCAGACAAAGAGCCACCGCAGAATGCACCTGATGCTCGGCACCGGAAAGCAAACGCCACATGCGCTGCGCATCGTCACGGTCACGCGGTTTGCCCATGATCTGGCCAGCCGCAACGACAATGGTATCTGCCCCCAGCACTGGCAGAGCCTGACCGGGCTGCAGACTCTGCGCCGACCGCGCTTTCTCAAGTGCCATGCGTTGCACAAAGGCCTGGGGCGCTTCGCCGGCGCGGGGCTCTTCCAGCACCTGATGCTCAGCGACAGAGAAGACCACGCCAATCTGACGGAGCAGCTCCATGCGACGGGGCGAGGCGGAGGCAAGAACGATGCCGGGACAAGCGGGACTGATGACGGCGGCCATGGCGCTCCTGCAGTGGAAAAAGGGAATTAGCGAACGCTGAACCCGCGGCGCATCTGCCGCAGAAGCACGAATACCCAGGGCCACAGAAAGGCACTGGAAAGAGCGCCGAGCAGGAAGAGCAGATCGGAAGTGACTGCCTGGTCGGCTGCAATTTTCATCCAGTGCGTCATCATAAGGTACAGTCCCGTCATGGCCAGGACGACGGCACTCTGCTGCAGCGAGGAAAACATGCGCAGACGCTGATGCAGACTCAGGGTGATGTACGCAATGATTGCCAGAGCCACCGCATTGAGACCGAGCAGCGAGCCATCCAGGATATCGACCAGCAGGCCAGCCACCCAGGCGAAGCCGATGCCGACACGATAGGGCAACGCCATCGCCCAGTAGATCAGGACCATGGCTACCCACTGCGGACGGTAATTCATTGCCCATTCCGGGAAAGGCACAACTGCCAGCAGAAAGGCGACGACGAAAGTAAGGTAGACCACCCAGGTGGCATTGTTACGCTGATCCATGACTCAATCCTGGCCCGCCGAAGGTTCTGGCACGATGTCTGCGAGTTCGGACGGCAGAGGCATGTCCTCAGGGGCTGTCTCGGGGCTTGCAGCAGGTTCTGCCGCAGTCGTGTCCGCCGGGAGAGCCTGAGGCACCGCGACATCCACCTGGACTTCCGCATCTGTCGAGGCAGCTGCCGGACCCGGTTCTGCAGGCTTCTCACCTTGAGTTACTTCAACCCACGCCGGTACGCTCCCATCCACTGGGGCCACCTCCGCCTCGTTGGCGGGCAACTCCAGCAACATCACATGCCGTGTGCGATCCATCTGGGCCAGCGGGCGGGCCTTGATGATGGCAAACGCCTGCCCCGGGTCGTGCACGACACTGGTTACCACAGCGACAGGGTAGTCCTTTGGAAAACGCTGGCCCAGACCTGAGCTGACAAGCAGATCGCCTGCCAGAATGTCACTGGTATCCGGCACGTATTCCAGTTCGAGTTCCGGGATTTCGCCGCGGCTGCCGCGGGCAATGGCGCGCTCGCCATTGCGGTTGACCTGCACGGGAGTGCCATGCCGGGAGTCCGTAATCAACATGACCCAGCTGGTAAAGGGAAGCACTTCGACTACCTGTCCCATCAGACCATGGGCGTCCAGCAGAGCCTGGCCAGCAACAACGCCATGCTGCCCCCCCCGGTTTATGAGGACGCGCCGCGATCCCGCGTCGTTGGAAATATTGATGATCTCGGCGGAAAGAATGCTGCCTTCGACACTGGCAGATGCTTCCTGCAGAGCCCGCAGGCGCTGGTTCTCACTGGCCAGACCCGCAAGCAGTTGCAACTCTCTCCGCGCAAACAGCAACTCTTCGCGCAGGCTCTGATTTTCGTCTATGAGATCGCCGTGGGAGACGAAGACATCGTCTATCCAATAGGACACGCGGGCGGGAGTATCGGCAACCCAGAAAATGGGGGCAGTCAGGAAACCAAGGGTGTAACGGACGCGGTCGAGATAATCAAAGCGGTTGTCTGCAAACATGACAGCCGCCGAGAGCACCACAAACGCAGCGATGCGGTACTCCAGCGACACGCCTTTGATAAATAGGGTCTTGATGGTGGAACCTCGAACCGTTTACTCAATGGTCAATGAATCCATGTCATTGGCGTCCATCAGCTCCATCGCTCTGCCGCCGCCCCGTGCCACACAAGTGAGCGGGTCTTCGGCCACAATGACTGGCAGGCCTGTCTCTTCAGACAGCAACTTGTCGAGATCTTTCAACAACGCGCCACCGCCGGTCAGCACCATGCCGCTCTCGGCAATGTCTGAAGCCAGCTCGGGCGGCGACTGTTCCAGAGCGCTCTTGACGGCCTGCACGATGGCTGACAAAGGTTCTTGGAGCGCTTCCAGAATTTCATCGCTGTTCAAGGTAAAACTGCGTGGCACGCCTTCGGCCAGATTGCGTCCACGCACATCGATCTCGCGCAGCACACCGGACGAGGGATAGGCACAGCCTATCTCCTTCTTGATGCGCTCTGCTGTGGCATCGCCGATCAGGCTGCCGTAGTTGCGACGCACGTGGGTAATGATCGCCTCGTCGAAGCGATCTCCACCAATGCGAACAGATTCCGCGTACACGATGCCGTTCAGGGAGATGATGGCGATTTCGGTAGTGCCGCCACCGATATCAACCACCATGGAGCCACTGGCCTTCTCAACCGGCAGTCCAGCGCCGATGGCGGCTGCCATGGGTTCTTCGATCAGCCTTACTTCGCGGGCACCGGCACTGACGACGGACTCACGAATGGCGCGGCGTTCAACCTGAGTGGATTTGCAGGGAACACATACCAGAACGCGCGGGCTGGGCGGAAAGAAACTGTTCTCATGCACTTTTGCTATGAAGTGCTGCAGCATTTTTTCGGTGACCTGGAAATCGGCGATCACCCCATCCTTGAGCGGACGGATGGCGGTGATGTTTCCCGGTGTGCGGCCCAGCATGCGCTTGGCATCTGCCCCGACGGCGGTGACCGTCTTTTTACCATTGTGTGTGCGTATCGCGACGACGGACGGCTCATTCAGGACAATGCCCTGGCCGCGAATGTAAATCAGGGTATTGGCGGTTCCCAGATCAATCGCGAGATCATTGGAGAACATTCCACGGAATCTTTTGAACATCGACTTTTAATTAACCTCAAAACAGGGGACCTCCAGTTCACGAGCGCGAACTTCTGTTCACAGACTGGAAGAAAGCATTCAGGTGGCGCGCAAGGATTCGTACAAGGAGTTGAATGTCGGAGGAAATTGTCGGTACCCGGTATATTGCCGACAATTCCTGAAACTGTTGCCTTGAACGGGTCTCTTTCCCGTATAATCACGGCCTCTGCGGCGATAGATACGCACTCTAACAATGGCCGGGATATTGGGCAAGAGTCAAATCGATAATTGCCCCAAAACGGGGAATCCCCCGCAAAACGGCGGCGGAAACCGCGTAAAATGCTTGTAGGACGACAGGTCGCATTGGGAGATCGGGAATGGCTTTGGAAAGATCGGACGTGGAAAAAATTGCCCACCTGGCACGTTTGCATATTGATGCGACGGAGGCCCAGGAAGTTGCCGGCAGAATCTCGTCCATCCTTGCGCTGATCGATCAGATGCAAAGCATCAACACACAGGATGTCGCCCCGCTGGCGCACCCCTTCGATGCCATTCAGCGGCTGCGCAAGGATGAAGTCACCGAAGTTGATCAGCGCGAGTATCTGCAGAAGATTGCCCCCGCTACCCAGGACGGTCTGTATCTCGTCCCCAAAGTCATCGAGTGAACTGAACGCCGCGCACCGGACTCTTTTCCATCCATAGACAATTCACGGCGCGCATTGGCGCCCCACGGACCAAGGACACACTCCAGCATGTCTCGCAGAACAGTCGCTGAACTTTCCCGCTCACTGGCGAAAGGTGAATTTTCCAGCACGGAACTTACCCGTGATTATCTGGCGCGCATTCGTGCGCACAACGCCCTCTACAACGCCTACATTACAGTGACTGAAGATCTGGCGCTGGCGCAGGCAGCGGCTGCCGATGCACGGCGCGCGCGGGGCGAGCACGGCCCGTTGACAGGGATTCCCCTGGCTCACAAGGACATCTTCTGCATTCAGGATGTGCTGACCACCTGTGGGTCGAAAATGCTGGCCAACTTCGTCGCCCCCTACAATGCCACCGTGGTCGAGCGTTTCAACGCCGCAGGCACTGTGACGCTTGGCAAGACCAATATGGATGAGTTCGCGATGGGTTCCTCCAACGAAACGAGTTACTTCGGCCCGGTCCGTAACCCATGGGACACTGAGCGAGTGCCCGGTGGCTCGTCGGGCGGCTCCGCCGCGGCTGTAGCCGCCGACCTGTGTGCGATGGCCACCGGCACGGACACGGGCGGCTCCATTCGCCAGCCGGCGGCTTTTTGCGGCATCACAGGTTTCAAACCCAGCTACGGGCGCATATCACGCTGGGGCATGATCGCCTTCGCCTCCAGCCTCGACCAGGCCGGCCCCATCTGCAAGAGCGCAGAAGATGCCGCCCTGATGATGAACGTCATGGCAGGCCCGGACAGTCGCGACTCCACCTGCGTGGACAGCGCGGCGCCCGATTACATGACAACGCTGAATGACCCGCTGAAGGGCCTGCGCATCGGCGTGCCGAAACAGCATCTGGCCAAAGGCCTGGGGGCCGAAGTGGAAGCGGCGCTGCAATCTGCCTTGAAAGTATTCGAGAGCCTTGGCGCCACTGTGAAGGAAGTCGATCTGCCGAACAATCACCTGTCGGTATCGGCCTATTACGTGATTGCGCCGGCAGAAGCCTCTGCCAACCTGTCGCGTTTCGACGGAGTACGCTACGGTTACCGCTGCGCGAACCCGACCAATCTGGAAGACATGTACAAACGCTCTCGCAGCGAAGGCTTCGGCAACGAGGTGAAGCGGCGCATCATGGTGGGCACCTACGCACTGTCAGCAGGATATTACGACGCTTACTACATCAAGGCGCAGCAGATCCGCCGCCTGATCAAGCAGGATTTCGACAAGGCGTTCCAGGAGGTTGATGTGATCATCGGCCCGACGACGCCACATACGGCCTTCAAGGTAGGCGAGAAGAATGACGACCCGGTGACCATGTATCTCGAAGACATCTATACCATCGGTGTGAATCTGGCCGGCCTGCCCGGCATCTCGATTCCTGCGGGCAGTGCCAAGGCGCCCAATGGCAAGCCTCTGCCCATCGGCATCCAGTTGGTCGGCAATGACTTCGCCGAAGCACGCGTCCTGAATATCGCCCACCAGTTCCAACAGCATACGGACTGGCACCTGCAACGGCCGGAGGTATAAGTCATGGTCTGGGAAACAGTGATCGGACTGGAAGTACATGTACAACTGGCCACCAAGAGCAAGCTCTTCTCTGGCAGCAGCACCACCTTCGGCGCGGCACCCAACACGCAGGCCGGGGTCTACGATCTGGCAATGCCAGGCACGCTGCCGGTGCTGAACGAGCAGGCACTGCGCATGGCGGTGAAGTTCGGCCTGGCCGTGGACGCGGAGATCGGTCGCCGCTCAGTGTTCGACCGCAAGAACTATTTCTACCCTGACCTGCCCAAGGGCTATCAGGTCAGTCAGCTGCAGTTCCCGACCGTGGGCAAGGGCAGTCTGCAGATCACGCTGGAAGATGGCAGCGAAAGAGTCATCGGCATCACGCGTGCTCACATCGAAGAAGATGCAGGCAAGTCTTTGCATGAAGATTTCGAAGGCCTTTCCGGCATCGACCTGAACCGCGCGGGTACTGCACTGCTTGAGATCGTGTCCGAACCGGAGCTGCGCAGCGCAAAGGAAGCTGTTGCCTATTTGAAGAAGCTGCATTCCATTATTCGCTATCTGGGCATCTCCGACGGCAACATGGCGCAGGGTTCCATGCGCTGCGACGCCAACGTGTCCGTCCGCAAACTGGGCGCCACGGAGTTTGGCACGCGCACCGAGATCAAGAACATCAACTCGTTCCGCTTCGTCGAGAAGGCGATCCTGCACGAAGCGCAGCGCCAGATCGACATCATCGAGGACGGCGGGCGCATCATTCAGGAAACCCGTCTGTATGACGCTGACCGCGACGAAACGCGCTCCATGCGCAGCAAGGAAGTAGCCAACGACTATCGCTACTTTCCCGAGCCCGACCTTCTGCCGATCGTGATCGACGAGGCCTACATCGAGTCTGTGCGTGCGGAACTGCCGGAGTTGTCGATTGCCAAACGAGCACGCTTCGTCAGCCAGTATGGCCTGAGCGATTACGACGCGGGCGTGCTGTCCAGCAGCCGCGAGATGGCCGATTACTTTGAAGAAGTAGTGAAAATTTGCGGCGATGCGAAACTGTCTGCAAACTGGGTGAGCGGCGACCTGCAGGCCCTGCTGAACAAGAGCGATCTGGAAATCGATCAGTCCCCTGTCAGTACGCAGCGACTGGGCGCCCTCATCGGCCGCATCAAGGACCAGACTATTTCCAGCAAGATTGCCAAGACCGTCTTTGAGGCGCTGCTCGGCAATACCCACACGGTGGATGAAATCATCGAGAGCCAGGGGCTCAAGCAGGTGACAGACACTGGCGCGATAGAGAAGCTCGTGGACGAAGTGATTGCCGCCAATCCCGAACAGGTGGCACAGTTCCGCGCCGGCAAGGACAAAGTGTTCGCCTTCTTCATCGGCCAGGCCATGAAGGCCTCCAAGGGCAAGGCCAACCCCGAGCAATTGAACGCCTTGTTGCTGCAGAAACTCAAGGCCTGACGATTTAAAGAAGGATCACGATTCATTATGGAAGAAAAGAAAACCGGCGCGGCACGAACCCAGCCAGCAGTGAGAGACGAGTTCTGGACTGACGAGCGCATCTGCAGTTTCCTGCAGTTCCTGCCGCCCGAAGGCGTTCCAGCGGATTATCACATTTTGCAGAAAGCGTATCGCGGCATGCTGCCGGACGCGTTTGAGCGCTTTCTGGAATATTTTGTCGAAGCTGGTCATGACCTCAATGTGCGCCATGTCGATGGCACTACGTTTCTGGATCATGTCGCGAAACACCGACGCTGCACGGAGTATGTCCGGCTGCTTGAGCAGGCGGGCGCGGTGCGATCTGCGATTTAGATGACAAGTCTGTGGGAGCGGGCCCTGCCCGCGAACATCTGCGATCAATTGATTCGCGGGCAAGCCCGCTCCCACAAGCCCGCTCCCACCAGTCAGGTCAGATCACCATGGCCCGCTGAATCAGCGGCGCGGCGTTCGACTGCTGCGACTGTCACGGCCGCGGCTGTCTGAGCGGCCTCCACCACTGCGTTCAGCCGTCTTCGGCGGCGCCACGAACTTGGTCGGTCGCGAGAAAGGCGGCGGCGGCGCCAGCAACGCGTCGTCGGGCCGGATACAGGCCAGCTTGCGCCCCAGCTTCTCTTCAATATTCGGCAACAGGAAGGAATCCTCCTCACACGCGAAACTGATCGAAGTGCCCACATTGCCGGCACGTCCGGTACGGCCGATCCGGTGCACATAATCCTCCGCTTCTTCGGGAAGACTGTAATTGATGACATGGGTCACGTCGTCTATGTGCAGACCACGCCCTGCCACGTCTGTTGCCACCAGCACCTGCAGCTGTCCTTCCCGGAAAGCCTCCAGTGTCTGCACACGCTTGTTCTGTGCAACTTCCCCGGACAGCAGCCCGCAGCTCACGCCGTTGCGATACAGATTGTCCGCCAGCTTGCGCACCTGGTCGCGGCGATTGTTGAACACGATGACCTTGTCTGCGCCTTCTGCAGCAATCAGGTTGTAGAGCAGCTTGTACTTGTCCTCCGTCGTGACGAGATAGACGATCTGATCGATAGTGTCCGTTGCCACTTTTTCGGGCTCGATTTCCACCATGATGGGATCCATCGCCCAACGCTTGGTCAGCTCCAGAATTTCCGGCGTGAATGTAGCGCTGAACAGCAAAGTCTGACGACACTCCTTGGCGGGTGTGCGCGCCACGATGGCCCGCACCTGCGGAATGAAACCCATGTCCAGCATGCGGTCAGCTTCGTCGATGACCATCAGTTCCACGAGGCCCAGATAGATCTGGTCGTTCTGCACGAAGTCGATCAGGCGTCCGGGAGTGGCCACCACGATGTCCACTGGACGACGGTCCACAGCGCGCAGCTGCTTCTGGTAGTCCTCGCCCCCCACCATTGTCACAATGTGCAGATCGGTGTACTTGCACAACAATTGGGCGTCACTGGCAATCTGCATCACCAGTTCACGGGTAGGCGCGATGATCAGGGCACGAGGCTCGCCGATGTAGCGCGTTTCCTCGATGGGATTGCTGACCAGGTCGTTGATGATGGTGATGAGGAATGCGGCTGTCTTGCCAGTGCCCGTCTGGGCGCGTCCGGTGACGTCATTGCCCTGGAGCGTGTAGTGCAGGCTCTGAGCTTGAATGGGAGTGCAGTAGGTAAAGCCGAGGTCGGCGATGGCTTTGTTCAGTGGTTCAACCAGATTGAATTTGGAGAAGCTCAACTTCTGGTCGCTTGATTCATTTTCCATAATAAACATCTTGTAAATCTGGAACTTATACGCCGTTCCAGAAAGGGCGCTGGCATCATAGCCGGGGCAGTGGGGAACATCAATAGCGCATTCCGGGGCCTTCAGTGCTGCTGCGAGCCGCAAACGCGACACTGGGGATCCCTGGGCAGACGCATCTGCCGCCACTGCATGGTACTGGCATCGAGCAGCAGCAGGCGGCCGGTCAGGCTCTCGCCGACCCCCGCAATCACTTTGATGGCTTCCATCGCCTGGACTGCGCCAATGATGCCTACTACGGGCGCCATGACTCCATTCCGGGCACAGGTAGCCTGTTCGTCATCCCCAAGTCTGTAGAGACATTGGTAGCAGGGACTGGCGCCATCGCGACTGTCAAACACCGCGACTTGACCTTCCATGCGGATGGCGGCTCCCGAGACAAGGGGCACACGATGCCGCACGCAGGCCTGGTTGAGCGCAAAGCGGGTACTGAAATTGTCACAGGCATCCAGCACGAGGGTGGCTTCAGGCACCAGAGTGTCCATGTCCTGCGGACTCAGGCGCTGCTGCAGTGCGGTAATGCGGACATGGGGATTCAAATTGCTGAGAGTGTTCGCGGCGGAGGACACCTTCGGGGCACCAAGATCGCTCTGTCCATGGGCGATCTGCCGCTGCAGATTGGTCAGTTCCACCGTGTCGTCGTCAGCGATGATGAGATGACCAATCCCCGCTGCGGCCAGGTACATGGCGGCAGGGCAGCCGAGCCCGCCCATGCCGACGATCAGAACAGTCGCATCCAGCAAGGCCTGCTGCCCGGCAACATCCATCTCTGGGAGCATGATCTGGCGACTGTAGCGAAGAAGTTCCTCGTCCTGCATGTTCTCGTCTCTGTCTGCAATGCGCTGTGGGTGAACAATTGGACCCTGCGCCTGACAATCCGGGAGCGGGCCAGCGTGTGGGAGCGGGCCTGCCCGCGAACCTGCTGAAGTGTACTCGAAAAGCAGAGTCATTCATCTTGGCATCTGGAGGGGTCAGTCACCGCCTTCGCCAAACGTTCCCATCGTCACTCGGGGCAGCCCGCTGAGATCGGGCAAAGTACGTACGCCAAGGAAGCCGGCATTCGCCAGCAGTTGCGACACCGCCGGCCCCTGCTCGAAGCCATGCTCCAGCAGCAGGGCGCCTCCCGGCACCAGATGCCGGGGCGCCTCGTGGCAGATCGCCCTCAAGTCGGCCAGTCCATGGTCCTGCGCCGCCAGTGCTGTCAGGGGCTCGAAGCGAAGGTCTCCCTGCGACAAGTGCATGTCCCCGGGATCGATATACGGGGGGTTGCTGAGGATCATGTCGAAAAGCCCTTCCGGCAGGGCACCACACCAGCTGCCCAGCCGGAAGCTGACATTGTGGATATTCAGACGCACGGCATTGTCGCTGGCCACGCGTAGCGCGTCTGCACTCTGATCGGTGGCCACGAGCTTCCAGTGCGGGCGTTCACTGGCCAGCGCCAGGGCAATCGCGCCGCTGCCGGTGCCCAGATCCGCGATGCGGAGCGCGGCGCCGGGTTGTTCGCGGGCAAGGCCCGCTCCCACAGACCCCACAGACCCTGAAGATTTTTCAGATTCCACAGATCCCAAAGTAGACGCCAGGTTCAGTGCCGTTTCGACCAGCAGTTCAGTCTCTGGCCGAGGAATGAGAACCTGCGGAGTCACGCACAGCAGCAGGGACCAGAACTCCCTCTCACCCAGGATATAGGCAACCGGCTCGCCCAGGATGCGACGCTCCAGCAGCGATTCGAAACGCGACTGTTCAGAAGGAGACAGCACACGTTCCGGCCAGGCATACAGCCCCGCCCGTGTGGCGCCCAGTGCGGCGCCCAACAGCAGCTCGGCGTCGATCCGGGCCGTGTCTGTGCCGAAGAGAGCGTGTTGCGCCATGCGCAGGGCCTGTCCACTGGTGATGGCCGCCATGGCTCAGGAGTCCGCCAGTTCCGCCAGCAAGTCTGCCTGATGCTCGTTGATCAGCGGCTGGATTACGGAGTCCAGCGAACCTTCCATCACTTCAGACAACTTGTAGACGGTCAGATTGATGCGATGATCGGTGACACGACCCTGCGGATAATTGTAGGTGCGGATGCGCTCCGAGCGATCCCCCGTGCCCACCAGCTTGCGCCGGGTGTCCGACACTTCCTGAGCGGCCGCCTGTTGTGCCTGGTCGTTGAGCTTGGCATGCAGCAGCGACATGGCCCGTGAGCGGTTCTTGTGCTGGGAGCGTTCGTCCTGACACTCCACGACGATGCCAGTGGGGATGTGGGTAAGCCGGATGGCAGAATCCGTCTTGTTCACGTGCTGACCACCCGCTCCGCTTGAGCGATAGGTGTCGACCCGCAGATCGGCCTTGTTGATTTCAATCTCTGCCAGCTCGTCCATGGCCGGCATCACCGCCACCGTGCAGGCCGAGGTATGGATACGGCCTTGCGTCTCGGTGTCCGGCACACGCTGCACACGGTGCGCGCCGGACTCGAATTTGAGATGGCCGTAGACATTGCGCCCTTCGATGCGCGTAATGATCTCCTTGTAACCGCCATGCTCACCAGGGCGCTCACTGAGGATTTCCACACGCCACCCCTGTGTTTCCGCATAGCGGGTATACATGCGGAAGAGGTCACCGGAGAAAATCGCCGCCTCGTCGCCGCCGGTGCCGGCCCGCACTTCCAGGAAGATGTCGCAGCTGTCCTTCTCGTCACGGGGCAGCAGCAGCTTTTGCAGTGCCAGTTCTTCGGCATCGAGTCCTGCCTCGATGCTGCGCACTTCGTCGTCTGCCATCGCGCGGATGTCGCTGTCGCTGTCCTTCTGCATCTCGCGTGCCTGCTGCAACTGATCCTGGACTGCCTGGTAGGCGGTGAAGGCCTTTACCACAGGCTCGATCTCGGCGAATTCCTTGGAAAGAGAACGGAAGCGGTCCTGATTGCCAATGATCTCTCCGTCACTAAGCAACGCTTCGAGCTCCTCGTAACGGTCCTTGAGATTGGAGAGTTTGTGGAGAATGGAGTCTTTCATGGCGTAGGGGGTTCATCCAGTTCGTAAAGTTCGCGGGTCAGCAGCAGCACATCGTCACGGCCATCGGCGCTGGCCTTCTTCATCTGCACACTGGGCGAGTGAATCAGTTTGTTGGTCAGTCCGCGTGCCAGCGCTTCCAGTACCTGGGGCGCGGGGTCGCCTTTTTCCAGTGCGCGCAGTGCCTTTTCGACTTCGCGGTCGCGCAGAAGCTCGGCTTTTTCGCGGAAGGCACGCAGCGTGTTGACAGCGTTGAGCGAGCGCATGCGGCGAAGGTAATCCTCCACGCCACGGTTGATGATGGAATCGGCCTGCGCAGCTGCTTCGGTGCGACTTTTGACGTTGTCGTCAATCACGTCGCGAATGTCATCGATGCTGTACAGGTAAGCATCGGCGATCTCGCCTACCTGTGGCTCGATGTCCCGGGGCACAGCCAGATCCACCAGCAGCATGGGTTTGTGACGACGGCGCTTGATGGCACTTTCCACAGCACCCTTGCCGAGCAGGGGCAACTGGCTGTTGGTGGACGAGACGACAATGTCGGCCTTGACCAGCTGCTCGGGGATATCGGACAGCAGCACACCCGCTGCGCCGAACTTCTCACCCAGCTCTACCGCATTCTGCAGCGTGCGGTTGGCGACAACGATGTGTTTGACCCCCTTGTCTGTCAGATGGCGTGCCACCAGTTCGATGGTGCGCCCCGCCCCTATAAGGAGGGCATGCAGACTGCCGAGATCCGAAAAAATCTGTTCTGCCAGCGTCACGGCGGCATAGGCTACGGAAACCGGATTCTCGCCAATGGCCGTGTCCGTGCGCACTTGTTTGGCGATGGAGAAGGCTTCCTGGAAAGCACGCCCGAGGGTGCCACTGACCACGCCCAGCTCCTTCGACACGGCATAGGCCGACTTGATCTGGCCCAGAATCTGCGGCTCCCCCAGCACCATGGAGTCCAGCCCGCAGGCCACACGCATAAGATGACGCACTACATCCTGGCGCCAGTGAAAGTAGGTGGAACGTTGCACTTCTGCACGGTCCAGTCCGTGGTACTGACTGAGCCAGTCCAGCAACCGCAGCTCCTGCTCACGCAGGGTGGCATCATCCAGCTCGCATTCCGGGTCGCCGAGGGCCGCTTCTCCCAGATCAATCTGCGCATAGAGTTCGGTCCGGTTGCAGGTGGAAACGATGACCAGCTCGTCCAGAGCCGGCAACGATGTCGCGCGCTGTATCGCATCCGCCACTTTCTCAGGCGGAAAGGCAACCCGCTCACGAAAGTCGATGTTCGCGGTGTTGTGATTGATACCGAGTAGAACCAGCGCCATAGGGCCCCTTGTCGGACGGGCGTTGCAGTGATGCGGAAAAAGCGGGCTATGGTACTAAATATGCCCAGGACTTCCCAACTGGAATATGGTTGTCAACGCGGCGACCCTTGAAAAGCGCTGAGTTGTGAAGTTCCCGGCAATGCAGGTACACTGCATTGCACCCGCAAGGGGCCCGATTTCGCCTTTGATACCGCGCCGCTGCGAGCCCGTTTTCTTCTTGCTCACACCTTGGTGGCTGACAGCGAATGAACCGATTCTGCCCTGCTCTTCTGACGCTTTCGATTGCACTCGCCCTGAGTGCCTGCCAGTCCACGCCTGAGGCACAGCTTCCAGCGCCCGAAGACGTCACGGCGGCTGTCACAGAACCAGCGCCAGCCCCCGAGCCCATCGAATACGGATCCTTCACCACAGAGCAGCTCAACCGTGCGCTGCTGAACGAGCTGGCCGGGCAGCGTGGATACCTGCCGGAAGCCGCGCAGGATTATTACGCCCTTGCACTGGAAACCCGCGACCTGGCCGTCATACGCCGAGCCAGCCAGTTTGCTTCGGCCGCAGGTGACACCGAGACCATGATCGCCGTTGGGCGACTGTGGCTGGAAATCGAACCGGCATCCGAAGAAGCGCACCTCGTGCTCGCCTTCCAGCTGCTGGAAGCAGGCATGCTCGAGGAATCCATTGAGCATATGGGACAGATTCTTGCGCTTGGCGGTGAGCTCGATTTTTCGGTCATCTCGGCGCGCTCCCAGTATCTGACACCCGAACAGCGCGGCATGTTGCTGGCGCAGTTCCAGTTACTGCACTCACGTTTTCCAGAACATGAAACCCTGCACTACGCTGTCATGCAACTGCTTGAGCAAAGCGACCAGCATGCGCAAGCCATGGAGGAGCTGACCGCTTACAAGGAGCGTCACGGCAATTCAGCAAGACTGACGCTGATGGAAGCGCAGTTGTTGTTGCAGCTGGATCAGCTGGATCGCACCATCGCCCTGCTTGAAGAAGGCATCGAAACCTATCCCGACAATCGCCTGATGCGGTTCAACTTCGGGCGCATTCTTGTCCAGGTTGGACGTCTGGAAGAGGCCCGCGTCCAGTTCCAGCAGCTTGCACAGATGGAGCCGGACGATTACGAGACACTCTACTCCCTGGCATTGCTGGAGCTTGAGCTGGACTCCCTGGACGCAGCTCGCAGCTACTTGATCCGCATACTCAATGCCGGCGTGCGCATGAACGAGAGCCACTACTATCTGGGCTATATCGACGAAAACCAGGGCCGCGCTGCGGAAGCCATCGACCATTACCTGCAGGTGGGGACGGAATTCACCAACTTCCTGAATGCACAACGGCAGGCGGTGCGACTGCTGGTGCTCGAGGAACGTTTCGATGAAGCGCACGCATTGGTACTGAGCGTTTCTGAGGGGCGCCCTGAACTGGAGATCGTGCTGGTAGCTGTCGAAGTGGACGCCCTGATGAACACCGGTCAGCTTGAGCGTGCCGACGCCCTGCTGAGCGCCACGCTGGGAATCTACGCCGACAATGTTGATCTGCTGTTCGCCCGCGCCCTGCTGAGCGACCGCCAGGGCAATCTGGCCCGCGCGGAGGAAGACCTGCGCCGCATCATTGCGCTGGAGCCACAGAACGCCACAGCGCTCAATCAGCTGGGTTACACGCTGGCCGATCGCACCGACCGCCACGAAGAGGCGCTGGCACTGCTGGAACGCGCGATCGCTGCTGATCCGGAAGACCCTGCCATTATCGACAGTCTGGCCTGGGCGCAATACAAACTGGGACGCTATGAAGAAGCCCTGGCGAATCTGGAGCGCGCCTTCGCCGTGTTTCCGGACGCTGAAGTGGCCGCTCATCTGGGAGAAGTCCTCTGGATGATGGGCCGCCACGATGATGCCAATCGGGTGTGGAATGAGGCTCTGCGTGAACGGCCCGACAGTGCCATTCTGTTGAATACCATCGAACGCCTTCGCAACGGCGCAGGCAGCTGACAATGTCCCGATGTCGGACTCTTTTCAGCACCTCTCTGCTGTGCCTGCTGCTGGCAGGCTGCGCGAGTGCACCACGCATGGACGCACCCGTGAATGCGGACTGGCAGGCACGCCACGCACTGCTGGAAGCGCTTACCTTGTGGGAGTTCACCGGCCGTATCGGCGTCCGCGACGACAAGGAGTCACACTCCTCCCGCATTCGCTGGCAGCAGCAGGGTGAGAATTACGTCATCAATCTCTGGGGCACCTTGAATGCAGGCGCTACCGAGATAACAGGACGTCCCGGAGAAGTCATTCTCGAGCAGGAAGGCGAACCGCGGCTGACAGCGGCCTCTGCCGAAGACCTGGTCCGTGAGCAGCTAGGATATGAACTGCCAGTCGCTCAGCTGACATACTGGATCAAAGGCATTCCGGCTCCGGCGGGCCAGAGCTCCCCGACCTTCAATGCCGAGCAGCACCTCATCTCACTGGAGCAGGATGGCTGGCTGGTGCAATACCTTGGCTATACCAACTATGCGGCAGAATCTCTGCCAACGCGCATCCGTATCGAGAAGCCTCCGCTGCGACTCGACTTCGTCCGCCTGGACTGGACTCTGCAGACTTCGACGCCCATTGCCCCATGAACGACTTCCTCTGCATCCAGTCGCCAGCCAAGCTGAATCTGTTCCTGCACATCACCGGGCGGCGTCCTGATGGGTATCATGAACTGCAGACGATCTTCCAGCTTATTGACTATGCCGACACGCTCGAAGTTATCCGCAGGGCTGATGGAGAACTCACGCTGGATTGCGACCTGAGTGCTCTGAATACCGATGACAATCTGATCCTGCGGGCCGCGCGCGCGCTGCGCGATGCCACCGGCTGCAAAGAGGGGGCATCCATCCGCCTGCACAAACGCATCCCCATGGGCGCGGGGCTCGGGGGAGGCAGCTCGAACGCCGCCAGCACCTTGCTCGCCCTGAATTTCCTGTGGCAAACACGTCTCGACACGGCGCAGTTGTGCACCCTCGGCCTGCGCCTGGGCGCGGATGTCCCGCTGTTTGTGCGGGGGGAGTCCGCCTGGGCAGAAGGTGTCGGTGAACGGCTTTCACCAGTGCTTCTGCCGCCCCGCTTTTTTGTTGTGATCTGCCCGGATTGCCATGTTTCCACAGGGGATATTTTTTCCAATGAGGAATTGACACGGCAGACGAGTGCCATCAAAATGGCCGCCTTTCTGGCTGGGCACACCAGAAATGACTGTGAAAATCTCGTACGAAGCCTGTATCCGCCTGTCGATGAAGCCCTTGAGTGGCTTGCTCAGCATGGCCCGGCAAGGATGACAGGAACCGGATCAAGCATCTTCGCAGGGTTCGATTCGGAGGAAGAAGCCGCACGTGTTCTGGCACTTCGTCCCTCGCATTTGAAAGGTTTTACAGCCCGTGGATTGCAGCGCAGCACTGCGCTCATTCCGGCATGAGAGTCATGCCCACGCGAAGGCATTCGCTGAAAATGCAGAGTTTTTTAGGGGTGTCGCCAAGTTGGTAAGGCACAAGGTTTTGATCCTTGCATGCGTTGGTTCGAGTCCAGCCACCCCTGCCATATTCAATACGTCTCAGGTGATCGTCTGACAAGGCGACTCACCCTCGGCCAGACCCCGCACTATCCCTGACTGACGGGCGGACCGCTTATCTTAAGCCTGACAAATACAACACGCAGACCTGATTCCAAACGGCCTCCGAAGGACACAACTCCCATGGCAAACAACTTGATGGTGTTTACCGGCAATGCCCATCCGGCATTGGCTGACAAGATTGCCAAGTATATCGGCCTGCCTCTGGGAGAGGCGACTGTCAGCAGATTCAGCGACGGCGAGGTGAATGTCGAGATCAAGGAGAATGTGCGGGGCAAGGATGTCTTCATCATTCAGCCCACCTGTGCGCCGACCAATGACAGCCTGATGGAACTTATGCTGATGGCAGACGCTCTGCATCGCGCCTCTGCCAACCGCATCACTGCAGTGATTCCCTACTTTGGCTACGCCCGCCAGGACCGCCGCGTGCGCTCCTCCCGCGTCGCCATCAGTGCCAAGGTTGTGGCAGACATGATCGTGGCCGTGGGAGTCAATCGCGTGCTGACAGTCGACCTTCACGCAGAACAGATTCAAGGCTTTTTCAGCATTCCCGTGGACAACGTCTACGGTTCGCCCCTGCTGACAGAGGACATCGAAAGACAGAATTACCAGAACCTCACCGTTGTGTCGCCTGACGTTGGCGGTGTGGTGCGCGCGCGCGCCGTTGCCAAAAACCTGAACGTGGACCTGGCCATCATCGACAAACGTCGGCCGCAGGCCAACGAAGCACAGGTCATGCATATCATCGGCGAAGTGCAGGGACGAACCTGCCTGATTGTGGACGACATGGTCGATACCGCAGGCACACTCTGCAAAGCCGCTGCAGCATTGAAGGAACACGGGGCCGCGCGCGTCGTCGCGTACTGTACGCACCCAGTCCTGTCGGGCAATGCGTTCGCCAATATCAGCACGTCCGATCTGGATGAACTGGTAGTGACAGACACGATTCCGCTCAACGACGAGTTCCGCAACTGCAAACGCGTTCGCCAGCTCAGCATGGCGAAACTGCTGGCTGAATCCATTCGTCGCGTCAGCAACGAAGAATCCATCAGCGCGATGTTCGACAATACCTGAGAAGGTGTCGCATGGCGTTGAGGACCACACGGCTGGCAGAACCTCTGGCGGCCGTGCTGGCCAAACAGGCTTCGGCAGATTTCCTGTCGGGGTCTTTGAACACCGAACCCGGCTGGTCGCAAGCCGGGCAAGGTCTGACGATGTTGTGAAACATCACACACTGGAGATACAAGATGTCCAATGCATTCGAGCTCAACGCTACAGTCAGAGCGGATCTGGGGAAAGGTGCGAGCCGCCGCCTGCGCCGTCTGGCTGAAATGGTTCCTGCCATCATTTATGGTGAAGGCATACCAGCCGTCAATATCAGCATCCCTCACAAGGATATTCAGAAAGCCCTGACCAACGAAGCCTTCTACTCGCACATCATCACCCTGCATGTGGATGGCAAGCCGGAGCAGGTCGTGATCAAGGCGCTGCAGCGCCACCCCGCCAAGCCGCGCATCATGCATGCCGACTTCCAGCGCGTCAGTGCTGACCGTGCCATTGTGGTTGCGGTTCCGCTGCACTTCATCAACGAAGACAAGTGCAAGGGCGTCAAGATCGGCGGCGGCAGCATCATCAAGGCGCTGAACGAACTGCAGATCAGCTGTCTTCCGAATGACCTGCCAGAGTACATTGAAGTGGACTTGTCCGATCTGGGCCTTGGCGAAGCGATCCACATTTCTCAGATCAAGCTGCCGAAGGGCGTTTCCAGTGTCGATCTGGCACACGGTCACGACTCTGACAATTCTGTCGTGAGCGTTCTGGCGCCACGTGGCATTGCGTCTGCTGACAATCCCGAGAAGAAGTAATCCCTGACGTTTACTGCGCTGCGGACCATCAATCATGCAAGGCAACGCACTCAAACTGATTGTGGGCCTGGGTAATCCAGGCCCGCAATACCGCTACAACAGGCACAATGCAGGGGCCTGGTTTCTCTCCCGCGTGGCCGCTGACTTCCATGGCGAGCTGCGCGCGGAATCCAAATTCTTCGGCGAAGCGGGACGCATCACGCTGGCCGGCCAGGATGTCCGTCTGCTCTTCCCCACCACGTTCATGAACCGCAGCGGCCAGTCCGTCGCCGCGTTCTGCAGCTATTTCGACATTGCCCCTGAGAATATGCTGGTGGCCTATGACGAGATCGACTTCGACGTGGGCACTACGCGCTTCAAACACGGAGGCGGCCACGGCGGGCACAACGGCATTCGCGACATCATCAGTGCACTGGGCGATCAGAAAGATTTCTATCGCCTGCGCATCGGCGTCGGCCACCCGGGCAACAAGGCCCAGGTCGCAAACTTTGTACTCAGTGACCCCTCGAAACAGGAAATGGAGGTCATCCTGGGCGATATTGACCTGGCGATCCGCACCCTTCCCCATGCGGTGAAGGGAGACTGGCAGAACGCCATGCACAACCTGCATACCAAACCCGCCTGAGGGCGGCACAACCCGGAACAAACCGATCAAGGAATTCAAGCATGGGCTTCAAATGCGGAATCGTAGGTCTCCCCAACGTGGGCAAGTCGACCTTGTTCAATGCACTGACCAAGGCGGGCATCGCTGCCGAGAACTTTCCCTTCTGCACCATCGAGCCCAATTCCGGCCTGGTGCCCATGCCTGACCCGCGCCTGGACAAGCTCTCCGAAATCGTGCAACCACAGCGAATAATCCCCACCACCATGGAGTTCGTCGATATCGCCGGCCTGGTGGCGGGAGCCTCCAAGGGCGAGGGGCTGGGCAATCAGTTCCTGGCCAACATCCGCGAAACAGATGCCATCGCCCACGTGGTGCGCTGCTTTGAAGACACCAATGTCATCCACGTGGCCGACCGAATCGACCCTGCTTCCGACATTGAAGTCATCAACACGGAACTCGCGCTGGCCGATCTGGAGTCCGTGGAGAAGGGCATCACCCGCCTGACTCGATTCGCCAAGGGCGGCGACAAGGACGCAGTGCGCCAGGTAGCGCTGTTCGAGCGGGTGCGCGCCCATCTCAACGAAGCGCTGCCCGTGCGCATGCTTGGCCTTGGCAAGGATGAACTGGCGGACCTTTACGGCCTGCATCTGCTGACGGTGAAGCCCACCATGTACATCGCCAACGTGGACGAGAACGGCTTCGAGAACAACCGCCATCTTGACCGCGTGCGGGAGATTGCGGCCACCGAGGGCGCCTCCGTGGTACCCATCTGCAACAAGCTTGAATCCGAGATCGCCGAGCTGGAAGACGCCGAGAAGCTGGAGTTCCTGCAGGATCTGGGCATGGTGGAACCAGGACTGGACCGTGTCATTCGCGCTGGTTACGGTCTGTTGGGACTGCAAACCTATTTCACAGCAGGCGTGAAGGAAGTCCGTGCGTGGACCGTCAAGATTGGCGCCACCGCCCCGCAGGCAGCGGGTGTTATCCACACGGATTTCGAAAAAGGCTTCATCCGCGCCGAAGTCATCGCTTATGAAGACTTCATTCAGTACAAAGGTGAGCAAGGAGCCAAGGACGCCGGCAAGTGGCGCCTGGAGGGCAAGGAGTACATCGTGCAGGACGGCGATGTGGTGCATTTCCGATTCAATGTCTGACGCGTCAGCGCGCCATTTGCAGGCTTGACAAGAAAAGCGCAAGTGGCCAGAATTCGCAGCCTCAAAACGGATCGGGGTTCCAGACCGGCCGCACAGTTCAATGGCTATGTAGCTCAGTTGGTTAGAGCGCAGCATTCATAATGCTGATGTCCGTGGTTCGAGTCCACGCATAGCTACCATACAAGACAAGGGCTTGCCGCAGGGCAGGCCCTTTTTTTTGTCTCGCAAAACAAGTCTCACTTTGAGCGCGCTTTTTCATGGCACACTTCCTGCTGGCTTCGGCAGAATTCACCACTCAAATGTACACGAGGCACCCATGCAAAGACGTCAATTCCTGCGCGGTTCCGCTGCACTGCTTTCCGCCGCCCCGCTGGGCGCGGCAGTGGCAGCCGACATCCCTGCGGTCAGCGGCAGCAGCGCCGCGACATTGCTCTCTGACAGCAGAGACCTGGCCCCTCTGGTGGCGAGTCCCGACCGCATCATCGAGATGAACGTCTGTACCCGCCCCTTTCGCGCTCAAGGCCCACGCATCGAGCTGGAGCGTATCGGGCGCAAGCAGGTTGTGCACAATTACGGGCACGGGGGAAGCGGCTGGTCACTGTCATGGGGCAGTGGACTGCTGGCCACCCAGATGGCGCAGAACACAGGCCGGCAGCAGATCGCCATCGTCGGCTGCGGCGCCATCGGCCTGACCACAGCCCTCGTTGCGCAGCAGGCGGGGCTCGGTGTCACCATTTATGCGAAAGAGCGACCGCCCTATGTGCGCTCGCAGTTCGCAACAGGCTCATGGACGCCTGACTCGCGCATCTGCAGCAGCGAGTTCGCGCCAGCATTTGCGGAACGCTGGGAAGCGATGGCGCGTTATTCCTTCCGCCGCTATCAGTCCCTGCTTGGAGCGGCGGGAAACCCGATCGAGTGGCGTGACATGTACAGCATGTCGGACAACCCGCCCGGCACTCCTGCGCCACATGGCGAGTCGAACGAGCCTGAGTATCCGGATTTCGAAGACACACTGATCGCCGATCTGACCCCCAAAGCGGTGGATCTCAGCTCGCTGCAACATCCTTTTCCGGCCCCCTATGTGCGACGCAGGCCGGCGCTGCTGTTCAACATAGCAGGCTATTCGCGTCTGCTGATGGAAGAATTCCTGGCCGCCGGGGGGCGCATCGAGACCTTCACGCTGAGCGATCGCGGTGACTTCGCCGCCATCGAGGAGCGCACCATCATCAATTGCACCGGCTATGGCGCACGGTCATTGCTGAATGACGACTCCATCATTCCGGTGCGCGGCCAGACCTGCAAGCTGATTCCCCAGCCCGAAGTGCACTATGGATTCAACTATGGCAGCCGCAAAGTATCCGTATATCCGCGGCGCGATGGGCTGCTGGTGCAGGCCCAGGCAGAGGGCGACTTCAACAACGACAAGGAGAATCTGGACCCTACGGAATCCATCTCGGCAGTTGAACGTCTCGCGGAAATCGTGCTTGAGATGAAGATGAAAGCCTGAACAGACAAGCCCCTCTCTTCGCCGAAGCGACACTTCTGGGCTATGCTTGCGACTTCGAACGGGCAACCGTTCATCGCCGTGCGCCAGTACTGCCAGCCCCCTGGCATCGCGCGACCTCAGGAGAACACACATGCAGACTCTCCAACTTGGCGGCCCGCTGGTCAGCGTCGCCTGGCTGGCCTCGGCGCTGGGCCACGCGGCAGTCGAAAGCACGGACCTTGTGGTGCTGGACGCCAGCTGGCACCTGCCCACGGCGGGCCGGGATGGCGAGGCCGAGTGGCAGCAGGAGCGCATCGCCAATGCCCGCTACTTTGATTTCGACAAGCGCATCTGCGACCGCGACTCGGCCCTGCCCCACATGATGCCGGACGCGCAGTTGTTCACCACGGAAATGCGTCGCCTGGGCGTCAACAAGGACAGCATCGTGGTGATCTATGACGGCGTCGGCATCTTCTCGGCACCGCGGGCATGGTGGATGCTGCAGGCAATGGGACACAGCCAGTGCGCTGTGCTTGATGGCGGATTGCCGGCGTGGAAACGCGCTGGTCATGCCGTGGCAACGGAGCCGCCGGAGACGGCTGGACCCAATGCCGCAACAGGGGACTTCACGGCGCGTTACCGATCTTCGCTCATCAGCGACTGGCGCGAAGTATTGCTGGCCACGACCGCTGCCGACGCACGCATCCTCGACGCCCGCTCGGCGGACCGCTTCTACGGCCGCGCGCCGGAGCCTCGGCCGGGGCTGCGCGGCGGCCACATGCCGGGAGCTCGCAGCCTGCCTTTCGACCAGCTGATTCGCGACGGGCACTTGAAACCCCTGGACGAACTGAGGGCGTTGCTGGGAGCACAGGTGGTGCCAGGGTCAAGAGTGATCGCAAGCTGCGGTTCGGGCGTCACTTCCTGTGTAATAGCGTTTGCTGCGCAACTGGCGGGATACAAGGATGTGTCGGTCTATGACGGATCATGGGCCGAGTGGGGGGCTGGCGACACTTTACCCGTCGTCACCACCGACTAATCCCCGTATACTCCGATTTCCTGAAAGTCAGCCCGAAACAGACAATCGCGACCATGACAACTGGCAACTCCGACAACACCAGCGCAACAACACTGAACGCTGAGACCAAATCAGCTGGCGCCCCACCCAAGGGCAGCTTCCTGGCCAATCTCGCCTTCAACATCGTCATCCCGGTGTTCATCCTGAGCAAGCTCAGCGGCGCTGACAGTCTTGGCCCGTCACTGAGCATCGTGTTCGCGCTGGCCTTCCCTATCGGCTATTGCCTGTGGGACCTGCGCCAGTCCGGCAAGGTGAACCCCTTCTCCATATTGGGCGTGGTGAGCGTGTTTCTGACCGGCGGCATCAGCCTTCTGCAACTCGACCCGCAATACATCGCCATCAAGGAAGCAGCCATCCCCGCCTGCATCGGTATCGCCGTGCTGTTTACACAGCGCACGCGCTTCCCGCTGGTGAAGACCTTGATTCTGAACGCGCAGCTGGTACGCACTGATGCCTTGTACGAGGCTCTGTCGCAACGCGGCAACACGGCACTGTTCGAGAAGCGCCTCAGCCAGGCTTCGCTGATTGTGGCAGGGAGTTTCTTCGTGTCTTCGACGCTGAATTATCTGCTGGCCAAGATCATTCTGGTCAGCCCGCCGGGCACTACGGAGTTCAGTGAAGAACTGGGGCGCATGACGGCCCTGAGCTACCCGGTGATTGCGCTGCCGAGCATGGTCATCCTGATGCTGGCCATCTGGTTCGTCTTTTCACAGATACGGAAGCTGACGGGCGAAAGCCTCGAAACCTTCCTGGTGGACACCGGCGCCTGATCAGGCACCAGGCTCAGCCCTCAGCGGCGGAATGCCACCAGGTGGTCCATTTCGATATGGATACCGATCTTCTCGCCCTGCGCGTGCCGATGATGGCTGGGCACCAGACTGAGCACATGCGTGCCGTCGGGCATCTCCAGGGTATACAGGTATTGCGAGCCCCGGAACGCCTTGTCCAGTACTTTGGCTGTCTTGGGACTGTCGTCGTCATGAATCACATCGTCAGGGCGTATCAGCACTGACAAGGCAGTGCCCGTCGGAAACCCGTGCAACTCGCCGCCCCCCAGTATCCCAAGGGCAGTCTCCACAAGCTCTTCATCCAGCACCGTGCCATCCAGAAACACGCCTTCTCCCACAAAGTCTGCCACGTAGGCACAGACCGGCTGGTGATAGAGTTCGAACGGCGTGCTCCACTGCAGCAGCTCGCCGGCACGCATCACGCCGATCTCGTCAGCCATGGCGAATGCCTCGTACTGATTGTGGCTCACCAGAATCGCGGTGATACCGTCGTGCTTCAGTACCAGGCGTATCTCGCGGGCAATCTGCTCCCGCAGCTCCACATCCAGACTTGCAAAAGGCTCATCCAGCAACAGAATGCGCGGCTTCGGCGCCATCGCCCGCGCCACCGCCACGCGCTGTTGCTGGCCACCGGACAGCCGGTGCGGAAAGGCATCCAGATACTCGGCAATCTTGAGCATGCTGGCCAGCTCCTGCACGCGGGCGGTGCGCGCGGCAGCGCTCATGCCCTTCAGGCCAAAGCTGATGTTGTCGCGAACGGTAAGATGGGGAAACAAGGCATAGTCCTGAAACACCATGCCGACGTGGCGTTGTTCAACAGGCAGACTGTACTGAGAATTGCTCACGACATTGCCGGCAATCCGGATCTCGCCCTCCAGCGCCGGCTCGAACCCTGCGATTGCACGCAGCAGGGTGGTCTTGCCGCAGCCACTCGGGCCCAGCAGGCAGCCGATCATGCCTTCCTGCAGATGCAGGCTGATGTTGCGGACGATGACGGTACGCTCAAGGGCGACGGACACATTGTTCAGTTCAAGTACGTGAGTCATAACCTGGTCTGGACCGCGAAATGGTCTGGTTGAGAATGATGACGGGAATGATGCCGGCCAGCACGATCATGAGGGCCGTACTGGAGGCTTCGGCCAGCCGCTCCTGATTGGCAAGTTCATAGGTGCGGATGGCGAGCGTGTTGAAATTGAACGGGCGCAGAATCAGGGTGGCGGGCAGCTCCTTGAGCACGTCCACGAACACCAGCAGGCTGGCGGTCAGCAGACTGCCGCGCATGACCGGCACGTGCACGCGCCGCAGAATCTGCAGGGGCCTGAGCCCCATCGAACGTCCCACATCGTCCATGGTCGGCTTGATCTTGCCGAGTCCCGCATCGAGGGTGTTCAGTGCCACCGGCAGGAAGCGCACCAGGTAGGCGAAGACCACTGCCACCAGTGTGCCACTGAGCAGCAAGCCCGTGGAGATATCGAAATTCCTGCGCATCCACGCATCGAGCGTGTTGTCGAACCAGGTGAACGGAATCAGCACACCGATCGCCACGACCGTGCCTGGAATGGCATAACCCAGGCCGAGCACCCGGACCATGCCGCGCAGCGACAGGCTCGGGCGCAGCCGTTTGGTGTAACTGATGAACAAGCCCAGCAACAGGGCGATGACGGCGGTGATGCCAGCCAGTTGCAGGCTGTTGCCGAACATGGTCAGGAAGCCGTCCCGATCGAGCAGATGCCACGTCTCGGTGGACCATTTGAGCAGCTGGAGAAAGGGGATCAGAAAGCCGAACAGCACTGGCACGCTGCAATAAACAACCGCTGCCCACTTCTTCCAGCCTCGCAATTCGATACGAGGCAGGCGCGTGTATTTGTTGCTGGTGTGGTGGTAGCGCGCTTTCTGCCGGGACCAGTGCTCCGCCAGCACCAGAAACAGGATGAACAGCAGCAGCACGGCTGCCAGCTGTGCCGCCGCCGTGCTGCTGCCAAGTCCGAACCAGGTGCGGAACACGCCGGTGGTGAAAACCGAGACCCCGAAGTACTGCACGGTGCCATAGTCCGCCAGAGTCTCCATCAGCACCAGCGACAAACCGGCAATGATGGCGGGGCGCGCCAGCGGAATGGCAACTCGGCGAAACGCCTGAAAGGGGGTGGCACCCAGCGTGCGCGAAACTTCCAGCACACACACGGACTGCTCAATGAAAGCGGTGCGCGACAGCAGGTAGACATAGGGATACAGCACCAGCGAGAGCATGGTGATGGCGCCGCCCAGGCTGCGGATCGAAGGAAACCAGTATTGGTCGAAGCGCAGCGAGAAAGTCTCGCGAATCCATGCCTGTACCGGGCCGCCGACATCCAGCAGACCAGTATAGGTATAAGCAATGATGTAGGCCGGCATGGCCAGCGGCAGCACCAGCGCCCATTCCAGGGAGCGACTGCCGGGGAACTGCGTCATGGTCACCAGCCATGCGGGGCCTATGCCCAGTACCAGCACTATCAGGCCAACCCCCACCATCAGCGTTACCGAGTGCGTGACGTAGTCTCCCAGCACCGTCTCGTACAGGTGTTGCCAGACACCTTCACTGCTGGCGGTAACGGAGGAGAGCACGGTCAGCACAGGCACACTCAGCAGCAGGCACAACAACAGGATGCCCCAGGTGGAGGCATGACTGGGAAACCAGCGCTTCAAAGACGACAAGGCCCCTTCCGGGGCCTTGAGTGTGAGTGTATCCATGGAGAGATCAACCAGAGATTACGGGCTGTTTACTGCCATCCAGCGCGATCCATCACGCGCACGGCTTCGGCATTATGGATGCCGAGTGCATCCAGCGCAATGTCGTCAGCCTTGAAGGTTCCCCAGGATTGCAGCAGCGCGCTGGCGGGCACATCGGCGCGTACGGGATACTCATTGTTGGTTTCGGCGTACCAGGCCTGGGCCTCTTCGCTCACCAGAAACTCGATCAGTTTGACGGCAGCATCGCGGTTCTTGGCGGCTTTGGTGACTGCGGCACCGCTGACGTTGACGTGCGCACCATTGCCCTGCTGATCAGGGAAGAACACGGCGACTGACTCGGCAGTTTCGCGCTCTGCAGCGTCCGGAGACTGCAGCATGCCCGCAAGGTAGTAAGTATTGCTGATCGCCAGCTGACATTGACCGATGGCGACAGCGCTGATCTGATCGCGGTCACCACCCTGGGGCGGACGTCCGAAATTGGCAGCGAACCCTGTGGCCCAGGCTTGTGTTGCCTCGACGCCGTTGTGTCCGATCATGGACGCCACGAGCGACTGGTTGTAGATGTTGGAGGAAGAGCGGACACAGATCTTGCCGGCCCACTTCGGGTCAGCCAGATCAGCATAGGTGGACAGGTCATCCGGGCTTACACTGGCCTTGTCGTAAATCACCACGCGGGAGCGCACGGAGACGCCAAACCACTCGCCGTCGGTATCGCGGTACTGTGCGGGAATCACACTGCTTAGCACATCGGAGGTGACGCTCTGCAGCAGTCCGGCTTCCTTGGCGCGATAAAGACGGCCCACATCGACAGTCAACAGCAGGTCTGCCGGCGAATTGGCTCCCTCAAGTTCCAGACGCTGAGTCAGCTCGTCAGCACCGCCGGTCACCAGATTGATGGTCACACCCGTGCGCTCGGAGTAAATGTCGAGAATCGGCTTGATCAGATTCTCTTCACGCGCGGAGTAGATATTGACTTCATCGGCCTGGGCAGCAGTGCCGCAGAGCACCAGCAGGGACAGAGACAGCTTCTTGAACATGGCACAACTCCTGATCGCAGATTCGGTAAGACTTGCAAACTTGCTTAGATGATAATTGATCTCATTTAGGTTTGCAATCGGTCAGACCAGCAACCGTTGGCTGCGACATGTGAGAGAATAGGGCGTGACGGAGCACCTCAAGAGTGCGCTAGAATGCCGGGCAACGGCCCGTTCAGGCACAACACACGAACACCGCCGTCAACCCGATCCCATAATAAAAGCGCTCTCAGCACGGCGCGCACAAGGGGCCCACGTCATGTCATCAATCCGCTGCACTCTCGCCAGTCTCGCTCTTGGTCTTGCCGCCTGCTCCGAACCGCCAGCCACCGCCACTGCCACAACTACTACCACCCCTGCGGCCGGCTACAACCTGACGCTGGGAATGAAAGACTTCATGAACCTTGTGCTGGAACCCACTGCCGATGTGCTCTGGGACTCTGCAGGGTGGGTAAACGACATTGAAACTGGCTACCAGGAGTTGTACCCCACGACGGATGCTGACTGGGACATGGTGCGCCAGCGCGCCGCGCAGATCGTCGAGGCCGGCAATGCCCTGGCACTGCCTGGACGCGCCGTCGACAGCGACGCCTGGCTGACCTACTCCAATGCTCTGAGCGCTGCCGGCGCCATGGCAATGGAAGCGGCCGCCGTACGCAACCAGGAAGACTTCTTCCAGGCGGGCGCGCAGATGTACAGCGTGTGCAGCGCCTGTCATCAGACCTACAACCCGGAAATTTCCCGCTTCACGTCAAACTGAGGCGAGTAACGATGCCGTTGCCGGGTCAGCACAGCAAACAGGTCCGTCTGGTGGTTGGCGCACTGTGGATAGTTGCCGTATCACTTTGGGCCGGCTCCGCCTGGTCGCACACCATCGCCGGCAGCAATGCCGTATTCGTGCAGGGCATAGACGGTCCAGCCATTGCCGCCTTCATCTATCTGGGCGCCAAACACATGGTCACCGGCTACGACCACCTGCTGTTTCTGTTTGGAGTGCTTTTCTATCTGGCGCGCCCGCTGCAGGTGGTGCAGTACGTCACGCTGTTCGCCCTCGGACACAGTCTGACTCTGCTCGGTGGCGTACTGTTGTCCCTGCAGGTCAACGCGGCTCTGATCGATGCAGTCATCGGCTTCTCAGTCATCTACAAAGGATTCGAGAACATGGGTGGCTTTCGCACCCTTGGCATCCCGACTCCCAACCCGCGCGTGGCTGTTTTTGTGTTCGGCCTTTTCCATGGCCTGGGACTGGCAACACGCCTGCAGGCATTCGAGCTGAATCCCAATGGCCTGCTGAGCAATCTCCTGAGCTTCAACGTCGGGGTTGAGATTGGCCAGATAATGGCGCTGACAGCCGTGTTTCTGTTGCTGAGCCTGTGGCGTCAGTCACCCGGATTCGGGCGCCACGCGTTCATCACCAACACCTTGCTGATGGGCGGCGGAATGCTGTTGGTCGGCTATCACCTCAGTGCATGGATTTCAGGAAACGGTGTCTGATCACCGTACAGGAGACGCACATGAACGATCACACGCCGCAGGGCGACACCCCGACACCCCGCTCGCTGGCGCTGGCTGGTGGCATTGCCGCGGTTCTGGCTTCGGCAGTTCTGGTAGTGGCAGTGTTGCCTGCCGAATTCGGCATTGATCCGCTGGGAACAGGCAGAGCGCTGGGGCTCCTGGCCCTGGGCAATGCTGAGGAAAGCCCGCTGGAGAGCCGCGATGCATTGCATGCCACAGACAGCGCCGAATTCGTACTCGAACCCTTCCAGTCACTGGAATACAAATATCACCTGGCAGAAGAGGCAACGCTGGTCTATTC
>Ga0255088_1000041_pt1 | contig 88505 bp, 86 predicted proteins | sample Colum_Miss_RepB__2_FD_188587 | JGI IMG/M metagenome (GOLD analysis project Ga0255088, IMG submission 188587) | Freshwater microbial communities from Columbia River, Oregon, United States - Colum_Miss_RepB_8d | ecosystem: Environmental > Aquatic > Freshwater > River | place: USA: Oregon...
CTGCACCGTGCAGCCGGGGGTCATGGCCTTGGGATAGAAATACACCAGCACCTGTTTGCTGCCACGGAACTGCGCCAGGCTGACGGTGTTGCCGTGCTGATCCTGCAGGGAAAATTCGGGGGCGGGTGCGCCGAGAGCGGGGAAGGTCATGGGTAGTCTCCTGTGTACGGGCGGCCCGGGTTGGGCGGCCATTATAGCCACGCCGGGGAGTACGCGGCGAGCGGGATGGCGGATTGTCTGTGGTGTGTCTTGGCCTGAGTGGGAGCGCGCTTGCTGTGGGAGCGGGCTTGCCCGCGAATGAGCGCCGCTACAGTTGTCTGCTGCCCGGGAGGAGGTTTGCAGACACGCTTCAAGTACATCCCTGTAAGCTCGGCGCCCGCCATCCCTGGCGGGCGACGGTCTGCAAACCTCCTCCCGGGCAGCAGACTTCCGGTCCAGTGCCACACCTCGCGGGCAAGCCCGCCCCCACCCAAGCCAAGATGCACCCAGGGCACTCGCGCCCTGGCCGTCTCGCCACATTTAGAGGGACGCTGAGGGATACACAACGTCCGTTGTCGCGGCCCTGTCCGGCGCCACGGCAAGCAGATAGAATCCGGCCCCATGAGACGTCCCGTAAATTCCATCGTAGTCCTGACCGGCGCCGGCATCTCCGCCGAATCCGGCATCAACACCTTCCGCGCCAGCGACGGCCTGTGGGAAAACCACCGCATCGAAGACGTCGCCACCCCCGAAGGCTTCGAACGCAACCCCCAACTCGTCCATCACTTCTACAACCAGCGCCGCCGCCAGCTGCTGCAGGACGACATCCGCCCCAACGCCGCCCACACCGCCCTGGCCCGACTCGAACACGCCTTCCACGGCGAGTTTCTGCTGGTCACCCAGAACGTGGACAACCTGCATGAGCGCGCCGGCAGCCGCAAGCTGCTGCACATGCACGGCGAGCTGCTGAAGATGCGCTGCACCGAGAGCCAGCTGGTGTTCGACATCCGCGACGACCTGGGCTTCGACACCCTGTGCCGCTGCTGTGGCACGCCGGGCAATCTCCGCCCGCACATCGTGTGGTTCGGCGAGATGCCGCTGCACATGGCGCAGATCAACCGCGCGCTGGCCACCTGCGACCTGTTCTTGTCCATCGGCACCTCGGGCAATGTCTACCCCGCAGCCGGCTTCTACCAGAGCGCCAAAGTCAGCGGCGCGCACACGGTGGAACTGAATCTGGAGACGACGGGCTCCAGTTTTGACGAACACCGCTACGGCAAGGCCGGCACGCTGGTGCCGGAGTATGTGGAGTGTTTGTTGAGTCCGGTGTGAGTCAGCCTGCCTTCAAGAAACTCGTATCAAGGTCTCTGTAATCTCGTAACAAAGTGCAGTGAATTTCATGCCGGGGCGCATTGGAAACGGACTGGTAGAGGTGATTTTTGTGAATGCTCGTCCAAGCAGAATTAGAAGTTTGTGAGCAAAGGCAGGTACTGCGTGCGGTATCAGAAAGTGCCGCCATCCATGGCGGCGGGTTCGCGAGCAGGGCTCGCTCCTACAAGGTCGCGGGCACCTCGGGGATGCGCGCCGCGATCACTTCCTGGCGTGCACGGCTGATGCCGTAGATCACGCGTTCGCCCACCGCACTGCGGTCCCACGCCCAGGACTGGCCCTCGAAGGGCACGTCGATGGTGGTGACGTATTCCAGGGTCACGCCCTGCTTCGGAATGCGCAGCACATGCAGCTCGGGCAGGTCGTGGCCGGTGACATACAGCAGGCCGTCGTCGCCCCAGTCGCCGCCCGAGCAGGCACTATCACCCCAGGTGGCGATGACCTGCGGCGGGAACAGCCAGGCCTGCAGCTCCTGCCAGTCGTCGTTGAACTTGGCCACGTGGGTCCAGCGCTGATCGAAGCCGGGTGTGGTGCCGCCGTCGTTGTAATTGGCGAAGCAGGCCCACCAGAAACCGTCGCGGCGCACTGCCCATGTGAGCGAACCAAGACGCAGGCCGAGCGCGTGACTCTCCAGCGGCTGCAGCGTGCGCGCATCATAGATTTCCAGCGAGCTGGCCATGGGCAGCTGCGAGAAGTTGGAGTGCGACAGCACCAGCCGGTCGCCATCCAGCCAGCCTGAGTTCAAGTGGATGATGGCCCCGTTGCGGGGGCCGAACCACTCGGCCACACGCTCGCCGGTGTCCTTGCGGTGCTTGACCAGCGCGTGATTGCCGATGCCATAGAAGTGCTCGGCATCCACCGCCACGCCCTGATTGGCCTCCATGATGTGCCAGCGCTTCAGCTCGGTGCCCACCAGTCCATGGCGGGTCAGCTCGGGCACCGGCGCGGCGGGCAGCGAGCCCAGCCATTCGCGGTAAGCGGTGCGCAGGGCCTCATTGCCCTGCTCCGCCGCGAACACACGACCGGCCAGCCCGGTGGCGGCAACGCCGGCCGTGGCGACTGCGCCCTTCAACAGACTGCGACGTGACAGTATGTGCATGCTCAAAACCTCTTGGTGACTTGCAGATTCCAGCTGCGGCCGGTCAGCATGGACTGGCTCACGGACGGATCATAGCCGAAGCTTTCTGCGGCCAGTGGCGGTTCTTCGTCGGTCAGGTTCATCACGCCGAAACGCACGCGGGTGTCGCGCAGCATCGCGTTGCTGGAGCCCGTGAACTGATAGCCTACAGACAGGTTGTAGGTGACGACACTGTCGATCACCCGGCGATAAATGGTACGGCCCTGAGTGAAGAACGGTTCGATGTAGTCCGGTTGCCCCAGACTGTCATAGATCGCCTGCGTGGTGGTGGCACCACCATCATGGGTTTCGCCCACGTGGTAGATACCCAGACCGGCATTCCACTGATCCTTGCGCCAGAAAATGTTGCTGGTGCTGCGCAATTCAGCGGTCCCGGAGGCCAGCATCAGATTGTTGATGGTCGGGGCCACGTTGGCCGGGGACAGGGTCGTCTCCGCCATGTCCATGTACGCCCACTCGGAACTGAACACCAGGTCGCCGATCGCAAGACCACGCAGCTCGTAACGGAAGCCAAGATCGATCCCGCTGTGCTCACTGGAGGACAGGTTCAGGAACGGCTGGTTGCGTGAGAACGTGCGACCGGCGGCAGCAACCTGCTTGCCCGGGTTGGCGGCGTTGTACGTAGCGAAGGCCGCGATGTCTTCCGGCGTCAGCGCGTAACGCTGTACATCGGGGTCGCCCTTGTAGTTCGCCGTGCCACTGCCCAGATCGATGTTGCCGATGGCCACGCCGGCTGCACGCTGCTGCTGCGTGTACGCGGCCAGCAGGGCCACGTCACTCTCGTTGATCTGCGCGACGCTGCGCTGACCCAGCAGATCGCTGCGGCGAATGCGCCACCAGTCGGCATTCACGCTCAGGCCTTCCACGAACGGCACGTCGATGACGAAGCCATAGGTGTCACCCTTGGACTCCTGCGGGGCCAGATTCGGGTTGCCGCCGAAATAGGTGCGCATCACGTAGGGGCCTTCGTTCAGAGCCGGGTTGCGATAGGGGTCGATGTCGCCCGCCCCTGCCGAGATGCTCCAGCGCGGGCTGGTGTACAGCGCAGCCAGACTGGGCGCCATGAAGCCTTCATTGTAGGAGGCACGCAGCATCATCCACTCCGCCGGCTTCCAGTTCAGGCCGATCTTCGGCTTGGTGGTGCTGCCGAAATCGCTATAGCGCTCGCTGCGGGCCGACACGTTCAGTTCCAGACGATTCACCAGCGCGATGCCGGCCTCTTCGCTGACCAGAGGCACCATGATCTCGGCGAAGGCGCTGGTGACATCGCGGTCACCCAGCACGTCCGGACGCGGCGGGTGCAGCAGGAAGTCGTTGTTGGTGGTCTCCAGTCCTGAACTGGCGGGGTTCTCGCCGCTGAAGGGAGGACGCAGGTCTTCCAGATCTTCCTTGCGGTGCTCGACGCCGAATGCCGCCATCACATCCCCTGCCCACCAGCTGAACAGCCGGCCGGACATGCGTGCGTCGGCGCTGGCGATGGTGGCCTGGGCGTCGCGGGCGAACACGGCGCTGAAGGAATCCACCACGGCCTGCGGATTGGCGTACGGGGCATTGGCGACGACAGCGCCGTTCTGCACCTTGAAGGTGTAGCCGAAGGGGTTGTAGGCATTGGCATCGGTGCGGCCAATCGCAGCCTGCAGCAGGCTCTCGCGCACGTCCGGATACGCTTCGTCACTGCCGTTCACTTCGTTGAAGAACATGGACGATTCCCACGTCCAGGTCTCGCCAAGCTCGCCCTTCAGGCCGGCAGTGAAACGCAGCACGTCGGAGTCTGTCTCGATGACTTCGGGGGAAAGTCCCGCCAGGGTCATCTGGGTGAAACCCACCGTTCTTGGCGCACCGGTCAGGCGCGGCGTGCCGTCGGCATTGGGCGCCCCGCTCACGTGGTAGAAGCGCGAGCCGAAGGGGTTGTAGGGATTGTCCAACGGCATGAGCATCAGCTTGTCAGAGGTCGGGCCGTTCAGGGCCAGGGGCTGCCGCTGCATGGTGGAGTTGGCCACGTAGTAACCGAACTCGGAGAACGCGGTGACCTTGTCGCTCAGGTCGTACTCGCCTGCCAGATAGGCATTGCCGCGCTTGACTTCCGGCGAGGCGAAACCGAACTGGTTGAGGTCGAGGAAGAACTCGGGGTTGGCAGTGCGGCTGGGCGCAGCCGTGGTCAGCGCGGGCGTGCCATTGACCGGGCGGAAGTAGTTGTTGGCAGTGGCGGTGCCCACGCGGAAGGTCGGCCAGTAGCCGCGGGCGGAACGGCCGTCGAAGGGACCGCCAACGGCATTGAAGGGAGCAGGCGCGCGATCGGAATTGAAGGAGGTCTTGCTGAAATCGCGATCCGTCAGCGCGATGCTGTCGCGGGTCAGCGCTTCCAGACTGCCGATGAAGCGGCCACGGCCGTCGGCGAAACTGGTGGAACCGAAGGTCAGCGCCAGCTGGGTGTTCTCGCCGCCGCCATGCTCGGTGCCGCCCTGCTGCAAGGACACTTCCACGCCGTCGAATTCGCGGCGCATGATGTAGTTGATTACGCCGCCCACGGCGTCAGAGCCGTAAATTGACGAGGCGCCGTCGCGCAGTACTTCGATGCGGTCCACGCCCTGCGTCGGCAGCTGGTTCACGTTCACAGCCTGGGACAAGCCGGCCGTCATCGGGTTGATGGCCATACGGCGTCCGTTCACCAGCACCAGCGTGGCCGTGGCACCCATGCTGCGCAGGTTGACGTTGGCGTTGTCGCCGCGCGCGCCGGAGGAGCCAAGTCGCGTTTCATTCTCAGGCAGGTTGACTACGGAAGGCAGCGAGCTCAGCAGGTCCACTGGCAGCAGCGCGGAACGCACCTCCATGGCCTCTTCGCCGATGACCGATACGGGCACCACACCATCGTTGATCATGCGGCGGATGTTGGAACCGGTCACCAGCACTTCCTCGATCTGCGGCGCGTCGTCGGCAGCAGCGCCAGTGGCAGGTGCCTGGGCCATGGCACCGGAAGCGGCGCCCATCAGGAGGCTGGAAAGTGCCAGCTGCACCATGACGCACAAGGGCTTCCTGCGCAGGCTCGGCAGAGGTGTCACAGTCAAAGGGTTGGTGCAGGAAATGGGGGACGTACGAAAATTCATGGGCAGGGCTCCTCTGGCGCTCCGCAGACAAACGGAGACGGCGATGTAAGTGCCGCGAAGAGTTCTTCGGGCACGGTTCGGAGCTCAGGATAGAGAGATCGTGCGACAGAGGGATGGCAGAAAGACGGCAGTAGCGTGACAGGGGGATGACGGTGGGAGCTTGCTTGCAAGCGAACTGTTCGCGGGCAAGCCCGCTCCCACAGCAAGCTCGCTCCCACCGGCAGGCCCGCTCCTACAGCAGCGCCTCCAGCGCCTGCGGAAAACACGGCCGCCCCTGCGCGTCCACCGCCGCCACAACGAACCGGGCATTCAAGATTGGCGTCCCGTCATTGACCAGTGTGATGTGCTGCGTGAAGGCCATCCGCAAGCGCGATACACGCTCGGTCTGCACTGTCACGCAGAATACATCGCCACTGCGCAGCGATCGCAGATAGTCGAGTTCCGCTCGGATCACCACGACATGCACGCCGGTGGCTGTCAACGCGGCAAAGTCCACGCCGCGGGTCTTCAGATACTCGTGGCGCGCGTGTTCCGTATAGTTCTGATAGACGGCATTGTTCACCACGCCCTGCAGATCGCATTCGTAGTCCCGCACCGCCATGTCCAGAGAAAAAGGCTGCATCGTTCACTCCCGGGGTCGCTGGCCAGTATTTCTGCGCTGGATCATACCACCGCCCCGGATTGAGTCGGTTCCCGAATTTGCATAGACTCCGGACAGCTTTCCTTTCCGCAGACAAGGATCTTCATGCCAGCACTGACTGTTCGCCCGCGCGCCCTTCCCGCCCTGCTGTTCGCCGTCCTGCTGAGCGCCTGCCAGACCGGCGGCCCCCAGGCCGCCCAGGGCGCCATCCCGCCGGACGCCGATGTGACCACTCTACAGGCCGCCATGGTTTCCGGCACCCTGAGTGCCGTGGCCATCACCGAACACTATCTGGCGCGCATCGCCACGCTGGACCCTGTCCTGCGCTCAGTGCTGGAAGTGAACCCGGACGCGCTGACCATTGCAGCGGCGCTGGACGCAGAACGCCAGGCCGGACAGGTGCGCTCGCCCCTGCACGGCATCCCGGTGCTGCTCAAGGACAACATCGACACGGCGGACCAGCTGCACACCACGGCCGGCAGCCTTGCTCTGCTGGACGCGCCAGTGCCCGCCAGCGATGCCTTTCTGGTCAGCCGCCTGCGCGAGGCTGGCGCGGTGATTCTGGGCAAGACCAACATGAGCGAATGGGCCAACTTCCGCTCCACCAACTCCTCGAGCGGCTGGTCGAGTCGCGGTGGCCAGACGCTGAACCCCTATGACCCGACGCGCACGCCCTGCGGCTCCAGCTCCGGCTCGGCCGTGGCGGTGGCGGCAGACTTCGCGGTGCTGGCCGTGGGCACGGAAACCGACGGCTCCATCGTCTGCCCCGCGTCACACAACAGCATCGTCGGCATCAAGCCATCACTGGGACTGGTGTCGCGCGTCGGCATCATTCCCATCGCCCATAGCCAGGACACGGCCGGCCCGATGGCGCGCACGGTACGCGATGCAGTACTGCTGCTCAATGCGCTGGTGGCGGAAGACGTGCAGGATGAAATCACCTCGAATCTGCGCACCCGCACGCCGCTGGACTACACCGCCTTCCTGCGGGAAGACGGCCTGCAGGGCAAGCGCATCGGCGTGATGCGTCAGCACTTTGGCCGCAACGCCACTCTGGATGCCCTGATGGAAACCCAGCTGCAGGTGCTGCGTGACGCCGGCGCTGAAGTGTTCGACATCGCCATCAACCCTGCGCGCAGTTTCGGCGCGGCGGAGACCCAGGTGCTGCTGTTCGAGTTCAAGAATGATCTGGAGAACTATCTGTACGAGCGCGGGGGAGAATTGCAGACCCTGGCGGACCTGATTGCCTTCAACGAAGCCAATGCGGCAGCGGTGATGCCGTACTTCGGACAGGAACTGTTCCTGCAGGCGCAGGAGACGACCAACCTGGGCGACGCCGACTATCTGAGCGCGCTCGGCTACAGCAAGGCCTTCAGCCAGAGCAGCCTCAACAGCGTGATGCAGGACCTCGAACTGGATGCACTGGTGGCCCCCACCAACAGCGTTGGCAGGCCGTTGGACCCGGGCGGCGACGAGACGGAGGGCTATGTCTCCAGTGCCAGTCTGCCGGCCGTCTCAGGCTACCCCAACATCACGGTGCCCGCCGGCTACCTGCAGGACTTTCCCATCGGGCTGTCGTTCATGGGCCGGCAGTACACCGAACCTACGCTGATCGCCATCGCCTATGCCTATGAACAGGCAACCCTGGCCCGCCAGGCGCCGGCACTGCCGACGCCCTGAGCGGGCCTGCACTTCAGTTGTACACCACGTCACGCACGATGGCGCGCATGTCGCTGACGCCCCGGCGGAAGGCGTCCACGCGGATGCGCTCGTCATTGCCGTGCACGCCGGTGGCCTCGCCCACTTCGGTGATGATCGGGTCGAAGCCGTAACTGACGATGCCCTGATCCCGCGTGAAATGGCTGTCGGTGAAGCCGGTGCTGACCGAGGGCAGCACGCGGGAGCCCGGGTGCAGCTCGCGGGTGACGCGCTCGATGGCGCTGAACAGCCGCGAGGTAGTCTCGGAGATCGCCGGCGTGAAGGCCATGATCACGACCACTTCCACGCCGGTGTCGGCAATCAGCTCACTCAGCTCGGCCACGAAGACCTCGGAAGGACGGTCCGGCAGAATGCGGCAGTCCAGCTCGGCCCAGGCTTCAGGCGGCACCACGTTGATCTTGGAGGAACCACTGAGCCGGGTCATGGAACAGGTGTCGCGGATCAGCGCATGGCGCCCGGGATTGTCTTCCTGCAGGCGCGCGAGAAAATCCGGGTCCTGCACCGCCAGGGACATATTGCTGAAGGCCACACCCCAGTCATCACTGCGGCCTTCGGCGAGGCCTTTGAAATAAGTATCCACCGGGCCGACCACACGGGGTGGGAACGGGTTCTCACGCAGGATGGCCAGCGCGTCGACAATGCGCGTCACCGAACTGGTGGTGCGTGGCGAGGAGCCGTGTCCCGGCACGTCCACGGCCGTCAGGCGCAGCCACACCGGCACCTTCTGCGTCACTTCCACACCAAACACGATGTCATCCCCGGAGCGGCTGCCACTGCCGCCTTCGTTGAGCAGCAAGCCGGCGCCTTCGAAGATCTCGGGGCGGTTCTCGATCAGCCAGCCCACGCCGAACTCGCCACCGGCCTCTTCGTCGGCACTGGCCACGAACACCACGTCACGGTTCAGGGGCAGGCCTGCCCGGTGCAGACTGAGGAAGGCGGCCAGATGGGAGATGCCGGTGCCCTTCATGTCGCGGGCGCCGCGGCCCAGGATGTAGCCGTCGCGGATCTCGCCCGACAGCGGCTCGATGGTCCAGTACTCCATCTCGGCGGGCACCACGTCGGTATGCTGCAGCAGGATCAGCGCCGGCTCGTCGCCCCCCTCCAGCCGCGCCCAGATATTGCCCCGTCCTGGTGCGCTCTCGGCCGTTTCGAAGGCAATTCCTTCGGCTTCGAAGATGCGCGAATAGAACTCCACGGCACGGTATTCGTTGCCAGGCGGGTTGATGGTATCCACCTTGATGAACTCCTGAAGCCACGCAACCGCTTCATCTTCAATGGTTTGCGCCTGCAACGAGGCAGGCAGCAGGCTCAACAGCACCAGCAGGGCGTAAGGACGCATGGAGGCAGATCTCCCAGAGAACAAGTGTGAAAGTACAGGGTTTGGAGTCGAAAGAATCGAGGCAGCAAGAGCTGTGCCGAATTTTCCGACTACTCGATGACTGGCTTGCGGAACTGCCCGTACAGCAGCTCTTCCACGTATTCCACGCACTTGAATTCAATCAGCTGCATGCCGGGGTCGAGACGGCGATACAGCGGCATGCTGATTGTCCAGGGTTCGGTGAACACTTCCGGATCGGTGATGGTGGCTTCGTACTGGATATGGTTCGCACCCATGAGCGTGTAGCGTTCCTCCACCACCAGCTGATAGCTGTGCCAGTTGCCGGCGCTGTCGAACCACGAGTCAGGCATCTGGCCGGTCACGGTGATGACCAGCGTGTCGCCTTCCCAGTGTCCGATGTTGTGGCCCATCCAGCTGTCCACCTGTGAGGCGAAGTCAGGCTGATCCATGTAGACCATGCGGTCGGCGCCGGCAAACTCATAGGTGATGAGCGTGGTGTCGGGCGCCTGGAAAATCTGGAAAGGGTAAGGCAGGTACGTCGCTCTTGGCACCCCGGGCAGATAGCATTTCACAATCGGGTCGAGCTGCAGCCAGTTGGCCTGGTTCTCCAGTTTCTTCTGGAGCGCCTCGGGCTTGTAGGGGATGTTGCCGCCCTGCACCACGCCCATGCCACCGGGGATCGCCGCCAGGGCGCCCATCTCGACCACCGGCCCGGGGCGGGACGCGTGGGTCTGCAGATCCCAGTGGGCAGTGCCCAAGGTCTGCCAGATGCCGTTGAAATCCGGCTTGCCATCGGGGGTGCGGGGAATGTCGCTGCTCTGTGCAAAGAGCGGCGCACTGGCCAGACTGCACAGTGCGACAAACAGCAACACAGAGTTCTTCACGATCTTCTTCATGTCCAGACCTTCTTCCTGTTCAGTTGCCGCTTGAATCCACCCAGGTGCCCTCTTCCACGCGGGCGCCGCGCAGAATGTTCACCATGCCGTAGTTGCCTTCGTGACAGGCGTACTCGTACAGCTCGTCTTCCGTCTTGTGCATCGGCACCAGCACGGTGACGGGGGCCACGAAGGCCTGGGGGTCATTGACGGTGAAGACATAGTGCACCTCGTCGTCCGCCACGCGGGTGAAGCGCTCGGTCAGCTGCATGTTTTTCGAGATGCCCGTGCCGCGAAAACTCTGGGTCTTGTCGGTGAAATTCCTGGTTTCCACCACCAGGGTGTCGCCGTCCCAGTAACCGCGGGAATCGCCGGTCCACTGTTCCACGCTCTCCGGCAGGTGCGGGCGCCCGTCGATGGGCACGATGCGGGCCTCATGGATCATCTCGTTGAAGATCACGAAGTGGTCGCCATTCTGGAACAGCTGCACATTGTTGTTGTACATGCTGGGCATGAAGGGCGGCACGGAATTGAAACCCAGCAGGCAGCGCTCCGAAAGCCCGCGGTCCTCCGGGCCATCCTTGCCGATGCCACCCACGGCGAAACGCACGGGCCGCTCGCCCTGGATGTCGGGACCCAGACCACCGAAGGCCACGGGAGCTCCGGCCACGCGGGCGGGCATTCGACCATTGGGCGGATCTATGATGAGCGAGGAGCGGCGATTGTCCTCCAGCGGCAGTCCTTCGACCCAAAACTGGTTGTAGCCACCCACGCCGCCCTGGGAGGAATTGCCATCGGAACGTGCGATGTCTTCCAACGCTTCGGCGCGGATACGCGCCACGTCGTCGTCGCTCAGGAATTCCTGATCGGCATATTGAGCCGGACGTTCCAGAGGCGTGTTCGAACTGAAGTTCCACACACCGCGAAGATCGGGCTGACCCCATTCATTGCGCGGCGCAATGTAAGGGCTGTCGGCAGTCTGTGCCATTGCGCTCAGTGGCGCGGCGAGACCGATGGCAACAACGAATGAAACCAGGCGGCTGAGCATGTTCTTCCCCTTTCTTGTAATGGGTCATGGAAGTGCAAGGCAGGGTAATCGAGCATCCCGGTTTATACAACGGCCTTGCGGGAAAAGGTTCAGCGTTCCGAGACGAGCAGGCCGAACTGGTCTATTTCGATCAGCACACGGGTCATGGCGGTAATGTCGAATGCCGCCGACTGCGAGTTCTGGTGCTCGCTGAACACCAGCACACGTAGGGCCTCACGATGACGCGCCGGCAGCGTGGGCGATGCCGAGTCGAAGCCCTGGGGAATGACGGTGTTGACGAAGTCGAAGCGCTCGGCCTGCGTCTCGCGCAGTTCCCGTTTGCGGGAGTACCAGCTGAATGCGGTCATGGGCTCGCTGCCGACGATGCTGTCGTCGTAGAAGAACACGATGTCCACTCCGCTGATGAGGATGGAGTTCAGGTCCAGACGGCTTGTGATGCGCACACTTTCCAGCGCAGTCTCCGCGCGCACCGGCCCGGCCCACGGCAAGGCAAGCAGCAGGGCAAGAAGGCACATACGATGGCGAAAGAACACTGACATGGCTCACTCCAGAGATTTGCAGGGATTGTAACGCCAGGAAGGCTATGGATTCATGCTAATATAGTTTATATGTTTTTATTAATCATATAGTTATATTAATCATTCCGACTTCTCACGTACTTTGTGCGCTGCTTGAGCTTGAAGTATATTCGACAAACTTGCCTATGTTGGCAAGCATCCGATACTCCAGAATCCTGACCGTTTCTTGGCGTGCAGCACGCCGCAATCCAGCAGGTCTAAACAATCGTATTTGTCTCATGTTTTCACTTGCAGGTGCCATGGATGCAGTTACTCCAGAAAAATTTTGATAATCGCGAAAGCCTGACAGATTTTGTAGCCGCCCTCGCGCCTTGGGCAGCAGGCGGGCCCAGCCATATTCAAGGCGGCAGGCAGTCGGCGGAGAAAATGCTCGCACGGGTTGATCCTGTTGCGTACGGCCGCACACGAAATTTTGGTGATGGAAAAATAACCGGGCTCTCGCCTTATATTCACCACGGCATTCTGAGTCTCAATGAAGTGCGTAATCACGCCCTCAGCCGTTGCGGCGAACCGGTGCAGATCACCAAATTCCTTCAGGAACTCGCGTGGCGGGATTTCTGGCAGCGGTTGTTATCCGCGCATCCTGAGTGGGCGTGGGACGATATCGAGCCATACAAAACTGGTTTCAGCGCGTGCGATTATGCGGGCGTATTGCCGGCGGACATTACCGATGGAAACACCGGCGTCGCGTGCATCGATGCGTTTATCAAAGAGCTGATACAAACCGGTTATGTCCATAATCACGCCCGCATGTATCTGGCGAGCTATGTAGTCCATTTTCGACGGGTAAAGTGGCAGGCTGGCGCCCAATGGTTTTTACACCACCTTCTGGATGGCGATCTGGCCAGCAATAACTTGTCCTGGCAATGGGTCGCGAGCACCTTCAGCCACAAAGCCTATCTGTTCAATCTTGAGAACGTCAGCAAGTATTTCGGCGGACAGGTCGACACCTCACCGCAGACCAATCAGCCGCTTCACGCAAGTTATGAAACGCTCCAAGAACAACTTTTTCCAAATTTGAGCAGGTCACTATGAACCCGGCGTTGATTTGTTTACACGAAGGCGCCCTGCGGATAACGCACCCGATTTTTAATGTCGCACCCATTGGCACGAAGGCAATTTACGTGTGGGATGACGAATATCTTCGCCGAGCAAACTACAGCCTGAAGCGACTGGTCTTTATTTACGAGACCTTGTGCGATCTCCCCGTCGATGTTGTTCGCGGCGATACGCGAACTATCGTTGTGGCCATGACACCCTCAATGCTTTACGTGCCTGCGACCAATAATCCCTCGATTCTTTCAAAATTTGCGGGCATCACCCCAGCGACCCCTCTCAATGTCGTCGACGACGACGTTTTTGCAGTCATGGAAAAAACAACAGAAGCCCGCCGCTTTTTTCAATACTGGAGCAAGGTGGAAAAAAGTGCTTTCCTTCACAACGGCGGCGCACCTGCCTGACGATCTTGTATGCCGGCAGAACGGTCTGGATACACCATGAAACAGCTCGACATCCATATTGCAAAAACGCTCACCTACAGCGGCACGTTGCCGCTGATCGGGTCTGTAATCCTGCTGTATTTTCCAACGCTACTGCCCTTGGCGCAGCTGGACGGGGCGTTCATCGCCAGCACCTACAGCGCAGTAATTATCTCTTTCCTGTGCGGCATCCACTGGGCTGCTTATCTGTATTTTACGGACAGATGCCCACGCAATCTGCTGATCATCAGCAATGTCGTGGCGCTGCTCGCGTGGGTGTCATTGCTGGCGACACATCAATTGGCCATCACGCTACTGCATATTTTTTGCTTTGTGTGTCTGTTCGGTCTGGATATGAAGCTGCGCAGTGCTGACATCCACGCGGAGTGGTTTTTTCACTTGCGGCGCAACGCGTCGATCATTGTGGTGATCTGCTTGTTGTTGATAGCAGGGGCGGTGCAAGGGCTTGGATGACTAAATCAGTCGCAGTCTTGGAAAGTTGTTTTGACGTCCCCGTATTTGAGGTGGGGTCTGGGGAAGTTGGTTTGATCGACGCGTTTGGAACAGTTTTCGTCTTCGCTGGCTGGGCATCATTATTGCGAGTAAATAAAATTGCCGGCGTCCACCGTTACATCGAGAGACATATGGCGCAAATGAGAAAGGCCTGCATTTCTGCAAGCCTTTGAGGTAGTGGTGCCGTCACCAGGAGTCGAACCCGGGACCTACTGATTACAAGTCAGTCATTAATGGCATTTTTCGCCGTTGATTGCCATTCTAATGCCCACCTGTTTTTATTTAAATCAATATGTTAAGCACTTCCCCCTTGTTTGTTGTTGTTGATAGGTATTCCGCTATATACTGACTTCGTGGTGACATATTGGTGACATGGAAATGAGCAAAAAGGCAATGATAACAATAGCCAAAGCGGAAAAAGTCAAATTGACAGCCGGGCGCATAGCTGATTTTCAATGCCCCAAGGGTAAAACAAGGACTTACCTATGGTGCGGTGAAGTGAAGGGGCTGGGTATTATTGCGACCGCTGCCGGTGCGAAGGCCTACATATTCCAAGCCAAGGTTATGAGTAAATCCATGCGCCTGACTATTGGTGACGTGGGCGTGTGGAGCATTGCGCAAGCCCAAGCCGAAGCACGCCGCCTTCAAACCGTTATAGACACTGGAAACGACCCGCGCCAAGTGAAGGCCGAACAGGAAGCCGCCAAGGAAGCCAAAGCCGCCGCGCTGGCACAAAAGCAGGTAAGCGAATCGGTGACCGTTGGCGAAGCGTGGGGAGCCTATATCGAAGAGCGAAGCGCCGCCATGAGGGCAGGCAAGCCGGAGTGGGGCGAGAGGCACAAAGCCCACCATGCCTATTTCGTGCGGGCCGGTGGAAAGGAGCGCACCCGAGGCCGCCGTCAAGGTGACCCAAAATTAACGCGCCGTGGCTCGCTGGTGCCGCTGCTGGCCATGCGCCTTGCTGACCTTGATGCTGCTGCTATCGCCGCATGGCTGGAAAAGGAAGTGAATCAAGCGCCAACGGCCGCCGCTCATGCCTTCCGCGTTCTGCGTGCCTTCCTGACGTGGTGCGCCAAGCATAAGACCTACAGTGCCGCCGCTCATGCTGATGCGTGCCAGTCCGATGCCGTGAAGCGCAAGGTTCCTTCACCAAAAACGAAGAAGGACGACAGCCTACGCCGGGCGCAAATCAAGCCGTGGTTTGAAGCCGTGCAAAAGATTGGCAACCCAGTAATCGCCGCCTATTTGCAAGGGTTGCTATTGACGGGAGCAAGGCGCAACGAACTGGCCGCACTTCGGTGGGCTGATGTGGGTTTTCAGTGGAAGAGTTTGACCATCCGCGACAAGGTGGAAGGCGAGCGCACCATACCGCTGACCCCTTATCTGGAATACTTGATAGCTGCCCTGCCGCGCCGAAATGAGTTTGTTTTCAGTAGCCCCGCTGCTGCATCGGGAAGGCTTGAAGAACCGCGCAATCCCCATAATAAGGCACTGGCCGCCGCTGCCCTTCCTGCGCTTTCCCTGCATGGTCTGCGCCGCTCCTTTGGCACGTTGTCGGAGTGGGTGGAAGTCCCCGCCGGGGTTGTTGCGCAGATTATGGGGCACAAGCCGAGCGCGATAGCCGAAAAGCATTACATACAACGGGAACTAGACTTGCTGTATTTGTGGCACGTCAAAATTGAAGCGTGGATATTGGAGCAGGCCGGAATTGAGCTTGTGCCAGTGCGGGTCGGTTTGCGGGTGGTGGCGTGATGGCAGATTTTCAGGAAGATGAAAACCACCAATATCTGACTATGGCAGCGCCAGCGGCCATTGCTGAGTGGATGTTGCACGATGTCTGGGACGCAGAGACTGCCTGCCAGCTTGTAGTATTGGGCTACAAACTCCCACGTCCAGCGTGGAAAGCACTGAAAGAACTGGACGCGGCGGACGCGCTGGACTTGCCGGAAGTATGGAACAAACTGCGAGAACGGTACGCGTCTGACGCGTCGGACGAACGGGAAATACAGGAAATACAGGACGCACTGGACTCGCCGGACGTGCTGGACGTACGGGACATACGGGACGCACAGCGCTGGCTGGGCATGCTGGTCGAACAAGGCGCGTTGAACCCACAATTTGTGCGCACAATTTGCGCAGTGTATGACCGCGCAAAAGCCATAGCCGATTCATCCGTAAACGCTGGCACGATTCGCGAGCATGACACACCCGAGAACTGGCGCAGGTGGGCGCAGGGCAAAGGCTATTCCGTGGCGCACCTGATGCTTACTGATGCACTCGCCGCGAAGGTGGAAGCCGGGGCAGTGATAACGGTTAGCGGTGATGATAAGCCGTGGCTAGTGGCTAACCCTACCGACCCCGCGCCTGATTATTCTTGGTACACGCCCGCCCGATACTTTGCCCGTCAACTCGTTAAGGATGATTCAACCTTGCGCGCTAAAAGAAAAAAGCTGGCAGAAAAAACAGCCAAATTATTAGCGAGTGCGGGCGTGTTCGCGCGTGGCAAGAAAAAACAACCGCTATGCGCTGGCACAGTCTTAAAATCGTTTGTAAATGTCATGCTGAATTAAAAACTCTCAAACTTTCGCCGGAAGTTTTTATTAGAATCACGCTGCAATTCAATAACCGCAAGGGCTACAGCGAAACTTTCGCCGCCTATTGTGCGCACGTAACGCATGGTTAATTTGATAGACCTCAAAACACCTATGAGGATTTATCAACATGACAACCGCAACCGTTCAAACCTTCCCCCCGCTGGAACTAGAAACCCGTTCGCACGTTCCGACTGACCAAGCCGCTTTTTACTGTATGCGCGCACCGCAAACAATGCGGATGTGGGCTGCGCTAGAACCTAAAAACGCAATCAAACCGATTCGAGTAAATGGCCGCCTTGCATGGCCTGTTACTGCAATCCGTGAGCTGCTGAGTGGTGGTGGACAATGACCCGCGCCGCTATCGTTATAAGCCGCATCATGGCCTTGCTGCATCCTGACTGCGCATTACTGGCCGCGCTGCTGTGCCTGCTGTTGTGGGGGTGCTTATGATGACCGAAGCCTGCACCTCAAAAACATGCCCACTTTACGACGTTAGACCCAAGCCTGCCCCTACTACTACTCAAGTGCTAAACGCACCAGAAAATCCTGAAAACGACCATTTTGACTCGATTATTGATAGAGAGGAGATGCTGCCATGACTGCACTTAACCTTTGCATCGTTCAAGATGGCCGAGTATCGGAAAACCTTGCGGAACTGGGGGTAATGTTTCCAGTTTATAGCGGCATCACGGCCACCAGCCCAGCGCGTTATATCAATATGCCCGAGCTGCTGAAAATGGCCGCCTCACCGACTATCGGCCCGAAGAACAGCGCGCAAGCACTGACTCCCTATCGAGCACCGGCCAAAACGAAAGAGGTAGCGCGCGTATCTCAATATCACGCACTGGTAATTGACCACGACAAGGACAGTCTGAGTGCAGACCAGGTGCGCCAGATATACCTACGCTATCGCTTACCCGCTCTAATTTACACCACCGCCAGCCATACCCTGGAGGCCCCCCGATATAAGGTAGTTGTTCCGCTTAAGTATCCGATACCGTTTGAAAAGTTTACAGAGCTAGCTATTGGTGCGGCGCGACTACTTGGAACTGACTTATCACAAAGCCATGACGCACAGGTATTTTATGCCCCCAACAAGCTGACCAACGATGCCGATTATCAGTGGTTTGATGATACCCAAGGCAGAACGATTGACCCCTTAAACGAGGCGCACCCGTTTATTGGTGCTTGTGCCGATAGGTATCTTGATCACATCGAACAGCAGCGAGAAAAGGCAGATCAGGCCAGCAGCAAGCCAAAAACCTTTAGCCAGTCTGGCAGCTCAATAATCGACATGGTTTGCGCTCAATATGGCATCGTGGACGAACTAAGGGCGCGGGGTTATAAGCTGACTCGCCCTAACCTTTTGTTGTCGCCTGCCAGCAGCAGCGGGTCGCCCGGCGTAGTTGTCTTAACTGGCGAGGATGGCAAACAACGCGTTTATTCCCATCATGGCGAAACCGACCCATTGTCAAACCTGAACCACTCAGGCCATGCGCTAGATGTTTTCGATGTTATCTGCACATTGGATTACAACGGCGACACCGCAGCAGCAGTGCGCGAACTGGCCCCAAAGGTGGACGAACAAGCGCAAAAGATTCGGCAACGTGAATTTGCTGAAAAAAAAGCCCAAGACGAAGCCCCAGCACTTTTTAGCGTCAGCATAGAACCAACCCCAACCCATGAGCAGGCCCCTGAGGATACCGATCGCGAGCAGGAACACGGATTCCGGTTCCAGCCTATCGGGGGTTTGTTAAAAACGATTCACCCCCCAGCGTGGCTCGTTAAAGGAGTTATAGAACGTGACAGTCTTGCCGTGATTTATGGTGAACCCGGACACGGTAAATCCTTCATAGCTATGGATTTGGCCGCCACTGTTGCAACTGGGACAGACTGGCACAAACACCAAACAACACCGGGGGCGGTTTTTTATATCGCAGGCGAGGGCGTGAACGGCATTGCACGGCGTTTCAAGGCTTGGGAGATTGATCGACGCATCGACTTATCGAGTGCACCACTTTGCGTATCAAGCACCCCGATTGCGCTAGATGACCCAGGAAGTGCCTCAAAAGTTAAGCAAGCTATTACAGCTATGGCCGAACAGCAGCAGCAGACTCCGGTGTTAATTGTAGTTGATACGCTGGCCCGCAACTTTGCAGGGGATGAAAACGGCACCAAGGATATGAACCAGTTTATCCGCTGCATGGACGCAATCCGGCTAGCATGGAAGGCAACAATTTTAATTGTCCATCATACCGGCAAGGACACCACCAGAGGCGCAAGGGGCAGCAGTGTATTAAAGGCCGCTATTGATACTGAATTTAGCGCCAGCATGGATGAGAACAAAATTATCTGCCTACAAGCGCACAAAATGAAGGAGGCCGAATTGCCCCGACCCATGGCGTTTAAGCTCCAAGGCGTCCAACTACTCATTGTTGACGAGGACGGTAACGACATTTGGAGCTGCGCCCCGCACCTAGTTGGAGACGACTACAAGCCACCACAGAAAGGCTCAAGCGGTAGGGGCAAGCACCAAACGCTAATCCGGCAGGTATTGGCAGAACTTTACGCCGATCACCGACAGCGACTTATTGATGATGACCGCAACCCAGAGGATGCAAAGGTAGCTATCAGTGATTGGCGGAATAAGTGCGTCGATGGCCTAACGATGCCCCGCCAGCGATTTACTGAGGCGCAAAAATCATTAGCCGATCTGGGTGTGATCGAGCTAAGTCACCCCTATGTGCTATTAGTGGAGTGAACGAAACATGAACGAAAAGGCGAACGAAACACACCGGAACGAACGAAAAGGAAGCGAACGAAACGGAACGGTTTACTTAACCGTCCGTACGTTAAGTTTCGTTCGGACAGAATCACACACCCAGTTGGGCTAAAAACAGGTAGCAGAACCTGAAACGCAGGAGTAATGCAGGCATGACAACCAGAACCAGACTAGGAACCTTTCCCAAAGGGGTGAGTGGTAATCCGTTGGGCAGACCCAGAAGCGAAAGTACATTACTGAGAAAAAGGCTTGCTGAACAAGGTGAAGAGGTCGCTATGGTGGTTATCGAGGCTGCCCTTCGTGGCGATATGCAGGCCGCTAAGATTGTCCTCGAGAGGATTTGTCCACCACTAAAGCCCACCGCTGCACTGGTGACGATTGAGCTGCCCGAGAACCCTGGCATCGCCGATACGGCCCGAGCAATTATTCGACACGCAGCCACTGGCCAGATTGCACCGGATGTGGCGGGACAGTTAGTACAAGCCGTGGCTGCACTGGCAAGAGTGATGGAAATCGACGAATTGGAGCGACGATTGAAGGCGCTGGAGGGCAAACATGAGGGGTCACGTTGACAGACGCATTGCTGCATTAGAATCAAAGACTGCAGCGGCCTGTCCTGCGTGGTCAATATTCATTATGCCCGCAGGGGTTAATGATGAATCAATTCTGGGTTTTCAGCATTGCGAGCATGTGATCATGCGAGAGCCTGGTGAGACGTTGGAATCGGTACAAAAGCGGGCGAAGGCGGCGGTAGCTGGAAGGACTCTCGCCTGCATCTGGACACCCGTGGTAGCGAAATCAGATAAGCAAAGTTTCCTCGCATTGGCATAACTACCCTCAGCCTACTGCGCTACCGCCGCCTGCCGCACCCGCAGCTCCTCGGCAAAATTCAGCACGATTTGCAACTCCGGCACGGCGTAAAGCCTGCGCGACATCGCAACACTAGATTCACCGGGGTTCGCGGCATCACTATTTCCTCGCTTGATCGCAATGAAAGACCCGTCCGGCGCGACATCAAAGCTGCGGGTGGTGACTGTGCCAACGTAAGGCCAGGGCTCGATCAGTACCGCTTCGCGCCCGGCCTGCATGGGGGAGGGGACTTTATCCGTGTCGATGGTGATGTCAACGAACTTCAGCAATCGTGTTCCGGAAGTGGCTCCAGGACTTCTGTAGTACAGTCGCCGCCCATCGGGTGACCAGGCTGGCTCATTGCCGCTGTTACCGGAGATCTGCAGAGCCGCCCCGGGGCCGGGATAGGGGCGCACATAGACCTCATTCCGCCCTGTCGCATTCGACAGGTAAGCCACCCACTGGCCATCGGGGGAGAAGCTCGGATGAGTCTCTAGGGCATCGGTGGTCAGGAAAGGCACCGGTTCACCGCCCGGGGGCAGCATCCAGATGTCGCGCTGATCCTCTACATAGGCAATGACCCCGGTAGAAGACCAGGAGCTCGGAATCGTTTCGACATCCCTGGTCACTAAACGTTCAGGGGGCACACTGCCATCCAGTGGCATCCGGTGCACGCTGACCGGGATATTGCCGCGATCCGAGCCAAAGACCATGGAGAGGCCATCCGGGCTGAAGCGGGGCGAACTATTGAAAAAGCCTCCCACGTCCAACAGGCCTTGCCACCAGAATCCTCGCGAATGTCTGCAGACCGACGTTGGTCTCAAGCGCCAGACCGCTGCGCTCGAATAGAGCCAGCCACTGCGCCAGTGTCCGTTCCCGCCCACGCGTGCCGATGAACATCTGCATGTCGAAGGAGGCGCTGGCCAGATCGGCTCCCTGCTCGGGCAGGACAATCTCCAGCACGGCAATGCAGGCTCCGGTTTGTCCGCAGATCGCGGCGAGATTGCGCAGCCCGGCCACACAAAGTTCATCATCGAAACAATGCAGCACCGCACTGAGCAGGTAGACATCACCGGGACCTTGTGCTGGCGGCAGTTCGCCGAACAGATCACCGGTCTCGAAGCTGATGCGCTTGAGTAATTCAGCGTCTTCCCGACCCTGCCAGAACTGTGCCGCGTCGCGCACCACCTGCTCCCGATCTACTACCAGCGCTTTGAGTGTTGGATGGCGCTTGAGGATGGCGAGGGATTTGCTGCCCTGGGAGCCGCCAACATCGATCAGGCGTGTGAAGTGCGACCAGTTGAAGTCCTGCGCAAAGACGTCTCCGGCAAGTGCCTCGACACTGTCCATGGCGCGGGAGAACAGGTCGTCAAAATCCGGGTGCTGGTCCATGTAGTCGAAAAGCTCCAGCCCGTAACTGCGCTGAAACGCGACCTCTCCGGAGCGCACAGCACTCTCCAGCTCTTCGAACCAGGGGCGGGTCATCTGCTCCGAGTTGTGCATCAGGATCATGGCCCGTATGCATTGTGGGTCGTCCTGCCGCAGCGGTGCGGACAGGCGATTGTTACGGAATATTCCCGGCGCAGTCTCCTCGAAGATGCCCATCGCCGCCAGCATACGCAGCAGGCGCCCGATGGCATCGGCACTGGCGCCGACCAGGCTGGCTAGCTCGGAGGCCGACAGCTGGCGATCAGCGAGGGCAGTCGCGATGTCCAGCCGCACGGCCACATACAGTGCGCGGGATTGCCAGAAAGAAGAGCTGATCTGCACCAGCCGGAAGGGCGGTGGTGTGATCTTGTTGGGAATGTTCTGCAGCCAGTTCGCGAAGCGCATCAGGCGGGCGAAGCGGCGCACGGCACCGGCGTTTTTCTGGAGAGTGGGGTTCGACATGGGGGCGGTAAATCCTCTTCGATTAGCTTCAGTTGATCAAATTGGTGTCGTGGTGGATGCCAGGCCAGCGCTGAACAGATGACCGTTGAACGCGGCGAGCCGATCGAGAAAGGCGGCGGCTTTGCACGAGTAAGCGCGCGATATACCTGAGGAATTACTGCCTTCAACACGCAATCGAAGGCGGTCAAAATGCTTAACGACAGATCCAGAAAACTGCTGGACTTCAAAACGCCAGCGTACTTAATGCAGCAACAAATGGCGGCCTTAGCGGCCTAAACCGTTATGCACTTCGGAGTTGAATCCGCGTCTTACTGCTTGATCCAGCAAAGAATATTAGCGGTATGGCCAAAGGTCCTAGAAAAACAACTATGAATTTCCACAATAATGTCGGCTTTACATGACGAGCCTTTGCCATGGAAATACAAATGACTGCACTAACAATCCAAATCAAAACTGGTATATACGGAGCCATGAATTTTCCTCTTGTCTATTCATCACACCGAAACTGATGCTGGACATAACACCGCTGTTAAACGCTTTTTTATGCCTATTGAGATATTTCAGCAACATATTTGAGATACTCCGTATCGGTGGCATTAACAATTTCCCATGCGCGCTTGTAGTAACCGCCGGGAAGCTGACTGTCAGTATCGATTATACTTTTTAGTGCCTCGGGTTCATTTAGCGTTAAAAGAATAGCTTTCTGCAATGCCAGAAGATGAATATGGTCTCTGGTCCTTCCAGGTTCGGAAGCATATTGTTTCAGAAAGATTGATTCATTCACGGGGTTTTCAGCAAGAAATTTATGCAGTAGCTCGTGAAATAATGTATCGACTTTATAGCGCATAGGTACTGGAGTTTGAGTAAAACTGCCAAGCGAATAACGCATGTTGACGCTTATCCCCAATATCGATTGAGATGGAAGGTCACACAAAGTTAGTCGTGCTGTGTACTTCCGGGATGGAAAAGACATTTTCGTGATGTTCTCTGTGGCCTCTATAAGTTTGGGGCCTGCCATTTTCCAAAGATTTTCAAATTCATCCTGCCTGGATGTCAATTCAGTCTCCCATTCCTTTCTAATGGCTCCTCCCCGAAATAAAGAGCAAATAGCATCCAATCTCGGGTTGTAGACCAAGGAAATGACGGGCTGGTCAGAGTTCTCATAACTACTACAGCCGGCAAGGGAAATTGAGATAAGGACGCTAAATATCAAATGGCGCATATATTTTCCGGGGAGGCATAACGCCCCCGATCTGGCGCGAAAGTATGTTGGCGTGGCTTTTGCGCCGGTTGCAAAAGGCATGACGACATACTTTTGTCGCTCACGAGCGGATTGTTAGTGAGCTGTATATTCTTAGCAAAGCTTCTGAAATTCATAGTAGTGGCTCTCGCCTTCATCGGTGTGCTCATTTATTAGGCTCAGGCCATGCGCTTCCAGAATGCGCACATATTTTTCTCTACCTAATGACCTAGATTTTCTTCCGGTTGATAGATCATCCCAATCGCATACTTGATTTGGAGAACTAAACAAAAGCCTTCCTCCTTCTTTTATAGCGTCCGCTATTTTATGTAGAACTGATATCTGAGCCATCTCAGACAATAGGAAAATCAATCCTACAGAGAGAACTCCATCAAATGTCTTTTCGAAAAACGAAGACACCTCAGCAGCTTCGCATCTTGAAATCGCGCCCGGAAATCTTTTCTGGTACTCGTGTATCAATGTTATTGAAGCATCAATCCCATATATCTTGAGCCCGGCATTGATTAGATCGTTGGTGTAGGCGCCGCCAAAGCCACACCCAACATCTAAAACTTCTTGTCCTGACTCAAAAGACTCGGCCCATTCTTTAACCATTGCAGCGCCGATGGTTGATATTGGGTAGCCAATGAACCCCTTAGCTATTGCTTCCCAGCCGTTCGATAGATCTCTTTCACTGTTAAAAGGTGGCACTGTCGTCTCCGAGCTCACTAACGTTTGAGTTCAGCGGTTGCCGAAGGAAATGCGCTGGAACGAACGGTGAGGCTTCGTCTACAAAGCTTTCACCATACCCCAGTGTGGAATAGTAACTTCAGTGAAACAATCTCCAACCTTGTTATAAGAAAGCATTTCATAGAACGGAACCGCAGTTTCGCGAGCATGAAGTACCATCTCTTGAAAACCAAACCTCGTGGTAAAATCTTCCGAATACTTCACCATTCTTCGGCCAACACCTCTTCCTTGGACATTTTCATCCACGGCAACTTGCGTCATTTGAATCTGCTTGTCATTGATCGGCTTGAGCACAAGGCAGCCGACCAATTTCCCATCGATATAGTATCCAATGTGATGCGAATCCGCTTCCGCGCATAGCTGTTCGGTAGAGAATGAAAGGCCTAAGGGCTGTCTAAGAATTAAGTACCGCAACCCCACTTCAGCCTCATATTCTGGTGAGTCATGAACTATCGTCTTGATTTCAATATGCTCCATCGAAACCTCACGCTGTCTACGGAGCCTAACGCCCGTATTCACGCGGCAGCTCTGCTGGTCGCGTGCAATTGTTGGTTATGCGGCATTCAACGGTCGAATCCGCGACACGGGTTCTACCCCGTTTTCTCGAACAAGAAAAACTGTTACTCCAATCAGAATTACGCTCATTGTCTCGGTCGCGTTACTCGCCTAGCATTTATTAGACGAATTCATTTAATCCTAGTTACATATATGGAGTCCGAAACCCCATCGACGATCATTTTGTGCAAGCCACCTGTCTTTAAAATGATCACCTTGGGTCGGTATGCATAATGGTATCTGTATGAGTATGAAGACTGCTGCCAGATTTGGCCGTTATCGAGGATGAACACAGTTTCGCCCTCCCAACCTTCAAAATCGCCACTGATATAACTCTCTATCAAATCGTCATCGGTTTGGACCGGGCTTGGTTCGGAAGGTGTTGAATAGGCGGATTCAATAGTCTCTTCGATCGTCCACTTAATTGAATCTCTGTCATCGAAATAGATCGTTACCCAGAGCGGAGAAATTTCAGCCGCAAACACCTTTCCTTCAAACGCCAAAGGGCTGAAACGTAACGACCATTTTTCGAGGAGCAATTTTTCACCGTTCTTCCTGGAAATTATGACTTGATCATCACTGAGTTCTTTTTCAATGAAAATCATCTCCGCCCCGAGGGTCATATTTGCCGTCAAGAGAAGCAAAGGTAGGCTCCACAAAACGTTTTTCATAGATCGAAGCTCCTTACCGCCTAACGCCCCTGATGAGGGGCCAAAGAATTTTGGCGTGACTTTTGCGTCTTTTGCAAAAAGCATGACGACACACTTTTGCCGCTCAGGAACTATTATTTAGCAGCTATCTTGCTCTGCTCTCAATAATGATATCTGGATTCTGCGGCCAGTCATTTGGGTTTCCATACTGGATTAGAGTGTCATTGTAAAAATAGAACCATTGCAGCTGCGCTTCCATGCCCGTTATTTCATTCCGATTCGTGTTACCGGTTGGCATAAAGGCGTAGTACTCATACGACAGCTCCATCACTTCAACCGTACCGTTAGGATACTGCCTCGCTCCACGCGGGATTGCCTCCGGGAACGTTTGCAAGAAGTCATTCTTCTCCACGCCGAGAGAAATTCCTCTTAATCTTTCATAGTACTCATCCCTATCAAGGCCGCCGGAAGCACAACCAGCCAAAGCTGAAATCACGATTGTCACAGCCACTGCCCTAAATAATTCCTTCACAAGCTACCTCCATTGCTAGATTCGAGCTAGACCCTGCTAACATTTTGTATAGTGCGCACGCACACTTCACTAATTTGTTAGACGGGACCATAACGCGGACTCCACCGTGAAAGCAAACCAGGTGAAAGATGCTGCCCGACCAGCATTTGTTGAAAAAGCGTGGTGACATATTGGTGACATGCTGCGCAAGGCAAGAGGAACAAAAAAGGCCTGCATCTCTGCAAGCCTTTAAAGTAGTGGTGCCGTCACCAGGAGTCGAACCCGGGACCTACTGATTACAAGTCAGTTGCTCTACCAGCTGAGCTATAACGGCATTGAAACATGACGTCTTGGACGTACAGGGCGCGCATACTACCAATCCTTCCACGGCCGAGCAACGACTTTTTGCCAGGGCTTTCATTGAACCCCCCAGGATAATGCGCTAGCTTAGCCCTGACTCTGTACCCTTCATCAGCACCCAGGCAGAACCCAGCAATGACAAGCCCCAGCCGCAGCAGATCATGGCAAAAACTCGCTTCGCATTACCTGAATCTGCACTCCGCCGGGACCACCATCTCCCAGCTTTTCTCTGAAGATCCCCAGCGCTTCGAACACTTCAGCCTGCGCTCCGACGCACTGTTTCTGGACTATTCGAAGAACCTGCTGACGGCCGAAACCCGCGAACTGTTGCTGGACCTCGCACGTGAGACTGGCCTGCCCGACGCCATCAAGGCGATGTACCGGGGCGACCGCATCAACAACACCGAGAATCGCCAGGTGCTGCATGTCGCCCTGCGCACCGCCTTGCCGGAGGCCGACCCTGAGTACAACGCCGCCGTGGCCGCCACACTGGCGAAGATGGATGCCTTCGTGACGCGGGTGCATTCCGGCGACTGGAAGGGATACACGGGCAAATCCATCGCGACGGTCATCAACATCGGCATCGGGGGCTCTGATCTGGGCCCCGCCATGGTCACCGAAGCACTGCGGCACTGGCATGTGCCTCAGTTGCAGACAGTCTTTGTATCCAATGTGGACCCTGACCACATGCGCACGGCGCTGGCTGGGGCTCACCCACAGACCACTCTCTTCATCGTGGCCTCCAAGACGTTTTCAACGCTGGAGACGCGCCAGAACGCCGCACTCGCCCGCCGCTGGTATCTGGACAATGGCGGCGACGAAACGCAGATCGCCCGTCATTTCGTGGCTGTCTCAGCCAATGTTGCCAAGGCGCAGGCCTTCGGCATCGACCCCGAGAACATCTTCCCGCTGTGGGACTGGGTAGGCGGGCGCTACTCCCTGTGGTCCGCCATCGGCCTGCCCATCGCGCTGGCCTGTGGCATGAACACCTTCCGCGAGCTGCTGCACGGCGCCAGTCTGATGGACTTACACTTTCGTGACGCACCACTGGACGCCAACATGCCTGTCATCATGGGCCTGCTGGCCGTGTGGTACTGCAGCTTTGCAGGCGCAGGCAGTCAGGCGATTCTGCCCTACAGCCAGGCCTTGCACTTGTTCCCGGCGTTTCTGCAGCAACTCGAGATGGAGAGCCTCGGCAAGTCGGTCGACAGGGATGGCGAAGCCCTGCGCATCGGCAGCGGTCCCATTGTCTGGGGCAGTGCCGGTACCAACGGACAGCATTCCTTCCATCAGCTGCTCCATCAGGGCACTCACCTCATTCCCGCTGACTTCATCGGCATCGTGCACACTCAGCACCTCCAGGATGCGGACCAGCACGTGCACCTGCTGGCCAACTGCTTCAGCCAGAGTCAGGCGCTGATGCAGGGCAAGAGTGACGAAGATGCCTTGGCAGAACTGCTTGCGCAGGGCCGCGACGCCGCCAGTGCTCATGTGCTCGCGCGCCACAAGCGCATCCTTGGCAACAAGCCCAGCAACACCCTCCTGCTGGAGCAGCTCAATGCCACCGCGCTCGGCAGCCTGATCGCCCTCTATGAGCACAAGGTGTTCGTGGAAAGCGTCATCTGGCACATCAACGCCTTTGATCAGTGGGGCGTGGAGCTGGGCAAGCAGCTGGGTGATAAGCTGTACGTGGCTCTCACGGATACTGCCGAGTGCGCAGCCTTCGACGGCTCGACGAATGGCCTGATAAATCACTGCCGGGACGCTGATGAGCGCGCCTGAAAACAAGTTGATCATCGGCAGCGAGGAATGGTGTGCCTTGCCGACGCTGGGCATTCCGGCCATCAAGGTCCGGGTGGATTCAGGAGCGCGCACCTCTGCGCTGCACGCCTTCAGCATCAAGACATTCAAGCGCGATGACGCCCTCTGGGTAAGTTTCGAAGTGCACCCCCTGCAGCACGATCGTCGTACCATCGTCCGCTGCGAGGCGCTGGTTGTGGACAAGCGCGCAGTAAAAAGTTCCAGCGGCCTTGCCGAAAAGCGCTATGTCATCCGCACGCCACTGCAGCATGACGGGCAAATCTGGGAGATCGAACTGACGCTCACCAACCGGGATTCCATGGGCTATCGGATGCTGCTGGGCCGCGAAGCCATGGTGGGCCGCGTACTGGTGGACCCGGCTGCGGGTTTTCTCGGGGGAGACGTTGCCGACGAACACCTGGACTCTCACTATGCCGAACACACCCGTGAGAGCTCTGGGCTGCGCATCGGTGTGCTGGGCAGCAACCCCGATCTGCCAAGCAACAAACGCATCATGGAAGCCGGCGAGGAACGCGGTCACCGCATGTTCTTCTACGACATCAAGCAGTGTTACATGAAGCTGGATGCCGAAAACCCCGAAGTGCATTACCGGGGCGGTCGCATTCTCAACACGCTGGACGCCGTGATTCCCCGAATCCGCCCCGAGCTGACGTTCTATGGCTGTGCACTGGTGCGCCAATTCGAGAGCATCGGCATTTACTCGCTCAATTCCGCCGAAGCGATCAGCGGCTCCCGGGACAAGCTTTACGCCTTGCAGGTACTGCTGCGACATGGACTGAACATTCCGACAACAGGCTTTGCCGACAGCCCGATAGAAACCGGCGAGCTGATCGACATGGTCAACGGAGCGCCGCTGGTGGTGAAACTGCTGGAAGGCCCGCAGGGGCGTGGTGTGGTGCTGGCAGAAACCCGCAAGGCGGGCGAGAGCCTGATCAACGCCTTCAAGTCACTGCAGGCGAACTTGCTGGTGCAGGAATATATCCAGGAGGCGAACGGCAAGGATCTGCGCCTGTTTGTCGTGGATGGCAAGGTGGTAGCCACCATGCAGCGGCAGACAGCGACGGGGGAATTTCGCTCCAATCCGCGCCGCAGCGTCACCGCGTCCACGATCAAGGTCACTGCCGAGGAAAAGCGTCTCGCCACCAAGGCTGCCCGGGTACTGGGGCTGAAAGTAGCCGGCGTGGACGTGATACGTTCGCGCAAAGGCCCTCTTTTACTGGAGGTCAATTCCGCGCCGCGCATTGAAGACATTGAAGAGGTCACCGGCAAGGATGTGGCCGGCGCCATGATCAGTGCCATTGAGCGGCAGCTGGGTTGGAAGCGACCTTTGGCCACGCCACTGGAAGCGAGCAAGCGACCATGAGCCGCGCGCGTTTCCGCAAGGGCACAAAAGCGGACATGGACTGGCTCTATGCCACGTTCAAACGCACCATGCAGGACTTTATCGAAAAAACCTGGGGGTGGAACGAACTGTTCCAGCAGCATGGTTTTGTCGAGAACCTGCCGCCGCGCAGCTTTGTGATACTGAGGGACAATGACGTCGATGTGGGCGCCTGCAGCATCCTGGAAAAACCGGATCACCTGTGGCTGGAGATGGTGCTGGTGGTGCCGGAGCACCAGAAGCGCGGCCTGGGTGGGGAGCTGGTCCGCCATGCGCAGTCGCTCGCCACACAGAAGCGCAAACCGCTGCGTCTGAGTGTGCTGCGGATCAATCCGGCTCAGCATTTCTACCAGCACCAGGGCTTCACGAATTACGCGCAAGACGACTGGAGCCTGAAGCTGGAGTGGCTCCCCCGCCTGTAGGAGCGGGCTTGCCCGCGAAAGTGCTTGTGAACGGGCTATTCAGGATCAGTTCGCGGGCAAGCCCGCTCCTACGACCGTGCGATCAGTCCATCAGCGCCAGCAGCTCCGCCGTTTTGGCCTCCATCAGCGCCGTATCGGCGCGTGACTCGACATTCAGCCGCACCACCGGCTCGGTGTTGGACATCCGCAGATTGAAGCGCCAGTTCTCGAAACTCATGCTGAGTCCGTCGGTGAAATCCATCGCACTGGCAGATGATTCATATTGGGCCTGCACTTTCTTCAGCAGTGCCGCCGGGTCCTGAATCGTCCGGTTGATCTCGCCGCTGGCGGGAAACGCGGCCATGCGCTCGGAAACCAGCTCTGACAAGGTCTTGCCGGTCTTGCAGATCATCTCGGCCACCAGCAGCCAGGGAATCATGCCGCTGTCGCAGTAGGCGAAGTCACGGAAGTAATGGTGGGCGCTCATCTCGCCACCGTAGATCGCGTCTTCCTGGCGCATGCGCTCCTTGATGAAGGCGTGGCCAGTCTTGCACTGGATGGCTTCGCCGCCGAACTGTTTCGCAATCTCGATGGTGTTCCAGGTCAGGCGCGGGTCGTGGATGACCTTGGCTCCCGGCACCTTGCGCAGGAAGGCCTCGGCCAGCAGCCCCACGATGTAATAGCCCTCGACGAAACCTGCGTGCTCATCGAAGAAGAAACAACGGTCAAAGTCACCGTCCCAGGCGATGCCGATGTCGGCCTTGTGGGACAGAATCGCGTCGATGCTGGGCTGACGGTTCTCGATCAGCAGCGGATTGGGCACGCCATTGGGGAAGTGGCCATCGGCCTGGTGATGCACCTTGATGAAATTGAACGGCAGGTGCGGCTCCAGCAGATCCACGACTGCTCCGGCGCCGCCGTTGCCGGCATTGACTACCAGCGTCAGCGGCTTGAGTGCCGATACATCGATGTAGCTCAGCAGGTGCTCGACATAGGCGGGCTTGGTGTCCTGCCATGTCAGGGTGCCCCGTGTGCCAGGCGGTGGGAAGTCCCCTGCCTCGGCGATCGCCTTGATCTCGTTCAGCCCCGTATCGCCACTGATCGGTTTTGAGTCTTCCCGCACCAGCTTCATCCCATTGTAATCCTTCGGGTTATGGCTGGCTGTGACGACAATGCCGCCACTGGTCTTCAAGTGTGATGTGGCAAAGTAGATTTCCTCTGTGCCGCACTGCCCGATGTTGATCACGTCCACACCACAGTCCAGCAGGCCCTGCGTTACCGCATTGCACAAGGACTCGCTGGTCAGCCGGATATCGTAGCCCACCACCACGTTTTTCGGCTTCAGCCACAGGGCGTAGGCCCGCCCGATGCGGTAGGCGATGTCGTCGTTGAGCTGATCCGGAATGCGACCGCGGATATCGTAGGCCTTGAAGCAGTGGATGACTGTTTTCATGTCGGTTCCCGTTCCTGTGGCAAGTGCTTATGCCTTGTGCTTGCGGTAGAGGTGCGTGTAGTTGTAATTGGAGGCTTCCATGAAACCTTCAATGCTGCCGCAGTCGAATCGGCGGCCCTTGAACTTGTATGCAAGAACACGACCCATTTTTGCCTGCGTCATCAGCGCGTCGGTAATCTGAATCTCGCCATTGCGGCCCGGCGGCGTGTTGCGCAGGATGTCGAAGATGTCCGGCGTCAGGATGTAGCGGCCGATGATGGCCAGATTGCTGGGGGCCACTGCCGGATCGGGCTTCTCCACCATTTCCCGCACGCGGTACAGCCCTTCGGCCTCCAGATCGCCGGCAATGACGCCGTACTTGTAAGTCTCGTCCCGCGGAATCTCTTCAATGGCCACGATGCTGCAGCGGTACTTCTCATACAGCCTGACCATCTGCGACAACACGCCCTCGTCGTCCGTCACACAGTAATCATCCGCGAGTATCACGGCAAAGGGCTCCTCGCCGATCAGCGACTCGCCTGTCAGGATCGCATGGCCAAGGCCCTTCATCTCGATCTGTCGGGTATAGGAGAAGGAGCAGTTGTTGATGATGTGGCGGATATCCTTGAGCGCCCACTCCTTGTCCGTGCCGGCAATCTGATGTTCCAGCTCGTAGCTGATGTCGAAGTGGTCTTCCAGTGCGCGTTTGCCCCGGCCCGTGACGATGGCCATGCCATGGAGTCCCGCAGCCATCGCTTCTTCAACACCGTATTGAATCAAGGGCTTGTTCACCAGCGGCAACATCTCCTTGGGCATTGATTTGGTCACTGGCAGGAATCGGGTTCCATAGCCCGCTGCTGGAAACAGGCATTTTCTGATCTTGTCCATGATGTCTTGCTGTTACCTCACTGAGAATGAATGCGAATTGCGAGAGCGCATGACTGGCGCGCTCTCAGGATTTTTCCACCTTGCGGCCGTAAATGTCTTCAAAACGGACGATGTCGTCTTCGCCCAGATAGCTGCCCGTCTGGACTTCAATCAGCTCGACTGGCGTCGCGGTCAGATTCTGCAGACGATGGGTGCTACCCAAAGGAATGAAGGTGGACTCGTTGGCGTTCAGCGTGAACACGCGATCGTCGCAGGTCACTGTTGCACTGCCTTTGATCACGATCCAGTGCTCCGCCCTGTGATGGTGCATTTGCAGGGAAAGCGAGCCGCCGGGCTTCACCACAATGTGCTTGACCTGGAATCCGGCGCCGATGGCGAGGGATTCATAGCTCCCCCAGGGACGATAAACCAGCACATGGTTGACGCTCTCGGCGCGCTTGTTCTGTTCGAGCTGCTGCACGATGCGCTTGACGTCCTGCACTCGGTCGCGGGACGCGACCAGCACGGCATCCGCTGTCTCCACAATCACCGCGTTGTCCAGACCGACAGCGGCCACCAGGCGCGAATGGGAGTGGATATAGCTGCCGGTGACATCCGCGCACAGCACGTCACCGGTCAGCACATTGCCGGATGTGTCTTTTTCAGAGGTTTCCCACAGCGCATTCCAGGCGCCAAGATCGTTCCAGCGCGCATCCAGCGGCACCACGACGGCGTCCCGTGTCTTCTCCATGACGGCGTAGTCGATTGACTCACTGCGGCATGCACTGAAAAGTGGCAGGGGCACGCGCTTGAAGTCCACATCTTCTTCTATTGAGGCTACGGCAGTGCGGCAACTGGCCAGGATATCGGGGGCATGCTGCGCCAGCTCCTGCAGATACCTGCCAGCCTTGAACATGAACATGCCGCTGTTCCAGTAGTAGTCACCGCTGGCGAGATAGGCCTCGGCTGTTGCCAGATCGGGCTTCTCGACAAAGCGCTGTACTGCATACCCGTCGGCCGGCTCTGCCCCGACCGTGGCGCCGCGCAGGATATAGCCATAACCCGTCTCCGCAGAGGCCGGCACGATGCCGAAAGTTACCAGCCTTCCGTCGCCTGCCAGTTGTGCACCGCGCGCGATGGCCCGACAGAGTGCCTCGCTGTCGCGAATGGCATGATCGGCTGGCAACACCAGCAGAATGTCTTCCGCATCGGCCAGCAGGGCGGCCAGTGCAACCGCTGGCGCCGTGTTGCGACCAATCGGCTCGAGCAGAATGGTGGCCTGGGGGATGCCAATGTCGCGCAATTGCTGGGCCGTCAGGAAGCGATGATCTTCATTGCAGATCACCATGGGAGCCCCGCGGTTTGCCAGCGAGGCAAGGCGCAGCAGCGTGGCCTGGAAGAGTGTGCTGTCGGCTGCGCTCTGGGCGCGCCCGGTGGTCAGGGAAGCAAACTGTTTGGGGTAAAGCTGCCGGGAAACCGGCCACAGGCGCGATCCCACGCCACCTGCCAGTACTACGGGAATGATCATCGTTGCGTCCTGTTTTCCACTCGCTTCGGGCGACTCGCCCGGGGCATTGTGGTGTGGTGAATCCGTCCCTTTCAGGGGTGCGCCAGTGTGCCACAAACGCCTCGCAAGTGCCTGCTGCCCCCGTGGAGCGGTGTAAAATTTTATCGATTATTTCCATTTGCCACGATAACATCGCGGCCCTTGAGAAAGGGGGCGACCGCCCTGACGCTATTTCGATGTCTATCGCTGCGAACACTCACTTTATGAATGGCCATATCCGCAAGAACTCCTACACCCGCGACGAGCTGCTGGAATGTGGCTACGGCCGCATGTTCGGCCCCGGCAATGCCCGCCTTCCCGTAGGCAACATGCTTATGCTGGACCGTATTGTCGAAATCAATGACACCGGTGGCGCGCACGGCAAAGGGGAAATCATCGCGGAGCTGGATATCCGCCCGGACCTGTGGTTCTTCGCCTGCCATTTCCCGGAAGACCCCGTCATGCCCGGCTGCCTCGGCCTGGATGCCATGTGGCAACTGGTCGGCTTTTACCTGGGCTGGCGCGGCAATCTCGGCAAAGGGCGCGCACTGGGCGCGGGGGAAGTCAAATTCAGTGGCGAAATTCTTCCAACCCACCGCAAAGTCGTCTATCAGCTTTCATTGTCGCGAGTTATCGAGCGAAAGTTGGTGATGGGTATCGCGGATGGTACAGTGTCCGTCGACGGCAAGGAGATTTACGTTACCAACGGCCTGAAAGTCGGCCTTTTCACACCCGAAAGCAGATTTTGATCGCATTCCAGAGTTTTCTTCAGAGGTTTTTATGAGACGCGTTGTTGTCACCGGTATCGGTATTGTTTCTTGTCTGGGTAGCGACAAGCAGACGGTATTGGAATCGCTTCAGCTCGGACGCAGCGGCATACGCTTCCGGCCTGAATACAAGGAGATGGGCCTGCGCAGCCATATTGCTGGCTGGATAGATCTTGATCTGCCCTCTCTGATTGACCGCAAGATCCTGCGTTTCATGGGCGATGCTGCGGCATTCGGCTACCTTTCCATGGAACAGGCAATCAAGGATTCCGGCCTGAAAGATGACGAAGTCTCCAACATCCGCACCGGCATCATCATGGGTGCCGGAGGCTCGTCCTCCGCCGACCAGGTGGAAGCGGCCGACATTCTGCGCACCCAGGGCGTACGCAAGATTGGCCCCTACCGCGTGACACGAACGATGGGCAGCACGGTCTCTGCATGCCTGGCAACGCCATTCCGGATCAAGGGCGTCAATTACTCAATTTCTTCCGCCTGTGCCACGAGCGCCCATTGCATCGGCAATGCGGTGGAGTTGATTCAACTGAACAAGCAGGACGTGATCTTCGCAGGCGGCGGCGAGGCAGAGCACTGGTCACTGACCAACATGTTCGACGCCATGGGAGCACTGTCCACCAAATACAACGATACACCTGACAAGGCTTCACGCGCCTTCGACCAGGATCGTGACGGCTTCGTGATTGCAGGCGGAGGCGCCGTTCTGGTCATTGAAGCGCTTGATCACGCCATCAAGCGCGGCGCAAAGATTTATGCCGAGATTACCGGCTATGGCGCCACTTCGGATGGCTATGACATGGTCGCGCCCTGCGGCGAAGGCGGCGTGCGTGCGATGAACATGGCCTGCGCCACAGCCAGCGGGCCGATCGACTATATCAATATGCATGGCACCAGCACGCCTGCCGGCGATGTCTCGGAACTGCGCGCCATCCGCGAAGCCTTCGGCGAACAGCGCCCGCTCATCAACTCCACAAAATCGTTGAGTGGACACTCTCTTGGCGCCGCCGGTGCTCAGGAAGCCATATACAGCCTGCTGATGATGGAGAACAACTTCGTGTGCGCTGCCGCGAACATCGAGAATCTTGATCCGGAAGCAGAAGGCCTCAACATCCCCCTGCAGCGCGTGGACAACGTCAGGCTGGACAGGGTCCTGTCCAACAGCTTTGGTTTTGGCGGTACCAATGCCAGCCTGGTATTCGAGCGTTACAATCAATAGCCGGCCATCAGGCTTGCAGAAAATGAGTCCCATGTCCGTGACAGGTACTGGCAGACGACATACAAACAGCAGAATCCTCGCCTTGTGGCTTCTGCTGTGCATTCCCATCGTCTTTCTCTACTCCTCCACACTTCAGGCGCAGGCTCTGCCAGGTGCGGGCCGCGGCCTGTTGTCGGCGCCGACATTCCTCCCCGTCGAAGAAGCCTTCACGTTTTACACCAGCCTGCCCGAACCCGGCGTCATAGGGGTGCACTGGCAGATTGTGGACGGCCACTATCTCTACAGGGAAAAGTTCAGGTTCATGCTGCGACTGGGCGAAACCGAACATGCGCTTTCGCCACTACTGCCCCAGGGCAGCGCTCACGAAGATGAGTTCTTCGGAGCGGTGGAGGTGTACTTCTCCGACATGAATGTCCTCCTCCCATTGCCCGCAAATGCGATTTCCGGCCCCGTCACGCTGATCATGGAATATCAGGGCTGCGCCTCGGCTGGTCTTTGCTACACGCCACAACGTCGCGAAATCGATCTCGAATTGTAGCGAACGGAACGCTTGAATCGCCTGCTGCACACAGCCGCAGGCAAAAGTTGTTCTGCTTCGGAATTTATGGTGAAACTCTGGAAAAATTCTGAGAAAATGCCGGCATAATTGCCAAACGCGATGCTTCTGTGAGGCTGCGTTGCAGGCTGACAACACGCTGACATACCAGGGACTGCTCACGATGGCCACCATACTTGTCCTGCACGGACCCAACCTGAACATGCTGGGCAGCCGAGAACCTGCGGTCTACGGCTCGGAGACCCTGGCCGACATCAATGCCAGACTCAGCTTCCAGTGCATCGAAGCCGGCCACCACCTCCAGCACCTCCAAAGCAACGCCGAATACGAACTGATAGACCGCCTGCATGACGCCCGCAACGAAGGCGTCAACTTCATACTCTTCAACCCTGCAGCATTCACCCATACCAGTATCGCCCTGCGCGATGCCATTCTGGCCGCCGACATTCCGTTCATCGAAGTGCACATCTCCAATGTGCACAAACGCGAGGCATTCCGTCACACCTCGTACTTTTCGGATATTGCCGTGGGGACCATTACCGGACTCGGCTCGCAAGGGTACGACCTGGCGCTGCAGGCTGCATTGCGCCACGTAAGGAAATCCTGATTCAACACCTGTCACTGACTGAAAACACCAAGAAGAGAAGCTCACATGGATATTAGGAAAGTCAAAAAACTGATCGAACTGCTGGAATCGTCTGACATCGCGGAAATCGAGATCAAGGAGGGCGAAGAAGCCGTGCGGATCAGCCGGGTCTCCAAGCATGCACCTGCCCCGATCCATACTTATGCAGCCCCCATGGCAGCTCCGGCTCCAGTAGCCGCAGCGCCGGCAGCAGCTCCAGCGGCCGCCGCTCCAGAAGTGGATAGCAAGAAATTCAGCGGCAACATCATCAAGTCGCCCATGGTTGGCACCTTCTATCGCTCGCCATCGCCTTCCTCACCGAAGTTTGTGGAAATAGGTCAGCACGTCAAGGTTGGCGATGTCATCTGCATCGTGGAAGCCATGAAGATGATGAACCAGATTGAAGCCGATCATGCCGGCGTCGTCGAAGCCATTCTTGTTGAAGACGGCGAACCGGTTGAGTTCGATCAGCCGCTGGTCACGATTGTCTGAAACAGCACTGACTGACCTGTCATTCACCTCACTAATAGGTTCGAATTCATGCTTGATAAAGTTCTGATTGCCAATCGCGGCGAAATTGCACTTCGTGTCCTGAGGGCGTGCAAGGAGCTGGGCATCAAGACTGTCGCTGTGCACTCCAGTGCAGACCGTGACTTGATGCACGTCCGCCTCGCCGACGAGTCCGTGTGCATCGGCCCAGCCAGTGCCACCGAAAGTTACTTGAACGTTCCTGCCATTATCAGCGCCACGGAAGTGACCGATGCCGTCGCCATCCACCCCGGCTATGGCTTCCTGTCGGAGAATGCCGATTTTGCCGAGCAGGTCGAAAAAAGCGGGTTCATCTTCATCGGCCCGCGGCCCGACACCATTCGCCTGATGGGTGACAAGGTATCGGCCATCAAGGTGATGCGTGAAGCCGGCGTGCCCACCGTGCCTGGTTCCGATGGCCCTGTCGATGACAACAAGGATCGCACACTGGCGATTGCCCGCCAGATTGGTTACCCCGTAATCATCAAGGCTGCCGCCGGCGGCGGCGGACGCGGCATGCGTGTCGTGCACAGTGAAGCGGCTCTTCTCAAAGCCATTTACGTCACTCAGTCGGAAGCCAAGGCCTTCTTCGGCAGTGGCGTGGTGTACCTTGAGAAATTCCTCGAGAACCCTCGCCATGTAGAGATACAAGTGCTGGCCGATGGCCAGGGCAATGCCATTCATCTGGGAGATCGCGACTGCTCCATGCAGCGGCGCCACCAGAAAGTGCTGGAAGAAGCCCCCGCGCCCGGCATACCTGCCCACATCCGTCAGCAAGTTGCTGAAACCTGTATACGAGCCTGCGAGAAGATGAACTATCGTGGCGCCGGAACGCTCGAGTTTCTTTACCAGGATGAACAGTTCTATTTCATTGAAATGAATACCCGCGTGCAGGTTGAACATCCCGTAACCGAGATGGTCACAGGCATCGACATCGTGAAGGAACAACTCAAGATCGCCAGCGGCGAAAAGCTTTCCATCAATCAGTCAGACGTCAAGATCAAAGGCCACGCCTTCGAATGCCGCATCAATGCCGAAGACCCGGTTACTTTCCTGCCCTGCCCTGGCAAGATCAATCTGTTCCATGCGCCGGGTGGCAATGGCATCCGGGTCGACTCGCACATTTACAGTGGCTACACGGTGCCCCCGTACTACGATTCCCTGATTGCCAAACTGATCACCTATGGTGAAGATCGTGCAGGCGCTCTGGCACGAATGAGCAATGCGCTGGACGAATTGCTGATCGATGGCATCCGCACCAATACAGCACTGCACAAGGACATCATTCGCGATGCGGAGTTTCAGAAAGGGGGGGTCAACATCCACTATCTGGAAAGCAAGCTCATCGGCCACCACAAGATGCCGGCGAAATAATGCCCTGGCAGCAATTGCAGGTTCGAGTATCGGAAGCTGGTGCCACCCTTGTGGAGGACTTGCTTTCCGAGCTCGGCGCCGTCTCCGTCACCTTGCAGGACGGCGAAGACCAGCCAGTGTTTCAGATCGATCCAGGCACCACGCCAATCTGGCGCACGACAGAAGTCACTGGTCTGTTCGAGTATGACTGCGATATGGAAGCCGTCGCCGCCTCCCTGCGCGAGCACGGCCGCATCGACCCGGACGAACCCATCATGGTGGAGTATGTGGAAGACGTGGACTGGGAGCGTGTCTGCATGCAGGACTTCAAGCCCATGCAGTTTGGCGAACGCGTCTGGATCTGCCCCAGCTGGGAAGAGCCGCCCGTGCCGGACGCTGTCAACATCCTGCTGGATCCGGGACTGGCGTTTGGCACCGGGACGCATCCGACCACGGCACTCTGCCTGGAATGGCTGGACGCTCAGGCGCTCCAGAACAAACTCGTGATCGACTATGGCTGCGGCTCAGGCATTCTCGCAATCGCGGCTGTATTGCTGGGTGCCAGCCGTGTCATCGCCATCGACAATGACCCTCAGGCGATCCTGGCCTCGGAAAGCAACAGGGGTCTGAACGGCATCAATGCCACACAGATGTCAGTCCATCTGCCGGGCGTTGCTGACCATCCGCAGGCGGACATACTGGTCGCCAATATACTGTCCGGGCCGCTTGAGCAACTGACTCCCGTCATCGCTGCACTCGTAAAACCAGGTGGTCGCCTGATTCTATCTGGCGTGTTGTCAGTGCAGACTGCGTCACTGCTGGACAGCTACCATCCGTATTTCGACATGTTGCCGCCGGTCATGCGAGACGAATGGGTGCGGGTCGAGGGCATTCGCCGCTGACCGTTTTTGAACAATCCAACTTGTAAGAATATTGTTGTGCAAGAAGCTTATGGCCCTGTTCATCACGCAATGTCCGCACTGCCAAACCACGTTCCGCACCAGCGTTTCACAGCTGCAGTCGGCGGACGGAATGGTGCGATGTGGCGCCTGCCTTAAAGTATTCGTCGCTGATGACAATCTGATCCCTTCTGCCGACCTTCAGACCAAGGATATTCCCATGTCTGAAGAGCAGGACGAGGGTGATGAGCTCGCTGAACCTTCAGTCGAGATACCAGAAGTCCCGGATCCTGTCTTCACCCTCGAGACAGTTGACGCCAACGCCGAGCACAGTGAACCGACCTTCAGTGAATCGGGTCCGCACTGGGAAATCATCGATGAGACCACCGGTCAGGATCAGCCCGCCGATTCTGCTGTTGTGACTGCCGAAGCCCGAGGCACTGCGGACATGGCACCCGGGGCAGAAGCAGACCCGCTGCCTGCCCCGGGACTGCGGGTCGAAGCCCCTGCTGTTGCTCAAGCCCTGCAAGGGTTCAGCGCACTGGATGACGACTTCACGATGCTGCGGGGTCCGGGCATTTCTGCAGACGGACCCGCCATGCACAGGGAACACCTGGAGGCCATTGCCAGAGCCGGAGATAATCTGGAAATTGACTGGCATGAGACTCAGGGGAAACGTCAGCATTCAGCCTGGTGGAGTGTTTCAGCATTCCTGCTGGTTGCTGCTCTGGCAGGGCAGATGGTGAGTTCGCAGTGGTACGAACTGGGTCAGAATTACGCTCTGCGCCCCTGGCTCGAGCGCATCTGCGATACCTTTCCTTGCTCATTGTCACCAATGGCTGACTTGCAGGCGCTGCGCAGTGACAGTCTCGTCGTCCGCAGTCATGCAGAAATTGCCAATGCCCTCAATGTGACACTGATATTTCGCAACGAATCTGCATTCGACCAGCTTCTGCCTGTCCTGAACCTGCATTTCATGAATGCCGACAATGAGCTGATCGCAGCCCGCCAGTTCACTCCCGACGAATATCTGCCCGCAACATTGGCAGACATGGCTGTGCTCCCGGCAGGCGCGCCGGTGCAGGTGTCTTTCGACATTATTGATCCTGGCATCGAGGCGATAAATTATGAAGTCAGTTTCGGCCCACAGGTACCCCGTTGACAGCGGATCAGGTACGCGCCTGGCCCGGAACCTGAACCCTGCCCAATAAATCGCACCCTATTTTGGCCTTTCCCAAGTACCAGCTGCTCGCTATTATCATTTCACCACAAGCCTCAGGTTGGCGACAGTTTGACCTCCCTGAACGATACCAGAGTCCTCTTTCCCGTGATTAGAATCGGTCGACATTCACTCAAGCAGCGCACGATCCTCGCCCCCATGGCGGGCGTCACAGATCAGCCTTTCAGAGACCTGTGCGTCAGCATGGGAGCCGGACTGGCTGTGTCGGAGATGCTGACCTGCAAGCTTGAGTTGTGGTCCAGCGACAAGTCCAGAACGCGGCTTGCCCGCTCCCGCCATGGCGGCCTTCATTCTGTCCAGATTGCTGGCGCGGATCCGGCGCTGATGGCTGAGGCTGCCCGGCAACATGTCGACCTTGGGGCTGACATCATCGACATCAACATGGGCTGCCCAGCCAAGAAAGTATTGAAGAGGGCTGCAGGCTCCGCGTTGTTGAAAGACACCACACTGGTCGCTGACATTCTCAAAGCCGTAGTGGGTGCCGTTCAAGTGCCTGTCACCCTGAAGATTCGCACCGGCTGGTGTCCGCAGTCGCGCAACGGCGTCGAGGTTGCCCGCATTGCACAGGACTGTGGTGTACAGATGTTGACCGTTCACGGACGCACGCGTGAATGCCGGTTCGTGGGTTCAGTGGAATACGACACAATCCGTGACATCAAGTCTGCCGTTACCATACCGGTCATAGCGAACGGCGACATTTGCAATGCACGCAGCGCGCGTGACGTCATGCAATACACAGGCGCAGACGGTGTCATGATCGGCCGGGCAGCCCAGGGCAATCCCTGGATCTTCTCCCAGATCAATCACTATCTCGCGACCGGCGAAGAACTGCCCGACCAGTCGCCCAAAGACAGGCGCAACGCGCTTCTTGCGCACATGTCACAAGTCTACGCACTTTACGGCGAATTCAAGGGAGTGTTGTTTGCACGCAAGCACGTGGGGTGGACTACAGGTCAATTACCCGATGCCGGCAATTTCTGGAAAAGCTTCAATCAACTGAACACTCCTGCGTTGCAACTGAACGCCGTCGAGAATTTCTTCGACTCGTTGCTCAACCACAAGGAAGTTACACAATGAATATTCTCGAAGAACCCAGCCCACGAAGAAACTTTCAACCCTCAGAAATGGGAGCTATTGCCGAGATGCAGTCATCGTCGACGTTGCGCAAAGAAGTCGAGCGTTCAATGGATAAATACTTTTCCCACCTCGGGGAAGCATCTGTCACAAATCTGTATGAATTGGTACTCAACGAAGTCGAAGGCCCACTTCTGGAGGCGGTCTTGAAACACACAGGAAGCAACCAGAGCAAGGCCTCTATCATGCTTGGTTTGAACCGTGGTACCCTGCGCAAGAAGCTGAAACAACACGGAATGTTGTAACCATAGCCTGGTCAGCGCTAAATTTTCGACAGGATTGAACGCACGGATTCTCCGATCCTGTCCACTAAAAGACAGACCTTCCCGACTATGTCCACAGCCAATACTGCCGTCGTTCGGCGCGCTCTCATCAGCGTGTCGGACAAATCCGGCGTTGTGTCATTTGCCAAATCTCTGCACAGCGCCGGCATCGAAATTCTCTCTACAGGAGGCACGTACAAGCTTCTGCAGGCAGAGCAAATCCCTGCCATCGAGATCGCTGACTACACCGGCTTCCCCGAAATGATGGACGGCAGAGTCAAGACTCTGCATCCAAAGGTTCACGGTGGCATTCTCGCGCGGCGCGACATCGATCAGGCAGTGCTGCAGACACATGGCATTCCGACCATTGATCTGGTCGTCGTGAACCTCTATCCCTTCGAAGCCACTGTCGCCAAACCAGGCTGCGATCTGCCGACGGCCATTGAGAACATCGATATTGGCGGGCCCACCATGTTGCGTGCTGCTGCCAAGAATCACGCATGGGTTGGCGTAGTCGTGAATCCATCCGACTATGACCGCGTCATTGCAGAACTTCGCGACAACGCAGGGGCTTTGAGCAATGCCACGCGCTTCGACCTTGCGGTGAGCACCTACGAACACACCGCGGCTTACGATGCAGCCATTGCCAATTATCTCGGCCGCCTGGTGCCCGCACGATCTGCAGAAGAGACCTTGCCTGCCGCATTCCCCCGCACTTACTCGACACAGTTCATCAAGAGCCAGGACATGCGTTACGGCGAGAATCCTCACCAGAAGGCGGCTTTCTATGTCGAGAAACACCCGCAGGAAGCCAGTATCAGCACCTCCGTGCAGTTGCAGGGCAAGGAATTGTCCTACAACAACATCGCCGATACGGATGCTGCGCTGGAATGTGTGAAGTCCTTTGCAGAGCCCGCCTGCGTCATCGTCAAACACGCCAACCCCTGCGGCGTGGCCATTGCTGACAGCATCACCCGGGCCTACGAACTCGCATTCCAGACTGACCCCACGTCCGCGTTCGGGGGCATCATCGCCTTCAACAGAGCGCTGGATGCCGCCACGGCGCAAGCAATCATCTCCCGCCAGTTCACGGAGGTGATCATTGCTCCCAGCGTGTCAGCGGAAGCTCTGCAGGTGCTTGCAGCAAAGCAGAATGTGCGGGTTCTGAGCTGCGGTCAGTGGGCCGCGCAACCCGGGCCGGCACTGGACTACAAACGCGTCAACGGCGGCCTGCTGGTGCAGGATCGCGATATCCATCAGCTCAGCGCGGCTGATCTCAAAGTGGTGACGCGACGCAAACCAGCGCCGCAGGAAGTCGCGGACCTGTTGTTTGCCTGGAAGGTAGCCACCTTCGTCAAGTCCAATGCCATCGTGTACTGCCGCAACAACCAGACCATCGGCATTGGAGCCGGTCAGATGAGCCGCGTCTACAGTGCGCGTATTGCCGGCATCAAGGCGGCTGATGAAGGGCTGGAAGTGGCGGGTTCGGTCATGGCATCCGATGCATTCTTCCCTTTCCGTGACGGCATCGATGCCGCTGCCGCTGCCGGCATTCGTGCCGTCATTCAACCCGGCGGCTCCATGCGCGACGAAGAAGTGATAGCTGCAGCAGACGAAGCGGGCATGGCCATGGTTTTCACTGGCGTGCGGCATTTCCGTCACTGAGCCACGCAGCTTTGGGAAGTACTCCAAACGGAGAGAACGCAGGAAACATTATGAATGTACTGATCATCGGCAATGGCGGACGTGAACACGCCATTGCCTGGCGCGTAAAGCAATCGCCGCAGGCCGGAAAAATCTATGCAGCCCCTGGCAATGCCGGCACCGCAACCGAGGCCGGCGTCGAGAATGTGCCCATCGACACTCTTGATTTCCCCGCTCTGCTTGCCTTCGCCAAGGCCCATGATGTTGCGTTGACTATTGTGGGGCCCGAGGCGCCGCTGGTGGCAGGCATCGTCGACTACTTCACCCGCCATGGTCTGCGCTGCTTCGGTCCGTCACAGAATGCCGCCCAGCTGGAAGGCTCCAAGGCCTTCACGAAGGACTTCCTCCACCGCCATGGCATTCCCACGGCGAAGTATCGCAACTTCACTGACATCGACGCCGCCATCGCCTATGTTCACGAGCAGGGCGTTCCGATCGTCATCAAGGCCGACGGACTGGCTGCTGGCAAGGGCGTGATCATTCCCCAGACGCTGGCCGAGGCCGAGTCGACGATTCATGACATGCTCTCCGGCAACAAGTTCGGCAATGCCGGCCATCGTGTGGTGATTGAGCAGTTCCTGCGCGGCGAGGAGGCCAGCTTCATTGTGATGGTGGATGGCTACAATGTCCTGCCGTTCGCGACTTCACAGGATCACAAGGCGCGGGACGACGGCGACAAAGGGCCGAATACCGGCGGCATGGGGGCCTATTCGCCAGCGCCCGTGGTCACGCCGCAGATTCATGAGAAGGTCATGCGCGAGATCATCATGCCGACGGTCAATGGCATGCGCGCCGACGGCAATCCCTACACCGGCTTTCTCTATGCCGGCCTGATGATTGCCGACAATGGCGATGTCAATGTGATTGAATTCAACTGCCGCTTTGGTGACCCGGAAGCGCAGCCCGTGATGATGCGTCTGCAGTCCGATCTGATCACACTGTGCAATGCCGCCATCGACGGTCAGCTGGATCAGCAGAGTGCCGATTGGGATCCGCGTCCGGCAGTGGGTGTTGTGCTGGCCAGTGGCGGCTACCCGGATGCTTACGCGAAAGGCGACGTAATCTCCGGACTGCATACCAATACCGCCGCTGACCGCAAGGTCTTTCATGCCGGCACCACGCTGCGTGGCAGCGATGTTGTCACCAACGGTGGCCGGGTGCTTTGTGCCACGGCACTCGGCGCAACAGTCACAGAAGCTCAGCGTGCAGCATACGAACTTATCGACACTCTGCACTGGAACAATGTCTATTTCCGGCGCGACATCGCGTACCGTGCCATAGCGAGGGAACATGTCTGACTCACAGCGCTCGCAATTCTCAGGACTGGACCAATTGATCGTGCAATTTGACCAGGCGCTGCGCACATTGGTACCCGGCAGCAGCGCCGCACAGCGACCTTCGCCGGCATCACGCCTCGACGACGAAGCTTTCGCCGACGCCGAACATCGCAAAATAACCGGGCTCATGCGCATCAACCATACCGGGGAAGTGTGCGCACAGGCGCTTTATCAGGGGCAGGCATTGACTGCCCGTCTGCCCGATATTCGCCAGGCGATGGAACATGCTGCGCAGGAAGAAGTGGATCATCTGGTGTGGTGCGAGCAGCGGCTCCGGGAGCTGGACAGTCACCCCAGCGCCTTGAACCCGGCATGGTACGCCCTGTCGTTCGGAATGGGAGCTGCGGCTGGACTGGCGGGCGACAAGTGGAGCCTTGGTTTCGTAGCCGAAACCGAACAGCAGGTCAGCGAGCATCTGCAGGAACATCTGGAACAGTTGCCACGAAATGACGCCAGGAGCCGAGCGATACTCGAACAGATGCTGGTCGATGAGCGTATTCACGGCGAGACCGCGAAACAGGCAGGCGGCGCGGCACTGCCACCGCCTGTCAAAGTCGCCATGAAACTGATGTCAAAACTGATGAAAGGGCTCGCTTACCGCGTCTGAGGCACTACTCAGGCACAATCTCGAAGTCGTGAGTCACATGCACACCGCCCTTTTCGAGCATGATGGTCGCTGAACAGTATTTCTCCGCAGAAAGGGCGACGGCTTTCTCTACCTGCTTCTCGCTCAGATCCTTGCCACTGACACGAAAGTGCAGGTGAATCTTTTCGAACACTGCAGGTATGGCATCGGCTCGAACTGCCGTGACATCGGTCTCGCAGCGCGTCACATTCTGACGAGCTTTCTTCAGAATGGCGACCACATCGAAAGACGAACAACCGCCGACGCCGAGCAGCAGCAATTCCATCGGACGGAACCCTACGTTGCGGCCACCACTCGTCTCAGGCCCGTCCATCAGCACCGCGTGGCCGCTGCCGGACTCACCCAGAAACATTACATCGTCTATCCAGCGTATCGTTGCTTTCATGTTTGGCTCTCTGTCATCAGTCTTTTTTCAGTAAACGCCACGGTCAGGCACACTGGCCCCTTCGTGAACGGCGGCGTGAGAGTAACACAGGCCGGCGTCGCCGACGAAGTGTGCAGTCATTCACACCATACACAGACTATGGTATACATCTGCCACGTTCAAACCACAGCCTGGATGGCATAGTCGAATCCCATCCACCGCGTGTTGCCGTCGAGGAGATTCACAATATGGCGCTCATGGCCATTACGCCCCATATCAAAGATCTGGAAAACTTCCTGACCAATTGCCATCGGCGTCGATACCCCAATCGCAGCACCATCATTTACGAAGGCGACACCTGCAATACCTTGTATTACATCATCGAAGGGTCCGTTTCCGTGGTGCTGGAAGATGATGATGGCAAGGAAGTTGTCATAGCCTATCTGAACCCCGGCGACTTTTTCGGGGAAATGGGGTTGTTTGAACAAAAGGAAGCCCGCAGTGCCTGGTGCCGCGCACGGACCGCCTGCGAGATCGCAGAGATCAGTTACGCGAGCTTCAACAACTATATCCGGCTGCACCCCGAAATTGTGTTCACCATCGGCAAGCAGATGGCCCACCGCCTTCGCAACACCACCCGCAAGGTCGGCGACCTCGCGTTCTACGATGTCACTGGCCGCATCGCCCGCACCTTGATTGAACTGAGCAAAGAGCCCGATGCCATGACACATCCGGATGGCATGCAGATCAAGATTACCCGTCAGGAATTGGGGCGGCTTGTGAATTGCTCGCGGGAAATGGCAGGGCGCGTGTTGAAGACTCTGGAAGAGCAGGACCTGATCACGGTCAAGGGCAAGACCATCGTGGTATTCGGCACGCGCTGAAACTCAAGCGCTCACTCGGTCGCGAACTGCATGCCACCGTTGCGCGCCACCTGCAGGGACTCTCGCAACTTCTTCACCTGATCCAGCTTTTCCGCCTTTTCGCGCCCCTGCAGCGGGCCACTGGCCAGATACCCTTCCGCCATTCGCAGCAATCCCGGCACCTTGCCGTACTCCGCTGCATTCAGAGCAAGTTCTGCCATATGAATACTGGAATTGACTGCGACGACGACAGTCAGTGTCCCCAGATGCCGGGCCGTTGACTCGAGTTGCTCAGCCCGTACCTGATTGCTCTGATACAGGCGCCGGATGATGACCATGGCGTCGCTGATGTGGTTGCGCACACGTTGCACATCCCGCTCGTTGCTCAGACTGGTGCGCTTTTCGGCCTTGGTTCCGCGGGCTTCGTTCGCAGGCTTGTCCCCTTTGGCGTCACCTGCGCCGGCCGCAGGCGCGGCAGTGGCCTGGCGAATCTCCTGCTCAAGGTCGGCACGTCCCGGGTCCAGTTTCTGGATGCGGACCAGATCGGCCTTGAGCGCCTGGTTCAGAATGCGCAGTGTTTCCGCATTGTCATCCACTTCCTGCAGTCCGCGAATGACGGCACGCGTTTCATTGCGGCGACGATCGAGCGCAGCAAGCCGGTAAAGGCGTATGACATTGCCTTCCTGTCGCTCCTGCGCGTAACGGGCAAGCACCACCGACCCGACCATGAGGACAAGCAGGAACACAATCATGTACAGGCTGGAAAGCACCATCACACACCGGAATACAGTAAAGGCGACGCACACTGGCGTCTCACAATCTGTTATCGGCGCAATCGGCGCGAGGTTTACAGAAAAACAAACAGAAGCAGCAAATTAAATCAGCAGCCCGATCCAGACCAGAGCCACCATGGCCATGGCCAGAAATACCGCAGCCGACCCAATATCCTTGGCCTGGCGTGAGAGCTCGTGAAATTCGAGGCCGACACGGTTCACCACCGACTCCACGGCTGTGTTGAGCAATTCCACAATCAACAGCAGCAAGACGCTCCCGATCATCAGCACCCGCTCCAAAGACGACTCGCCCAGCCATAGCGCCAGGGGCGTCAGCACAACGAGTCCCACAACTTCCAGACGGAAGGCTTCTTCAGAGCCGAATGCGCTGCGCAGTCCGGCGATGGAATATCCTGCCGCCGCAATCAGTCTGGACAAGCCTCTCTTCTTGGGGGGGACAGGGGGCGTGGCTTCACTCATGGTTGATGAACATCTCCTTCAGTCGTAGTCCAGGATCGGGTGCCCGCATGAAGGCCTCTCCAATCAGAAATCCGTTTACGCCCCTGGCAATCATGGCATCGACGTCTTCGGGCGTGTTGATGCCACTTTCGGTCACCAGCAACTTGCCGTCCGGCAGACGGGCTGCCAGTCGGATGGTGACATCGAGGCTCGTTTCGAACGTATGCAGATTGCGATTGTTGACGCCAATCAGGTCGAAGCCGGCATCCAGGGCGATGTCCAGCTCAGCCTCGTCGTGCACTTCCACCAGCGTGTCGATATCGAGCTGACGCGCATAGTCGGCCAGTTCGCGCAGCCGCCGCGGCTCGAGGGCAGACACTATGAGCAACACACAATCCGCTCCCAGAGCTTTCGCCTCGGCGATCTGATATCGATCGATCATGAAATCCTTGCGAATGACAGGGAGCGTGCAGGCGGCACGGGCCTGCTGCAGATATTCATTGGCTCCCTGAAAATACTCACGGTCGGTCAGCACGGAAAGACACGTGGCCCCCGCTTCCTCGTACTGGCGTGCGATGGTAACAGGGTCGAAGTCGGCACGGATCAAGCCTTTGCTCGGCGAGGCCTTCTTGATTTCGGCTATCACGGCTGGCTTGCGCGCCAGGATCCGCTGACGCAGCGCGCCGATGAACGCGCGCTTGTCTTTCACATCGGCGGCGGCCTTCTCCAGATCGGCCAGGCTGCGAACGGCGCTGTCCCGCCCTATTTCGCGGTGCTTCTGCGCGATGATGTCTTCCAGAATGGTGGCTTTGGACATGACGACAGCCCCTCTCTAAAGACTCTGGCTGAAAGCGGCCAGGGCTTCCAGCTTGCGCAGGGCGTCGCCACTGCGCAGGATTTCACGGGCAAGCTGCACTCCGGCAGCCATGTCTTCAACCACGTTCGCGGCATAGATGGCAGCGCCTGCATTCAGGGCCACGATATCGGCCGCTGCTGCATTGCGCCCGGTCAGGGCATCGCGCACCATCGTCAGGCTTTCCAGCGGTGTTGCGATCTGCAGCATGGCAAAGCCGTTGCGGCGCTCGATACCGAAATCTTCCGGGCAGATGGTGTACTGGCGAATGCTGCCATCCTTCAGTTCGCCCACCTGTGTCGTTGAGGAAATGCTGATTTCGTCCAGTCCGTCGTCAGCCGCCACGATCAGGACATGCTCGCTGCCAAGTGCCTTGAGCACTGAGAGCATCAACGGAATCCAGGACGCCGCATAAACACCCAGCAACTGATTCGGAGCGGAGGCTGGATTGGTCAGCGGCCCCAGCAGATTGAAGATGGTGCGCACACCAATTTCGCGACGCGGGCCGATTACGTGCTTCATGGCGCTGTGGTGTCCCGGCGCAAACATGAATCCAACGCCCAGTGTTTCAATGCAGCGCGCAACGGCGGCAGGCTCCAGTGTCAGTTTGACACCAGCGGCCTCCAGAAGATCGGCACTGCCACTCTTGCTGGTGGCGCCGCGATTGCCATGCTTGGCGACGCGGGCGCCGGCACAGGCAGCCACCATCGCCGAAGCTGTGGAGATATTGAAAGTATCTGTTCCAGAACCACCCGTGCCGCAGGTGTCCACCAGATTGCGCTTGTCGGCAATATCAACCTTCGTGACCAGCTCACGCATGACTGTCACGGCGCCCAGCAGTTCAGTTTCACAAACACCTTTGAGTTGCAGGGCCACCAGAAAGGCTGCAATCTGCGCGTCCGTCATCTGTCCGGTCATGATGCCGCGCATCAGTGCCGTCATGTCTTCTGTCTGCAGATCCTGGCGCTGGGTCAGCTGCCGTATCGCAATCTTGATATCCATGGGTTTACTTGTCCTGGTGTCGTCTCAACGCTGTCCCGCATCGAGGAAGTTCTTCAACAGTAGATGACCGTGCTCACTCAAAATGGATTCCGGGTGAAACTGCACACCTTCTACAGCGAGTGTCCTGTGCCGGACGCCCATGATCTCATCCCTGTTGCCGGCTTCATCCTGAGTCCACGCAGTGACTTCGAGGCAGTCCGGCAAGGTCTTGCTGTCGATGACCAGCGAATGATAACGCGTTGCCGTGAAGGGATTGCTCAAGCCTTTGAACACGCCCTTGTCGGCATGGTGAATGGGCGAGAGCTTGCCGTGCATGACTTTCTTCGCACGGATCACATCACCGCCAAAGGCCTGGCCGATGCCCTGATGACCGAGGCAGATTCCCAGCAAGGGAATTTTGCCGGCAAAATGCTTGATGACAGGCACAGAGATTCCAGCTTCATTCGGTGTGCAGGGGCCCGGTGAGATCACGATCTGGTCCGGTCGCATCGCTTCTATCTGCGCAATGCTCACAGCATCGTTGCGATAGACTCGCACGTCCGCGCCCAACTCGCCAAGATACTGAACGATGTTGTAGGTGAAGGAATCGTAGTTGTCGATCATCAATAGCATGGCCAGGCTTTCCTCATGGGCGGTCTCGAAGCGGGAAGGATTCTAGCACGGAAGTTGCGCGGCGCTGCCTTTCAGAGCGCCTCGATCCCGAAGACGCTGCGCAGCACGGTACCAGCCGCAAACGCCAGACCGGCAGCCGCCCCCCCCTGTGACCAGGGTCTGCAATCCAGCCTTCAGCACTGGCCGGGCGAAGACCAGGCTCTTGAGCATGCCAATGGCGAAGAACATCACACAGGCCAGCCCGCTGCTGATCAGGAACTGGCGCGCGGGGTCAAGACCCGGAACCAGCATCGGCAACAAGGGAATCACGCCCACCGCAAGGAAAGCCACGAAGGTGGTGCCACCTGCTTTCCAGGGATTGAGAAACGTGGTTTGCAGGCCGTACTCCTCCTGCAGCATGGTATCGACCCACAAGGCCCGATTGCGGGTGATTGTCTCCACGATTTCTTCCAGCAGTGCCCCGTGGAAACCTTTGCCCGCGAAAATCTGACGGATCTCTTCACGTTCTCCGTCCGGGATGTGTTCGATATGGTGCTCCTCAGTGCGCCGGATACTCTCGACGTATTCCTGCTGCGCTCGAACCGATTCGTAGTTGCTCACGGCCATGCTGAACCCGTCCGCAAGCAGATTCGCAAACCCAAGCACCAGTGCCACCATGGCGGGGAATCCAGCGCCATAGGCCCCGGCCACTGCCGCAAAAGTCGTGACGCAGCCATCAATCGCGCCGAGCACGGCATCAGACACATGGGAACCGCCCGGCTTCCGCCGCAGGCGCTGCCTGACACGCTCAGGAAGACGATTGGAAGCGAGCGTTTCGGACACGGATCTGGTCATGTTGCGGGCACCTCCGCTGCCTGCGCGCGCAGAAACAACTCGGGACAATCCACAATCGCCAGCGTCGCTGCATCAGGAAGACAATCCTGCTGCACACAGGCGAGCAAGGCGGGGTCCGGATCACAGAACAGCATGTCGAAGGCGAGCCGGTCCATGCCATAGAGTCCACGATGCAGCATGTTGGCCGAGAACACCAGCAGATCCCCGGGCTGCATCGCGATCTGTTGCGCGCAGGTGCGTGCCCGGGACCAGCTCCAGCCCCGGTTCGGGGCGCAGCGCCACGCGCAGATGTACCACATTGCTTCGGCCAAGCGCGTGCTGCTGCTCTTCGATCGTCATGCCAGTGTATTGAATATCGCGGTGCCAGTAGTTGCGCTGCGCGGTGTTCACCGGGTTGAAAAACAACTGAGTGTTCATGAATGCTGCCGGCTCCTCGAAGACATCATTCAGCACTTCGCCCACACGCCTTTGCGCCACAAACTTGAACAGCACGTTGCGATCTTGCGGATTCAGATGAAGAGGGCCTGTCAAACCAGCGCTGTTGATCGCGCGGGTGCGGTAAAGATCGACATTTTCAAGCATCCAGGCGGCATGGAAGCGCTGCACCGATTCCTTCAGTGCGGCAAGTGCAAGTGAGTCGAAGAATTCTGGAAGGTGCACGAAACCCTGCGAGCGGTAACGTCTTGTGATGAAAGAGTTGGATGCGCACATGTTTTTCCCCGAGCCTGCACAGGATTGGTGCTGGCAGTGTACCCCGGTGACCACGGTGCACAGAAATCCAAGGCAAAAAAAAGACCGAAACAAAATGCTCACATTTTGTTTCGGTCTCAGCCTACTAGACGACCGACTTCAATTTTCCCATTTACGATTTACTGCGACTGCTTGCATTTACGAGTACTGCTCTACTTCTTGCTGCTACCCATTTCCGTAGATCAGTGATGAGAAGATTACTGCACTGGATGCAAGGAACCATAGATCTAAATCAGACTTTCGTCGATTGGAAACAGATACATGGCAATATTTCACCAGCCGCTGACACTGACCTTGGCGATGGCTTTGAGACCGGCCATGTCGATAAAGTGAATTTCCTTGTTGTCGACTTTCACGATGCTTTGCTTTTGCAGGCGACTGAACACCCGCGACACCGTTTCCAGTGTGACACCCAGGTAACTGCCAATGTCGGCGCGAGTCATGGCGAGACGGAACTGCGTGGGAGAGAGCTTGCGGCGGTGATTGCGGCTGGAGATGCTCAGCAGCAGCGCGGCAACACGCTCTTCTGCGGCGTTGCTGCTGACCAGCGTCAGCATCTGTTGATCCTTGACGATCTCCTGTCCCATGAGACGGAAGAATCGCCCCTGCAACGAAGGAATTCGGGCGCTGAGTTCTTCGAGCTGATTGAAGGGGATCTCGCAGAAGGAACCGGTTTCAAGGGCCATGGCAGAACTGCCGTGGCGGTTGCTGCTGATGCCATCCATGCCGACGATTTCGCCCGGCAGATACAGGCCAGTGACCTGTTCCACGCCGTCCATCGTGGTCTTGAAGGTCTTGAAGCTGCCCGCGCGAATTGCGTAGATCGACGTGAACTCATCACCTTCGCGGTAGAGATAATCCCCTTTGCTCAGCGCCCGGCCACGTTTGACGATCTCATCCAGATGGCTGATCTCGACGGCGTCCAGGGCAATGGGCAGGCACAGTTCGCCCAGCCGGCAATCACCACACGAGACTGATGGATTGGAATGACAAGTCCGGCCATGGGAGATGTCTTTGGCAAGACCATGAACGTCAGTAGCAGAAGATTTCACGGAAAGGCTGCCTTTTTCATTGGGAGCTGGATTTGCATGCATTGTAGTCCAATCGCCGCTCACGGCAAGGCCCGTCGTGCATTGGCTCCACAACGCAATTCCGGAGTCACCCGGGGAAGGGTCAAATGGCTCTCGAGAATACTGACTTGAGTACTCCTGCATTCTGCAGATAGGCATCAAACACCATGCAGATATTGCGCAGCAGCAGGCTGCCGCGTGCACTGATCCGCAGGCGCTTCCAGCCATCGCGCTCGATCAGGCCATCCTGTTCGAACTGACACAGCGCCGGCAGCGCATCCTTGAAGTGTTCCGCGAACTGGAAGCCGTACTGCTCCTCCAGGGCGCCGATGTCCAGTGTCCGATAGCAGCTGAGCTGCTGGATGATGTCGCGGCGCAGGGCATCTTCCCGGGAAGACACCACGCCCTTGACGATCGGCAGCTGGTTGGCATCCAGCGCGCGGTAATAGTGATCCAGCTGCACGGCATTCTGGGCAAAGACGGCACCGACATTGCTGATGGACGAGACGCCCAGTCCAATCAGGTCCTGCGCCTTGGCGATGGAGTAGCCCTGGAAGTTGCGGCACAGCCTGCCTTCGGTCCGGGCAACGGCAAGGGAGTCGCCCGCCTTGACGAAGTGATCCATGCCGATATGCAGGTAGCCGGCGTCAGTCAGCGTCTCGATGATCAGCGTCAGCATCTGCAGCTTCAGGCCCGGGGCCGGCAGATCCTCGTTGCGAATCGCCTTCTGGGCGGGGAAGCGCTCGGGCAGATGGGCGTAGTTGTAATAGCTGATGCGATCGGGGGACAACGCAATCACCTTCTCGAGGGTCATTTGTATCGAGTCAGGCGTTTGCAGCGGCAGGCCATAGATCAGGTCAAAATTCAACGAGCTGAAGCCGCGGGTCCGGATGTGGCCGACCAGCTCACGGATATCCTCCACTCGCTGCTGACGGTTGATGGCCCCCTGCACCGCCGGATCAAAATCCTGAATGCCCAGACTCAGGCGGTTGAAACCCAGGCCGCGTATCAGCTCAATGCGGGCGCGATCGACCGTGCGCGGATCAATCTCGATGGAATAGTCGCGGGAATCCGCGTTCACCAGATTGAAGTAGTGGGAGGTGTGGTGAACCAACTCGGTGAGCTCGGCATTGTCGAGGAAGGTGGGCGTACCTCCGCCGAGATGCAGCTGCGTGACCGGCCGCTTGTATGTGGTGCTCTGCAGGCGCAGCAGCGCCATTTCCTTGCGCAGATGGTTCAGATATTGCCGCACGGCATCCCTGTTGCGCGTGATGATCTTGTTGCACCCGCAGTAATAGCAGGGCGAGCGGCAGAACGGAATGTGGATGTAGACCGACACGGGGGCATCCGGCGCACTTTCCGCCAGGGCCTGCAGATAGTCCTCCGAACCGGCGGCTCGGAACTGAGTAGCCGGTGGATAGGAGGTGTAGCGCGGTCCCGCCCTGTCGTATTTGCGCAGCAGGTCGATAATCTGATCAGCACACAACAGCGAGTCAGTGCGGGCCGGCTCGGTGCTGAAGTCTTGTAAGCGCAGATTCTGAGGAGTCATGGCGGCGAGTTTAGGGAGCCTGCCAACTGCCGCCATGACTTAAATCAACAATGTGATTATTTGTGTCAACGACCCACAATCAATGCATCGTCCAAGGCCTGTGCGCGCTGCGCGGCAGGTCTGGCCTGCAGACGCGCGGCATAGGCTGCGAAGGCCGGACGCCTCTCCAGTGTGCCGAACTGCATGCCCCACAGCAGACCAGAGCCCGTGTAGACATCTGCCGCGGTGAACTGCTCGCCGCAGATCCAGGGCCCCACAGACACCGCCTGCTCCAGCACGTCCAGCACCGCCTCATGGTTTCCGAACCCCATCATGCCCCGGCGCTCTGCCGGCACCAGCCAGCCCATGGCCTTGACGGTGACTGCCATTTCGAGCGGACCTGCCCCGTAGAACAGCCAGCGGAAATACGTTCCGCGGGCAGTGTCCGTTGGCGCGGGTGCCAGCCTTGCTGACGGAAACTGATCTGCCAGATAGGCACAGATCGCCGCCGTTTCTGTTATCACCGTGCCTCCGTGGACAATCGCCGGCACTTTGCCCATCGGGTTGATGGCCAGGTATTCCGGGCTCTTCATCGTGGTGCCATATTCCAGCACGATCGTCTCGTAGGCAGCCCCAGTCTCTTCGAGCATCCAGCGCACGATCCTGCCGCGGGACTGGGGATTGGTGTAAAAGCGCAGCTCAGCCATGACTCAACCCTCTCAGTCGATGAGGCGCGGAATGAACTTCGTGACACCCTGGATCGGGCCGACTTCACCGGCATAGACATTGCCATCGCGATCCACGGTCACGCCCTCGCCCATGGAGCCATAGCCACCCATGCCCGAAGCGCGCTCGGAGACGTGCTCGGGCACGAAGTACAGCACTTCGCCGGTACGCGCATTGCCCACCCGCAGACCCTTGCGCCAGCCCGGGTTGTAGTCCGGATCGGACTCGGAGTCGATGGCGTAAAGCATGTCATTGTCGTCAATGAACAGTCCGCTGATACGGCTGAACTGGTACCAGGTGTCCAGATGCGTGCCCTGCTGATCAAAGATCTGAATGCGGCGGTTGCCACGGTCAGCCACGAACAGCCGGCCCTGGGAGTCCATCGCCAGCGAGTGGGGAGAACGCAGCTGGCCATCCTCGAAGCCCCATTCGCCGAAACTCATCAGGAAGGTGCCGTCCGGCGCGAACTTGGACACCCGGCTCTTGGAGTCAGGGCCAGGCGCGTCCTGGAACTGGGCGCCGTGGGTCTCGGCCACGAAGATGCTGCCATCGGGTGCCACCAGCACGTCATTGGGCTCGGTGAAATGGGTGGGCGGGTCGCCCAGCTCGCCGGGCGTGCCCAGCGTCAGCAACAGCTCACCCGTCGGGCTGAACTTGAGGACGGTATTGCCTTTGCCGGCGGCACCGGGATTGGCTTCCAGTTCGCGGGCATTGGCGGCACGGGCGTCGACGACCCAGACATTGCCTTCTTGATCCACGTCCATGCCATGGGGCCAAAGAATCAGACCAGCACCGAAACTGGCCACGACGTTGCCATCCGGGTCGAGCTTGACGATTGGGTCCAGGTCAGAGCCAGCGCAGGAATTGGCGCCACAGCGATCACCGATCCACACATGACGGCCATCGACGTCGATATTGATGGCGCTGACCGAGCCCCAGGTGCGGCCTGCAGGAGGATTGCTCCAGTTGCGCACGGTCTCGTAAGGATTGGGCAGATTGTTGACGGGCGGCACTGCGGCGTGTTCCGCAGGACCGGCGGCACCGCCCTGTGCCAGCGCCAGCGACGACAGGCTGGCAAGTATTGCGCTGGCAAGTGCCTGACGCAGGAAATGACGGGGTCGGGGGCGGGAGGTGCCGAGGGACTTCTTGAACATCTTCTTCTCTCCAGTCGGGTAAATGGGGTAAAAACCCGTCCCCGAGCCGAACCACGAGAGCGCCGGGAATAGGTGGTGCCGAACATGAACGCTCCGGCACACAAAGTCAACGCCTGGAAAGCCTGGCAATGGCGTTCATCGTGGTTTGCAAGGACGAGCGCTCAGCTGACCGGCCGGCTCAGTTCATAGGCACACATATTAACCACGGCGGCGAGATTGAGTGACTCAATGGCACCGCTGCCCGGAATCATGAAGGCCCGTGCACCCAGCGCGGCGGTCTGCACACGGGGCACTCCCCGCGCCTCATTGCCGAAGATCAGGCAGGTGCTGTCGCGGAAGGCTGGTGAGGCCAGCGGTTCACCCTGCATGTCCAGACACGCCAGATGCGCGTAGTTCTGCGGCAGTGACTCCAGCGGCACATCCTGCTCGATCGGCACATGGAACAATGCCCCCATGCTGGCCCGCACCGTCTTGGGATTGAACGGGTCCACCGAGTTGGGGCCCAGCAGTGCACGCAAGCCACCAAACCAGGTCAGCGTGCGCAGAATGGTGCCCAGATTGCCGGGGTCCTGAATCTCGTGCAGGTAGATGGCCCGCTCGCCCGCAGGCCGCGTTGCCCAGCCCTGCTGCACGGCGGCCTGCGGAATCAGCGCCACGATGCCCTGGGGCGTGTGGGTGTCGCAGATCTGGCTCATCTGCTTCGCGGTGATCACGTGTTTGCGCAGGGGCGATTCCCACTGCGCGAAAGCCGGCGTCACATACAACTCGCTGGCCCGCAGGGGCGCCTTGTGCAGGGCAGCCTTCTGCAGCTCCAGCACCAGATGCTCTCCCTCGGCTATGAACCAGCCGAATTCGTTGCGGTATTTCTTCTGCTGCAGTTTCTTGACGTCGTCCAGACTCAGGCTCATCGCATGCCCTCCTGTGAGTTGTCAGCCAGCATGGCCAGCGCCAGTGCCTCGGCCACCTTGATGCCATCAACGCCGGCAGAGAGTATGCCGCCGGCATAACCCGCCCCCTCACCCGCCGGGTACAGCCCGCGTGTGTTGAGGCTTTGCAGGGAGTCATTGTCGCGGGTAATGCGCAATGGCGACGAAGTGCGCGTCTCGATGCCGGTAAGCACCGCGTCCTCGCGATCAAAGCCGTGAATCTGCTTGCCGAACACCGGCAGCGCCTCGCGGATCGCGTCGATGGCGTAGTCCGGCAGCGCGCTGGCGAGATCGCCCAGCAGCACGCCCGGTTTGTAAGAAGGCAGCACCTTGCCGAGCGCCCGGGAAGGCGTGCGCTTGAGGAAATCGCCCACCAGCTGGCCCGGTGCGCAATAGTCCCCACCGCCCAGCGCAAAGGCGTGTTCTTCCAGACGCTCCTGCAGCTCGACGCCCGCCAGGGGGCCGCCGGGGAAGTCCTGCTCGGGACTGATGCCCACCACGATGCCGGCATTGGCATTGCGCTCGTTGCGCGAATACTGGCTCATGCCGTTGGTCACCACGCGGCCCTCTTCCGAGGTGGCTGCCACCACGGTGCCGCCCGGGCACATGCAGAAACTGTAGACGGCGCGGCCATTGCGGGCATGGTGCACCAGCTTGTAATCGGCAGCGCCCAGATCGGGATGCCCCGCGTATTTGCCAAGCCTGGCCTTGTCGATGAGGGATTGCGGGTGTTCGATGCGAAAGCCGATGGCGAAGGGCTTGGGCTCAAGATACACGCCGCGCCTGTGCAACATGCGGAAGGTATCCCGGGAGCTGTGCCCCAGCGCAAGCACCACATAACGACTGCGCAGCGTTTCACCACTGGTCAGCGTTACACCCGCCACCCGGCCATTGTCCAGCAGCAGGTCTTCAACACGGCTCTCGAACCGCACTTCGCCCCCCAGCGCAATGATCTCCTCGCGCATCGCGGCCACCACGCCCGTCAGACGAAAGGTGCCGATGTGAGGTTTGCTGACGCAGAGAATTTCCCGGGGCGCCCCGGCCTTCACAAACTCGTGCATGACCTTGCGCCCGTAGAACTTCGGGTCCTTGATCTGACTGTAGAGCTTGCCGTCCGAGAACAGGCCTGCCCCTCCCTCGCCGAACTGCACGTTGGACTCAGGAGTCAGCGTGTTCTTGCGCCACAGGGCCCAGGTGTCCTTGGTCCTTTGGCGAACGTCCCTGCCGCGCTCCAGCACAATCGGGCGGAAACCCATCTGCGCCAGCAGCAATGCGGCAAACAAGCCGCAGGGCCCGAAGCCGATGATCAGCGGACGCTCCTGCAAGCCCTGCGGCGCCTGCGCAACCGGATAGTAAGCCGTGTCGGGCGCGCGTCCCACATGGCGGTCGCCGGCCAGCCGGGCCAGCACTGCGTCCTCGTCGCGAAGTGCGACATCCAGAATGTAGACGAAGCAGATTTCGCTGTTCTTCTTGCGTGCGTCGTAGCTGCGCTTGAAGACGCTGAAGTCCCGCAGGTCAGCGGCTGCAATGCCGAGACGCGTCAGAATGGCGGCGCGCAGGGTGTCGGGAGAATGGCCGAGTGGAAGAGCGAGTTCGGTGATGCGGATCATGGCAGGGACCTGGCCGGTGACACCGGCAGAGGAGATTGTAGGCCGGCATTGTACACGCGAAGCGCGAGGCCACGCACGGCGCGATGCGTGACGCTTGCCTGCCGGCGCCACGGCACACTAGAATTGCCGCGGAATCAGGCCATTCTTACCAAATCGCAGGAATACCGGCATCTCAATCACTTTCGTCCCGCCGCTCCCTCCGAGCGCGCTGCAGCGCATATTGCACGTCGATGACGATGACGCCATCCGTGCCATTACGCTGGTCGCTTTGGAACACGTGGGCGGTTTTACCCTGCAAAGCTGCAGCAGCGGCAAAGAGGCCCTGCAATGCATCGAGGCCTTCGCGCCACAAATGATTCTTCTGGATGTCATGATGCCGGAACTGGACGGTCCGACAACGCTTGATCTTCTCAAGCAGGAGACGGATCTCGGCAAGGTGTTGGTAGTCTTCATGACCGCCAAGGTGCAGGAGCAGGAGATCGCGCGGTATCGCGCACTCGGCGCCTGCGACGTCATAATCAAGCCTTTTGACCCGATGACTCTGTCGGAACGATTGCACCGCATCTGGATTCAGCACAATGACTAGCAACAGCGAAACTCTGCAGCAGGAAATGGCTGCTCTGCGCCTTCAGTATCACGAGAATCTGAGCGGCGAAATCTCGGAGCTGCTGCATCACAGCACCCTGCCAGAGCTGGAAAACCTGGAACAACGCGTCCTGACCCAGCTGCGGGATACCGCGCATCGCCTGGCAGGCTCTGCACTGACCTTTGGCTATGAACAGATTGGTCTGGCACTGCGAGCGCTTGAGGGCACCCTGGACAACACACTCGCAGGCCAGATGCGCAGTGCCGAGCGTATCCGCAAGGCGCTGGAACAGGTGCATAACTCAGCCATGGCTCTCGATTTGCCGGCAGCGCCTGGTCAGCACAATGGCGTGGAGGCCGTCACCGAGGACGACGGCGCTGCCCGTCGCCCGGAGGACCTGCATCTCTACGTGCTGGAGGACGACCCTTCCACCAGCGACATGCTCAAGTTGGGTCTGTCCAGCTTCGGCTACCGGGTGACCACCTTTGTCGACATCAATCTGCTCACCGCCGCAGCGCTGGCTGATCATCCGGACGGTCTGATCATCGACACCGAATACAGTTCCTTTTCCGACCAGAATCTCGCGGCAGCCGCCAATGCGATGCAAGAAAACGGCATGGATTCGATTCCTATTCTGGTGGTCAGCGAGAACTCCGGCTTCCTGGAAAAACTGCACGCTGCACGCCACGGCGTCGTCGCCTTTTTGAACAGACCCATCAGCATTCCCGCGCTGGAATCGAGCCTCGAAGGCGTAATGCAGCACCAGACGCGCTCGCCCTATCGCGTGCTGCTGATTGATGACGACGTGTTCTCCATGGAACGTCATCGCATCATGCTGGAAACCTGGGGCATCGTGGCCAGGTGCGTGTCCAATCCCGTTGATGTCATGACCGTGATTGACGAATTCAAGCCCGACCTGCTGATGATCGACCTGAACATGCCCCTGTGCAGTGGCATCGAGCTGGCAAAGGTCATTCGCTTCCACAAGCAGTGGATTCACATTCCCATCATCTTTCTGTCGGGCGAGCTCGATGCCAATCGCCAGATGACCGCCCTGAAAACGGGAGGCGACGAGTTCATCACCAAACCAGTGGTGGAACGTCCCTTCGTGTCCATGATTCTGATGCGCGCCAAACGGGCTCGACAGCTGGCGGAGCTGATGATCCGCGACAGTCTGACGGGCCTGTTGAAGCACACCGAGATCAAGGATCGCCTCTGCCATGAGCTGGCCCGTGCGCGTCGCAACAAGACAACTGTCAGTGTGGCCATGCTGGACATCGACAAGTTCAAGCGCATCAACGACACCTACGGACACCCTGTTGGTGATACCGTCATCGCCACCCTCGCGCACCTGTTGCGCCGCGCCTTGCGCACCACGGACATCGTCGGCCGCTATGGCGGCGAGGAGTACATGGTGGTGATGCCCGATTCCGATGTGGCCAATGCCATCCGCAAGCTCGACCTGTTGCGCCGGGAGTTCGAGGCCATCGGCTTTCACCACAAGGATCTGGAATTCCACTGCAGCTTCAGCGGAGGAGTCAGTGACTCCGACAGTTCCGACAAAATCGACCTGCTGATTGAAAAGGCAGACATGGCGCTGTATCGGGCCAAGACCCAGGGTCGCAACCAGATACTCGGCGCCTTGTCGGAATGAGCATCCTGCCGTCAGCGACCAGGCATGAGCACTAAGGCCCATGGCGAGATCCAAGAGCAGCCATCGCTGGATGGAAGAACACGTCAACGACCCCTGGGTGAAGAAGGCCCAGGTCGATGGCTACCGTTCACGCGCCAGTTACAAGTTGCTGGAACTGATCGACAAGGACAAGCTGGTGCGCCCGGGCATGGTGGTGCTTGACCTGGGCTCGACCCCCGGGGGCTGGTCCCAGGTGGTCGCCCCCCTGCTGGGCAGCAAGGGTCGCCTGATTGCTTCAGACATCCTGCCCATGGAGCCTATTCCCCATGTGGACTTCATCCTGGGGGACTTCACCGAACAGAGTGTTTTCGATCAGATCAGCACCGCACTCAATGGTGCTGCCGTGGATCTGGTCATGTCCGACATGGCACCCAACATCAGCGGCGTGGATGCCGCCGACCAGGCCTCGTCCATGTATCTGGTGGAGCTGGCCCTTGACATGGCCGTGCAGGTGCTCAAGCCCGGCGGCAATTTCGTCACCAAGGTATTCCACGGTGAAGGCTATGAAGAGTATCTGAAGGCCTTGCGCGCGCACTTCGAGAAAGTGGTAGTGCGCAAGCCCGATGCCTCGCGCCCGCGTTCACGCGAAGTCTATGTCCTGGGCAAGGGGCGCCGCCATGCCTGACACTCATCGCTATACCCCCGCCACCGCCATCGCCGTCGTCGTCGCCAACATGGTGGGCACCGGCGTGTTCACCAGCATCGGCTTTCAGATTCTCGACATCAAATCCAGCTTCGTACTGCTGATGCTGTGGCTGGTGGGTGGGCTGATGGCACTGTGTGGCGCACTGACCTATGCGGAGCTTGCCAGTCGCCTGCCGCGTTCGGGCGGCGAGTACAATTTCCTGAGCCGGCTGTATCACCCGGCGGTGGGGTTCATCTCGGGATGGGTGTCCCTCACGGTGGGGTTTGCGGCGCCGACGGCACTGGCGGCCATGACCTTCGCAGCCTATCTGGATTCCGCCACCGGACATCTGCTGCCCATCAACCGCCAGGTGGCCGCGCTGCTGCTGGTGGTGCTCATCACCTTCGTGCATGGCCGCAATCACAAGGCGAGCAGTGGCCTGCAGAACTGGTTCACCATCATCAAGATCATGCTGATTGCCGTGTTCGTCATCATGGTCACCACTACCGTCACGGCGCCGCAGACAGTCAATCTGCTGCCCTCGGAAGGCGACGGCGCCCTGCTCGCCTCCAGCGCCTTCGCAGTGGCGCTGATCTACGTGAATTACGCCTACACGGGCTGGAATGCCGCCACCTACATCACCGGGGAGATCGAGAACCCGGCGCGCTCAGTGCCCCTGGTGCTGATCGGGGGCACCGCCATCGTCATCGTGCTCTATCTGGCTCTCAATGCCACCTTCCTGTACGCGGTGCCCATGAGTCTGCTGGAAGGCAAAGTGGAAGCCGGCGTGATCGTGGCCGAGAACACCTTCGGCCCCACCGGGGCGATGTTCATGGGAGGCATTCTGTCCCTGCTGCTGATCTCCACGGTCAGCGCCATGCTGATGGCGGGGCCGCGGGTGCTGCAGGTGATGGGGGAAGACTTCCGGCTGTTCCGGCTGCTGGCGGTGAAGAACGAAGGCGGCGTGCCGCGCCGAGCCGTCTATACGCAAGGCGCTCTGGCAGTGCTGTTCATCCTGTCGTCCACCTTCGACTCGGTGCTGGTGTTTTCGGGGTTCATTCTGGGGCTGAGCTCACTGGCCACCGTGCTGGGGGTTTTTGTACTGCGTTACCGCAAGGGCGATGGTCGCGTGCCAGGAGTGCGTTCCTATCGCACCTGGGCCTATCCGCTGCCACCGCTGATCTACAGCACCATCATGCTGTGGACACTGACATTCATCACCCTCAACCGGCCCGTCGAGGCCGGTGTAGCGGGCATCATCATCGTGCTGGGCTTCTTCAGCTACCTGCTGACTGAAAAACTGTCACGAGCACAGGAAGGTCCGCCCACTCACTGATCGTGCCAGTGCAGGATGCCGCCGTGGATATTGGCCACGCGCTCATGCCCTGCGGCCTTCAGAATCGTGATGGCCATGGACGAGCGCCTGCCCGAGCGACACAGCGTGACCACGGGCTTGTCCTTCGGCACTTCACCTACCCGTTCGCGCAAAACGCTCAGGGGAATCACCAGCGCGTTGTGAAGGCCAATCACCGGCTCGCCCAATTCGTCCGCTTCCCGCACATCCAGGATGGTCACCGAAGGCTGATTCTGGACAACCCATTCCGGCTCCACCTCGGGAATGCCGGCAAAACTCACATGCAGATCGGCCCAGTCCGGCTCCTGGGGCAGGTGGCCACTCTCGGGCATGCCGCTGCGCAGATTGTTGGGCAGCGCTTCGTCGATCTTCTTCGGGTGCGGCAGCTGCATCGCCTTCATGTACTGCACGAAGTCTTGTTCACTCGCCCCACCGCCCACGCGGGGATTGTGGCGCTTTTCCTCACTCACCGACGAGCTTGTCCGTCCGTTGTAGTCATGCGCCGGATAGATGGCGCAATCATCCGGCAAGCTGAACAGCTGTTCCGTAATGGAATGATAAAGCCGCGCGGGGTCGCCCTGCTGGAAGTCGCTGCGCCCGCAGCCGCGGATCAGAAGGGCATCGCCGGTGAAGACCATGCTGTGGTCAGTCAGCACGAAGCTGGTGCAACCGTTGGTGTGTCCTGGAGTCGCCCGCGCTTCCAGTGTCACGCCCTGCACGCCGAAGCGCTGACCATGCTGCAGCAGCATGTCGACGTTCACCGCCCCTGCCTGGGCCGACAGCGCGATCAGGCAGCCCGTTTTCTGCTTCAACAGCCATGCGGCGGTAATGTGGTCGGCATGGGCATGGGTATCGGCAACGATCTTCAGCGTCAGGTCCAGTTCCCGCAGCATCGCAAGATCGCGCTGCGCCTGTTCGAACACCGGGTCGATCAGAATGGCTTCGCGACTGTGTTCATCGGCCAGCAGATAGGTGTAAGTGGACGAAGCAGCGTCGTAGAGCTGGCGGAATAATATGGTATGGACTCTCCTGAGGCGTTGGTCGCCGCATTGAAGCGGTGTTTGTTGGCTTCCAGCAGACGAAAGATGTCCCGCGTGGTCACGATGCCCTCGATGCGGTTGTTGGCATCCACGACGGGCACACAGGCAATGCCCCGGTGGTTGAACAAGTAAATGGCCTCGAAGACATCGGCAGTTCTCGGCAGGGTCCAGGGCTTGCGGGTCATGATCTGGTGAGCGCGCTTGTTGAGCGTTGCTGCATCCCGCGCGGATTCCAGTGGCGTGCCGATATTGGGGCTCAGCGCCTTGAAAACGTCGCGGTCGGTGATGACGCCATACAGAATGCCGTCCTCCTGCACCAGCAGATGGTGGAAGGGTGCGACGTCAAGAATCTGCTTGATGGCCCGCACGCTGTCGTCCAGCTCGACAGTCACCACGGGCCGGGTCATTATTTTCTCCAGAATCATTGTCTCTCCGTGGCCACAGACAATCTGCCTGTCATGCCTGTAACATCGTTGCTGTTTTCCAGTCTCACTGCAGTATCCGCTCGTCACACCCCAAAGAACAATAGCACTGGAGCCTTGCCCATGACCCGTTCTCTCGTCCGACTGCTTGCACTGCCCGTTTTACTGCTGTCCTGCGTACTCGGCACGAGCGCCGCGACCGCGCAGGATTTCGTATGGGCCCCCGCGCTGCCCGTGGGTGCCAGCCTGCCCGCCATCGACGCCGTTGATCAGAACGGACAGCGCCACACCTTCGCCGATCTCACCGGCGAGAAAGGCCTGGTGCTGGTGCTCAGCCGTTCCTTCGACTGGTGCCCCTACTGCATCGCACAGCTGGAGCGGCTCGTGGATGTGCAGGATGAGTTCTCGGCACTCGGTTTCAACGTGGCGGCCATGACCTATGATCCGGTGGCTACGCTGCTGGAGGCTCAGGAGGAATACGGCGCCACCTTCCCGCTGCTTTACGACGAAGGCAACACCCACGTGAAAGCCATGGGCATCCTGAACACGCAGTACAGCCCCGGCGAGCGCGCCTATGGCATCCCCTATCCCGGCATCTTCCTGCTGGACGCCCAGGGCGTGATCCGCGCAAAGCTGGCCGAGCAGGACTACAAGCTGCGGCCGGAATTCAGCCTGGTGCTGGAAGCGGCAGCAGCTCTCTGAGGCCTGGGTTCACTGCGCGTTGAGATTCCAGTTGTAGGGAATGTCGGCGCGCAGCCGGATCTGGTCAGGCAGGTCGCGGTAGCGACGCACGAAGGCTTCCACGCCGCCCGCACTGTCGAAATCGTCTTCAAACCAGTCGAAAATCTGCGACACCCGCACCCGTGAGCCGTCCTGCTGCAGGCCTTTGCTGGCATTGTCGAGAAACGCCTGTGTCTGTTCCTGCAACTGGGCATCCAGGCGCTCGGCGCTGAAAGACTCGCGGCGCAGATCAGGACAGCTCAGGGACGCGCAGACAATGGCGAAATGAATACGGGGCTCGCCCATGGGGCGCAGGATCTGGTGCTCGATCTCGTCCAGCGTGACCGTTCTGCCCCCTAGACTCCCCACGGGCTTCTTCCAGACGGGCGAGAACAGCGAACCCGCATCACGAATGCTGGTCAGCGGCGCATTGTCGATGACCATGCGGATGGCGTAGACGTTGTAGACATTGATGTAGAAGGCCAGCTTGTCGGCCTCGCTCTGCAGAGATTCAAGCGGATGGCTTTCGATCTGTGCAAGCAATTGCGGATAACGCGGGTCCTGCGCCCAGGCGGCGTAGTCGACACCGTGAAAGCCAATGCCCTCGCGCTCGACGGGCGCCACATGGGTGACCAGCAGTTCGTCGTAAAGTGTCCAGTCCTGCGCATGCAGGGTCGCCGGCACCAGCAACAGGCTGGCCAGCAGCAGAACGGTGCCGGCAAGACCGCTGCCTAGAGTCTCGTGTACGATGTCGATGTTCACAATGCTGTCTCCGCCAAAGGCAATCACGAGTTTCAATACCTTGCAAAGGGACTGATGGATCACCCGCATGTTACACAATGATCAGGACGAACAGTTCTGAAAGTGTGGGTGTGGGAGCGGGCTTGCCCGCGAACTTGCTCGACAGAGTCTGTTCGCGGGCAAGCCCGCTCCCACAAGGTCCGCTCCCACAAGTTACGAGCCCAGGCGATACCGCAGTTTCACCACCAGCGTGTCGACGATGGGCTCTGACCAGGCTTCGGTCAGCAGGCCACCGAAGTCGTCGTACAGCGTGCCGGGCAGATTGGAGCCCCGGGTGTACACCACGAAGAGGTCGGACAGCGGCGCGATTTCCCAGCGATAACGGGCCTGGAAAGTCATGCGGCTGATGATGAAGTCTTCGTCGGTCAGGTTGGGCTTGGCGATGGGGTTCAAACGCTCCAGCTTGCGCGGGCTGACCTGCCAGTAGCGATCTTCCTGCGCCTTCAGGCCCGTCCACTGCATGCTGAAACGCACTTGCTGCTTGGCACTGATGAAGTAGTCCATGGTCATTTTTGGCGCCCACTGCGAGGACTCGAAACTGGTGTAGCGTCCGGCGCCCTTGTAGACCAGCAGCGCTTCACGATCGTTGTACTCCAGATCCACGCCCATGGAGAACGTGTCAACCGGCCGATAGCTGAATCCGGCAGAGGAGGTCACCGACTTCGGCCCGATGTCTTCCTGGTCGAAGCTGATGTTGGCGGTGTAGGACAGCGGGCGGCCCGGGTCACTGCTCCAGCCGAAGTTCACTGACCAGCGCTCGGGCATGCGGAACTCGCCACTGCCACGCCCAAGGCGGTCATCTATGCGCGGATTGAAGTAGCGCAGACCGGTGCGCAACTGGGTGTTGTCCAGGAAGGTATAGCTGCGATTGAAGAACAGGGCGAGGCGCGAAGGTTGCCCCGTGGTGTTCCACTGGTTGACCAACTGGAAGCTGCTGTTGCGTGAGCGCAGACCCTCGATGTTCGACTCGTTGAGATTGAAGGTGTACTCCGCCTGAATCTGATCATTGCGGCTGATGAAACCCAGGTCATTGATGTCCAGTGTGTCGTCCAGATAACCCAGTGCAACCCGATGCTGCCGGCCACGCTGCGGCTGGTAGATAATGTCGCCGAAGGCACCGGCACCGGTCACGCCATCGGCATCGCTGTAAAGGAACTGACCGTCGGCCACCCAGCGCGTGTCTGCCGAAAAATAGTGAACGTCGATTCCATTGACCATCGCGTCGACACTGTCATGTGACACATCCGTGCCCATCCAGCCAATCGCACGGCGTCCGCCGCCCGTGGTGTCCTCATACAGAAGTCGCGCGACGGCGAAGTCACGGCCTTCGGCCTCCAGCTTCACCCGGTTGCCAAGGCGATCGCGGCCACGGATCTCGGAATCGTCTTCAGCGGCCATCAAGGTGCCATAGCGCCAGTTGCCACTCTGCCCGGTCAGCTTCACGGCGCCCAGCAGATCGGAAGGTTGACTCAGATCAGTGGCACTGACGGTCACGCCAGTGGGCACGGTAAACAGCGCCTGGCCTCCGATGCGGCGGGTGTTCAGCATAGTCGTCGGGCCACCGGGGCCACGTGCCCCCTGGGAGCGCGGTGAGGTGTTGAAGACATCCTGCCCTTCCAGGAAGAACGAGCGCTTCTCAGGAAAGAATGTCTCGAAGGCCGTCAGGTTCACTACCACGTCATCAGATTCCACATTGCCGAAATCCGGATTCAAGGTCGCGGAAATCTGCGTGTTGGAAGAAGGACGCCAGAACACTTCCGCACCCGTGCGCGCAGTGGTCTCTTCCTTGATGGCATCGTACGTCGTGGACACATAAGGGTAATAGGTGATCTGGGTGCGGGGCTCGATGTCCTGCAGCTCGACCTTGTGAAACGCGGAGAGAAACTCGTTCACCGTCTCGGGCAGCGCCGGGAAAGACCAGGTCTCTCCTGTAGAACCTATCTGACGCTCGGTGTAGATACCCATGCGGCGCACGTCGGCTGCCACCTGCGGCAGTGAAATCATCGACCAGGGCACGAAGATCTCGGCGGACCAGCCGCCATCGACTTCGCTGGTCTCGGCATCCCAGGAACCATCCCACTGCAGGTTCATCTGCCGCTCGGGAAGGATGGTGCCATCAGTCATGGAGCCACCCAGATTGATGCGCATCATGTAGCCATAGAGACCCTCGCCGGACGGGTCGATATTGAAGACGAAGCCGTCGCGTTCCAGCCGGGTGTCCCGGGAGGTCATGCGCGCCACGATGGAGTCGGCAGGCTGATAGTTCATCACGCCCACGTACATGCCGCGCTCGGTGTAGAAAATGCGGGTATGGGTCTCGTAGGCAGGTTCGGCCAGGGTGTCCGGAATCACCACGCGCATGCCGTCGATATAGGGAATGTTCTGCCAGATGCCCTCGTCCATCCGGCCATCCAGGCGGATGCCCGCCGCGTCTTCATCGACCTGGGTGAGCTGGGGAATGGCGTCCTGGGCGTGCAGCAGCGGGCTTGCCAACGCCAGCAAGGCGGAGGAAATGGCCACAGCGAGTGACCCGCGGGGCACCGGATTGAGCAGTTTAGGCATTTGATAAATCTCGAATTGTTTGAATTTGTTGAAACAAATGACAGGCAGGTATCTTGGCAAAGGTGCAGCAATATACCCTATCCAAAGACCATGATCCTCTTTGATTACAATTAGTTGCAATACACCCCCCCAAGCGCTGCGGCGCTTCTGCCTGACCCTTTAAGAATTCCTAAAGACTCACTGCGCATACTGCTCGCCAGAATCCCGAAATCTCTTGCAGAGCCTGCTCCCGAGTTTACGCTGCCCGATGCTGCTGGCAACACCATCAGTTTGAACCAGCAACGTGGCAAGATTGTGTATGTGGATTTCTGGGCATCGTGGTGTGGTCCGTGCCGCCAGTCCTTCCCCTGGATGAACGAGATGCTGGGCAAGTACCAGGCGCAGGGCCGCGACACGCTGGTCAGCGTTGAACGGGCGGTCTTTGCGAACGAAGGCATCGCCTTCGACCTCGATGGCAACGGCGGCACCGCCGCCAAACTGCTGGGCGCCATCGCCGGCCGCGGTGCAGTCACCAACAAGCTGTATATGGGCACGGTGCTCGACTTGCTGGACAAGGGTATGTCCCCGACAGACATCGCCAGCCTGGCCATCAATGTGGTGCGCGGTGGCGATACCAGTTCCCGCGGCATCGTCGGTCTCATCTATCAGAACCTGGCGGGCGTCGCACCGGACGAGGGCACCTTGTCACAGTTTGCCGGCATGCTGGACCGTGGCGAGCTCAGCGCCGGGCAACTGGGCGTGATGGCAGCAGACCACGCATTGAATGTGGGCAATATCGATCTCGTGGGGCTGGCCCAGACGGGGGTCGGCTTCGCGTTGGTGTAGCCGGATCCAGAATGTGGGAGTGGGAGCGGGCCCTGCCCGCGAACTGCCAGGCTGTTCGCGGGCAGGCCCGCTCCCACAGGACCACGCGTCCATGCGGCATCATGCCGCATGGACGGACTGTGCCGAAGGCACAACAATAGCCTCATATCCCCCACATGAGGCGCCACGTGCCATGCAATTCAGCAAACAGCTTTTCCGAAGCAGCATTCTCCTCGGCCTTGCCGCCCTTGCTACTGCAGCCCAGGCCGACGATGTCGCCCTGCGCTTCGCCGCCGAAGTGAACGGCGCCGCTTTCAGCTGCGGCCAGAACTATTCCCCCGTCGGCACCACCGGCTCCACCGTGACGCCGGGCGACTACCGCTTCTTCATCTCGTCAGTGGCGCTCATCGATGCAGCCGGCAATGCCGTGCCTGTGGAACTGACGCAGGACGGCATGTGGCAGCACGCCAATCTGGCCCTGCTGGACTTCGAGAACGGCACTGGCCCCTGCATCAATGGCAATGGCGCGCTGAACGATGTGGTCAAGGGCACGGTACCCGCCGGCCAGTACACCGGCGTGCAGTTCACCATGGGTGTGCCTTTCGAACTGAATCATGCCGATGTGGTGCTGGCGCCTTCACCCCTGAACCTCAGTGCCATGTTCTGGAACTGGCAGGGTGGTCACCGCTTCCTGAAAGTGGACATGAGCACCTCGGGACGTCCGATCACCGAAGAAGATCTCAAGCGTGCCTCGGCCCCCATGGCGATGCGCATGGCCATGCCGGCCGGTGGCGGCAATGCCATGCCCAATGCGATGCCCGGGGGCATGCCCGGGGGCATGCCGCGCGGCAATGCGCCTGCCGAGGGCGGTGACGAAGAAGCCGCTGGTTTCGTGGTGCATCTTGGCAGCACCGGCTGTGCGGCAGCGTCGCGCACCACGGCACCGGAAGCCACCTGTGCCAACCCCAATCTGGTCACCGTGCGCCTGGACAATTTCGACATCGCCAGCGGTGTGGTAGTGGCTGACATCGGCAAGGTGCTGGCCAATGCCAACGTGGATGTGAACACGCCGGATACTGCGCCAGGCTGCATGTCAGGCCTGCGCGATCCGGAGTGTAGTGAAGTGCTGCGTGCCTTCGGTTTTGCCGTGGGCGACACGGCCCCTCTGGCCCAGCAGTTCTTCCACGCCCGATGAAACGTCTGCTGCTGCCAGCTCTGCTGCTGGCTGGCGGAGCCGCGTTGCTGCAACAGGGCAGCGCCGCCGAGCCAGGGACCACCCCTGCGCCGGGCGCCGACCCGGCCGCCTACGATTGGGGACTGCCCGCCTGGGTGCCTCCACCCCGCGTACCGACCGACAATCCCATGAGCCAGGCCAAGGTCAGCCTCGGCCGGCATCTGTTCTACGACACACGCCTGTCCCTGGACAACTCGATGTCCTGCAGCACCTGCCATGTGCAGGAGAAGGGCTTCACCGACGGGCAGGCGACCTCTCCCGGCATCAACGGCGTGCGCGGTGCACGCAGTGCCATGGCGCTGGTCAACGTGGCCTATCTACCATCCCTGACCTGGGCCAACCCGCTGATGAATGCACTGGAGACGCAGGCGCTGGTGCCAATCTTCGGCTCGCATCCCGTGGAAATGGGAATGGAAGGTCAGGAAACCCTGCTGTTGTCGCGACTGGTCGACGATGCCCGGTACGTGACGATGTTCCGCGCGGCGTTTCCTGACCAGAACGGCGCCATCACGCTGGACACTGTCACCAAGGCCATCGCCAGTTTCGAACGCAGCCTGCTGGCGTTCCGGGCGCCCTACTACCGCTTCAAGTACGAGGGCGAGCGTGACGCCATGACTGAATCCGCGCTGCGGGGCGAGGAGCTGTTCTTCGGAGAAAAGTTCGAGTGCTATCACTGCCACGGCGGGCTGAGCTTCACCGACAATCTGGTGCACTCCCGGCTGCCCTTCGAGGAGCTGGGCTATCACAACACCGGGCTGTACAACCTGGACGGCCAGGGGGCTTACCCGATGGCGAACCCGGGCATTCGCGAGGTGACTGACAACCCGGCGGACGAGGGCAAGTTCCGCACCCCGACCCTGCTCAATATCGCACTGACAGCGCCGTACATGCACGACGGCTCGATCCCCACGCTGGAGCAGGTGCTCACCGAACACTATGCCCGCCAGGGCCGGGCCGTGTTTGCAGGCCAGCCACCCAATCCCAATCGCAGCGCCTTCATCGTGGGCTTTCAGTTCACCGACGAGGAAATTGCCGACATGCTGGCCTTCCTGAACAGCCTGACGGACGATCTGTTTTTGCAGAACCCGGCGCACGGCGATCCGTTCGCTCCATAGCGGGCGGTTCGCGGGCAGTTCGCGGGCAAGCCCGCTCCCACAGCACTGTCCGCTCCCATAGCTCGGCAGCAACGTGGGAGCGGGCTTGCCCGCGAACTGCCGTCGCCCACATCCGCCCCCCTTCTCCCGTCGTATACTGCTGCCACACCGACCACCCCCCCCAGGAGCTCCATCATCACCGCCCCCGTCGCCATTCACTGGTTCCGCCAGGACCTTCGCCTCGCCGACAATCCCGCCCTGCATGCCGCCGCGCTGTCGGGAGAGGTGCTGCCGGTCTACATTCTGGATGACCTCCACAGCGGCGAGTGGGCCATGGGAGGCGCGAGCCGCTGGTGGCTGCACTACTCGCTGACGCGACTGAACGCCAGCCTCGGCGGTCGCCTGCTGGTGCTGCGCGGCGACCCACTGCAACTGCTGCCGGCCCTTGTGCAGCAGAGCAAAGCGACTGCCGTGCACTGGAACCGTTGCTACGAGCCCTGGCGCATCGCCCGCGACAAGAAGCTCAAGGAGCTGCTGCTGGCACAGGGCAGCGCCGTGCACAGCCACAACGGCTCGCTGTTGTGGGAGCCCTGGCAGGTGCTCAAGAGCGACGGCACGCCTTACCAGGTCTTCACCCCCTTCTACCGCCGCGGCTGTCTGCCCGCCACGGCGCCGCGCATGCCTTTGCCTGCGCCTGCCGCGCTGCAGCTGCACGCCATGCCGGGAGCAGGTCAGGCAGGCATAGACGCCCTGGCCCTGCTGCCCCGCATCGCCTGGGACGCCACCATGAACACAACCTGGCAGGTGGGCGAGAAGGTCGCGACCGCCCGGCTGGAGGAATTTCTGTCCGCTGGACTGAACGGCTACAAGGAAGGGCGCAACTTCCCGCAACGCCCGAATGTCTCGCGCCTGTCACCACATCTTCACTATGGCGAGCTGTCGCCGAACCAGGTGTGGTACGAGGCTCAGCGCCAGGGACTGGAACAGGGCGTGGAGGCCGATCTGGACTGCTTCCAGTCCGAACTGGGCTGGCGGGAATTCTCCTATTCACTGCTCTATCACAAGCCCACTCTCAGCCGCCTGCCGCTGCAGAGCAAGTTCGAACGTTTCCCCTGGCTGGACGAGCCTGCCCTGTTGCGCGCCTGGCAACACGGCCAGACGGGTTACCCGCTGGTGGACGCCGGCATGCGCGAGCTGTGGCAGACGGGCTACATGCACAACCGCGTGCGCATGGTGGTGGGTTCGTTCCTGGTGAAGAATCTGCTGACCCACTGGCACCGGGGCGAGGAATGGTTCTGGGATTGTCTGGTGGATGCCGACCTGGCGGCCAACAGCGCCAGCTGGCAGTGGATTGCGGGCTGCGGGGCCGATGCGGCGCCCTACTTCCGCGTTTTCAATCCGGTAACGCAGAGCGAGCGCTTCGACCCCGAGGGCGTGTATATCCGCCGCTACGTTCCAGAACTGGCGAGACTGCCGGACAAGTATCTGCACGATCCGGCTGCAGCGCCGGCCAGTGTGCTGAGTGCTGCGGGCGTGACCCTGGGTCTGCATTACCCGCATCCGGTGGTGGATCTGAAGGTGTCGCGGGAACGTGCGCTGGCCGCTTTCAAGGAGTTGTGACAGCGGACGGCTGCAAGGCTCTACAGGTCCTGCAGCCCCTTGCCCGCCAGCTCCACGGCCCGGAAGATGGCCCGCGCCTTGTTGATGGTTTCTTCCCATTCCAGACGCGGCACGGAATCGGCCACGACGCCAGCCCCGGCCTGCACGAACAGACGCTCATTCTTGATCACGGCCGTGCGGATGGCGATGGCCATGTCCATGTTGCCGTTCCAGCCCAGATAGCCCATGGCGCCCCCATAGATGCCGCGTTTGACCGGCTCCAGCTCGTCGATGATCTCCATGGCCCGCACCTTCGGCGCACCGCTGAGCGTGCCGACCGGCAGGGTGGCCTTGAGCACATCAAGTGCCGTCTTGTCGGCGCGCATTTCACTCTCGACGATGGAAGCGATGTGCATCACGTGAGAGTAGCGCTCCACAAACATCTTGCGCGGCACGGTGACGCTGCCGGTCTCGGACACGCGGCCCGAGTCATTGCGGCTCAGGTCGATCAGCATCAGGTGCTCGGCAATCTCCTTGGCATCGGCCAGCAGTTCCTGCTCCAGTGCCACATCTTCCTCTTCCGTCTTGCCACGCTTGCGGGTGCCGGCCAGCGGGCGCACGGTGATCTTGCGGTCTTCCACCCGTGCCAGAATTTCCGGCGACGCGCTGACGATGTGATGATCGCCCATGTTGAAGAACACCATGTAAGGTGAAGGGTTCGTGTAGCGCAACGCGCGGTAGACATTCATCGGGTCGCCTGCGTAGGGTACCGACATGCGCTGGGCAATCACGACCTGCATGACATCGCCAGCGAGAATATAATCCTTGATGCGCTCGACGGCGTTCTCGAAATCCGGCTGCTGGAAGCGGCAGGCGAAGTCAGACTCCTGCACCATTCGCACCGGCGACTGCAGCGGCAGCGGCACTTCCCGGGCCAGGCCCTTTTCGAGTGCGTCAAGGCGCTTCTGGGCATCAGCAAATGCCTCGGGATCTGCCGGGTCGGCATTGACGATCAGCGACAAGGTGCCGCGCAGATTGTCGAACACCACCACTTCCTCAGACACCATTAGCAGAATGTCGGGCGTGCCGATGTCATCCTCTCCCGGCGCCGCGCCCAGGCTCGGCTCGACATACCGCACGGTGTCGTAGGCAAAGTAACCGACCAGTCCACCACAGAAACGCTGCGCGCCCTGCAGAGGCGCCACTTTGTAGCGCGACTTGAAATCCGCGATGAACACGAAAGGGTCGTCGCACTCCAGACTCTCGACCACCTGTCCGTCCGTCTCCACGGTGATCTTCTGCCCGACCACGCGCAGCACGGTGCGGCATGGCAGGCCGATGATGGAATACCGCCCCCACTTCTCGCCGCCCTGCACGGACTCGAAGAAATAGGTATGCAGGCCGCGCCCCAGCTTCAGATAGGTGCTGAGCGGAGTCTCGAGATCGGCGAGCACCTGCCGGACCAGAGGAATGCGGTTGTAGCCCTGCGCGGCAAGCGCGGCGAATTCTTGTAATGTCATGACGTTGTGCACTGCTTCAGTGGTTGATGGGGGCGTGGCCGAGTTCGGTACGCATGGCGGCAATGGTGGCAGCATAGTCATCGGTATTGAAGATGGCAGAGCCAGCCACGAACATGTCGGCACCCGCGCGGGCAATCTCCCCGATGTTCTTCACGGTCACCCCTCCGTCCACTTCCAGGCGGATCGGGTAGTGACTGTCGTCAATCAGCTTGCGCACCTGGGCCAGCTTCTTCAGGGTCGAGGGGATGAACTTCTGCCCACCGAAACCGGGGTTCACCGACATCAGCAAAATCACGTCCAGCTTGTCCATAAGATACTGCAGGCAGTCCAGGGAGCTGGCGGGATTGAACACCAGCCCGGCCTGACAGCCCAGATCACGGATCAGTTGCAGGGAGCGGTCGACGTGATTCGTGGCCTCGGGGTGAAACGTGATGATGCTGGCGCCGGCCTTGGCAAAGTCCTGAATCATCTGGTCCACCGGAGACACCATGAGGTGCACGTCGATGGGCGCCTTCACACCGTAATCGCGCAAGGCCTTGCACACCATGGGCCCGATGGTGAGGTTGGGGACGTAGTGATTGTCCATCACATCGAAGTGGATGACATCGGCGCCGGCGGCGAGTACGGCGTCCACTTCTTCTCCGAGACGCGCGAAATCAGCGGACAGAATCGAGGGAGCAAGCAGGTATTTCATCATGGGACAGACCTGTCGGAAGGCAATTTTGGGGGGCATTTTACAGGGAAAGAGGCGCTCTGCATGTAAATGTTTGGGGGGCCATGGGCCGCTTGCGGTGCACGCTGGTATCCGGTCGTCAGGGCGGGGGCGGGGTTTTGGACACGCCACAAGTACGTCCCTGTAGGCTCGGCGCCCGCCTTCCCTGGCGGGCGACGGTCCAAAACCCCGCCCCCGCCCTGACGACCTGGTGCAGTGGTGCGTCCGCGAGCGGCCCATGGCGCTGGGGGTTCGCGGTGGCGCTGCGCCCACCTTTCCACTTTGCCCTGCAGGAACTGAATGCGTTGCGATGATGGTGCGAGGTCAGTGGCTGGGGTGGGGCCGCGCTGGACCGTCGCCCGCCAGGCCGGTTTTTGCTCCTGCAAAACCGGCACTTCCGCCATCCATGGCGGTCGGATGGCGGGCGCCGAGCCTACAGGGACGTACTCGCGGCGTGTCCAGCGCGGCCCCACCCCAACCACTGACCCCTCTACGACCGCAACAACGCATCCAGTTCCTGCAGACGCTCCGGCGTCCCTATATCGAACCACCTCCCCCCGAACTGTTCGCCAGCCACCTGCCCCGCCGCGATGGCCTTGTCCAGCACCGGGCGCAGTGGCAGGGGTTCCTCGGTCAGCCCTGCGAACAGCGCCGGATGCATGACGCTGATGCCACTGTAGGTGCAGCCACGCACGGCCTCGTGAGCTACGCGCAGTCGCAGACGCCCGGCGTAGTCGAGTACGAAATCGCCCTGGGGGTGGTGCGGCGGATTGTCCACCATCACCAGCCGCGCCAGTGTGGTGCGCCCGTCAACGGGCTGCAGACGGCGGAAGTCATAGTCCGTCCAGATGTCTCCGCTGACGACAGCAAACGCCTCGCTGCCCAGCAGCGGCAGCGCCTTGACGATGCCGCCGGCGGTTTCCAGACGCACCGTCTCGCGGGAATACTGAATCTGCACACCATAGCGGCTGCCATCGCCCAGTGCGGCCTCGAGTTTGTCACCCAGATGAAAGTGGTTGATGACGATCTCGCGGATACCCGCCGCCGCGAGATTGCGCAGATGGTATTCAATGAGCGCGCTGCCACCAGCCTGCAGCAAGGGCTTGGGAAGATGGTCGGTCAACGGGCGCATGCGGGTGCCAAGCCCTGCGGCAAGAATGATGGCTTTCACGCAATGCCCTCGGGCAGCGAGAAGGCCTGCAGACGGGGATATGCCACTGGCAGCACCCGGTTCTGGAACCAGTGATTGAATTCAGCCATTTCGGGATTCACTGCTGCCACGCGCAGCACATAGTCGATGACCAGCGGCACATCGGCCATGTAGCGGGGCTTGCCATCGCGCAGATTGAGCCGGCAGAAGATGCCGATCACCTTGATGTGACGCTGCAGCCCCATCAGGTCTAAGTCCCTCAGGAAAGCTGCCTCCGCCGCTGGCCCGGTGCCGGCGAGCACGCCGCGCGCCACCGCACCGGCACGGTACTGCAGGGCCCACGCGCGCACCCGCGCATCCGGCCAGACGATGTAACAATCACGCAACAAAGACACGAGGTCGTAGGTGCAGGCGCCGAACACGGCGTCCTGAAAATCGATCACCCCCGGCGCGTGATGCACATCGCCCTCGAGTACCATCAGATTGCGGGAGTGATAGTCGCGATGCACACACACCTGCGGCTGGGCCAGTGCAGCGTCTTCCAGAAAGGTCCAGGTGCGCTCGAGCAATGCGCGCTCGTCATCGTTCAGCGTGATCTCGAGGAAGCGCTCGCAGAACCAGTGATCGAACAGCGACATCTCGGTGCGCAGCAGTTGCCGGTTGTAAGGGGCCAGTTCGCTGCCATTGCCGCGCGCCTGCAGTTCGATCAGGGCATTCATCGCCGCCGTGTACAGCGCGTCCGCACCGGAGGCGGTCTGCAACGCAGGCAGATACAGCGCATCTCCGAAGTCTTCCAGCAGCATGAAGCCCTGTTCGAAATCGACGCGCAGCACGCGCGGCGTCAGCATGCCGGCAGCGCGGAAAAGCCGGGCCACGCGCACGAAGCGCCGGCAGTCTTCATGAGCAGGCGGCGCGTCCACCAGAATGTAGCGCGTGGCCTGCAGCAACTCCTGCCACAGGGGGTCCTCACTGCCCGGCGCCGCGGGCAGCACAATGCGAAAATAGCGCCGGAAACTCGCGTCGCCCGACACCGTATGAATGCTGCCCTCGAGTGGCAAACCACCCGCCATTTCGCGCAGACATTGCCGCGCCCAGGCGGTCAATGCGTCCTTTCTCTGATCCATTGCCTGTCCGTTCCGCAGTATTTCTATCCTGTGCCCAATGAATTACCATGCCGGTCTGATTTCCGAGCCATTCTATTGGATTGCCTGCAACAATGCAGTTTCGAAAAAGCCTTTTGTGCTCCCGCATTTCCCTGATCCTGGCCACCGGTGCATTGCTGAGTTCGCTCGCGAACACGGCCCTCTCGCAGCAGAGCGCTTCGGACAGCGGACAATGGACCTGCCGCGCCGACGCCTCGGGCGCGTGGCAATGTGGCGAGAATCCCACCGCTGCGCGCAGCACTGTCAGTGCCGGTGTCGTCGTAACGCGGGCCGCACGGGACGTATCGACGGCTCGCTCAGGCAGTTCCGCCGCCGTACAGGCCAACACAACTGGCAGCGCCGGCGCCGTCAATGACTGGGTGCCGGTCGAGCAGATGACCCCGGAACAACGCGCCAATGTGCCTGCCAATTGTTGCGGAGCCTTCATCGAACCAAGCCGCACAGGGCTGGACGGTCAGGTGCTCGATCCAGCCGCCGACCCTGCCGGAGCCCCTACCCTCTTCACGACCCCCGGCGCCATTGAGCAGGGCACTGACGAACGCGTCAGCATCGCCGGCGCGGTCAGCATCCAGCAGGGCAACCGCGCCATCCGCAATTCCGATTCCACGCAGATCGACCAGCAGGCCGACACCATCACCCTGTCCGGCAATGTGGAGTTCCGCGAACCCGGCGTGCTGCTGACCGGCAGCGGCGCCTTTGTCGACCAGGCCAACAGCCAGAACCGCATCGACAATGCCTCGTACGTGCTGCACCAGTACGGCGTGCATGGCGCGGCCAGTGTGATCGTTTATGACAGCGAGGGCGAAGTGCTCGCCATCGAGAACGGCGAGTTCAGCCGCTGCGAACCAGGCAATGAATTCTGGACACTGCAATCGCGCCGCATGCGCCTGGACACTGCCGCAGGCATTGGCACGGCCGAGGGCGTGACGCTGCGCATCAAGGATGTGCCGGTGTTCCACTATCCGTTCACAGTACCTTTTCCGCTGGGGGATCAGCGCGTCTCCGGATTCCTCGCACCCAGCGTCGGCTCGACCAGTGACGGTGGCGTGGATGTCGCGCTGCCCTATTACCTGAATCTGGCGCCGCACTACGACGCCACGCTCACGCCACGCCTGATCGGCGACCGTGGCGCCATGGTAAGCGGCGAGTTCCGCTATCTGGCTGACTGGTCCATGAACACCGTCAGCACGTCCCTGCTGCCGGGCGACAAGCGCTTCGATGCCGCCACTGCCAGCGTGCCGGGTTCGGACTCCCCGGCCCGTGAAGACCGCTGGTTCGTGGGGGTGCAGCACGCCGGCCAGTTGGGCGAGCGCTGGTCCACCGCCATCAATTACGAAGCCGTGAGTGACGACCGCTACTTCCGCGACCTGGGCTCCAGTGGCCTGACCGTCTCCAGCCGCACGCATCTGCAGCGCAATGGCCAGTTGAACTACCGCGCGCCGAACTGGTATGCGGGCACCCGCGTGCAGCGCATCGACATCATTGATCCCTATGTGTCAGCCAGTGACCTGAACATTCCCTATGATCGCCTGCCCGAATTCACTTTCGGCGCTACTGAATCCCTGGGGGGATTGCAGTTGAAAGTGGATGGCAGTCATGTGCGCTTCGACCGCTCTCTCAATCGGGCCGGTCTGACGCCCGCGCAGATGGCCGCCGGCGCTCTGGTGCAGGGCGATCGGCTGCATGTGGAGCCCGAAATCAGCTGGCCCATCCGTGGCGACGCAGGTTTCATTGTGCCAACCGCCGGCTACCGCTACACGCAGTGGAGTCTCGACCAGCAGGCCGTGGGCACGCTGCAGGACCCTGACCGGGGTCTCGGCCTGTTCAGCCTCGACTCCGGGCTGGTGTTCGAGCGCCCCATGGCCCGGGGCAATGGCTTCGTTCAGACACTGGAACCGCGCCTGTTCTATCTGTACAGCGAGCAGGAAGACCAGTCGCTGCTGCCCACTTTCGACAGCGCACAGATCAACTTCAATTACGGACAGCTGTTCCGCAGCGACCGCTTCAGTGGCCATGACCGCATCGGCGATGCCGATCAGCTGAGCCTGGCCCTGAGCACCCGTTTCATCAGCGGCAGTGGCGAAGAGCGCGCACGCCTGAGTATCGGCCAGATCATCCACTTTGAAGATCGCATCGTCGCGCTGGACAGCCCCCTGCAGAACTGGCTGACGCTGCAGCCGCGCAACACCGACCGCTCCGCACTGGTGGGCGAGGCGTTCTACCTGCTCAGCGAGCAATGGCGCCTGAACAGCGACCTGCAGTGGAACGAGGATCAGCAGCACGTTGACGAGAGCAGTATGTCCCTGCGTTATCAGGGTGACGAGAACCATATCTTCAATGTCGGCTACCGTTTCCGCCGCGTGGTGGACCTCTATGGACCGGTACCGGCAGGGCTCGATCCACGCATCAAACAGAGCGATGTATCGGGCGTCTGGCCCCTGAACAATAATTGGCGTTTGCTGGGTCGATGGCACTATGATCACAGCAACAGCCGCAACCTGGACACCTTTGCAGGTGTCGAATACAGCAATTGCTGCGCGACAATCCGCCTGGTCGCCCGTGAGTGGATCGACGATGACGAATTCTTCCTCTTGCAGGACGACACCAACACCGGCGTCTTTTTCCAGCTGACCCTCAATGGCCTCGGCAATGTCAGCGGCGGCGGCATCAGCAGAATGCTCAGTGACGGGATCCTGGGCTTCAAGGAGTATGGAACGAATGAATAAGGCTTTTTGCGTGCGTCTGCTGGTCATCCTTGTGCTGGGACTCACTGCCGGCAATGCCCTGGCACAGCGACAGGTGCTGGACAAGGTCGTCGCCATTGTCGACGAAGGGGTCGTCCTGCAGAGCGAACTGGACACCCGTCTCACCGAAGCCCGCGAGCAGATGACGGGGGCTGGCCAGCCCGTGCCACCCGCCGCGCAGCTGCGCGAACAGGCGCTGGAATCCCTGGTGGTGGAAAACCTGCAGATGCAGCTGGCGGAGCGCATGGGCATCCGCTATGACGACGACACGGTCAATGGCGTCATGCAGACCCTGGCCGAGCAGAACAACATGACGTTTGACCAGTATGTGTCAGCGCTGGAATCCGTGGGCCGCTACATCATTACCCGTGAACAGATCCGCAAGGAACTGTCGCTGCGCGACCTCCAGCGCGGCATGGTCAACCGCCGCATCAACATCACGGATCAGGAGATCGAGAACTTCCTGAATTCCGAGATGGGCCGCGTCACCATGGCGCCGGATTACCTCGTCGATCAGACGCTGATTCCGATCGGCGAAGATGATGCCCCCGAGCTGATCGCCGCCAAGGAAGCCTTTGCGCAGCAGATGCTGGAAGCCGTGCTGGCGGGCACTGATTTCGCCGAGGCGCGCGCCATTGCCCAGCGCGGCGCAGTGGCGTCACCTCCCACAGCGTTCCTGGTGTCCGGCGGCGAGCTGGGCTGGCGCAAGGCCGACGGGCTGCCTACCCTGTTCGTGGACCTGGTGCCCACCATGGAGGCCAACGAGATTCGCGGCCCGATCCGCAGCCCGAGTGGCTTCCACCTCGTCAAGCTGGTTGCTGTGCAGGGCGATTTGGAGAATCTGGTGAATCAGACGCTCGCCCGTCACATCCTGATCACCCCCAACGAGATTCGCACGGAAGAACAGGCCGAGACCCTCATTCGTTCCCTGCATGCCCGCATCAAGGCCGGCGAAGATTTCGCGGAGATCGCCCGGCAGAACTCTGACGATGCCGCCTCCGTGGTGGCCGGTGGCGACATGGGCTGGGCCAGTGAAGGGGGAATGCCTCCGGATTTCGAAGCACAGATCCAGGACCTCGAGATTGGCACGCTGAGCGAGCCGTTCCGGACCAGCTTCGGCTGGCACGTGGCGGAAGTCATGGAGCGCCGGGTGGAAGACATGAGTCGCGAGTTCAGCCGTCAACAAGCAGAAAACACTCTGCGCAACCGCAAATTCGAAGTGGAATTGCAGAACTGGCTGGTAGAGATCCGCGAACAGGCTTACGTCAAGATCAGCCCTCAGTGAGCGGCGAGAACCCCGTGATTGAACGCATCGCGATAACTGCCGGCGAACCTGCCGGCATTGGTCCGGACCTTTGCATACAGCTGGCACAGAGCGCCGATCAGCATATTGATCGGGTGGTGATTGCAGACCCGCAGCTGCTGCTCGAGCGCGCCGCCCTGCTGGGGCTGCCGCTGCAGATTCTGCCCTTCGACCCCACCCTTCCCGCCAGAGTCTCGGCCGCCGGCACACTGCGCGTGCTGCCCGTAGCCTTGCGTGCTCCGGTCAAGGCCGGCACCTTGAACCCTGCCAACGCAGCCTATGTGCTCGACACGCTGCGTTGTGCCGTGCAGTCCTGTCTGCAAGGCGATGTGGCGGCAATGGTGACAGCGCCAGTGCACAAGGGCGTGATCAATGATGCGGGCATCCCCTTCACGGGGCACACCGAATTTCTGGCGGACGAGTGCAAGGTGAGCCTCACCGTCATGATGCTGGCCACCGAAGGCCTGCGCGTCGCCCTGGCCACCACGCATCTGCCGCTTTCGCAAGTCGCGGCCGCCATCACCGCGCCCTTGCTGCGCAGCATCATCCGCATTCTTGACAGTGACCTGCGAGCGCGCTTCGGCATCGCCCGGCCCACGATTCTGGTCTGCGGGCTGAACCCCCATGCGGGCGAAGGCGGACATCTGGGCACCGAGGAGCGGGACATCATCGAACCGGTGCTCGAAGAGCTGCGCACCGAAGGCATTCACCTGCTGGGCCCGCTGCCGGCTGACACGCTGTTCACGGCGAAATATCTGGCACATGCCGATGCCGTGCTGTCCATGTATCACGACCAGGGTCTTCCTGTTCTGAAGTACAAGGGCTTTGGGCAGGCCAGCAACATCACGCTGGGGCTGCCGATCATTCGCACCTCGGTGGACCATGGCACAGCGCTGGATCTGGCGGGAACGGGCAAGGCGCAGGTGGGTTCGCTGGTGGAGGCGATTGCCGTGGCAAGGGTGATGGTGGGGTTCGCGGGCAAGCCCGCTCCCACTGTGTCCCGGCCTGCGGGTGCTGATTCTGTGGGAGCGGGCTCGCCCGCGATAGCGTCGCTTGCAAGCAAGCTCCCACAAGGAGAACTTCATGAGTGAGGCGCACCGACCAACCCGCCCCCGTGGCCCCGACCTGCAGAAGGACGGTTTTCACCATCAGGCCCGCAAGCGCTTCGGGCAGAACTTTCTGCACGATCAGAACATCATCGCGCGCATCATTCGCGCCATTGCGCCAAAGTCCAGTGACCATCTGGTGGAGATCGGCCCTGGCCAGGGGGCTCTGACACGCCACTTGCTGAAAGACTGCGGACGCCTGGACGCAGTGGAGCTGGACCGTGATCTGGCCGCCTATCTGCAGGACACGCTGGGTACCGACCCGCGCTTTGCCCTGCACCAGGGCGATGTGCTCAAGTTCGATCTCAGCAGCGTGCTGCCCACCCGCGACGAGGCTGCGCGGCACTCACTGCGGATCGTTGGCAACCTGCCCTACAACATTTCCACGCCCTGCATGTTTCACCTGCTGCAGTTCCAGCAATGGATTGCCGACATGACCTTCATGCTGCAACTGGAAGTGGTGCAGCGCCTGGCGGCGGTGCCAGGAGACGAGCATTATGGCCGTCTGGGCCTGATGATGCAGTATTACTGCACGGTGGAGCACCTGTTCGATGTCCCGGGCACTGCTTTTATCCCGCAACCCAAGGTATGCTCTGCCATCGTCAGACTGGTGCCCCACCGCCGCCCTCCCGTGCAGGTCGAGGATGTGCAGTGCCTGCAGGAAGTGGTGCGGGTGGCCTTCACCCAGCGGCGCAAGACCTTGAAGAACAGTCTGCGCACCCTGATATCTGAGGCTCAGTTGAATACACTGCCGATCGACACCGGACTGCGACCTGAGAACCTGAGCCTGGCGGATTACGCCATGATCAGTGACTGCATCAGTCGCAGCAGGACCACGGCACACGCGGCGGCCCCAGCGGCAGCCCCGTCATCCACAAGCGCGGAGGAGTCCCATGTTCAAGAGTGAGCGTCACCCCAAGGGCATCGACATATCCGTCACGACGCAGTATCTGCAGGAACAGTCCGACCCCGAGAACAACCGTTATGTATTCGCCTATACCATCGGCATCGAGAACAAGCGCGAGCAGCCTGTCAAACTGCTGTCACGACATTGGATCATTACTGATGACAACGACAAGGTGGAAGAAGTGCGTGGCTCTGGCGTGCTGGGTCAACAGCCCATGATTGCGCCGGGCCAGGTCTTCCACTACACCAGCGGCGCGGTGCTGACCACTGGCTTTGGCACCATGCAGGGCAGCTACGAGATGCTCAGTGCCGACGGCGAAACCTTTGCCGCGCCGATCCCGGCGTTTCTTCTGTCCAGACCATTGTCGGTGCACTGAAAGCAACAGGGCTTTATGTCAACGTATGTCATAGGCGACATTCAGGGATGCTACAAGCCCTTGCGCAGACTGCTCACGACGGTGGATTTCCATCCGCTGCGGGATCGCCTGTGGTGCGTGGGCGACCTGATCAACCGCGGCCCCAAGTCCCTCGACACCCTGCGCTATCTGCGCGACCTCGGCAGTTCCGTGACAGTTGTGCTGGGCAATCACGATCTGCACTTCCTGGCGATCTATTACGGCAGCGGCCTCTACCGTGGCAAGGATACCTTGCAGGAGCTGCTGGATGCCCCCGATTGCGAGGAGCTCAGTGACTGGTTGCGCCACCAGCCCCTGGCCCATTTCGACTGCGTTGAGCACCGCGAAGGACATCAGAATTACCTGATGATTCACGCCGGCGTGGCGCCCAAGTGGACACTGGAGAAAACGCTGGAGCTGGCGGCCGAAGTCGAGTTCACACTGCAAGGGCCGAATTTTCGCGAGTTTCTGGACCAGATGTACGGTGACACACCCAAACGCTGGAAGGATAAACTCGTGGGCTACGAACGCCTGCGCTGCATCACCAACTACCTGACCCGCATGCGCTTCTGCGACGAGCGCGGCAACCTTGATCTGCAGGTCAAGGAAGGCCTCATCGCCGCTCCCGAGGGCTTTCATCCCTGGTTCGAATTCGAGCGCCTGACGCCGGAGACTACCATCCTGTTTGGCCATTGGGCCGCGCTGGAGGGTCAAACCAATCGCGCCCACGTCTATGCCATGGACACCGGCTGCGTGTGGGGCCGCGAGCTGAGCATGATGCGTCTGGAAGACCACCAGCTGTTCAGCGTCTGACGCGGGCGTTACACTGACTGCGTCGTTCCCATCGAGTCACACCCCCATGAAGATCCATCTTGTCGGCGGCGCTGTCCGCGACGCGCTGCTGGGCCTGTCCACGTCCGACCGCGACTGGGTCGTGACCGGCGCCACGCCCGCACAGATGCAGGCACTGGGCTATCGCCCGGTCGGCAAGGATTTCCCGGTGTTCCTGCATCCGCACAGCAAGGAGGAATACGCCCTTGCCCGCACGGAGCGCAAGAGCGGACATGGCTACAAGGGCTTTGTGTTCAATGCCGATCCGGCCGTGACGCTGGAGGAGGACCTGCAGCGCCGCGACCTCACCATCAATGCCATCGCTCGCACGGAAGACGGGCAGATCATCGACCCCTGGGGTGGTGTTCGCGATCTTGAAGCCCGCGTGCTGCGCCATGTATCCCCCGCCTTCGCCGAAGACCCGCTGCGCGTGCTGCGCGTGGCCCGCTTTGCCGCCCGCTTCGCGCCGCTGGGCTTTCGTGTAGCACCGGAAACCTTGACCCTGATGCGGCAACTGAGTTCCAGCGGCGAGTTGCAGCATCTGGTGGCCGAGCGGGTCTGGCAGGAAATGGAAAAAGCCCTGGGCGAGCCAGCCCCGGCGGAATTCTTTCGGGTGCTGCGTGAGTGCGGCGCGCTGCAGGTGATTCTGCCCGAAGTCGATGCCCTGTTTGGCGTACCACAACCGGCGCTGCATCACCCCGAGATCGACACCGGCGTGCATGTGCTGATGTGCCTGGAACAGGCCGCCCGCCTGAGTGCTGACCCCGTGGTGCGCTTTGCAACCCTGGTACATGATCTTGGCAAGGGCACTACGCTGCCCGCGTACTGGCCCAGTCACCATGGCCACGAGGAGCGCGGCGTCGCCCTGATCGCAGCCCTGAGCGAGCGCCTGCGGGTGCCCACCCGCTTCGCAGCCATCGGCAGACTGGTCAGCCAGTATCACACCCACTGCCACCGTGCAGGGCAATTGCGGGCAGACACGCTTTTGAAGTTGCTCGAGGCGCTGGATGCGTTCCGCCGGCCGCTGCAGCTGACGCAGTTTCTGCTGGCCTGCGAGGCGGATGCCCGCGGCCGCACGGGGTTTGAAGAGCGCCCCTATCCCCAGGCCGATCGCGTGCGCGCCGCCTTTGCCGCCGCCAGTGCCATCGACATTCCTGCCTTGCTGCAGGGCTCCGGGGGTGCGCCAGTCAGCGACCCCGCGACGATCAAGCGACGCATCGCCAGCGCTCGCATCGAAGCGATTGCAGCGACAGGAGAACCGGATGCTTGAAGCAGTCTGGATCGGCATGGCGTTCAGTCTGGGGCTGCTGATGCGGCTCTTCGGCCTGCCGCCACTGGTGGGCTATCTCGCCGCCGGCTTCCTGATTGCCGCCGGTTCGCAGCAACTCGGAATGCCTCCTGCCAGTGGGGAGATACTGCAGCATGTGTCTCATCTCGGGGTCTTGCTGCTGCTCTTCTCCGTGGGGCTGAAGCTGAACGTGCGCAACATCGCCAAGTCCGAAGTCGTGGGCGGGAGCATGCTGCATTTTCTGGTGTCCATTCTGCTGTACACACCCGTCTTCCTGCTGTTGCTGGAGATAGCGCTCTACAACGCCGTGCTGCTGGCCATCGCGCTGTCGTTCTCCAGTACAGTGCTGGCGGCCAAGGTGCTGGAAACCAAGCGCGAACTGCGCGCGTTCCACGGACGGGTGGCCATCGGCATTCTGGTGATGCAGGACGTGTTCGCGCTGGTGGTCATGAGCCTGGCCGCCGGCAGCACGCCTTCGCCATGGGCGCTGCTGGTTTTCACCTTGCCACTGTTGCGCCCACTCCTGTTTCGTCTCCTCGATGCCAGTGGGCGCGAAGACCTGCTGGTACTGTTCGGCCTGATGCTGGCGCTGGTGATCGGCGGCTTCGGCTTCGAACAAGTAGGCCTGAGTTCTGAACTGGGTGCGCTGGTATTCGGCGCCTTGCTGGCCCGACACCCTCGCGCGGGTGAACTGTCCAAGTCGCTGTGGAGCATCAAGGAATTCTTTCTGGTGGGATTCTTTCTGCAGATCGGCATTGGTGGTCTGCCCGGTGCCGATGCCTGGATCTTCGCGCTGATCATGACGGCGATGCTGCCGATCAAGGCCATGCTGTTCTTCCTGCTGCTGGTGTTCTTCAAGCTGCGCGCCCGCAGCGCATTTCTGGCAGGGCTGAGCCTGGCCAATTACAGCGAGTTCGGCCTGATTGTGGCGAGTGTCGCGCTGCAGGAATGGCTCGTGCCGCTGGCCTTGACCGTAGCGCTGTCATTCGTGGTGTCGGCGCCGCTCAATCGTCTGGCACATCCGCTCTACGAGCGCCTCGCCCGCCGCCTGATTCCCATGGAGCGCGACCTGCACCACCCGGACGAACAGCCAGTGTCCCTGGGCGATGCCGATGTGCTGATCATGGGCATGGGCCGCACCGGCACGGCGGCTTACGAATACCTGAATGACAAGTGCAGACTGGTGGCGCTGGATTCAGACCCGGCGCGGGTGCTTCAGCATCAGGGCCTGGGGCACAACATTTTCTTCGCCGACGCCGAGGACCAGATCTTCTGGGAGAACCTGGACTTCGGCAACGTGCGCGCCGTGATCCTGAGCCTGAACGAGGCCGAGGCAAAACGCATCGCCACAAAGAAGCTGCGCAAGGCGGGCTTCAGCGGCGTGATCGTGTCCCACAGCATGCATGAAGATGAGGCGCGGGAGATCATCGCGGCCGGCGCCGACCAGACCTATCTCACCATGTCCGAGGCCGGTGTCGGACTTGCCGAACACGTGCGTCAGCGCATCATGCCGGGGGGACGCATCGAGTGAAGTCCGCAGGCCACAGGGCCTGTCTGCCCTTGTCATAGTCGCGCCACAGCTGTGCGAAGGTCTGCTGATTGAGCGGGTGCCGGTGT
>Ga0255088_1000044_pt1 | contig 83093 bp, 70 predicted proteins | sample Colum_Miss_RepB__2_FD_188587 | JGI IMG/M metagenome (GOLD analysis project Ga0255088, IMG submission 188587) | Freshwater microbial communities from Columbia River, Oregon, United States - Colum_Miss_RepB_8d | ecosystem: Environmental > Aquatic > Freshwater > River | place: USA: Oregon...
ATCAGTGACTTGCTTTACTGCTTCAATCTTGAAATCTTCGGGATAGCGTTTTGCGGACATATTCAGACACCTCTTGATTGCGTTAGTGTAACGCTATCGAGTGTCTAGAATATCGGGGGCTTGCCATGGTGCTGTTTTTCGAGCGCAGCTTGGCCATGAAGTCGCCGACTGAAGTGTATGGCACAGCAGGCTGGTGTTTGGTTTTTTTAAGTCCTCGCGGGGAGGGAAGTTGCGTGTCTAGGTACCCTTTCCAAGTTGCTGGGTTGTTGCCAGACCTGTACTCGTTGACGGTAGCGTAATCAAGAACCGTCCTTATACGGTCGAGCAACCTTTTGGCGGTTTCAGCTTTGATGTGCCATAACTTGCCAGCATCACCGTTGCGGTGCTTGGTATCTTGAAGCAGGACGTCCAGCACATGACGCATAGAAATGTCTGCGACCAATATCTTGCCTAAGACGGGGTAAGCATACGTTTCAAGAGTTGATGCCCATTGCTTGCGGTGTTTTTCGTTGGTGTAGTCAGAAGCGTGAGCCTCCATGTAAGCCGCGGCGCACTCTTTAAAAGTCTTATTCTTGGCCGTCTCAGCAATCAGTGAACTTCGCAGTTCACGTTTTTGCGCCAGCAAATTGACACCGGATTTGGCTTCTGCCGACAGCTTTTTAGCTTGAACCCTGGCCTCGGCTAGCGAGACCTGGGGATAGGAACCGAGGCCAACAGGTTGGCGCTGGCCACCTGTGCGCACCCTTAATATCCATGACCTTGGCATTGCAGCGCCAGCTTGGGCGGATGGGCGTACTTGAAGCAGTAGTCCGGCAACGCCACCAACAGCGTGCCAGCCGGGTGCATTTAATCGTTTCACTTCCAGTGCTGTGAGTTCTTTAGCGATTTTTGGCATACCAACCTACATACCCAAATTGTTGAGATGTGATGATACTGGTAGATTCCAGTAGACACAATGACGTACTGGCACGGCATTGATTATAAAGGGTATTATGATTTTTTGTGACATGGAGTGAGACGCCTCACAAGCGGACTCCCCCTCCGCCATAATTTCCTGCCACATCTTTTTCATCAGTCTGCACTGTTGCTGAATTTCCCGGTTCGCTTTTGCACAGGATTGCCTCGGTTCTGGTCTTGTCCTGGCATTTGCCAGCCCTCGTATTTGATTTATGCTCTGCATTTCAGGGACTGCCTGAAAGACTTTGAAATCGAATTTTGAATTCCTCGCCTCAATACGTTAGTCTGCCCGGGCAGGCGTGAGAGGTATGGCTAATAACAAAAACCAAGCTTTATCAGGAGAGTCCAAGATGAGTACGGCATTTAAGGTTGTTTCACGAGTCATTGTCACGGCCAGCGCTATTGCCTGTGCACCGTTGGCTCTGAGCCAGACTGGCACCAGCGTCGATGCTGGGGACTGGCCGGTCTATCACGGCAACGAATTTTCGCAGCGCTATTCCCCCCTCGATCAGATCAACGCAGAGAATGTCGGTTCGCTGGAAATCGCCTGGCGTTTTTCCACCCCAAACTTCGGGCCGGCCATTGACTTCACGAATCCGTCCACGCCCCTCGAGATTGATGGTGTTCTGTACGCCAATGTCGGTGTGACACGCAATATCGTGGCGCTGGATGCCACAAGTGGCGAGCTGCGCTGGATGTGGCGCCCGGAAGAGGGTGAACGTTTTGACAACGCTCCTCGCAAAGGGGCGGGTCGCGGTGTGGCCTACTGGACTGACGGAACCGAGAAACGCATTTTTCAGATTTCTCCGGGTTACAATCTCGTTGCGCTTGATGCCGAAACCGGCCTTCCTGATCCCGAATTCGGTGAAAGCGGTATCGTTGACCTGATGGTGGGTCTGCGAAATGCTGAAGACGAGCGCTTTGACAATATTGACATCGGATCGTCTGCACCTCCCTTCGTCATGAACGATGTCATCGTGGTCGGTGCAGCCCATGCCACAGGGGGCAGACCGCGCTCCAAATCGAACGTGAAAGGCGATATCCGTGGCTTCGATGTGCGCACCGGTGAACTGCTGTGGACATTCCACACCATTCCGGAGTCCGATGAGTTTGGTGCCGAGTCCTGGCTGGAAAACAGTGCGGAATACACCGGCAACGTAGGCGTCTGGGCACCCATGTCCGGCGACCCGGAACTTGGACACGTGTACCTGCCGGTAGAAGACCCGACAGGGGATTACTACGGTGGCGACCGACCTGGTTCGAACCTGTTTTCCAGCAGTCTTGTTGCACTGGACATCAAAACCGGGGAAAGACAGTGGCACTATCAATTCATCCATCACGACATCTGGGACTGGGACGTGCCAGCGGCTCCGTTGCTGATCGACCTGCCCAGCGGGCGCAAAGTGGTGATGTCGGTGACCAAGCAGGCGTTTGTATATGCCTTCGACCGGCTGACTGGTGAGCCGATCTGGCCGATCGAAGAGCTGCCGGTGCCTGCGGGCGATGTGCCCAATGAGTGGTACTCGTTGACCCAGCCATTCCCGACCCGTCCGGCGCCATTCGACCGTCAGGGTTTCACCGAAGACGATCTGATCGACTTCACACCGCAGCTTCGCGCCATGGCACTGGAAGCGGTAGCTGGATTCCGCCTGAGTCCAAGTCTGTATTCCCCGCCGTCTCTCACTGAAGCACCGGATGGCACTCGTGGTTTGCTCAGTCTGCCTTCCTCGACAGGGGGTGCCAACTGGGAAGGTTCTGCGATAGACCCCGAAACCGGCATACTCTATATCCCTTCACGCACTCAACTGCAGACATTGTCACTGGCCAAGAATCCGACCTCTGACATCGATTTGAGTCAGAATGTCGGTGTTCGCGTTCCTCGAGTGGAAGGTCTGGAAGTGGTCAAGCCGCCCTATGGTCGTGTCACTGCCATTGACATGAATTCCGGTGACCACCTGTGGTGGATTCCGAATGCCGACACACCCGCGCGAATCGCCAACCATCCTTTGCTGCAGGGCGTAGATCTGCCAGCAACCGGGATCCCGACACGTTCAGGTGTTCTGCTGACCAAGTCCCTGCTGTTTGTTGCAGAAGGAATCGGCACCGCCGATGCGATGCCGAGAATGCGTGCATTCAACAAGGAGACTGGCGAACTGGTAGCACTGATGGAGCTGCCGGACAATCAGACAGGTTTGCCGTTCACGTATGAACACGACGGCAAGCAGTATCTGGCGCTCTTCGTTGGTGGCCGCAGTTCGCCTGCTCAGCTGGTAGTGTACGCGCTTCCGTAAGCAATCGACTTGTTGTTGATCCATAGCGCCCCGGTCCATTATCAGTGGATTCGGGGCGCTTCGTTTTTCGGACCCTGCCATTTTTGATATTGACCTTGGAGACCCTATGCATTGCTTCCAGATATCCATTGGCCTGTTTGCGCTGAGTGTTGGTCTGGCCACTAATACTGTCCGTGCGGCGGAAGCGGGAGCAAATCTGCCCGATCTCGTCAACCGCATAGATATTGTTCGTCATGATGCTCCGCCATTGGCGCTCTTCGGACCTCACGCCATTGGGGTAAAGACGCTCATGCTCTCGGACCCGGGCCGTATCGATGTCGTCAATACCCAGACTGGTTCCGACAATGTCCGCTATGACCGCCCACTGACGATCGAAGTCTGGTATCCAGCCATGGCAATGGCCGGTGCAAGTGGAACTCAATATTCGACAGAAACACGCAATCTTTCGATCATGGCGACACTGCATGGATCAGCAGTGCGTGACGCGGAGCCTTTGCGGGATGGCGACGACTTTCCACTGGTCATCCTGTCCCATGGGTATCCCGGCAATCGTTACCTGATGAGCCATCTGGGTGAAAATCTGGCGAGCAAGGGATATGTGGTTGCGTCCATTGATCACACGGACAGCACCTATCGCAATCAGCAGCCCATTGCGAGCACTCTGTACAATCGAGCTCCGGATCAGCGTTTCGTGCTGAATAGTCTGGCTGATGCCTCTGGCATCGCTGGTAATTTTCTGGAGGGCGTCCTGGATGCCGACAACACCGCCTTGATCGGCTTCTCGATGGGGGGATATGGCTTGCTGAACAATATCGGCGCGTCGTACAACGAGGCAATGATCGACTCGGAACTGTCCCCCGCCAACGGTTTGTTGCGCGAGCTTACTGATGACAATCCTGGATATCGCGATGTGCTGGACACGCGCATCAAGGCAGCAGTAGCCATCGCACCATGGGGAATGAACTCCGGATTTTTCACGCCTGAGACACTGCAAAAAGTAAATGTCCCTGTATTTTTCGTGGCTGGCACTGTCGACAGCACAGCGGGCTACGACAACGGCACACGGGCGATTTTTGAGAGCACGACAGGCACAGATCGCTATCTGCTGAGTTTCGTCAACGGCGGACACAGCGTTGCTGCCCCCATTCCGATCCCGCAGGAAATTCTGCAAACAGTAGACAAGGCGGGTGCCGGGCACTATGCAGACGGCGTGTGGGATACCGTGCGCAGCAACAATATTCTCGCGCATTACGCAACGGCATTCCTGGATCTGCACCTCAAGAACATGGCTGTCCGTGAGGCTGCTCTGAGCGAGCTTCCGGAGCGCAGTGTCGGTCTGACGATCGAGCACCGCGCGGCAGGAGAGTAGTACCCGTCACATCAAGCTTGTTTGAAAGCTTCTCAAGGGCTGACAATCCGCTGGCCATTGACCCAGGTCTGCGAAACTGTCGCCTTCCAGATTTCGGTCGGTGCATCGGCGAAGATGTCCTGATCGATGAGGAGGAAATCGGCCGCCTTGCCAGGCTCCAGAGTTCCCAGCAAGGTTTCCTGATGGCCGGCATACGCCGCATCAATCGTGAAACTGGCCAGCGCTTCAGCTGGTGTCATGCGTTCTTCGGGGAACCAGCCTTCCGGCGGCTCATTTTGATGGTCCTGACGAGTGATGGATGCATGCAGGCCGAAGAAGGGGTTGGGTGACTCCACAGGAAAGTCTGAGCCATTGGCAATGATGGTGCCGGCATCGAGCAACTTGCGCCACGCATAGGCACCTTGAATACGGATTTCACCGAGGCGGTCCTGAGCCATATTCTTGTCGCTGGTGGCATGTGTCGCCTGCATGGATGGAATCACGCCGAGTTCTGCAAATCGCAGAATGTCTTCATAGCGCAGCACCTGGGCGTGTTCGACGCGGTGTCGGCGATCACGCGTGCCGGTTGCCGGAATCAACGTAGCAAAGTGATCCAGCACAATCTTGTTGGCGTTGTCGCCAATCGCGTGGATATTGACTTGGAAGTCTGCCCGCATTGCCTGCTCCATCGTCTTGTACAGTTCCTCCGGCTGAAGGAGCAGCAGTCCGCGATGGCCAGGCATGTCACTGTAATCTTCGATCAGCGCGGCTCCACGACTGCCCAGAGCGCCGTCAGCCGAGATCTTGATACTGTTGATCGTCAGCGTGCCGTCTGCGCTGGTGAAATGGCCAGCTGCCAGCAACTGGGGCAGTGCCGGGTCACCCGCTCCCAGCATGATATTGACGCGGACGGGGAGAGGGCCTTCCTGCAGCAGGAGTTTGTAGGCCTCGACGGTACGGGCAGATACGCCAGCATCGTGCACGCTGGTCAGCCCTTGGGCACTCAATGCCAGCAATGCACGACGAAGGGCGAATACTTGTTCTTCGACGTTCAATTGAGGAATGTTGGAGGTGATAAGGTCCATTGCGTTGTCCACAAAGGTGCCGGTCGGTCGCCCTTCAGTATCGCGAATGATCTGACCGCCATCGGGGTCAACCGTTGCGGCATTCACGCCAGCCAGCGCCATGGCGGCAGAGTTCGCCCAGCCTGCATGTCCATCGACCCGACTGAGCCAGACCGGGGTATCTCCAAAGTATTCATCCAGACTGGAAGCAGAGGGAAACTCATTGCTGTCCCACAGCACTTGATTCCAGCCACGGCCCTGGATCCATTCCAGATTGCCATTGGCTTGCTGGAAGGCTCGAATGCGCTCCACGGCTTCCTCTTCGGATTCGGTGCCAGTGAGATCTACACGCAGAAGGCTCAGTCCGTAACTCAGGATATGACCATGAGCGTCGATCAAACCGGGAATGAGTGTCTTGCCTTCGCCGTCAATGACGGTCAGCCCCTGGGTGTCGGGCAATGGTTCATCTGCCGCAAATACGCGATCTATCTTGGCGCCTGTGAACTGCAGAGCCGAGAATGTTACGAGTTCACGCTCCGCATTCACTGTGTAGCCATGCACATCGGTGATCAAGGTAGTCTGTGCCTGCGCTAGTCCGAACATGCTTAGAAAGGAGGCAGCGGCAATGGCCCTTGCAACAGTTTTTGCCAGGGGTGAATGCAGATTGAGGTACATGATGAATTCCGTTATGAAAATGTGTGAAGGTCTGGATATGCAGCAGTGGCATTCCATTGTGTGAGCGCACCACTGCGCGCTATAGTCCGGCAGCAATCCCGCGCCAAGCTCAATTGAATCCGTCTCGGGTGAATAATAATGAAAACAACAACTGAATACACGCCCCATCACGATGCTGAAATTTCCATCCAGGACCCACTGCGTCGACGCCTGCTGCAATTTCTGGCATTGAGTCCTCTGTCTCTGAATGTCAGTGCGCAGAACTCACCTTCGAGCATCGCAGTCGAGAAGCTGCACTGTTTCGCACTTCGTGTCACGAATGTGCAGCGCTCACTGGACTTCTATCAATCGTTGTTCGGAATGCCTGTTCAGGCACGCAATGGTGACGCCATTAGTCTGCGCATCGGTGACGGTCCGCAGTTCCTGTCTCTGCAGCCCTGTCTCCCGGGAGAGGTGCCGGGTATCAGTCATATTGGCCTGAGTGTTCCGCCAACCCAGGCTGGCACCATTTCGGTGCGGCTCGACACGCAAGGATTTCAACGTGCGGATCAGCCACCGGCCAGTGAAGCATTGTTGAATACAGCCATGCACTACTGGTCCGCAGGCAGCACTGATGCCGGTGTGTTTTTCACTGACCGCGAAGGCTTGCTGTTGCAACTATGCAGCAACGCCTTCTGTGGATCAGCCGATGGTGACTGCGATGCGCTTGAGGCGGCGCCGGCTGGCGGATTGCTGCAATTGCAGGAAATCAATCATTTCACCAATTACATGACACATGCTCCCGCCGCCAATCAGTTCTACATGGATCTTTTCGGTCTGCGTTATCAGTCATACCAAGGGCCGACAATGCCCACTATCGGTGTGGGAGATGGCCGTCAATTCCTGATGTTTGTAGGCGGGGCACAGGAGGGAGTGCCCAGCAATCCAGCGCGTATTGATCACGTCAGCCTCAGTGTCACCGACTTCAATGTTGAACGGATACTGGCAGTGCTGACGGAGTTCGGACTTTCTGCACGGCAGGACCCCGCAGTAACGCCAGCATTGTCGCACTGGATCAGTTTGCGCATGCCCAATCGTGGTGGTGCGGAAGGAGGTACACCCGAACTTTATTTTTCAGACCCAGATGGACTGCATATTCAATTGCAACATGTGGATTACTGCGGAGGAGGGGGTTACCTTGGCGACCAATGTGCACCTCTGGAATGAGAGAGTGTGACAATAGGTCACTTTGGTGGACGCTTTGACAGCAGCCGTTTATCCTTGATCTTTTTTTCCAGCTGAGTGTGGCTTGCTCAGTGTTTTTTCTTAAATATTCTACTCATGGTGAAACGTTTGAATTACCGAACTGCACTACCGGCAGTCATTGCCTGCCTGACCACCTCCAATTTACTTCATGCACAGAATGCCGCAAGCAGCGTCACGCCTGTGCAACTTGCGATCAACGACCATGAGACAATTGCTTTGCAGCGCCACGACCACAGTGACGCCAATGTTGATGTGGATGGTCGCATTGATGAAGCGGTTTGGGGGCGTGTTGATGCAATCAATCAGATGCGTGTCATTGATCCCGATACGCTGGAAGGAGTGCCATATACCACGCTGGTGCGCTTCTTCTACACGGAACGTGGTCTTTATGTGTCCTTCGATATGGAACAACCGGCTGAAAGCATCGTGCAGCGCATAAGCACGCGCGACAATCTGGCAATCAACCGCGACACCGTTTCGATGACACTGGATACGTCAGGTCAGGGTCTGTTTGGCTACTGGATGACGTTGGCGCTTGGGGACAATCAGGCTGACGGCACCATCCTTCCCGAACGTCAATACTCCACTCAATGGGATGGAGCCTGGTACGGCGCTACGGCTCAGACTGATAGGGGCTGGTCTGCGGAATTCTTCGTCCCATGGGGGCAGATGGCTATGCCTCGCGAGGATGGTGTTCGCAACATTGGCGTATACACCGAGCGTAAGGTCGCCTTTCTGAATCAGACGTGGGCCTGGCCGGCAATTCCCGAGTCCGACTCCATTTTCATGAGCAATCTTCCGCTGCTGCAACTGGAAGGTGTCGATGTGCGCCAGCAGTGGAGCGTATTTCCTTACGCGTCTTCTACATTCGACGAAATTGACAGTGAAACCGACTACAAAGCCGGTTTCGATGTGTTCTGGCGGCCTTCCAGCAACTTCCAGATGACAGCCGCCGTCAATCCTGACTTCGGTTCCACAGAGTCAGATAACGTGGTGGTCAACCTGACTGCCAACGAAACATTTTTTCCTGAAAAGCGCTTGTTCTTCCAGGAAGGCCAGGAAATCTTCAATACCACACCGCGTTCCACCGGCGCCAACGGCAAACGGCTGTCCATCGTGAACACACGACGCATTGGTGCACGTCCAAGAGCGCCAGCACTGCCTGCCGGCATCAGCCTGCCTACCCGCGAGCGCATTCGTCCAGCTGACTTGCTGGGCGCGGTAAAGATGACGGGGCAGGTTGGTGCCGTACGTTATGGCGTGATGACAGCGATCGAAGATGAAAGCGAGTTCGCCGCCGGCGGCCAGCGCTTCTATCAGGATGGCCGCGATTTCGGCACTTTCCGCATGATTTACGAAGACAGTGTTGGCGCTGCATACAGGGGGCTTGGGTATATGGGCTCACTCGTGCAGCACCCCGTTTCGGATGCTGAAGTACATGCTGTGGATTTCCACTATCTGGTGACTGGCGGTCGCTGGAATGTAGACGGTCAGATCATTTCCACCGATACCGACGAGCGAGGGCAGGGCAAAGGCGCATTTGCCGACATCGTCTACACTCCCCGTCAGGGCCTGCGTCACACTTTCCAGATGACCTATCTGGACGATAAGTTTCATGTGAACGACTTCGGTTTTCAGGAGCGCAATGATTCCCGCGAGCTTTGGTACCGATTCGAGTGGGTGAAATCAGACCTGAAGCTGGTGCGCAACTTTCGTTTCAATCCCTTCCTGCGCTACGAAGAGAATTCCAACGGAGACCGTACCAACAATGCCTTCCCGGTACTCGCTGCCAATGTGACCCTGAACAATCTCGCCCGGGTCAATATCGGCCTCCAGCACTTCCCCAAGCGCTACGATGACCAGAACAGCTTCGGCAATGGCACGTTCGCGACAGCGGAGCGCAACAACTTCAACCTGAGCTATCAGACCAACACCGCACGCCCTGTAAGCTATACCGTCGGGATGAACACTTCAGGTGAGTTTGAAGGGGGCAATAGTGCAGGGGTCAACACGGGCATCACCTGGCGTCCGCAGGACAATATCGCCCTTAATGCCGAACTCAGTTACGACGATCGTGATGGATGGCTGCTGCACCAGGAACGTCAGAATTTTACGACGTTCCAGGCAGAGCAGTGGCGTTTCGACATGAGCATGGACTACTTCCTGACCGCGCGTCAGCAGTTGAGCATGTCCTTGCAGTGGGTAGGTATCAAGGCCGACGAGGATGAGTTCTACACGCTGCCAGCGCACTTGCCGACCAAGAATCGCGACCTTGTAAAACTCTCTGCCAAGCCTGCGGGCCCGACAGACAGCTTTGGATTGTCGCAGCTCAACTTCCAGATGCGTTACCGCTGGCAAATTGCACCGCTGTCGGATCTGTTCATTGTGTACACCAAAGGCGACAACAAACGCAGTGCGCTGATGGCCTTCGATGAACTGTTCGACAACTCCTGGGAGAACCCGCTGGGCAGCGAGCTGGTGATCAAGCTGCGTTACCGTCTGGGGACCTGAACCGGACAGGAGTCATCCTGCAATGAAAAAGGCCCTCACGAAGAGGGCCTTTTTCTTGGGTGGTCACTATGCACAACAGGCTGAATCAGAGGCTGGAGGCGCTCAGGTTGCTGCCCGCACTCGCATCAGCTGTCATCGGGCTGCCCAGCATCTGGGCCATGTCGATCAGAATATAGCTGCTTTCCACAAGCAGAGGATCGTCTTCCTGAGCTTCCTCTTCAGCTTCAGTCTCTTCCGGTGTGGTGATTGCCACTGCATCAGGATCGAGCTCATCTTCGGTTGGCTCTTTCCACTCTTCCATCGGCAGGCCTTTCAGGAACAGACGCATATTGTTGGCGTTGAATTCCGCCAGACGGTTGTCATCACGCTCCTTGCGTACCGCTTCTTCATTCAGCGAAAGTAGCGTGCGCTCTCGCATCTCGCGCGAGCGTTCAATCTGCTCTGCCAGGTAGATGAAATCCGGATCGCTGGAAACGCGTTCGTCGTGCTTGACTTGCAGGTCCGTCAGGATGTCTTTGATAGGGAAATACGTGTTGTACTCCACTGGACGAACGGTGTCCCAGGGCAGGGCGCCGTCAAGATTGCTTTCTCCCATTTCCTCAATTGCCTGATAACGATCAGGGAAGAGAATATCGGGCATCACACCGCGATGTTGCGTGCTGGCACCGGAGATGCGGTAGAACTTGGACCGAGTCAGTTTCACCTGACCATAATCCATCGGGATGATTTCCTGCACGGTTCCTTTGCCGAAGGTCTGGCCGCCCAGAATGATGCCGCGCTGGTAATCCTGAATGGCGCCGGCGAAGATTTCTGATGCGGATGCGCTGGCGCGATTCACCAGAACGCCGAGCGGACCATCGTATGTGACTTCCGGGTTGCCATCGCCATAGGCACGCACGAAGCCGTTGCGCAGACCGGAATAACGGATCTGCACGGTGTTGCCGGTATCAATGAACAGGCCCACGAGATCATTTGCTTCCGTCAGTGAGCCACCCCCGTTGTCACGCAGGTCCATCACTACTGCATCCACACCCTCGGCCTTAAGCTCTTCCAGCAGTACTTTTACGTCACGTGTGGAGCTCTTGTAATCGGGTTGTCCAGCTGACGCCGCTTCGAAGTCGAAATAGAATGTGGGCAACTTGATGATGCCAACTTTGTAGACGCCTTCGTTGTAGGTAACTTCCAGTACTTCCTTCTTGGCGGATTGATCTTCGAGCTTGACCGTGTCACGGGTAATTGCGACGACGTGCGCCTGCGTTTCACCAGTGGCCTCTGCCGGAATCACATTCAGACGCACTAAAGTGCCTTTTTCGCCTCGAATCTGATCGACAACATCATCCAGACGCAAGCCGATCACATCTTTCATTTCGCCATCCGCGCCCTGCGCTATGCCAATGATTCTGTCACCTGCCTTCAATTCCTTGCCACGTTCCGCAGGCCCCCCCTTGATGAGTTCCACTACCTTGGTGTACTCCTCTTCGCTGGTCAGCTGTGCACCGATGCCCTGCAGAGACAGGCGCAGACCCATGTTGAAGTTCTCGGAGTCCCGGGGTGAGAAGTAACTGGTGTGCGGGTCGATGGTGCTGGCGACTGTGGCAAGATAAGACTGGAACACATCGCGATTGTTGGTCTTGAGAACTTGATTCAGCTGGGTACGGTAACGCTTGCTGAGCCGCTCCTTGATCTCTTCGACTTCCAGATTGGCGAGCTTCAGGCTCAGGGCACTGTTCTTGACCCGTTGCCTCCACAATTCATCCAGATCTGCTGTTGTCAGCGCATAAGGCGCCTCTTCCCGGTCGATTTCGATGCTTTCTTCGGCAGTGAAATCATAAGAAGGCAGATGGTTCTCAACCTGATCAATTGCATACACGAGTCTTTCGAGCAGACGCTTGTGGTAAAGATTGTAGATCTCGAAAGCCGGATCAATGTTGGCGGATTTCAGTGTGTCATCAAGCGCAGTGCTGTAAATGGACAACGAATCCACATCTTCCTGAAGGAAGTAAAGTCGTGAGCCGTCCAGTGCCTTCATGTAGGCATCAAAGACTTTGTCAGAGAACTGGTCGTCGAACAGGATGCGCGAGTAATGCTTCTCTTCGAGCTCTGCCAGCAGTTCAGCCGCGGTATTGCCATACACTTCCTCGGAAACAAGAGGCGCATACAGCGTCTCAACATCCAGCACTGGATTGAGGACTTCGGGCTCTTGCGCAAGAACCTGCCCTGCACCGAAGGCCAGTATCAGACTAATGGCCGTCGCCAGCTTTCGGTATGCTGCCGGCTTACGGATTTCTGAGTGTCGGTCAAGAGTCAATTCAGATGTCTTCATAGCGTTCCGCACCGTTGTTTTAGCTGCTCATTCGTGATTTCGATAATGACTTATAAACCATGCCAGACCTTTATTTCCAGCTTTTCATCATGTGCACCGAGTCTACCTCTGTACATGGGATTCAGGAAGCTGCAATGTCGTTCACTCCTGTATCTTCTTGTGTCTGGCACTGGCGTGGCGTTCGGCGCGCTCGACGTCAATATAGCGGTCGGTAATGGCACTTGAACCGTGTCCGGCGTCATCGCGTACATGCTCGCGAGGGCGGTGTTTGACGTCCTCTGAAATTCCCGTGTGGCGCAGCCAGTGCACGGTCGCTGCAGAAAGTCGCTCGGCCTCTTCCATGAAACCGTCTGAACGCAGTTTTTCTTCTGCGATATCAAAGCATTGCTGAACAATACCGCGAATCTGCCGGGTACTGGTGATGCCTCCATTTCCGCGGGTCTTGTGTATCAGCGGTGTAGCCTCGCCTGGCTGGGGCAGGGGGGGCATGCCGCGCGAAATGCGGTAGCGTCGCAGCGCGTCCAGCATGCTGTTGCTGACCGAAATTTCACGCTCCTTGTTGCCTTTGCCTACGGTCAGGAACCACCAGTTACCTTCGGCATCCCGTTGAAAATGTCCCATCTGCGGAATCCAGCGCGGCGTCTCTACCAATTCTGATATACGCAGGTAGAGAGCAAAGAGCGCATTCATGATGAACAGGGTGCGCTCATGCACAATCGGATTGTCTTTTGCCAGCGCCTCTGTGGTTTCAATCACGAAGGACCATTGCAGCGGCGACAGTCGCCGTACCTGACTGGTGGACTGATGTTTGCGAATGAACTTGCTCTTCTGGCGAATCTGCGCAACCGGATTCGCGCTGATGTGGTTTTCCTGTATCAGAAACGAAAAGTAGCTGCTCAATACGCTGAATACTGATTGCAGTGCTGACTGAGAGCACGTGTAGGGGCCATCGGCACACACGTACGGACGCCACTCCGGATTCGCCGTGCGTTCGCCGTTTCGCGAGGTAAAACGCGCAACGTTCTTGTCGCCGATCCACGCAGAAGGAGGGTGCCGTGCGAACTCGAGATAGGACTCGATGTCTTCACGCTGAACGGCCGCAACGGCCTTGCCCGCTACCAGCCAGCACCACTGCAGGAAGTGCTCCAGCTCCCGACGATAGGTGGAGAAGGTGTCTGGGCTGCCCCGATAGCTGTAGAGAAATTCCGACGCGAACTGGTAATCGGTGAGGGCAGTTTCCAGTGGTGAGTCTAAAAGATGATCCAGGCTCCGCAGTGGATGCCGAAAGGGATTGGGCATCTCTTCAAGAGTATCGAACAAGGGAGACGGGGCTTTGGTTTTGCTCATCGTAAGTTACGTTATGGGGGTTGCTGACCAAAAAGTAAAGGGTGGGGGCGGGCACTCTGGTCGCTGACGAGTGTTCTGAGCTATTCTGACGTCGAAGTCGTCTTGTTGAACGGCAGAAAAGTGTTCTGATCCCTTCAGGAGTTGTCATGAAATCGAATTCAATCGCACCAAACAGACTATGGAAGCAACTTTCAGCTGGACTGTTCACTACCTTTGTCGTTATCGGCAGTCTGCCGCTCAGCGCGCAGGCCCAGGACGCACCTTCGGTAAGGGACATTCTGAATTACAAATCCTACAGTTCGACATTTTCCAGCGCCGGACAGCCAACACGCGAGCAGTTGCCGCTCATCAAGGAAGCAGGGTACGACCGGGTCATCTACATTGCCTTCAGCACTGTCGGGCCTGCCATTCCGGAAGAAGATCAACTGATTAAGGCTCTGGGACTGGACTATCTGCACATCCCGGTGGATTTCAACAATCCGACCATTCGAGACTTCAATGCGTTTGCGGATGCCATGAAGCGTGAGCCGGACTCCAAGACTTTGCTGCATTGTCAGGTCAACGCGCGCGCCACGGCCTTCAGCTTTCTGTATCGCGTGATCTATGACGGCGTTTCCGTGGAAGAAGCAAAGCGCGACATGAACACTGTCTGGCAACCCAACGCCGTGTGGCGCGACTTCATATTTGCGGTATTGGCAGAAAATGGCAAGTCGGCAGAATGCCCGGGCTGTGACTGGACGCCGCCGCCACCAAGGACAAATTGAGAGCAGTGTGTCTATGATTCCAAGTTCAATCTGAGTTTTGCTCCTCTATTTCCGGTAATCTTTATTACCGGAAATAGAGGAGTGTTCCGAAAGCTCCTAATTCAAGTCATAAATCCTTTTTTTACAATCAGCTGCATTCATTTCTTAATCTATTTTCTTGGCAGCACTTTCTGGCTTCCATCGCTTTAGCAACAACGCATTGCTCACGACACTGACACTGCTGAAGGCCATAGCGGCTCCTGCAATGACAGGATTCAGCATGCCGGCAGCTGCCAGTGGAATCCCGACCAGGTTGTACACAAACGCCCAGAAAAGATTCTGGCGAATCTTGCGGTACGTGCTACGCGAAATTCCAATGGCGCTCGCGACAAGCAATGGATCGCCACGCATTAGAGTGATCCCCGCGGTATGCATGGCAACATCGGTGCCCGTGGCCATGGCGATGCCAACATCAGCCACTGCCAGCGCGGGTGCATCATTGATGCCATCACCGACCATCGCTATGGTGTCGATCGGCGTTTTCAAGCGTTTGACGATCGCCGCCTTGTCCGCTGGCAGGACATTGGCGTACACCTTGTCAATTCCCGTGTCCCGCGCTACATGATCGGCACTGCCCTGGTTGTCACCTGTAATCATGATGGTCTTGATGCCAAGACGCTGCAGCTGCGCAATGGCCTGCGCCGCCGTCGGCTTGACATGATCGCCGAATGCAAACAGTCCCAGCAATGCAGGCGAATCCTGCGTTTGTGCAAGCCAGGAAATACTTTTGCCCTCGGCTTCCAACGCATCAGCCTGGTCCTGCAGCGGACTGATATCCACGCCAAACTCGTGCATCAAACGCGATGTGCCCAAGTGCAGTGATCGGCCATCAAGGCTGGCAGACAGTCCGCGGCCGGGGATGGCCTTCACTGTGCTGCACAGCGGAATGGGCAGCGTTGAGTGACTTGCCGCATCAAGTATGGCCTGCGCGAGAGGATGTTCGCTGCCGCGTTGCATTGAGGCAGCCAGGCTCAGCAACTGTGCCTGTTCAATTCCATACGGTTGGCTCAGCGCAAGACTGGGCTTGCCAACGGTGAGAGTCCCTGTCTTGTCGAATATCAGAATGCTTGCCCTGTGCATCAGCTCAAGCGCTTCCGCATCCTTGATCAGAATGCCGTGGCGTGCAGCAACACCAGTACCGGCCATGATTGCCGTCGGCGTGGCCAGCCCCAGTGCACACGGGCAAGCTATTACCAATACCGAGACGGCATTGATGATGGCTTGCTCCACATCGCCGTTCCAAATCCACCAGCCCGACAATGTGGCGAGGGCAATCACCAGAACCACGGGGACAAAAATCGCACTGACCTTGTCGACCAGATGTTGAATAGGTGACTTGCCTGCCTGTGCTTCTTCAACAAGTCTGATGATGCGCGACAACGTGGTTTCGCTTCCTACCGCCAGCGTTTCAATCACCAGAAGGCCGGAGGCGTTGATTGCCCCGCCGGTCACCTTGTCGCCGGGCTGTTTCATGACGGGAAGACTTTCGCCGGTCAGCATGGCTTCATCGACTTCGCTGGCGCCCTCCAGAATGCGGCCATCGACTGGTACTTGTTCACCCGGCTTCACAACCACCACATCACCGGGACGAATACTGGCAATGGCTACGAGTTCTTCCGCATCGTTCTTGCGACGCAAGGCCATTTTCGGGCGCAGGGATTGCAGCGCTCTGATTGCTGCCGTGGTTTGGCGCTTTGCGCGGCCTTCCAGCCACTTGCCCAGCAGAACAAGGGTTATCACAACTGCAGAGGCCTCAAAGTAATAGTGCCCCATTCCAGAGCCTTCCGAGCGCAGAACCTCAAAAACACTCAGGCCGTAACCTGCGCTTGTACCAAGGGCGACCAGCAGATCCATGTTCCCTGCGCGTGCCTTCAATGCGCTCCAACCTGCAGCATAGAAGCGCGCACCCAGCCAGAACTGCACAGGCGTTGCCAGTGCCCACTGTATCCAGCCAGACAGCATCCAGTGGAAACCGGCAAGATCGGCAAGCATGGGAATCAACAGTGGTGCCGACAGCGCTGCACCGATCAATACCGCACGCGCTTCCCGACGCTGGCTCAATGCGTAGTGGTCCGTATCTGTTGGGGATTCTTCCTTGCTTGCCACTGACGCGCCATAACCCGCTTTCTCCACAACGCGGATCAGGTCGGCCGTAGTAATTGTACTGGTGGAGACATCCACACTGGCGGTTTCCATGGCGAGATTGACGGCAGCACTCTGCACGCCTTCCAGTGCCTTCAAGGCTTTCTCGACACGCCCTGCGCAGGAAGCGCAGGTCATCCCTTCCACCTTGATCTGTAGTCTGGTGTGGCGGGCGTCGTTGTTCATGAGCAATTTCCTTGTTTCAGGAAGGGGTTCGCATGGTCACAAATTCTTCTGCTGCACTGGGATGAATACCTAGCGTCCTGTCGAAGTCCGATTTGGTAGCACCCATGGCGATGGCGATTGCCAGCCCCTGCAGAATCTCGGCTGCAGCATCGCCCAGCATGTGGGCACCAAGGACCTTGTCTGTAGCACTGTCCACGACCAGTTTCAGGAATGCCTTCTCCGCGCGACCGCTCAGAGTATGGCGCAGCGGCGTAAATCTGCTGCGAAACAACTTGATCTCGATGCCCTTCCCGCGAGCGGCATCTTCACTCAGACCCACTGTCGCTATCTCCGGGTGGCAGAACACGGCTGTCGGGATGTTGTCATAGGTCATCTCCCGCTGCTCGCCACCAAACAGGCGGCGGGCGAGGAGCTGGCCCTCCGCCAGAGCCACGGGGGTAAGCGCCACACGGTCGATGACATCACCAACTGCATGGATATTGGAAATGCTGGTTGTAAAGTGCTGGTTGACGACTACGGCGCCGTTGGCAGAGAGCCTCACACCGGCGTTCTCCAGCCCCAGACTTGCTGTGTTTGGTGCTCTGCCCGTGGCAAACAACACATGTTCCGCAACAATTTCCGAGCCATCCTGCATCGTTGCGACGATACCTCCATGTTGCCGTCGCAGTCCGCTGACTTCTGCGTTCAGACGCAGCGTTGCATACTTTGCAAGCTCTGTCTGGAAGTGCGCTGCGACTTCCGTGTCGAAGCCACGCAGCAATGTCGATCCACGATAGGCAAGAGTGGTTTTTACGCCAAGTCCGGCAAAAATGCCGGCAAATTCGACGGCAATGTAGCCGCCACCCACGATCAGAATGGAGGAAGGCAAGGCTTGCAACGCAAAGGCATCGTTGGAATTGATGGCAAGCTCGCGGCCAGGAATGTCAGGAACGAAGGGCCAGCCCCCTGTGGCGATCAGAATCTCCCGGCAACGCAGCGTCTGATCGCCCACTTTGACGGTATGGCGATCTACCAGTGTGGCGCGCTCTTCAAACACTTGCACACCGGCATTGCGCAACAGATTGAGATAGATGCCGTTGAGCCGTCCGATTTCTCTGTCCTTGTTTGCCATCAGAATGGACCAATCAAAATGTGGCCGCTCGGGCAAACTCCAGCCATAACCAGCGGCATCCTCAAAATCATGGGCATAATTCGACGCATAACTGAAGAGCTTCTTGGGGATGCACCCGACATTGACACAGGTACCGCCAAGATAGCGCTCTTCCGCCAATGCCGTTCTGGCGCCAAGACCCGCGGCAATTCTTGCGGCGCGCACGCCTCCTGAGCCTCCGCCAATCACGAAGAAATCCAGATCAAATGCTGTCAATTTGCTTGTTGCTCCTGCTGGAGCCTCTGATCTCAAGATGTTTGAGTCATGGAAGGCTAGTCGCTATGATCCCAGATATGCCTCCACCCTCACAGATTTTCAAGCAGTCATGACCCAGCTAGGGCTCACAGCAGTCAATACAGAGGCCGGAGCGATTGCCATTCCGGACGGGCAGTTGCACTTTTTCCCCGCCGCCTTCACCTCTGGTGAGGCAGATGCATTGTTCGAAAATTGCCTGCACTCTCTGCCCTGGCGTCAGGACGACATCGCCATTGCTGGCAGGCGAATACCGATTCCCCGCCTGCAGAACTGGTTCGGGGATACCGGCATGGACTACAGCTATTCAGGCATCATTCTCGCGCCCTTGCCGTGGACAGACGCGTTGCAGAGGATTCGCGAGCGAGTGCAGCGTTTATGCGGACATCAGTTCAACGCGCTGCTGGCCAATTGCTATCGCAACGGCATGGACAGCGTTGGCTGGCACAGTGATGACGAGCCGGAGCTGGGAATGCTGCCCGTGATTGCTTCTGTCAGCTTTGGCGCAACACGCACCTTCGAAATGCGCCACATTGCAGATCGTTCGCTCAAAACTCTGCGTTTACCTCTTCATCATGGCAGTGTGCTCATCATGAGTGGTAATACTCAGCAGTTCTGGCGCCATCAGATTCCCAAGGAAAAGGGTGTAACACTGCCGCGGATCAATCTGACATTGCGCCATATCATTCCTGTATCGGAGCGAGGCTGAGATGGACCACTTCGATCTTTGCATAATCGGTGCAGGTGTGGCTGGACTGGCTGTCGCTGAAGAGTTCTCTGCAACTATGCCCTCCTCCTTTTCCATCCTGCTTGTTGAACAGAATGAGCGCTTCGGACAAGAGACCAGCAGTCGCAATAGTGAAGTCATTCACGCAGGAATCTATTATCCGCCAGGATCGCTGAAGGCAGCACTTTGCGTCGAGGGGCGTGAACTGCTTTACGCCTATTGCACGCGACACGTCATCGCCCATCGGAAGTTGGGAAAACTGATTGTGTCCCAGGACGACGAAGTCGGGTATCTGGAAACTTTGTTCCGAAATGCAGCAGCCAATGGTGTTGCATCGTTGCAATGGCTGGACAGCGTTGATGTCCTTGCGAAGGAGCCTTTGGTCAAGGCAAGTGCGGCATTGTATTCTCCGGACTCGGGGATTGTTGACAGTCATGGCTTGATGCAGAGCCTGCTCAACCAGGCGCAGGCAGCCGGAGTGCTATATGCGCCGCGCACGCAGGTGTTGAAAATGGAAGCCACTGCGAATCACTTCACGATAGATGCTGCGTGCGGGCACGGGAAAGATGCCCAGGAATATACATTCACGGCGGCGCGCGTGGTGAACGCAGCCGGGCTGCAGGCCTGTGCACTTGCGCGGCGCATTGGCGGGCTGGACCAGTCCACAGTGCCTGCGATGCAGATCAGCAAGGGGAATTATTTCCGCTATGCAGCACCAGCGCCTTTCAAGCACCTTGTCTATCCGGTGCCGGAGAAGGATCATCGTGGCTTAGGGATACATGCAACAGTGGATCTGGGCGGACAGGTAAAATTCGGACCCGATGTCGATCCAGACAGCGTGCAGGACTACCACGTCGATCCAGCGCGCCGGTCAATCTTCGCAGAAGCCATCCGCCGCTATTTTCCATCCATTCAGGAAGCTGCTCTCGTGCCGGACTACGCAGGCTTGCGGCCGAGGCTTGCGAACCCTGCTGGAACAATGGCTGATTTCACGATTCAGGATGCGAGCGTACATCGGCTGCCTGGACTTGTGCAGCTTTATGGAATTGAATCACCAGGGCTGACAGCAAGCCTGGCCATTGCCAGGCACGTGCGTTCCAGAACCGATATTCTATAGCGCACTTGCGAGGGCGGGAAAATCAGTACTGCTCTGCCTGGGTGGCAATGTGGGCGTACACCTCGGTGCTGCCGTCGCTCTTCATGACCAGAACATCGTAAGGCTGAAATTGTTCATCGATTTCCATGCCCGGGCTGCCAACCGGCATCCCGGGCACTGTCAGGCCAAGTGCATCATTCGGAGCTTCAGTCAGAAAGCGATGAATCAGATTCGCCGGAATGTGTCCTTCGAAAACGTATCCCTGTTCAGATACTGCGGTATGGCATGACTGCAATTGCGTTGGAATGCCCAGGCGAAGTTTCGCAGCATTCAAATCTTGCGGATGACTGATTTGAGATACAAAGCCCCTGTCATTCACGTGCTCAACCCAGCCCTCGCAGCACATGCAGGTGGGACTCTTCAGAACCTGCAGTACCGGCATGCTGCTTTGGGATGTGTCGGCATCCGAAGTCTGGGCCACAATCGAATTCTCGGGCTGACATGCGGAAAATGTCAGACTCACAAACGCGACTTGCAGCAGGATTCTCAGTTTCATCATCTTTACTCTCACAATGTGTGGGTCAGTTTTTCCGGGTTGACTTGTCCGGCCAGCATGTTTTCGATTTTCTTGCGTACCCGCCCTTCTGCATCCTTGAAATGTATGCCAATGCCAGCGGCACGATTGCCTTGTGCCAGTGCGGGTGTAATCCATACGACCGTGCCCGCGACAGGTATTCGTTCGCTTTCGTCCATCAATTTTAGGAGCATGAAGACTTCGTTCCAAAGTTCATATTGCTTGCTGGTAGGGATGAACAGACCGCCGTTCTTTAGGAAAGGCATGAAGGCCGCATGCAATACGCTGCTGTCCTTGATAGTCAGGGAAAGGATGCCGTGCTTGACGGGTTTGTTCTCATTTTCCGTGATCATGTCCACCATACTCCCTCCATCACCCCGGTATGAAAATACGGCGCATTTCCAACAGGATATCTTCCAGCATGAGTTGCATATTGGGATTGCTGGACCCGATCATCTGTCCCTGTGCAGTGGCTACTTCGGAGTAGAGACGCAGCAGCGCAAGAGTTTGCGTCGAAGTATCTGAATTGCCATCCGAGTCAGCGGGGCGTAACAGTGCGGCAGCAGCTCTCAGGGACTGATCTTTGAGCATTGTTGCAGCACCGGTCAGACGATGCTTGCTCAGTTCGCTGAGCCAGTAAAGCAGCACATTGAGAAATTCTGCAGATTGCGATTTGCTGTACCGGCTTGCGACAGCCACCGGGTAGTCAATGCCTTGTGCAACAGCCAACAGCGCATCGCCTATTTCCTGCAGTTGTGACGCGATGCCCGATTCGAGTATGGCACGTGCGACGAACGGGCGCCCCTGCGCAAGATCGATGACCATCTCCAGATCTGCTGCAGACTGCGTGGCGCCGGAAGACAGCAGCCACGCCAGAACATCGGAGCGTTCCGGGCGAGGCAGACGAAACACCTGTGTACGACTGCTGATGGTGGCAAGAACTGCCTTGGGACGATCACTGATCAACAGAAAGATGACATCTTGTGGAGGCTCTTCCAGGCCTTTCAGCATCGCGTTTGCGGAACTGATGCCCAGACTTTCCGCCGTATCCAGGATGACGATCCGTTTGCCGAAACCATGAGATCGAGTCTCCAGAAACTGCCTGAGTTCGCGAATCTGTTCGACTTTGATCTGCTTGCTCCCCTCTTCCGGCACAACGGTAAGCAAATCAGGATTGTTGCCTGCTGCATTCAGCAGACATACCGAACACTCTGCACAGGCCGCCTTCGCCAAGGGATGGCGGCACAGCAGGAACTGGGCAAGCAGGGTTGCGAAGTGACGTTTGCCTGTGTCGGGCTCTCCACAGAACATGTATGCATGACCGGCAACCCCTGACTTGAAAAGAGTAGCAGCCTGTTGCCAGCGTTCTAGATGCCAGGGCAGCGGCGTATTGTCGAGTCGCAATGTCACAGCACACGCTCGAGTGCGTTGAGAATGGCAACCTGAACCATTTCGAGTGACTGTGACGCGTCAATGAGCGCACAACGATGTGGTTCCAGTATTGCTCGCTGGCGGTAGGCGCTACGTACGCGATCGAAGAATTCCAGTTTTTCGCGCTCGAACCGATCCAGAGCTGCGCGTTTGCTTGCACGTTCCAGACCGATTTCCGGCGCGAGATCAAGGATCAGCGTCAGATCCGGACGCAAGTTGCCCTGCACCAACTGCTCAAGTTGCGCGATTGTCTGTTGGTTGAGTCCGCGGCCTCCGCCCTGGTAGGCATAGGTTGCATCTGTGAAGCGGTCTGACACTACCCACTTGCCCGCGGCCAGTGCCGGATGAATGACATGGGCAAGATGTTGCGCTCTGGCTGCAAACATGAGCAGCAACTCTGTCATTTCTGTGACTTTCTCGTCGTGTTCGCTTAGAAGCAACGTGCGGATATTCTCGGCCAGTCTCGTTCCACCTGGTTCGCGCGTCACGACAAAATCAATGCCACGCGACGTCAGTATCTGCGTGATGTAATGCAGATTCGTCGTTTTTCCGACGCCCTCCCCCCCTTCCAGCGTGATGAACTTTCCTGGTTTTCGAGTGGCATTCATTGTAGTTGCTGTTCCAGTTGATAACGTCTTACGGCGGCATTGTGCTCGTCGAGTGTCGTAGAAAACACATGCCCCCCATCGCCTCGTGCAACAAAGTACAGGAAGCTGCCTTCTTTTGGATGCAGGCTGGCGTGAATGGCGTCCCGGCCACTCAGTGCAATGGGTGAAGGCGGCAGGCCGTCTATTCGATAAGTATTGTACGGAGTCGTTGTTTCGAGGTCGATGCGACGGATATTGCCATCGTAGGTGACTCCCAAGCCGTAAATGACGGTAGGGTCTGACTGCAGACGCATGCCGGATTGCAGTCTACGGACGAAAACGCCGGCAATCTCTTCACGTTCGCTGTAACTGCCTGACTCTTTTTCAATGATGGATGCCATTGTCAGTGCGTCATAGGGTGATACGTAAGGGAGATTTTCGGCGCGTAACTCCCACTCTTGTGCAAGCACCTCATCCAGTCGTCGCGCGGCCCTCTGCATAATGGACAAATCCGTTGTCCCCGCAGTGTAAAAGTAGGTGTCGGGAAACAACAGCCCTTCCAGAGACACCCGCGAACTGTTCAAGGCTGCAAGAATCTGAGCATCGCTGCTGCCTTGCAGCGTAGGAAGAAGTTTGGGACTGTTCCACAGTGCTGCAAGGGCCTCATGAACAGTAGAGCCTTCTATGAAGACTACCGGGTACTGCACAAATGTCCCTTCCAGGAGCCATGCCAGAGCAGTGCGTGGTGTGGTGCCCGGCTGCAATTCGAACTCTCCTGCTCTGATGGCCGTATCCTTGCCGGAATACCGTGTCCAAAGCGTGAATATCTTTGGGTGTCGCAGGCCCGTCAGTTCCTCCAACTGGGTGGCAACCTGCGTCATGGCGCTGCCCTGGCGAATCTCCACAGCCACAGCCGTATTAATGGGCAATGGCGTGTCCAGATAGCGCTGCAACCACAAATACCCACCGCTTGTTGTGATGGCAACAAGCATGGCGAGTCCGGCAAGCAGTACAGGAAGGCGTTTACGCATGACCAGGCGCAAGCTCCGTCATCGCGTTCTGCAGCATGCGCGCAAAGGGCCCAATCGAGAGGTGATGCACGGTCTCTTCGCACCTCAGTTCCGTAACAGGCCAGATTCCAAAGACACTGTTGCACATGAATATCTCGTCTGCCTCCAGTGCTTCGGCAAACGGAATCTCCCGATCTACCACCTCCAGCTGGTTTTGCGCGCAAAACTCCAGAATGACCTCTCTCTGAATTCCGGCCACCCCGGAACGATCCAGAAGCGGGGTTATCAACATGCCAGATCTGGCAAGAAAAACATTGCTCTTTGTGCCTTCAATCAGCAATCCGCGAGAGTTGCACATGAGCCCTTCGTGGCAATCAACGGGCAGCTCCATACTGGCCAGAACCTGGTCCAGACGATTCAGGTGCTTCATTCCGGCAAGTGCGGCGTTCTCAGAAACTGGGTGTTTGCAGCGCACTACGCAGACACCACGCTGTGAAAGCTCTGCATATTCGGATGGCAGGGCGTGTACAGTCACAATTCGGGTTGGCAGTGGGTGCTCGGGAGGCATGTAGCCGCGGCCACCAGCTCCTCGCGTGACCAAGATCTTGATGATGCAAGAGCCTTGAGACTGTTTCAGAAGGGAGCGAACATCGAGTTCAATCAATTGCGCATTCAAGGGGATCTTCAACAAGTCGCATGCACGTTTCAGACGTTCCATATGACGCGACCAGTGAACCAGACGTGACTCACTGACCAGGACCGTTTCGAAAGCGCCATCACCGTAGTGGATAGCCCGGTCTGCGAGAGGAAGAGAGTCTTGAGGGTGTCCGTTGACCAGCATGTCGCCTCCGAGATTCAAGAGCCGCTGGAGAAGCCCGGTGTTGTTCGCGCTAGGGCAATCTGGCGAAAACCAGACTGCCATTGGTGCCGCCAAAGCCAAAAGAATTACTCAGCACGACATTCAATTTAGCGTCGCGACTGCAGTGCGGGACATAGTCCAGATCACATTCGGCGTCCGGGGCATCGAGATTGATTGTCGGAGTAATGACCTGATCACGGAGGGAAAGCACACAGATAATCGCTTCCACAGCGCCTGATGCCCCAAGCAAATGGCCCAGCATGGATTTTGACGAGCTGATTGCAAGCTTGTAAGCATGGTCCTTGAATACACTTTTGATTGCTTGTGTTTCCGCCAGATCACCAGCAAGTGTGGAAGTGCCGTGGGCATTGATATAGTCGACAGCACGCGCATCCAGACCAGCGCTGCTGATGGCATTCTGCATGCAGAGAGCAGCACCCTTCCCGCCTTCCGAGGGTGAGGTCATATGGTAGGCGTCACCACTCATGCCGAAGCCAGTCAGCTCAGCATAAATTTTTGCGCCACGGCGTTTTGCGTGTTCGTATTCTTCGAGCACCATTATGCCGGCGCCATCACTGAGCACGAATCCATCGCGATCCTTGTCCCAGGGGCGGCTCGCTCTCTGGGGGTCTTCATTGCGAGTGGAGAGCGCCCGTGCAGCACAGAATCCACCCAGTCCTACTGGAGACGTGGCCATTTCTGCTCCGCCGGCAATCATTACATCTGCCTGCCCCGCGTTGATCATCGCGGCTGCAACACCAATGTTGTGGGTGCCAGTAGTACAGGCTGTCGTAATGGCTATGTTGGGTCCCTGGAAGTTGTAACGGATCGAAAGTGTTCCCCCCAGCATGTTGATGATGGAGCCAGGGACAAAGAAAGGAGATATTTTTCGAGGGCCTGAGGTTCTTACCAGCGCGGAACTTTCTTCGATGGAGTTGATGCCACCGATTCCAGATCCAATCGCAACACCCACACGTTCAAAATTCACTGCGGAGTCGAGCAGCCCTGAGTCTTCTACGGCTTGAACGCCAGCGGCCAGTCCATACTGAATGAAAACATCCATCCGCCGTGCGTCTTTGGCGCTCAGATAGAGAGTGCAATCGAAATTCTTGATGGATCCGCCAAAGCGGGTAGTAAATTCGGTTGTATCGAATTGGCTTAGCGCATTGATGCCGCTACGACCTTCCTTTATGGCAGACCAAGACCTCGCAACGTCATTGCCCAGCGGTGTGACAAGTCCCAATCCAGTGATTACCACTCTTCTGCCGTTCACTGCGTCGCTCTCCAATGCAGATGAATAAAGATCGTCAGTATGAATTGAATACTTCGGGCAAAATAAAAGCTACTCCGGTTGTGCCCCGGAGTAGCTTTGGTATTGAGCCTGGATTCGCTTACAGGTGCTGATTGATGTAGTCGCAAGCCAGTTGGACCGTGGTGATCTTCTCGGCTTCTTCATCCGGAATTTCGGTCTCGAACTCTTCTTCCAGAGCCATAACCAATTCCACAGTATCCAAAGAATCAGCGCCTAAATCTTCTACAAATGAAGAAGAAGCTTTTACGTCTTCTTCCTTAACGCCAAGCTGTTCGCAGACAATTTTCTTAACGCGTTCTTCAATGCTACTCATAACTATTATTAGCTCCTAAAAACTGATTTTTGATACTGCTTTTCGATTATAGCTGGTTGCTTTTTGATCAACCTGGACAATTCAAAACGCAAGTTTACATCTATTTTCCGCGGGTTGTAATCGTAATGTCTAAAATAATTCCAAAAACCAATGTAAAAACAATTAAATACAAAAAGTTATAAGGGTATTCTAATGACTTACGGCATGTACATTCCGCCGTTGATATGGAGCGTTTCTCCGGTGATATAGGCACCTGAATCGGAGGCCAGGAAGCCCACTGCCGCTGCTATTTCTTCTACTTTACCGAAGCGCGCCAAAGGAATCTGAGACAGGAGAGACTCAATCTGTTTTTCCGCCAAAGCACGTGTCATGTCTGTATCAATGAAGCCTGGTGCAATGCAGTTGACCGTAATGCCACGTGAACCAATCTCGCGAGCGAGAGACCTGGAGAAACCTTCGACTGCGGCCTTCGAAGCTGCATAATTGGTCTGTCCCGGATTGCCGCTCGACGCCACTACGGAACTGATGCTGATAATGCGGCCCCAGCGTGCCTTGGTCATGCCTTTCAGGGTCAGCTTGCACAATCTGTAGAGTGAATTCAAATTGGTTTCAATGACATCGTCCCACTCTTCGACCTTCATGCGCAGCAACAAATTGTCCTTGGTAATGCCGGCATTGTTCACCAGTATCAGTGGTGCTCCAAATTGCGTATCGATCTGTTCGAGTACCGTTGTCACTGACTCCAGTGATGCAACGTTCAGAACGTAGCCGTGTCCCTCTATGGCGTGCTCTGTCAGGTAAGCCGTTATGTCTTCAGCGCCCTTCTCTGTTGTCGCGGTGCCGAGGACTGTCATCCCCTGCTTGCCGAGCTCCAAGGCAATTGCCTTGCCGATTCCCCGGCTGGCTCCAGTAACCAGCGCGATTTTCTTGATGTCTGTATTCATGGATCAGTGTCTGTCTCCAGAGGCATGTGAATTTATCTAGAATTGCGCGAGCAGTTCAGGCCGCGCTTTGTTTTGCTTCGGCAAAACTCTCGGGATCTTCGGTCGAAAATGTGTGAATCTGAGGTTCAATCCGCTTGATGAGACCTCCCAATACCTTTCCTGGGCCACACTCGATCAGTACGCCATTTCCTTGCTCCCACATGCTGCGAACCGACTTTACCCATTGCACTGGGAGATAGAGCTGTTTCAAGAGATTCTGTTTGATCTCGTCTGAATTTGCAGCTACCCGCCCATCTACATTCTGCACCACGGGAATTGCGGCCGTGTGGAACAGCACCTTGTTCAGATCGAGCGCCAGTCTTTCTGCGGCAGGTCTCATCAATGCACAGTGGGATGGTACGCTGACATTCAAGGGTAATGCGCGCTTTGCGCCAGCGTCTTTGCACGCCTGCATTGCCCGCTCAACTGCCGCCTTCTCGCCAGCTATGACTGTCTGACCAATTGAGTTGAAGTTGGCGGGTGACACAACCGCTCCTTGCGCAACACTTGCGCAGACTTCCTCTATTCTTTCGTCTTCAAGGCCCAGAATGGCTGCCATTCCGCCAGTACCACTGGGTACTGCTTCCTGCATGTACTGACCTCGGTGATGCACTAGACGGACAGCGTCCTGAAAGGACAATACTCCCGCACACGTCAATGCGGAGTACTCGCCGAGGCTGTGCCCTGCAAGGATTGCAGGGACTGGATTTCCTTGCGCCAGCCAAAGCCTCCAGATGGCTACAGAGGCTGTCAACAGCGCGGGCTGTGTGATGTGAGTCATATCGAGAAGGTTGTCGGAATTCTCTGCAACAATTTTCCAGAGATCCAGTGCAAGGATGTCAGAAGCCTCAACGAAGGTATCTCTGATCGACTCATGCTGTAGAGCAAGTGCTCCCAGCATGCCGGCTTTCTGGGAACCTTGACCTGGAAATACAAAACCGGTTTTGCTCATAGGTAAATCCTTAACGTTCAAACAGGGATGCCTGTGTCAGCAGCGTCAGCTGACGCAAGGCTGCAGAATTCCTGTCATTTGTTTCTGAATGATGCTTGGTACATCGCTCTTCACTTCACGCAGCGCCTGGGAAATTGCAGATTGAAATCCACTGACGGAGGCGCTGCCATGACTTTTCACGATAGTCCCCTGCAGACCAAGCACACTGGCTCCATTGAACTGTGACGGGTCGATCTTTGCCTGCATCCGGTTGAGTAGTGGCAAGGCCATCAGCCCTGCGATGCGAGACATCAAGTTGCCAGTAGTTCCTTGACGAAACAGCCCTGCGATCACTTTCACTACCCCTTCACTTGTCTTGATGGAAAGGTTGCCTGAAAAGCCATCGCAGACAATTACATCCGCCTTGCCAGAGAACAACTCGTTACCCTCGATATATCCGATATATTGAAGAGTTTCGGTTCTTTCCATCAGCTTCGCTGCAAGTCTGATCTGTTCGGTGCCCTTGTGCTCTTCTTCTCCGATATTAAGAAGTGCCACTCGTGGGTTGCTACCCGGTTTGATCGAGGCTGCAAGCACAGAGCCCATCACGGCGAACTCCAGGAGATTCTGCGCATCGCAGATAACGTTGGCACCAACGTCGAGCAACAAGCCCCGACCGCCTGCAAGTGGAAATGGAATGCTTGCTACAATCGCTGGTTTGGAAATTCCGGGTATGGTCTTCAGAATGTGCCGACCAATCACCAAGAGTGCACCGGTGTTGCCTGCGCTTACGCAGGCATCAGCTTGCTTTTCCTTGACGAGGTTCACTGCCAGATACATTGATGACCCCTTGAAATTGCGGAGAGCATCAACGGGGTTTGATTCATTGAGCACACAGACAGAGGTATGCATGACTTCGAGGCGGCTGCGCGTCGGTGCGTCGAGGTCCGTTAAAAGCGGTTCAATGCGAGCAGAGTCACCGATAAGGACCAAATTCGTGTCTTCATGGTCAAGCAAGAAATTCAGTGAAGCGGAAACTGTCACAGAGGGGCCAAAGTCCCCTCCCATGACGTCAATTGCTATTCGCGCAGACCTGCTCAAGCTTACTTGTCACCAAGGTCCAGCACTTTCTTGCCTTTGTAAAAACCATCTGCCGTCACGTGATGACGACGATGAATTTCACCAGTTGTCTGGTCAGTAGACAACGTTGGACCTGTCAGTGCGTCGTGCGCTCGACGCATGTTGCGACGTGATCGGGAAACCTTTACTTGTTGAACAGCCATTTTCCAGCTCCTGAATTATGCGCCGTGCTGACACGGACACCTTGCGGTTAAGTGAATTATCTTGGTTCTTTAAGCTTTTGCAGGATAGCGAACGGACCAAGGTCACTGTTCTTTGCCATGCCTTCATCTCTATTCGAATTGCTGCCAATCTCAGTCGGAAGCGCTGCTTTGCAGCCTTCACTGTGATAGCTGACGATAGGCATCGCAAGTATCAATTGTTCTTCCAGAAAATCTGCTATCACCAGTTTTGGTTCTGTCACCATCCACGGATCGATATCCGCTGGCAACCTGGCAATATGACTTTCTGTTTCGACGATTCCCAGTTTGAAGGTTTCGGTCAACCCGATCTTGGCTGGCTCCAGGCACCTTTGACAAGTGACAGAGACCAGAGCATCGATCTCACCGTCGATTATGCGGCGGTGACTGTCATCCAGATGGAACTGCAACGTGACATGCAAATTTCCTGAGTTATCCGCGAGCAATTCGCAGAATCTTGAAAATCTGGAGATCGGCAGTATTCCGCTTATAAGTGCATGCTGCGCAAAGATTTTCTTCGCATCAACATAGTCTGGAACAAGGGTGTCAACCATAGGCGCGCAATAATAGGCGTCTAAGGGGCGTCTGTCAAAAAGAAATGCTCACAACGGCATGATTTATCTCGAATTACCACTGGAGCTTGCCAGATATATCAAAAGCTTTTGATGCTGGCTGCCATCGCAGGATTGATCGGAGCCAGTACATTGACCAGCTCTCTGTTGTCAGGCAATTCGAAACTGACCGATGCGGCATGCAGACACAATCGGTGACCACGCACAGGATTTCCCTCACCTGGGACTGTGTACTTGGGATCGCCAACAATTGGATGGCCAGCATATTGGCAATGCACTCGTATCTGGTGCATTCGACCAGTCAAAGGGTGAACCTCCAAGAGAGTTGCATGGGCAAATTCGCTGAGCACTTTGAATTGAGTTTGGGATGGTTTGCCTTCTTCGCAGACTGTCACAACTTTTTCATCGGAGTTGATGATGGTTTTCTGTAGTGGTGCATTGATCTCGTTCAGACCTCGCGGCCAACGCCCATGGACCAGGGCAAGGTAGATCTTGGTGACGCGCCGCGCCTTGAAAGCCTCCTGAACGAGCTTCAGCACCTTGGCATTCTTGCAGATTACCAGGCACCCTGAAGTTTCCTTGTCGATCCTGTGTGCCAGCTCCAGGAAGGTATCCGTCCCCTCCTCGGTTCGAAGCCAGCGCAACGCCTCAATGACCCCGATTCTCTGCCCCGTGCCGCCATGAACTGCTATTCCCTGAGGCTTGTTGACGATCAGCAGATCTTCATTTTCGAACAGGATACTGTCGCGAATTGCTGCAAGCACAGTAGCACCTGGTCGCTCCATGGCGACCGGATCTGCCATTCTGACTGGGGGAAGTCGGAGTAGATCACCCGTCAGTAATCGTGTCTCAGGCTTTACGCGCTTTTTGTTTACTCTGATTTCGCCTTTGCGGATCAGACGATAAATTCGCGACTTTGGAACGCCCTTCCAATGTGTTATCAGGAAGTTGTCTATTCGCTGAGAATGGGCATCAATGCCTATCGTGATCAGTTCCACGCTGTTGTGGACGTTCGGCACCACTTCTTTGTTTTCAACTTTCATGGAACTAGTGCTACCTGGCAGTGTGCAGGCCCGGGAGTATAGCAAGCAGCCGGTTCCCCTCCCAACTCACAATGACCAATGGTGTACAATTCCCGGCTCTTTTCTCGGGAGCGCTGGAACATGGAAAATATCAAGCAATCACTTGAGCGACTGGTCAGTACTGCGCTGTTTGCCGTTACCGGCATCCAGGATGTCAGAGCCAATGTCATCAATTCTTCTCGCGCAGAGTTCGGAGACTATCAAGTCAATGGCGTGATGAGCATTGCCAAGCAATTGCGCAAGAATCCGCGAGAACTCGCTGCAGAGGTGTTGGCAGTCATTGGGCGAGATCAGCGAATCGCTTCAATGGAAGTTGCCGGCCCCGGATTCATCAACATATTTCTTGCGGATGAAGCGTTGGGACGTGCGGTTACTGCCGCAAAAGCAGCGCAGATGTTTTTGGACAAAGTTGAGCATCCGGAAAGAATTGTTGTGGACTACTCAGGTCCGAATCTTGCGAAGGAAATGCATGTGGGTCATCTACGTGGCACGATCATTGGCGACAGCCTTGCCCGTGTGCTGGAAGCCTTGGGTCACGAAGTAATTCGTCAGAATCATGTGGGTGACTGGGGCACTCAGTTCGGAATGCTGATTGCTCACATGGAATCCATGCGCTCGGATTCAGCCGGCGCGAGCGTGCAACTCGCAGATCTGGAGTTGTTCTATCGTGCGGCCAAATCCCGATTTGATTCAGAGCCAGGGTTTGCTGACCAGGCCCGCCAGTTTGTTGTGCGTTTGCAGAATGGGGATGCCGCATGTCTCAAGGCCTGGCAGATGTTCATCGACGAATCACTCCAACATTGCGAAGCCATTTACGACATCCTGGGTGTCACTCTGACACGTGAAGATTTGCGAGCGGAAAGCTTCTACAACCCGGAATTACCAGAAATCATCGAGCAACTTGACGCAGCTGGCTTGCTGAGCGTCTCGGAAGGGGCGCGCTGCGTATTTCTGGAGGAATTCAAAGGCAAGGAAGGTGCTCCGCTCCCAGCCATCGTGCAGAAGTCTGACGGGGGATATCTGTATGCCACTACTGATCTCGCAGCACTTCGCTACCGCGCTCGTGATCTTGCAGCTGATCGTATTCTGTATGTTGTGGATGCCCGTCAGAGCCTGCATTTTCAACAAGTCTTCGCGATAGCAAGAAAAGCTGGATTTGTCCCTGCGGAGTGCTCCCTGGAACATATCGCCTATGGAACGATGATGGGCGAGGATGGCAGACCGTTCAAGACACGCAGCGGTGATACGGTCAAGCTCAAGGAATTGCTTGAGGAGTCGGTGCGTCGCGCGCTGGATGTTGTCCGTGACAAGAGCCCGGAGCTAAGCCCGGCACATATGGAGGAAATCAGCCGCGTCGTAGGAATTTCTGCGGTGAAATACTCTGATCTCTCCAAGAATAGAACCAGTGACTATGTTTTTGACTGGGATACGATGCTTGCACTGGAGGGCAACACAGCTCCTTACATGCTCTATGCATACGCCAGAATCAAAAGCATACTCAGGAAACAGAATGTGGAGTATTCCCATGCTTCTGACGCTGCAATTGTCTTGGGAAACATCGAAGAGCGAAATCTTGTTCTCAAGATATTGCAGTTCCCAGAGGCTTTGCAGGTCGTCGCTTCTGACTGCTACCCGAACCACCTTTGTACATATCTGTACGAACTGGCCGGCATATTCATGCGCTTCTATGAGGCATGTCCGGTTCTCAAAGCGGATGCAGCGATACGTGATTCCCGGCTTTCACTCGTTGCAATGACTGCAGATGTATTGAAGAAGGGCCTGGAACTGCTGGGCTTGCAAACTCTCGAATCCATGTAGCGGTGCAGGCCGGGCACGGCATCATGCCCGGCCTGACAGAATCAGTCACAAAGCTTCAGAAGCAACTTGTTCAGGCGACGTGTAAAGCTGCCAGGATCCTCCAGTTGACGTCCCTCTGCGAGACATGCCTGATCAAACAAGACAGATACGAAGTCTGAAAATCTCTCTTCATCGGCTTCCTGATCAAGCTTCTGTACGAGCGGATGTTCTGGATTGATCTCGAAAATGGGCTTGGCGTCAGGCACGCTTTGTCCGGCAGCTTCCATGATGCGTCGCATTTGTGCCCCCATGTCATGTTCGTCAGTCACGAGACACGCCGGCGAGTCAGTGAGGCGATGGGTAACCCGCACTTCCTTTACGTGTTTGTCCAGCTGAGACAGGATCCGGGCGGTCAGGCTTTCGAATTTCTTTTCAACTTCCTGTTGTTGTTCCTTTTCCGCGGCATCTTCCAGTTTGCCCAGATCGAGCGATCCACGGGCAACATCCTGGAATGATTTGCCCTCAAATTCGTGCAGATGGCTCATCAGCCACTCGTCAATACGGTCAGACAGGAGTAGAACCTCAACGCCTTTTTTCTTGAATATCTCAAGGTGCGGGCTGTTGCGCGCACTACCTGGCGTTTCAGCCACGACATAGTAGATTTTTTCCTGCTCTGGCTTCATGCGCGAGACGTAGTCGGCCAGGCTTTGATTCTGCGTGGCCTCGCCGTTGTACGTTGAGGCAAAGAGAAGCAGACCTGCGACTTTCTCGCGATTCGTATAGTCCTCGCCCGGACCCTCTTTGAGAACCTGCCCAAATTCTTTCCAGAACGTCTGATACTTGTCCGCGTCCTCTTTTTTCAATTTGGACAACATATCCAGAGCCTTCTTGGTCAAGGCACTGCGCATGGAATCCACCACCGGATCTTTCTGCAGAATTTCTCTCGAGACGTTCAAGGAGATGTCATTTGAATCCACGACGCCCTTCATGAAACGCAGATACAGCGGCATGAACTGTTCGGCATCGTCCATGATGAAAACGCGCTGGACATACAGCTTGAGACCACGTGCGCCGTCTCTGTTCCACAGATCGAAAGGCGCGCGCCCGGGAACGTACAGCAGTCCGGTGTATTCCAGCTTCCCTTCTACTTTGTTGTGGCTCCACGTCAGAGGATCGTCAAATTCGTGAGTGATAAGCTTGTAGAATTCCTTGTACTCCTCTTCCTTTACGTCGCTTTTTGGACGGGTCCACAAGGCTTGGGCTGCATTGACTGTTTCATACTCTTTCTCGACGCTCTGACTTTCAGTTTCCGATTCCTTGGGCATCAGGACGGGAATGGAAATGTGATCTGCGTATTTCTTTACAATGTGCCGCAGCCGGTAATTGTCAGCGAAGTCCAACTCTTCGGGTCGGAGGTGCAGAATCACCGTTGTACCGCGTGCTGCACGCTCTACGGTCTCGACTGAATAATCTGCTTCACCTGAAGATATCCAGTGAACTGCGTCGACGATCGGTAACCCTGCACGTCGAGTCAGCACTTCCACTTTCGATGCCACAATGAAAGCCGAGTAGAAACCTACACCAAACTGACCTATCAGTTGGGCATCTTTTCGTTGATCGCCACTCAGTCCGGCGAGGAACTGTGCTGTGCCAGATTTGGCAATTGTGCCTAGATGGCTGATTACCTCGTCACGGCTCATACCAATACCGTTGTCAGAGATTGTGATGGTACCTGCGTCCTTGTCGAAATCGATTCGAACTTGAAGTGTAGAGTCTGCTTCATAAAGATCTGGCGAGGACAGTCCTTCGAACCGAAGCTTGTCAGCCGCGTCTGATGCATTGGAGATCAACTCCCGCAGGAACACTTCCTTGTTGCTGTACAGCGAGTGGATCATCAGATGAAGAAGTTGTTTGGCTTCGGTTTCGAATCCGCGCGTTTCTTTCTTTGCTTCAATGGACATTCAGTACAACCTCTTTGATTCTCGAAATGAAAAAGCCCGGTCGCTCTTTGAGTGACCGGGCTTTAGATGGGGCCGGAGCCCCCGATTTCAAGAACCTAAAGGCTCAGGAACGATAGAAATCTATCGCTTCGTCTTTTCGCTGCTTTAGATTGTCAAATCTCGCTTTACTGTTCTCAATGTAATTGAGGAACGAGGTAGCGGAGGTTTCACCAAGCTCCAAGGCAGTACGTGCAGCAGTAGTCGCTTCGTCAAACTGATCCAGCTCTACCAGTGCACGTGCGAGGAACAACTGCGCATCACCGGTATTTTCCAAACCACCACGATCAAGCGCCTGTCGCATCGAAGCCGCTGCATTCGCGTAGTCGTGCATCATGTAGTAGATGTAGCCCAGCTGGTCGTAGGAGGCCCCAGTTTCGCCCATCTCAGCCGCTTTGACAGCAGGCACTAGCGCAACTTCGTACTCGTTGGCCAGCATATAAAGCTGTACAAGACGTTGAAGATTCTCTTCCGTTTCTTCTACTACCCCATCCTGGAAGCCCTTCTCCAGAACTTTGGCGCCTTTGTACGGAGCATCAATGCCAGCAAGTGACTGAGCCAGGTTGATATACTCGGACTCGCTGGACATGTACCCCTTCGCGAAGGTCACGGACAAGGTCTCAATACGTTTCTTGTCATCGTCAAGATAACCATAAATTGCAGAAAGATTTCGCCAATCACTGGCTTCGTCAAAAAGCGTAACCATTTGCTTGGTGATACGTTCTGCATTTGTATAGTCTTCAAGCTCGATGTACATCAGATTGAGCAAGCCATAAATGTTCTTTGCAATATCCCTGTCGGCAGCCGTCAGCATTTCCATATGGTTTATCAGGTATGGAATAGCCTCATTGTACTGGGTAAGGTTGTACAGAGAGTTGGCCAGGCCCAGATAGACGTTTTCGTTCTCTTCCTCTGACAATTCCCGCCATCGGTTGAAAGCGTCGACTGACTCTGTGTATTTTTCTTCACCCATATAAAGCTGACCGAGTGCCATAAGGGCACGCAGGCGAGACTCGGGGCGCAGGTTTTCGATAGTCAGAATCTTCTCGAACGTCTGAAGAGCCAGCTCGATATTATCGGTATTCAGATAATAGTTGGTATAGAAGTTGAGAACGGTAGACTTTTCAAAATCATTCAAGCGGTCATAGCGTTCGTTCAGCTCATCCAACAGTACCTTGGCTGCCTCATAGTCTGGTTCAGCACCCTCTTCTTCCGGGCTCATAAGCTCCTGGATTTCAGAGACCTGATTGAACACACGCTCTGTCAATACATCAGAGGTCCGAGAGGGAGGCGGTGCTCGTGGCCCGTCCTCTTCTTCGGCTGCCATTGCATTGAAAGAATACAATGAAGCGGTAGCAAGCACGCTCGCCATCGCCACTGCAGATATGATCTGCCGTGACAGCTTCTTGCGATTAAATGGGCTGCTCATTACTGTTCACCTTCCAACTCATAGCGGAATATATACTGAACGTTTGGAACTTCAACACCCTTGCCGTCGACGACCTTTGGCTGGAATTTGAACTTCTCAGCTGCACGTATTGAAGAAGTATCGAAGATGCCTGCTGGTTCAGCATCAACGACGACAACATCTCTTACGCCGCCAGTATCAGTTACTGTAAAACTCACCTGACACCAACCTTCGATACCGCGCGAAGCAGCGCGGGTAGGATAGGTTGGTGTAACGTTCACCAGGGGAAGCATTTCGCCATCAGTAATCGAAATACTGGCTCCGCCAATTGAGAGATCGGTATCGATCTCTACTGCGGCGCGCTGTATAGAAAGACTGGGGCCGGAGTCGAGGTTGGTTTGTCTTTCAGTGATTTCCGGAGGTGGCGTATCCAGTTGCTCGATTGCTTCGGGCTTCTCGATTTCGCGTACCACTTCCATCTCGATATCTGGCATCGTCGCATCTACCATCTTCACAACGGTGACATTCGATTCAATCTGCGCGCCAGTAGCAATCAGCGCCTGCATGAAATAAAACAAACCTAAAGTAATAAGCAATGCCAACAACATTGAAACAATCCATCTGATCGCAATCATTGTCTATGACTCCGTTGATATAGAGATACTTGTTACTTGAGCTTCCCGCGCCGCACGCATAATTGACATTACGTGGTCGTTGGTTGCAGCCCTGTCACCCTGGATGATAACGGATGAATTCGGTGCTTCAGCCAGTCTCAGCTCTATTCGAGATCTGACAAAGCGTTGATCCACCTGCTCTCCATCCATCCAGACATCACCGTCAGGTGAGACCGCTATCAAAATCAAATCCTTCGACTTCGGATCAGCAGTTGAAGCCTGGGGCTTACTGATCTCAATGCCTGCTTCTGTCACAAACACAGAAGTCACGATGAAGAAGATCAGAAGGATGAAAACAACGTCGAGCATCGGAGTTAGGTCGATCTCCCCCGGACCCTCGTCACTTTTTCTTCTCATTAGACCGCTTTTCATTTTAATGCCTTCTTATGGGTTAATTGGATAGTGCCAGATGGTCTTCCAGCAGTGCAAGATCATTATCCATTTTGTGCTTGAGCCAGTTCGAGGCAAAAATGCCTGAAAGAGCACCCACCATGCCAGCCATCGTAGGGATAGTAGCTTTGGATACGCCACCTGCCATTGACTTCGCGTCGCCGCCGCCGGTCAATGCCATGACGAAGAACACCTCGATCATGCCCGTCACAGTGCCCAACAGGCCCAGCAACGGACAGATGACAACGAGTGATTCGATCAGCCCCATTGATGAGCGCAGGTCAAGAGATATCTGCGAAATCATCATCGTGCGAATCTGCCTTGCCCTCCAGGAACTCTTGTCGGCCCGGCCATTCCACGCAGCAAGTGTATGCTTCACTTTCTTTGAATGAGCGGAGTTCAGGTACCACGCCCGCTCAAAAATCAAAGAAAAGGTGAGCAGCAACAAGATTCCGATTACCCAGAGTACTCCGCCGCCTCGGTCCATGAAGGACAAGATGGCATCATATGCATCCATCAAAAGAAAATACATAATCAAATCCTCGTGAAAGCTTGCGCCTTACTTGTTGGCTGCTTCGGCTTTGGCAGCAATGATGCCGGTTGCCTGCTCTTCCATGATGTGAATGATTCCATCAGCTTTGCCTTTCACCCATGCGTGCATGAGGATCGCGGGAATCGCAGCCACAATACCTTCTACCGTTGTCATCAGGGCCATGGAGATACCACCTGCCATGATTGTCGGGTCACCCGCACCGTAAACTGTAATTTGCTGGAACACTTGAATCATACCAGTCACTGTACCCAGGAGGCCCATCAGCGGAGCGATGGTTGAGCAGATCTTGATAAGTGTCAGGAAGCTTTCCAGAGAGGGTGTCTCCTGCAGAATTGCTTCGCCGAGCTTGAGTTCAAGCGTTTCGGTATCGACATTCGGGTTGGCTTCCGCGACCAGCAACACTCGACCCAGCGGGTTGTTCTTGTTGGGCTTGCCGGACTTGATCTGAGCATTCACCCTGCCAGCAATGACCGTCAGCATGATCGAACGGATCAGTGCAATTACTACGGCAATGACACCTACGCCTATGATCGCAAAGCCAATCGGACCAGAATTGTCCCGTACTTGTTCTGCTGCTGTCGGGAAATTGATCAGGTTGGCCATCATGCTGCCACCAAGTGCGCCTGTTGGGTCTATACCCACCGCGAGCATGCCACCGGTTGCGCCTTCAAGCGATACGGCACGTGTAACTACATCTGGTGCTGGCTGACGAGCGAGTACCTGCAAGTGACCGATGCTCCCTGCGTAGCTCAGGTAGTCGCCACCGGCAATAGCGTTGAACGAGCCGATGCGCGTTACTGTCCGTGTAGATTGCTCACCAGACGGAGTGCTGACCGTTGCGTCGTAAGTGACTACTTTGCCGGATTCAACCATTTCCTGTTGCATGAAGTACCAGAATCGTTCGATCTCATCGATACGAACCTGTTCTGTGTCGCTCGCAACGCGGGCGATGAAGTCGTCAAGGAACTCTTCACGGCCATCGTACTGGGCACTGATCAGCGAGTTTTCAAAAATGCTGCGGAAGTCGCCAGCCACACCCTGAATGGTCCCCAGCAGTTCGTTCAAATCCGCACGTGCGGTGCGCAGGGCATCACGACGTTCGGCAATGATCAGTTGGTTGGCATCAAACGTTGTGGTCAATTCTGTATTGGTAACGTTCTCCTGCTCTACACGGGCTTTGGTCTCGTCCACAATCTGCTGCTGCTGATTGGCCTGCTGCTGGAAGCGCTGCTCGCGTTCAAGGTGCTCAGCTGACTGAGTTACACGGTCCTGTTCTACATTGCTCAAAAGCTCGGCCAGAGTTGTCGCTGGCTGCTGAGCGTATGACTGTGACGAAATGGCCAGAAACAGCCCGGTCACGGAAATGCCTGCAAATTTGATTATATTTTTCACTGTGCTGACTCCGGTGCAACGATTGGAAGATCCATGATGGCAGGCGATACAAGTCCGCTGGACACGCCGATGGCTCGCTGTATGGCTGTACGGTACTCTACTGGATCGAGAGCCATCCATGAGCGGGATGCTTGATCCCATGCGCCAGTCATAGTGCGATCCTTGGTCTGATACACCATGGCGATGCGACCTACGCGAAGAATGTCTACATCACGCTCTACACCTTCGAGATTCAGCGTAGCTGGGTAAGTCTGGTGCGTGCGGCCGTAGTTGTTCTCAGTTTGGTACAGTACCAGGATCTGACGGAACTTCTCTGCAACAGAGACGTCCGGACTATCGATTGCATCGCGAGCGAAGGTAAGACGCGCTCTGCGTTCTTCAAGCAGGAAAGGCATATCCAATTCGACGAACTGCTCAATACTGGTCAGCATCTTGCTCATCAACAGGGGCATTTCCTGAGTCACAACTGCAACATCGGTAATGGACTGCTGGATGGTGGCGATGTTCTCTTCCTGTACGGAAATCTGTCTGCGCAAACCGGCGTTCAGCACCAGCATGGCTTCCAGATTGTCGTTCTCCAGCTTGAACTCTTCAAAAAGAGTGCTCGCAGAGTTTGACAGTCTGGTGATGTTTTCCTGCGACGCTGCCGCAGCCTGGTTTTGCTGATCTATGATATTCAAGGCTTGATCTATGATGCTTGTATCAACCTCAGCTGCTTGTGTTGCACCAGCTACAATCAACGAAGCGAAAGGAGCTAGAACCTTGTAATATAATCGACGGTTATTCATGTGCCATCCTATTATTGTATTGACCAATCAGAGCCTGTATTTGCTGTTTTTAACTTTCAGCCACAAACCTGACAAATTGTGTTTGAGTGAAACAAATCCTGTTTTCCGCCTGAACTCCCCGCATGTTTTTCCCTAAACAGAATCGGCAGAACATCCATCATTGAAAGCAATTCTCACGCATGGTTACCTTTTTACCCAAAATATGAAAAAGTGGGTTTTTTGGTAACTTGCGACGGTAATGCTTTCATTTTCCTCGCCAAATTCGACTTTCCTTACCGAATTTGAGGGCAAGCCTATCACAACCTATCCGGTTTTTAGAACCTTTTGACGCATAAAATTTAACGGAAATTTCGGTGCACTTACAACCCTCAGTGCACCAATTCAGGCTTACCAGCCGGTTAGATCCTTGATACCTTTCCCGATGTCTGCAAGACTTTTTACCGTCTTCACACCAGCATCATTCAGTGCGACAAACTTTTCAGCTGCAGTGCCCTTGCCGCCGGAAATAATTGCACCGGCGTGTCCCATTCGCTTGCCGGCAGGAGCAGTAACGCCAGCGATATAAGAAACAACCGGCTTGGTGACGAATTTCTTGATATAGGCAGCTGCCTCTTCTTCTGCAGTCCCGCCAATCTCGCCAATCATGACTATCGCCTCTGTCTGATCGTCCTTTTCGAACAACGCCAGAATATCGATGAAATTTGATCCTGGGATGGGGTCACCGCCGATACCGACGCAAGAAGACTGCCCGAAGCCGAAATCAGTTGTTTGCTTGACTGCTTCATAAGTCAGCGTGCCAGAACGTGACACAATACCGACTTTGCCCTTCTTGTGTATGTTGCCTGGCATGATGCCTATCTTGGACTCTCCAGGAGTTATCACGCCAGGGCAATTCGGTCCGATCAGACGCACTCCAAGTTCGTCACATTTGACTTTTACATCGAGCATGTCCAGCGTCGGGATTCCCTCGGTTATGCAAACGATCAGCTTGATGCCAGCGAAAGCCGCCTCAAGAATGGAGTCTTTGCAGAACGGCGCCGGAACGTAAATGACAGACGCTTCAGCACCTGTTTCCTTTACTGCATCCTTGACGGTATTGAATACGGGCAGACCGAGATGAATCTGACCTCCCTTGCCCGGTGTTACTCCGCCGACCATTCTGGTGCCGTACTGAATGGCTTGCTCGGAGTGGAAAGTTCCTTGAGAACCCGTGAAGCCCTGACAAATCACGCGGGTTTCTTTAGTCAACAAAATACTCACTTCACACCCCCTGCTGCCGCTACGACTTTTTCTGCAGCGTCAGTCAGACTGCTTGCAGCAATGATATTCAGTCCGCTGTCACCCAGTACCTTGCGGCCAAGTTCAGCATTGTTTCCTTCCAGACGAACGACAACAGGCACTGTTACGCCGACTTCGGCAACAGCACCAATGATGCCTTCAGCAATCATGTCGCAACGGACAATGCCACCGAAAATATTGATCAGTACGGCTTGCACGTTCTTGTCCGACAAAATGATCTTGAAAGCTTCTGTAACCCGCTCTTTGGTCGCCCCTCCTCCTACATCGAGGAAGTTGGCAGGACGTCCACCGTGCAATTGCACGATATCCATGGTGCCCATGGCCAGGCCGGCGCCATTGACCATGCAGCCGATGTTTCCATCCAGTGCTACATAATTCAGCTCCCACTTGGCGGCACGCGCTTCGCGCTCATCATCCTGACTGGGGTCGTGCATGGCTCGCAGCTTGGGCTGTCGGAACATGGCATTTCCGTCAATATTGATCTTGCCGTCGAGGCAATGCAGGTTCCCCTCACTGGTGATCACCAAAGGATTGATTTCCAGCAGTGCCAGATCCAGGTCTGCAAAAAGTCTGGCCAATCCCAGGAAAAGCTGTGTGAACTGTTTAACCTGCAGGTCATTCAGGCCGAGCTTGAAGGCGAGTTCCCGTGCTTGAAATGGCTGAGCCCCGCACAAGGGGTCGATGATCGCACGAAGAATTTTCTCGGGAGACTCTTCAGCCACTTTTTCTATTTCAACACCACCTTCAGTGGATGCCATGAAAACTATGCGTCGTGAGGAGCGGTCGATGACGGCTCCAAGATAGAGTTCCTGGGCGATGTCAGTGCAGGTTTCCACGAGGATCTTGCTGACTGGCTGGCCATTCGCGTCAGTCTGGTACGTCACCAGATTCTTGCCGAGCCACTTGTCGGCGAATGCTCTGATCTCTTCCTTGCTGGAAACCAGCTTGACGCCACCTGCCTTGCCCCGACCACCAGCGTGCACCTGCGCCTTTACGACCCATTTGCTGCCACCGAGTTTGTCTGCAGCGGCAGCCGCATCTTCGGCATTGTCTACGGCATACCCCTTGGAGACTGGCAGACCATACTCGGCAAACAGCTGCTTGGCCTGATACTCATGTAAATTCATTCTGCATCCTCGTGCATCTTGCTTAAGTGAAAAAAAGTCCGCTTCGCCAATCAGCGCTTGCGCTTGTTTACCATGTGCACTGCGTGCCCGTTTACTGCAAGGGCGGCTTCGTGGATCGCTTCAGACAATGCCGGGTGCGAGAACATGGTAAGTCCGACATCCTCTGAGCTTGCACTGAATTCCATCGCTATCACCATTTGCTGAACAAGATCGGCTGCACTTGGGCCGATGATATGACATCCCAGCACCCTGTCTGTTTTCGCATCCGCAAGTATCTTGACCATCCCTTCGGTATCGTTTGCAGCCATAGCGCGACCATTGATACTGAAAGGGAAAGTTCCGATATTGTATTCGCGGCCTTCTTGTTGCAGTTGTTGTTCGGTCTTGCCAACCCAGGCAATTTCTGGATGGGTGTAGATGACAAAGGGGACAAGTGAATAGTTGACCTGAGTTTTCTTGCCCGCTATGCGCTCTGCCACCATCACGCCTTCTTCCATGCCTTTATGTGCAAGCATTGGGCCACGAACGATGTCGCCCGCTGCATACACACCCGGAACAGCGGTCGCGCAACTGTCATCCACAACTACAAAACCGCGCTTGTCTAGCTCGACACCTGAACCTGCGTCGACCAGATTCTCGGTCAGCGGACGACGCCCTACAGCGACAATCAGCTTGTCAAAGGTGGCTTCTTGTGGACCGTTTGCGTCCGTATAACTCACAGTGACGGACTTGGACTTGCCTTTGCCAGTGACCTTGCTACCCGTGACTTTTGCACCGAGCTTGATGATTAGCCCCTGCTTGGTCAGAATTTTCTGGGCTTCCTTGGCAATCTGCGCATCCACGGCAGGCAGGAATGCATCCATCGCCTCAAGTACAGTGACTTCAGAGCCCAGGCGAGACCACACACTTCCCAGCTCCAGACCAATCACGCCGGCGCCTATAACGCCAAGTCGCTTTGGAACACTGCTGAACTCCAATGCTCCAGTGGAATCTACGATGGTGTCATTATCGATAGGTGTCGGCGGAATATTGATCGGCACAGACCCTGCAGCCAAGATGATATTGTCTGCAGATATTTCTTCCGTGGAGCCATCGTGTTTGGTAACCAGAACCTTCTTGCCGGCCAGCAGTTTGCCTGTTCCAGCAATGCCTTCCACTTTGTTGGCGCTGAACAGGGACTTCACGCCTTGAGTCAACTGACCAACGATTTTGGCTTTGCGCGCAATCATGGCTGGAACATCCATGGTGACGTTGTCAGCAGAGATGCCGTGAGTTATGAAGTCCTTCTGGGCTTCTACATACTTTTGTGACGAGTCCAGCAGTGCCTTTGAAGGAATGCAGCCAACGTTAAGGCAAGTACCGCCGTAAACAGCGTTTCCCTTGTCGTCGTGCCACTTTTCAACGCAGGCAGTCTTGAAGCCGAGCTGAGCGCAGCGAATTGCTGCTACATATCCAGCTGGCCCCGCACCAATCACAACGACATCGTATTTATTGCTCATAGAATTACTCGCTTTCCATTTAGCGTAATTATTAGATTTCCAGAAGTATTCTGGCTGGATCTTCCAGCAGATCCTTGATGGTCACCAGGAACTGAACAGCTTCTTTACCGTCAATCATGCGGTGATCATATGACAGCGCCAGATACATCATGGGGCGAATCACGACCTGACCATTGACTGCGATTGGCCGTTCCTGAATTTTGTGCATACCAAGAATAGCGGTTTGCGGTGGATTGAGAATCGGAGTTGAAAGCAGTGAGCCGAAAACACCGCCATTTGAAATAGTGAAAGTGCCACCACTCATTTCTTCGATGGACAATTTTCCGTCCTGAGCCTTCATGCCAAATTCGCGAATCTGTGCTTCCACCTGAGCCAGGCTCAAATGATCGGCGTTGCGAAGCACTGGAACAACGAGGCCGCGGGGAGAAGATACGGCAACGCCAATATCCTGGTAACCGTGGTAGACGATGTCACTGCCATCAATTGAAGCATTTACAGCGGGGTAACGCTTCAAGGCTTCCACGCTCGCGCGGACGAAGAACGACATGAAGCCCAGGCGCGCCCCGTCATGGGATTTTTCAAAGAGATCCTTGTATTTGTTGCGCAACGCCATGACTGGCGCCATGTCCACTTCATTGAAAGTGGTCAGCATCGCGGTGGACTGACTGGCCTGAAGCAAACGCTCCGCAACTTTTGCGCGCAATCTGCTCATCGGGACCCGTTCCTCCACGCGACCTGTAGACAGGTCAATGCTGCGAGCGGGAGCTACCGATGCAACAGGTGCCGAAACCGCAGGAACGCTTTTTAGGGAGACAGCTTCAAGCACGTCCTCCTTGGTCACTCGTCCATTCTTGCCAGACCCCTTGATCGTATCAATGTTGATACCATTCTCTTCGGCAATTTTCTTGGCCGCAGGGCTGAGCATCGGTTCGTCGGCGCCAGCTGCAATCGATTCCGCTTTGACATCGGTCGTTTGCTTTGTCGCTGACGCAGCCGTTGCACCTGCTTCAACAAGTGCAATCAATTCGTTGCTGACAATCGTGTCACCAGTGTTCTTCAAAATTTTCTGGAGTACGCCATCAGCTGGCGAAACCACTTCAATCACAACTTTGTCTGTTTCTATATCAACCAGCAATTCGTCACGCTTGACCGCCTCTCCTGCTTTTCTATGCCACGTAGCGATTGTGCCGTCTGGCACTGATTCAGGGAGTGTTGGCGCCTTGATTTCGATTGTCATTGTTTTGTCCTTTTATCACTAAATGAAGTGGCTTACTTTTTCAGCGTCATTGCCTGGTCGAGATATTGGCGCATCTGCTCCATGTGCAATGCCGGATAACCAGCAGCAGGAGACGCTGAGGCTTCACGGCCAGCATAGGTAAGAGGCACATCAGCCTTCAGGTCCTGGGCCACACGGCGCATTTTATGCTGGCTCGAATACCATGCCCCCTGATTCATGGGTTCTTCCTGACACCACATGACTTCCTTGAAGTTCTTGTACTGTTTCATCGCATCGCGCAGGTCATCTGAAGGGAAAGGGTACAACTGTTCGAGACGAATGATTGCGATATTGTCGATGCCCCTTGTACGGCGTTCCTGCCGCAGGTCGTAGTACACCTTGCCACTGCAAAGAATGATGCGTTCGACCTGAGATGCCGGCAGCTCATCAGTTTCACCAATGACCACCTGGAAGGTGCCGTTCGCCAGCTCCTCCATTGTGGACGTGGTCTCCTTGTGACGCAGCAGACTCTTCGGTGACATGACGACCAGTGGCTTGCGCAACGGGCACAGGACCTGCCGCCGCAACATATGGAAAACCTGAGCGGACGTCGTTGGCAGGCATACCTGAATATTTTGTTCTGCGCAAAGTTGCAGGAAGCGCTCGAGGCGCGCCGAAGAGTGTTCCGGCCCCTGCCCTTCGTATCCGTGCGGTAAAAGCATTGTCAGGCCGCAAAGACGTTGCCACTTGTGCTCACCACTGGTAATGAATTGATCAATCACTACTTGTGCTGAATTCGCGAAATCGCCGAACTGCGCTTCCCAGATAATCAAAGCATTCGGCGTTGTTGTCGCATAACCATATTCGAACGCGAGTACAGCCATCTCGGACAACAAAGAGTCGTAGATCGAGAAACTACGCTGATCAGCTGCGAGAGCCTGCAGGGGAATATATTCCGCCCCGGTTTCCTGATCATGAAGCACTGCGTGACGATGCGAAAACGTCCCGCGCCCCACGTCCTGTCCAGTAATTCTAACTTTGTTGCCGCTGGTCAGGATGCTGGCGTATGCCAGAGTCTCGGCGAAACCCCAGTCAACCGGCTTTTCACCCGAGGCCATCTGGGCACGGTCGTCGATGATCTTCTGCACTTGCTTGTGCAGCGTCATGCCGGATGGAATCTTTACCAGTTTGCGTCCCAAAGCCTGAAGGGTTTCGAGTTTGATAGTTGTATTGTAATGAGGCGTCCACTCGTGACCGAGATAGGGATTCCAGTCCACGAACAACTCTACTGATGGCTCTTTGACCAGAGACTTCACAACATGTTCGCCGGTATCCAATGCCTTGCGGTAGGAGGTATTCAGGAACTCAGCCTCTTCCTCAGTCACGACAGACGCTGCTATCAGTCGCTCCGCATACAGGGCACGCGTTGTCTTCTGTTGACGTATCTGGGTATACATGAGTGGTTGAGTGCTTGCTGGTTCGTCAGTTTCGTTGTGGCCGCGGCGGCGGTAACACATCAGATCAATAACGACGTCCTTCTTGAACTCGTAGCGGAAATCCAGCGCCAGTTGCGTGACAAAAAGCACTGCTTCAGGATCATCTCCGTTGACATGGAAAATCGGTGCCTGAACCATTCTTGCGACATCTGTGCAGTATTCTGTAGACCGAGCATCTTCCTGCTTGCTGGTGGTGAACCCAACTTGATTGTTCACGATCAGATGAATTGTGCCGCCGGTGGAGTAGGCGCGGGTCTTGGACATCTGGAAGGTTTCCATCACCACACCCTGCCCCGCAAATGCGGCGTCGCCGTGAATAATGATCGGGACGACTTTACTGCCAACCTTGTCGAGCCTGCGGTCCTGCCGTGCGCGCACAGAGCCTTCTACCACGGGAGACACAATTTCAAGATGCGAGGGGTTGAAAGCCATGGCAAGGTGGACTTCGCCGCCTGGTGTCATGATGTTTGAAGAGAAGCCCTGGTGATATTTTACATCCCCGGAACTCTTGTAAGTCGCACGGCCTTCGAACTCACTGAACAAATCGGACGGATTCTTGCCGAGCGTGTTGACCAGCACATTGAGTCGACCGCGGTGAGCCATGCCGATGACGATTTCTTTTGCACCGTAACTGCCGGAGCGCTGAATAAGCTCGTCGACTAGTGGGATAAGACTCTCTCCTCCTTCAAGTCCAAAGCGCTTTGTCCCTGGATATTTGGAGTCCAGATGCTTTTCAAGACCTTCGGCTGCACTCAAGCGTTCAAGCAGATGCTTCTTGACCTCGGAGGGGAAATCAGGATTGCCAAGATGAGTTTCGATACGCTTCTGAATCCATTGCTTTTCCGCCAGGTCAACAATATGCATGAATTCGTAACCAATCGATCCGCAATAGATGCGCTCTAGTACTTCAATGATTTCACGCAGTGGCGCCTTGTCTTTCTTTATGAACAGAGACCCGGTTTGAAACACAGTTGAGTAATCAACCGGCGAAAGGCCATGGAAATCAAGTTGAAGATCAGGGACCTGCTCACGACGCATCATGTTCAATGGATCGAGCTTTGCTTTCTGATGTCCCCGCACCCGATAAGAGCTGATAAGGTGGAGAACCTGAACCTGCTTGTTTTCATGCTCGGAATTGACGACGGCGTCATCCGAGAGCAAGGGCTTGAAGCGGCTGGTCTTGCCAAGTTCCTTGAAATATTTCTGGATCTCCAAATGTGAAATATCCGATTCCTGTGAATCGGATATTTGCGGGAGACTCTCAAAGTTCGTGCGCCATTCCTGCGGCACCGAATTGGGATCCTGCAGGAATTGATCATACAACTGTTCGACGTAAGACGCATTGCCGCCTGACAAGTGCCCTGTTTTCCACATGAGTTCCATAATGCTTTCTTGCATCTGTATTCTTCCTGGGTAATTGAGGAAGCAGAATCATTGCCTGCTTCAATAATGTCCGTATCCAGTAGCTGATTATTGTTAGAGTATGTTCCTACTCATGTCGCTCTTTGCAGAAGCATTGATCGAATGTGGCCGATGGCTCTTGTCGGGTTAAGTCCCTTTGGGCAAACAGCCACGCAATTCATGATACCTCTGCAGCGGAACACGCTGAAGGGATCTTCCAGGTCAGCAAGTCGGGCATCTGTTGCCGTGTCGCGCGAATCCGCCAGAAATCGGTAAGCCTGAAGCAGCCCTGCAGGGCCGATGAACTTGTCCGGGTTCCACCAGAAAGAGGGGCAATTTGTGCTGCAACAGGCGCACAGTATGCACTCGTAGAGGCCATCGAGCTTTTCGCGATCTTCAGGCGACTGCAGGCGCTCAATGGATGGCGCTGGCGTCGTATTGATAAGAAAGGGCTGAACCTTCTCAAACTGTTTGTAGAACACACCCATGTCCACAACAAGATCACGTACTACTGGCAATCCTGGCAGCGGACGCAGTACCAGTTTGCCGCCTCTGACTGCCGCAGAAACAGGGGTAATGCAAGCGAGGCCATTGGTGCCACTGATATTCATACCATCGGAGCCGCAAACACCCTCTCGGCACGATCTGCGATATGCAATGGACGGGTCCTGACGCTTGAGCAATTCAAGTACGTCCAGAACCATCAGATCTTTTCCAGCCGGCAACTCGATCTCGTAGTCCTGCATGCGGGGCTTCGAATCCACTTCCGGGTTGTAGCGATATAGACTGACTAGCACGATGATCTACCTTTTCCTGTCACTCGCAGGAACTTAGCGCCAAGTGAGGCAAATTAATAGGTTCTGACCTTCGGTTCGAATTTCTCGACCGTTTTTGGAGAGAAGTTAACCGCACGTTTTGAAATAGTATTTGTGCCGGGAAAGTACAGTGAATGGCATAGCCAACTCTCGTCATCGCGCTCCTGAAAGTCATCTCGCGCGTGTGCCCCCCTGCTTTCAGTTCTTCCTTCAGCAGCAATCGCAGTTGCTTCCGCCACTTCAAACAAATTCTCCAATTCAAGCGCTTCAATGCGAGCTGTATTGAATGCGTTGCTCTTGTCAGCGAGCGAGATATTGGCGATCCGCAATCGCAATTCCGCGAGCTTTTGAATCCCTTCTCTCATGAAATCGCCGCGTCGGAATACACCGAAATAGTTCTGCATAATCGTTTGCATGGCAATGCGCAATTCCGCAACGCTTTCGCCCTTGGTTGTATTGTTCAAACGGTTCAGGCGGGTCAACGCCTGCTCTATATCTGACTCGGAAGCGGCGCGCTGTTCGATGCCCTGACGTAGCATGCTCTCGATATGCTTGCCTGCCGCGCGGCCAAATACCACGAGGTCCAGCAGCGAGTTGCCACCAAGACGATTGGCGCCATGCACTGAAACGCAGGCCACTTCACCTACTGCAAACAGCCCTTCTATAATCTTGTCGTTGCCATCCGCTTCCTGTGATAGCGCCTGTCCATGAATGTTGGTGGGAATGCCACCCATCATGTAATGGCATGTAGGCACTACAGGAATAGGTTCTTTGACCGGATCCACATGTGCGAAAGTACGAGACAGCTCGAGAATTCCAGGCAGTTTTGCATTCAAAACCTTCTCGCCAAGGTGATCGAGCTTGAGCATGACGTGATCACCCAGAGGACCACAGCCACGCCCTTCAATGATCTCAAGAATCATCGAGCGGGCGACAACATCGCGACCCGCGAGATCCTTCGCGTTGGGAGCGTAGCGCTCCATAAACCGCTCACCGTCCTTGTTGATCAGGTACCCACCTTCCCCACGGCAGCCTTCAGTCACGAGTGAGCCCGCGCCATAGATTCCTGTTGGGTGGAACTGCCACATTTCCATGTCCTGTACCGGGTAGCCCGCTCGCAATGCCATACCGATACCGTCACCAGTACAAATCATGGCATTGGTCGTAGAGGCGTAAATTCGACCTGCACCACCAGTAGCAAAAACAGTCGCCTTTGATTTGATGTAAACAGTTTCACCTGTCTCAATGCAGATAGCCGTTACGCCTACGACGACTCCGTCTTGGTTGCGCACCAGATCTGTTGCGAACCACTCATTCAGGAAGACGGTTTTGTTCTTAACGTTACCTTGATAAAGAGTGTGAAGCAGCGCATGACCCGTTCGGTCCGCAGCAGCACAGGTACGTGCTGCCTGGCCTCCCTTGCCAAAATCCTTTGATTGCCCGCCGAACGGGCGCTGATAAATACGGCCGCTTTCAGTCCTGGAGAACGGCAGTCCCATATGCTCCAGTTCGAACACAGCTTGGGGGCCCTCGCTGCACATATACTCGATAGCGTCCTGGTCACCAATATAGTCGGAGCCCTTGACAGTGTCGTACATGTGCCAGCGCCAATCGTCATCTGGATCTGCGCTCGCTATGGCACACGTTATTCCGCCCTGCGCAGATACAGTGTGCGATCTGGTCGGAAAGACCTTGCTTATAACAGCTGTCTTGTAGCCCGACTGGGAAAGCTGCAATGCAGCGCGCAGGCCTGACCCGCCACCACCTACGATTACCGCATCAAAAGAAAGAGTTCGTACATCTGACATTTAAAGTCCCCACAGAATCTGAATACCCCAGACGAGGTAAATGAACATCACGATGACGCAGGCTGATTGGAAGGCGAATCTAATTACAGAAGCCTTGGAGCCCAGCAAGTCCGAAGTCAAATAATCCGTGGAAATTGTCCACAACCCAACCCACGCATGAGCACACAGGGCAACCAGGGCGAACAAACTCGCAATGCGCATCCAGGTTGCGCTGAAAAGGTCTCGCCACTGCTCGAAACTAAGCTCTGGAGAAAAGGCCAGATACCCGAGCAACCCAACGAAATACATCGCAAGATATACGGCCGTCAGTCGCTGTACGACCCAGTCGTAAAGCCCGCTTCGACCAAAACTGGTGACATTTGTTACCACAGCCATACTCCTGACATGACAATTGCAATGATTGAAAGGGCGACTACCAATCTGGCTCCGGTCTGAGCTCCAGAGAGAGTTTCACCGATACCCAGATCCATCACGAGGTGCTTGATGCCTGCGATAAGGTGATACAACAAGCCGGACAGGATCGCCCAAATCAGGAGTTTCGTGATTGGCATTGAAAGCCATGAATCAACTCGCGCGAAGCCCTCGCTAGAAGACAGGGATTCGCTGAACAGCCACAACAGCACAGCCACTCCGGCGAAGATGAATACGCCAGAAACGCGATGCAGAATCGATGTGATGGCAGGAAGGGGCAATCGAAGGGTAGAGAAATCGAGGTTCTTGGGTCGTTTGTCGTTCACAGAATTTACATTTCCATGAGGCCCGGAGGGGCTTGGTTAGATAAATTGGCCGACCCTGACTGGGCCGATCTGTTTGATTACACTTGCAATTCCTGCTCGCGTAACATGGGCGTGGAGTATAGTCTTCTGACATATGGAATACAATAAACTCCAGGGTATTTGCAGGGATTGTGACAGTTTATTGTCATTGGGTATCGGGGCCGCCAATTGTCTTGACTCTCAAGCACTTGGCATTGCTAAAATGCCAGACAGCTGGAAATTCAGATTGACCTGACATCTTTTTGAACAGCTTTTGCATGACGCTCGAGCAAAAGTAATTGGCCCAGGACTTCATCCCCCGGAAATCAGCATTGCCAGGAGTTCGGTATGAACAAGAAAACTGCCACTTTGTCTATTGAAGGCATCAAAGACAGCATTGAACTTCCTGTTCTTGAGGGCAATATCGGCCCGAATGTCATTGACGTTGGAGGACTTACAGCCAAGGGGTATTTCACGTATGACCCTGGCTTCATGTCTACGGCCTCATGCGAGTCCAAAATTACCTTTATTGATGGTGACGAGGGCGTTTTATTGCACAGGGGCTACCCAATAGAGCAGCTTGCAGAGAAATCAAACTATCTGGAAACCTGCTTCCTGCTTCTCAATGGGGAATTGCCTGACGTCGCTGAAAAGGCTCGCTTTGAAAACGACATTCGCTATCACACCATGGTGCATGAGCAACTTTGTCAGTTTTTCAAGGGGTTTCCGATGAATGCGCACCCCATGGCAATAATGGTAGGCGTAGTTGGTGCGCTGTCCGCTTTCTACCATGACTCTCTTGACATCACGAAAGAGGAAGATCGAAGGATCTCCGCACACAGGTTGATTGCCAAAATGCCGACGATCGCCGCCATGTGCTACAAGCATGCTATCGGCCAGCCTTTCATGTATCCGCGCAATGATTTCGGTTTTGCAGAAAACTTCCTGCATATGATGTTCAGCACGCCATGTGAAGCACCCAGGGTTAGCCCGATTCTAGCCAAGGCCATGGACACTATTTTCCTGCTGCACGCAGATCATGAGCAGAATGCTTCAACCTCCACCGTTCGTCTTGCAGGCTCTACAGGCGCCAATCCTTTCGCATGCATTTCAGCGGGAATCGCAGCACTATGGGGGCCGGCACATGGGGGCGCGAACGAGGCAGTGCTCAACATGTTGTACGAGATCAAGGATGAGTCACGCATCGAGGAGTACATCAAGCGGGCAAAGGACAAGAACGACCCATTCCGGTTGATGGGCTTTGGCCATCGCGTCTACAAGAATTTCGACCCTCGTGCCAAGGTGATGCGCAAAATATGTGACGAAGTGCTTGCGGACCTGGGTGTGGATAACGATCCTCTTTTCAGAATTGCACGCCGACTGGAGAAAATAGCGCTTGAAGATGAATATTTCATTGAGCGGAAACTATACCCCAATGTGGACTTCTACTCGGGCATAATCCTCAAGGCAATTGGAATTCCCACGTCAATGTTCACCGTAATATTCGCCGTGGGCAGGACGCCGGGATGGATCTCCCACTGGAATGAGATGATCAGCAATTCATACAAAATCGGGCGCCCACGTCAATTGTATACAGGGCACGCCAAGAGAAATTATCCGCGATGAAACCTTAAATCCATCCAGTGCAATACTGCTGCAATGCATCGTCAAGACATTGGAAATACAACTGGGCGGAAATCAATTCGAAGAAGTGTTGCCGGAAAAAATGGTGGAGCCTATCGGGATCGAACCGATGACCTCAACGCTGCCAGCGTTGCGCTCTCCCAGCTGAGCTAAGACCCCATTTGCGGACTTCTCACGACAACGGCCAGGTGCCCATCGTTCGATGTCCGCGCATTCTAAGCACCGATCCCGGACCTGTCAACGATTAGTCACTTGCACCTGAGAACTGCTGAAACTCCTTTTCAAGCAACTTGGACTCCTTGTTGGAAATGCCACCAAGCACCGTGATTGCATGCCGCAGTCTTGCACGTGTGATATCCAGACCAAGAATGCTGATGGAGTCCACTACGGAAGTGGACACCGATTTTCCAGAAATGGCCACGAACAGTGGAAACAGGAAATCACGGATCTTCAATGCCATGTGATTTGAAAGCAGCAAGCACACATTTTCAATTTCGTCTCTACTGAACTGTCTGATATTTTCGAACTGCCAGATAGTGAATTGCAGTATCCGTCTGATACTTTCAGTATCCAGTGACTTGTGTGCGAAAGACGCACTGTCTATCGCTGGCAATCCTGCGAGGAAAAACCCTGCCAGTGGTTCCACATCTGTGAATTTGTCCACACGATCCTTGAGCAGAGGGACTATGCGTGCCACTTTTGACGGTTCAAATGCCCAGTCACGAAAAAGGGCCATGAACTCATTGTCGCTGACACGTTCTCGAAGGTACTTGCCGTTCAACCACGTCAACTTGTCTACGTCGAAAACCGGACCTCCAAGCGAAACCCGCGTGAGATCGAACTCCGCTGTCATCTCTTCAATAGAAAACATTTCTCGCCCATCAGGCATGGTCCATCCCATTTGACCAAGGTAGTTCACCAGAGCGCGTGGCAAGTATCCCATGTCGCGGTAATAACTGATGCTGGTAGGATTCTTGCGTTTGCTTAGTTTGCTTTTGTCGGGATTGCGCAGCAAAGGCATATGACAATAGGTCGGAGGTACCCATCCAAAATACTGATACAGCAGCAAATGCTTCGGGGTGGAGTTGATCCATTCTTCGCCGCGAATGACATGGCTTATTTCCATATGATGATCGTCAACCACATTGGCGAAATGATAGGTTGGAAGTCCATCGGATTTGATCAGCACCTGCATGTCAATTTGTTGCCAGGCGATGCGAATTTCACCTCGAAGCATGTCTTGAAAAACGCAATCGCCCTCCTCTGGAATTCGCATGCGAATGACATGCTCCGTGCCAGCTGCAACATAAGCCGCAACCTGTTCCGGAGACAGGCTCAGGCAGTGGCCGTCGTAGCCTACGGCAGCCTTGTCCTGCATCTGCTGCGCTCGCAATGAACTAAGGCGTTCAGACGTACAAAAACATCTGAATGCGTGTCCGCTGCTCAGAAGTGTCCTGATTTCTCTGGAATACAAATCGCTACGTTCACTTTGCCGGTATGGCCCGCAAGGGCCGCCAACGTCGGGGCCTTCGCTCCAGGTCAGCCCCAACCAGCGCAACGCAGCCAGAATATCGGCCTCTGACTTCGCAGTGCTGCGCACTTGATCGGTGTCTTCAATACGTAAAATGAACTCGCCAGCATGCTGGTGTGCGAAGCAGCGATTGAACAGGGCTATATAGGCTGTTCCTACATGTGGATCACCCGTGGGCGAAGGGGCAATTCGAGTTCTTACCTTGAGCATGTTGTGTCCGTAAAGAGTGATTGATTTGCAGATCTGCACGTTGTCGATGCGTAATTGCAGATGATTATACGCTATCGTAATTGCGTGCAAACCATTAACATCATCAACATCGAATTCTCCTTCTAGTATTACAACATGCCACTTTCCCCCGACAGCCATCGCTTCTGCGTGGCGCCCATGCTGGATTGGACTGACCGTCACGAACGCTATTTTCTAAGACTGATAAGTCGTCACGCCCGCCTCTACACTGAAATGGTAACAACGGGTGCTCTGATGCATGGCGATGTCCGTCGACATCTTGCCTATGACTCTGCTGAACATCCGCTGGCACTGCAGCTTGGCGGTAGTGAGGTGGAGGACCTGGTTCGTTGTGCTCACATTGCCCGCGACTATGGCTATGATGAAATAAATCTCAACGTTGGCTGCCCAAGTGATCGTGTGCAAGCGGGTCGTTTCGGCGCCTGCCTTATGGCTGATGCAACGCTGGTCGCTGATTGTGTGCGAGCCATGAAGGATGCAGTCGATTTGCCCGTCACAGTCAAATGCCGCACTGGCATTGATCAGCACGACTCCGCTGCGTTTCTTGCAGATTTTGTCTCAGCGATTGCCGATGCAGGATGCGATTTGCTGATTATTCATGCGCGGATCGCAATTCTCAATGGGCTGAGTCCCAAGGAGAATCGCGAGATTCCTCCTTTGAACTATGAGCGTGTTTACATGATGAAAGAGCGCTTTCCTCAATTGAAAATCATCCTCAATGGCGGAGTCAAAAGTATAGATGACGCAATGCAGATTCTTGCGCATGTCGATGGCGTCATGATGGGGCGGGAGGCTTATCACAATCCTTGGACACTGCATAGTGTGGATGAATTGCTTTTCGGAGAACCACCAAACACGTATTCCAGAATTGACACAGTCAGAGATTACCTTCCCTATGTTTCCAGGCAATTGTCGGATGGAACACCGTTGCAGCACATGACTCGTCATATTCTTGGGTTATTCCATGGTGTACCAGGAGGAAAAGCCTTCAGAAGACATCTCAGCGAGAACGCCTTTCGCCGCAATGCCGGTCTTTCCGTTCTGGAAGATGCCGTCGCGAAAGTTGAGGACTTTTCCAGCATTGCAAACAGAGAGGACCAGACAGCATGATTTCGAATATAAGGAAATTCTTCGAAAAAAATCTGCATCTCGATAGCAACACCAGCGTTGCAGAAAAAAGTGCTCGGTTGCCGCTGGCAACTGCCGCCTTGATGTTTGAACTGTTGAAGACGGATCAGCTGGTAGACGAACGCGAAATCGAGACATTGATACAGGTCCTTCGAAGGACCTTCAAACTTGACGAAAAGAAGTTGCAGGAGGTCATCGCACTGGCAGAGGGAGAGGCACGACGCGCTACATCTCTTTACGAATTCACCAGTCTGATAAATGCAGACTACAGTTACGCAGAGCGCGTAGAACTGGTGGAGAGTCTTTGGGAAGTGGCGTACGCAGACCAGCACCTGGATCGCTACGAAGACCATTTGGTTCGCAAGGTTGCAGATCTGATTCATGTCAGGCACAGCGACTTCATTCGCACGAAGCTGGAGGTCAGGTCACGAATTGATATCCGTGCAGATTCGATTCTTCAAAATTCTTCGAAGTCGTCGTAGTAAGCCCCGTCATTGACGAGATACTCACGTTGTTGCAGGTAGGCTTCGCGGAGAAAAATATACTCATCGCCGGAAATTAGATTCTCCATTGAGAGTACAGAGGCGCGATTATCAAGCTCCTTGAGCGCAGTCAGAGTGTGTCTTGTTGAGTCATCATTGTGATACTGGATTGGGTTGAAGAGGGTGTCCAGCACCATGCCAAACGAGTCGCGCAAGGAACTCGGGCCGAACAACGGCAAAACCACATAGGGACCAGCGCCAATTCCCCATCGCCCAAATGTCTGGCCAAAATCCTCTTCGTTCTTGGCAAGTCCCACGGAGGATGCCACGTCAATGACTCCGCCAATTCCGACCGTGGTGTTGATCAGCAATCTTCCGGAGTCGGACGCGGCATCCTGCAGTTTCATCTGAAGGACATTGTTCGCCAGCACATTGACGTCATCGATATTGCTGAAGAAATTGCCTATGCCTTGACGAACAATCGTAGGCACGCCGTTGTTGTAGACGATTGCGACGGGACGCAGCAGCCAGCCATCAAAAAACTTGTTGAAGGCAAAAATGTTTAAATTCGCAGATTCCCATGGATCGTTGGCAAAAGCCTGGCTGCTGCACAGGAGCAGTGCACCTAGCATAACCGAGTGACCGGCACTGACTACTGAATTCACTTTCATTGTGTCCACGAATCAAATCGGCGCGCATTATGCGCCATGACTACGGTAGTTCCTAGCTTGCAGCTCATATTATCCCGATTACGAGTGCAGGTGTCCCCCCCCTGAAATGGGGAAATACTCAAAAAGACTTGCCGCCGACATTTTGCAGTTCGCGTATCGTTATTCGGCGCAGATAGCCAAAGTCTGGGTATCTGGAACTCCATGTGCAGGAAATGCTCAAGAATCTGTACTTTTCCAAAGCGTCAATGGGTTGCTCGCTCCAGCTCCTCGAGTCTTTTCACTATGCGCTTTTCCGATATGGGCACTTTGGTTCCCAAAGTCTGCGCGAACAGCGAAACACGCAGCTCTTCAATGAGCCACCGGGTATCGTCCAGCGCTGATTCTCGCTCGTCACAGTGAGCAAGTACTGTGCGGCGTCGCGCTTCCAGGGAATTGAGCAGATGCTGATTTTCCTTGTCCTTCGGCAATTGTCCGGAGAGCTTGTCCAGGCGCAGCTGTATTGCGCGCAGGTACCGAGGCAGCTCCTGCAACCAGGGGCCCGGCGTTCTGGAAAGATAGCCGGCGGACATCAATCCCAGCAATTGCTGCCTGATGTCCTGGACGACGTATTCCAGATGCTTGCCGATCACTGTGCCAAGCCTTCGTTGAACATCGAAGTGCATATCCACAATGCGTCGGACAAGCGCCTCAAACTTCTCGGTAGCTGCTATCAAACGGGGCTTTCCCTGCATCAGAAGTTCCTCGAACGCATCCTTGCTGCGGGGAATGGCGCAGTCATCCAGGTTGAATGCCTGGCGGAATATGAGTGTCAGCCCCTCTTTTTGAATCTCTTCAGGCGTATGTAGCGCCAGCACTGTCAGCCTGGCTGAAACAGACTTGAGTCGAGACTGAATAAGAGATCTCTGTTGTGCGCTTCGCAATATCACGAGACGACACAGGCCCTGCCGAGTCAATTGCTCAGCAATTGTGCCGTCTTCCTGCAGGAGCAATGCAGCAGAATCGCCTTTGTCTACCAAGGCAGGGTAACGCTGAAGACCGGTAGCAGGATTGACAGTGACGATCTTGGGCAACTCACCAAAAGTCCAGTCTTTTATATGCTCTCGTTCCAAGGAATGTGCGGACTCTTGCGGTATCTGCAAAACAGCAGTTCGAGCAAATTGCTTGTGCAACTGGGGCAGCGACTGGCTACGGGCGATCTCTTTTCCGGCGTCATCGAGTACACGAACCCAGGGCTGCAGATGCACAGGAAGCAAGATGGTCTCCAGAATACCCTCCTCCAGCCTGATCCCTCGTGAGCGGCGCGCATAGTCTCGAAGGTGTTCGCGCAAGCCTGGAGGTTCAGCAGCCACGGGCAAAGCCTCCTGCCATGCCAGGAAGCCTTCAATGAAGTCGGGAAGAGGCACAAACAGTTTGCGCAAATGTTTGGGCAGATTCTTCATCAGGAATACACTTCGCTCCTGCAAGGTACCAGGAACAGCCCAGTCGAGATTGCTCTGCTTCAGCATGGGCAGCACTTCCAGCGGCACATCGATAGTAGCGCCATCGAGATCCTCGCCAGGCTCGAAGAGATAATCAATGCGCAGAAAATTGCTTTTTACAGCTAAAGCGTCTGGGAAATCGAGTCGCAATTTTTCTGTCACTTCCGCGCTCATCAGATTTTCTCGCCCAAGCTCCAAGCCTGTACTGCCTGATTTGAGCTTTTGCTGTCGCGCCCACGATTCCAGTGCACGAGTGTCACAGATACCGGGAGGAATCTTGCTCGCAAAGAAGTCATAGATTCTTTCCTCGCTCACAATGCTTTCCGGTCGGCGAAGTTTTTCCTCCTCCTTGCGAATACTCTCGAGCAAGGCTGCATTGTGCTGATAGAACGGAGCGCGCGTTTCCAGCTGCATCGCTGCAAGTCCTTCTCGAATGAAGATTTCGCGACTGGCTACAGGATCGATACTGGAATATGACACTCGTTTACGCTCTATCAAGGTAAGTCCGAACAGACTGATCCTGTCAAAGGCCATAACCTGCCCTCTGCTCTTCTCCCAGTGGGGCTCCGAGTACTCGTGGCGCAGCAAGCCAACAGCAGCATCCAACACCCATTCCGGTTGAATGGAGCCAGCCTGTGTTGCATACAGTCGACTGGTTTCCATGAGCTCGGCTGTGACGAGCCATTTGGGCATCTTGCGTGCCAATGTTGATGTGGGGAAAATTGAGAACTTGCGACTGCGGCTTCCGAGGTAAAGAGCGTCCTCTGTTTTCATTCCCAGCTGATTCAGTGATCCACGTATTATTGCTCGATGCACTGCTTCGTAATTGATGTCCTCGGGCTTGAAGATGGTATCGGCACGACGATTCTCTCTAAAACCAAGCTGATGGCTCATCAGATGCAATTGGCGATGCGTCTCCCGCCATTCACGCATGCGCATGTGAGATAGAAAATGCTTGCGGCAGAATTCTTTCAGCCCTGAATTGGTCAATGCCTGGCGCTGCTTTTCGTACTCGGACCACAGCAAAATCCATGACAGAAAATCGGATTCCTTGTGCGCAAACAACACATGCTTTTCCCTGGCAGCCTGCTTCTTGTCGGCTGGAAATTCCCGGGGGTCCTGAACACTGAGGGCACTGACTATGATCAGTACTTCCTGCAGGCAATTGCGCGACTCAGCCTCGATCAACATTCTGCCCAGGCGAGGGTCCACAGGCAGTGCAGCAAGCAGGCGCCCTGTTGAAGTAATTCGCCGTTGTTCGTCCAGCGCGCCGAGCTCTTGCAGTAATTTGAGCCCATAATTCACTGATCTTCTATCAGGCTTGTCCAGAAACGGGAACGCTTCAATGTCACCCAGGCCAAGAGCGAGCATTTGCAGAATGACGGCACTCAGATTGGTGCGCTGAATCTCCGGCTCGGTGAAGAGTGGTCGAGAAGTAAAGTCATCCGAATCGTAAAGTCGAAAACACGTGCCGTGCCCTACTCGCCCGCAGCGCCCTGCGCGTTGATTGGCACTTGCCTGTGACACTCGCTCAATTGGAAGTCGCTGCACCTTGCTCTGCACACTGTAGCGACTGATGCGAGCAAGACCAGTATCGATGACATAGGCAATACCTGGCACTGTAATGGATGTTTCAGCCACATTCGTTGCGAGCACAACTTTGCGCCCCTTCATTGGCAGAAAAATCTTTTGTTGCTCGGCTGGTGTCAAGCGAGCATAGAGGGGCAGAATCTCGGTGTGACGCAGATCGGACTTTCGAAGCGCCATCGCCACATCACGAATCTCACGCTCCCCGCTCAGGAATACCAGGACATCCCGCAACGCTGGTCGCTGCGACTTCTCCAAGGCTTCAATCTCCCGCAATGCATCAATGATGCCCTGCAATAGCGGCTCTTCACTCTGTTCTGTGCCCTCTTCCACAGGTCGATACAGAATATCCACCGGATAGGTCCGTCCGGCCACGGCGACGATGGGGGCAATGTCAAAATGAGCAGAAAATTTCTCCACATCGATTGTTGCGGACGTGATGATGACTTTGAGGTCTGGCCTTTTCACCAGCAATTGGGACAGGTAACCGAGAATGAAGTCAATATTCAGGCTGCGCTCGTGCGCTTCGTCAATGATCAGGACTTCGTATTTGTTGAGATAGCGATCCTGTTGAATCTCCGCTAACAGAATGCCGTCTGTCATCAGTTTGATGAGCGTGTCGGCACTGGTGCTGTCGGAAAAGCGCACCTGATAACCAACGACACCGCCCAAAGGAACGGCCAGCTCCTCTGCAATGCGTGTCGCTACGGCGCGGGCTGCAAGTCGACGCGGCTGGGTGTGTCCGATCAGCCCCCGAATCCCGAGCCCCAGTTCAAGACAGATCTTGGGTAGCTGTGTTGTCTTGCCAGAGCCGGTATCGCCAGCAATCACCACGACCTGATGATCACGAATGGCAGCGGCTATATCCTCCCGCCGCTCTGACACCGGCAGGTTCTCGGGATAGGAGATGCGAGGCAACAACTGGCGACGGTCGGCGATCTGAGCGGCGCAATGCTGCAATCGCTCCTTCAGTCTGGCCAACAGAATTTGGCCTTCGTCAGAATCGGCACGCGCACGTTGAACTTGTCGCAGCAAAGTCTGCAGTGCATGGCGATCGCGCGTAGCACAGGCCTGTATCTGTGTCTGGAAGGTGTCCTGCAAGTGCGTGGTTTCCCTGCGTCCTGGTGAACTGTCGTTCTCTGGTTACTGACTGCCGTGGCTGTTGAAGCGCGCCAGTTCCTGCTCCCGCAATTCGCGTCGCAAAATTTTGCCAACATTGGACTTCGGCAGATCCTTGACGAACACGATTTCTCTGGGAACCTTGTATGCAGTGAGATTCTCGCGGCAATAGGCCTTCATGTTCTCTGCATCCAGAGCCGGGTCACGTGGCACTATGAACAGCTTGACAGCCTCTCCACTGCGCTCACTTGGTATACCGATGACCGCAGATTCGAAAACACCCGGGTGGGCATTGATCAGCTCTTCCACCTCACTGGGAAATACATTGAATCCGGAGACTATGATCATGTCCTTCTTGCGATCGACAATGCTCACGTAACCATCTGAATCGATGGTTGCATAGTCTCCGGTCTTGAACCAACCGTCTGAAGTGATGGCGTCGGCTGTGGCTTCCGGGTTCTGCCAATAGCCTTTCATGACTTGCGGGCCGCGAACCCACAGCTCACCCTTGTCACCAACGCCACCCACCACACCTGCATCATCCACAACCTGCAGCTGAGTATCAGGCACAGCTGGGCCAACGGTCCCAAGCCTCACCTGGCCGGGCCTGTTGACCGTGACTACCGGTGAACATTCAGTGAGTCCATACCCTTCAAAGACTTCACAGTTGGTTATTCGAGTCCATTCTCGCGCCACGTTCACAGTCAAAGCCATACCGCCGGCACCAGCAAAGCGCATGTCGCTGAAGTCCACCTTCCCTATGTCCTTGTGGCGGCACAACGCCAGATACAAGGTATTGATGCCGACAAAGCCATTGGCGCGCGCCTTGCGCATGACTTTTATCAAGCCATCAATGTCACGGGGGTTGGGAATCAGCACTGAATGATTGCCCGCCAGAATCATGGTCAGGCAGTGAAACATGAACGCATACGTGTGGTAGAGCGGCAAAGGCCCGATGATGGAATCGCTGCCATCCTTGATGACCGAAATGCTCACAGCCCGCAGCTGCATCATATTGGCCAGTAAATTGGCATGAGTCAGCATCGCGCCTTTGGCAACGCCTGTAGTACCGCCTGTATAAAGAATAATTGCCGTATCTGTCCCAGACTCCCTGCTGGCGACTGGCTTCTCTGCCCCTCGTCCCTTAACAATTCCACGCCAGCTAATCGCAGATGGCAGAGCATATCTGGGTACCAGCTTTTTGACGTAACGCAATGCGAAATTAATTGCGATTCTGTTCAGCCGTGGAAGCATGTCACCCAGTTCCGTGACAACAATCACACGAATGTCCGTTTCAGGAAGAACCTGCTCCAGTTTGTCGCAAAAATTGGCGAGTATCACAATGGCCTTTACGCCAGAGTCTTTGAATTGATGAGACATCTCACGAGCGGTATAAAGCGGGTTGGTGTTTACGAGCACAAGACCCGCTTTCATGGCTCCCAGCGCTGCAATCGGGAATTGCAGGATATTGGGCAACTGAATGGCGATACGGTCACCCGCCGAAAGCGCAGACTGGCCCATCAGAAATTCGCAAAACTGATCGCTGAAACGTTGGAGGTCCTCGTAGGAAATCGTATGTCCCAATGCTGTAAAGGCTGGACGATCTCCATATGTTCGAAATGCGTGTTCGTAAATTTCCGGAACACGTGAGAACCGAGCCGGATCCAGGTCTCCTGTCAATTCACTCGTCTTGGCTTCTGACATCGTCGCTCTCTCCAAGTGTCGGTCTTGCCCTTGTTTCTTGAATTATTTGATCAATCTGGCTGCACTGTGAATCACACTCGCATTTCATGAAGTATCTACGCTTGCTGGTTGAGGTTGGTTCTCACCCTGGCTTGGCATCAGACTTCTGAAAAAAGTATCTCAGCATGCGCTTGAACAACCGCATGAAGAGAGCAACAAAGACTGCAGCTGCAACTGACATACTCAGTGGCACCAGCGCCCTTACGAAGCTGGTTCCGCCCACCGTCACCATGTCCAGCAAGATGACAATAAGTGCCGGTGCCAGCAGGTCACTGCCGGGGCTTACATACCATGGAGTGAACATCAGCGCCAGTAGGATGGCTCGCAATGTATTTGCCAGAGGTTTGAAACTGAGCATTCCGGTAAATCGATAAAAAATCATGTAGCACAGGGTGCCACAGGCAATGTAAACAGCCCAGCCGACTACATAATCATAGATGTCTAGCATGCCGCGCTCACCCAACGAATAATATGTTCTTCCAGTCCCTTTTCATGCACGTATTCTTCAGATATGACCTTGTTTGTCACCGTAATCTGCTGGCGTTTCATCGCTTCTCTGTCGCCACTGACAAGCGGATGCCAGTCAGGTAGTGCTTTGCCTTCATAGCGCAACCGATAGGCGCAAGTATCGGGGATCCAATGCAATAAAGGTAGATTATGCAAGTCGAGTACGAGACAGTCAGGAACCAGGATCTGACGGCGCTCGTAGGACTGACAGCGGCATTTGTCCTGATCCAGATAACGGCAGACTACGCGCGTATAGTGCACCTGTTCATTGCGACTGTTGATCAACTTCTTCAGGCAACAACGCCCACAGCCGTCACACAAAGCCTCCCACTCTTCTCTGTTGAGTAAATCGAGAGGCTTTTCCCAGAAATTTTCAGTCACTGTCATCGCACTCACTCGCCATATTTAAGGATGGATGCAAAGCGAGATTCCAGCAATTGCTGGCGCCACTGGCGCATGTCCAGCGGCCACACCAGTTTGCCCGCTGCGGCCGATTCAGTCAGAAGTTGCAGCAACTGCTTCTTGCGGGCAAGGACTTCCGGTGCAATGCCGAGATCCAGGGCGATGGATGCGACTTCTTCCTGACAACGTTTGAGCTGGGCCCGCATGGCAGGCGTCAGCGGCTGATCCGCTGCCGATTGTGGCAAAGGCTCGCCCACATGGGGAGTGGCAATTATCTGCAGTACTTCGGTCAGGAACTTGTGCATCAATTGTTTGGACAAGTCGGGAATCTTCTGCACCTCAGATGCCGAAACAGGGCGTCGTTCCGCGAGAGCGATCAAGTCGGCGTCCTTCGCGATCCAGCTACGGGGTTTGTCTTTTTCTCTTGCTACTTTCTCACGCCAGGCGCAAAGGCGTTGTAATGTCGCAAGTTGCAAGGGATTCAAGCGCCAGGACATTCCCAGCGACTGATAGTATTGGCTCCATTCAGTCGAGCCGCTCTCCAGAGACGCACCCACCAGCATTTGATCAAACTCATGAACAGCCCATCCATGGCGACCTGTGCTTGCCAGCTTCTCCTGAAGAAAATCAGTAATCCGGGGCATACAAGCAACATCCAGCGCGGCGTATGCAAGTTGCTCTGCCGATAACGGTCTGCGAAGCCAATCCGAGCGTGTCTGATCCTTGCTGACTTCGAGACCAAGGACTTCCTTCACAAGATTCTGGTAACTGATGCTGTACCCGTAGCCTAGAAAGGCTGCCGCACGCTGGGTATCGAACAGTGGGGAAGGCACCTTGCCGAAAAAACCTTTGAATACCACCAGATCTTCCGAACATGAATGCAAGGACTTCAGGACACGGGGGTTGTCGAGAATATTGGAGAAAGCAGCCCAATGTGTAATCGCCAGCGGATCCAGAAGGTAGTTGGTCTGACCGTCACATACCTGAATCAGCCCAAGTCGCGGATGAAACGTATCAATCCGGATGAACTCAGTATCCAGTGCGAGGACGCTGCAGTGTTGCCACTGCACGCAGAGCTCAGCCAGAGTATTGTTGTCTGTGACAAGAACATATTCAGTAAGTGCTTGAGAGAGTGTCATCATGGCGCCCGCACAACCAACCTGCCCTTGAATGCGTGGTTCAACGTACTGCCATCAACAAACTCGAGCTCCCCGCCAACAGGCACACCATGTGCAATTCTACTGACGACCAGCTGCAATGACTTTATCTGCTCTGCAATGTAATAAGCGGTTGCCTCACCTTCTACAGTGGGGTTGCAAGCCAGAATTACTTCAGTAATCTGCTTGTCGGTCAAACGTGCAATCAAGTCCGGCAAGCCAAGTTGTTCCGGACCAATGCCATCAATGGGCGACAAATGCCCCATCAGCACGAAATATTGCCCTTTGTAGCTCCCCATTTGTTCAATCGCGTGCACATCTGCAGGCGACTCCACGATACAAAGCAGACTGCCATTGCGCGACGGGTCGCGACATATTCGGCACTCAGGCTCTTCTGTCAACGTACGGCAACAGCTGCAATGTCCCACTTTGCTCAACGCCTCATCCAATGCGGCAGTCAGCTGTCGACCGCCCTGGCGGTTTCTTTCCAGCAGATAGAAAGCCATCCGTTGTGCCGACTTCGGCCCGACGCCCGGCAAGCATCGGAAAGCCTCTACCAATTCTTCTATCAAGGGACTTGAGAACATGTAACTTACTCAGAAAATCAGTGTCAGAAAGGAAATTTGAAACCGTCAGGAAGCTTGAGCCCGGAGGCAAGACCCGCCATCGAGTCCTGATTGCGTTCCGCCAGCTTCTTGACCGCGTCGTTGAAAGCTGCAGCAATGAGGTCTTCAATAACATCCTTGTCCTCGCTCATAAGACCTGAGTCGAGTTCTACTCTCTGGACGTCATGGTGCCCATTCATGTGCACTCGCACCAGTCCTGCACCGGATTCCCCGACAAGCACAAGTTTGGCGGCTTCCCTCTGGGCATTCTGCATCTTCTCCTGCATCTGCCGCGCCTGCTTCAGAATTTCATTGAAGTCTGTCATCTCTTTTCTCGCTGATGAAGTTGATACTTTCTGGTAGGACGCTTGCCGAAAAACGGTCAACAAGGTGCCTCACGTTGGGATCTGCATGGAAGTCAGCAAGTGCTTTTCCAATGCGCTCGTCCATGATTCGCTGTTTGCGCCGGGCAGGAGACTCTTGCGTCAATTCACCGATTCGCAAACTGATTTGCCAGTGAGTGCCGAGCACGTCTCTCAAGCATTGGATGATGCGCTGGCGGTGTTCGTCATTCAAAAGAGCGCTTTGCTGGACATCGAGCAAAATGGCCAGGTGAGATTCCTTAATATCCTCGACGATGCAATTTGCCAAAAGATTGCGGGTAATGCCGGTCAGATTCAAGCGCTCAAAAAATGTGTGCCAATTGTCGATTTCGAGCAATGAGAACTCTGCAGGCAGCGCAGTTTCTTGCAAGGGGGCGGGTGTGGGTGCCGCGCAAATTAGTGGTGCGGTAGGAGAGAACTCAGTCTTTTTTTTTTCGTCTTCGGCTGGAGTCAGCGCCATGGCTGGCATGGCAACGGATGATAAAGCTGGACTCTCGCCCATTCCCTCCGCATTGTCCGCCCATTGAGCTGGTTTGAATGCCACCATTCTCATCAGGATCATCTCGAATGCCATGCGAGGATCAGGGGCCAGCGTCATGTCACGACGACCGTGCAGAGCAATCTGGTAGTAAAGCTGAACCTCTTCGGCAGTGAGCTTTTGTGCGATTTCCAACACCTGTTCACGATCACCCAAGCTATTGTCTATTCCACCGGGTACCATTTGCCCGATTGCAATCCGATGAATCAGGGCCAGCAAATTGTCGAGCAATGCAAAGAAATCACCAGAGTGATCTGCAGTGTAGCCGGCAACCTCCAGCATCTTGATCGCATCGCCAAGATGCAATGCGTTCATGATCTGCTGTAGCAAAGCCTGATCTGGAGTACCCAGCAAGGCACTGACATCAGCTTCGTTGATAGAACCACCACAGAAGGAAATGCTCTGGTCCAGCAGGGTCAACGCATCACGCATGCTGCCTTGCGCGGCTCTGGCAAGTTGCCATAGTGCACCTTCAGCAAAAGGGATCTGCTCTGCCATCAACACGGATTGCAGATACTCTACGATTTTCTGAGGGCTTAAATTCTTGAGACTGAATTGCAGGCAGCGCGACAGTATGGTGACTGGCAATTTGTGCGGGTCTGTTGTGGCAAGCAAGAACACAACATGGGGTGGTGGTTCTTCAAGAGTCTTGAGCAAGGCATTGAAGCTGTGCATGGACAACATATGCACTTCGTCGATCAGATAGACCTTGTAGCGACCTCGCGACGGGGCATACTGAACGTTGTCCAGCAGCTCGCGGGTATCCTCCACTTTCGTCCTGGAAGCAGCATCCACCTCGATCAAATCAATAAAACGACCTTCTGCAATTTCAATACAGGCATCACACTTTCCACACGGTGTGGAAGTGACGCCGGCTTCACAGTTCAGACATTTTGCAAAGATTCGAGCGATGGTCGTCTTGCCGACGCCACGAGTGCCGGTAAACAGATAGGCATGATGCAGGCGCTTGTTGTCGAGCGCGTGAACCAGTGTCTGGAGCACGTGCTCCTGACCGGCCATGTCCTGGAAGGTCTTTGGACGCCACTTGCGCGCTAATACCTGATAAGTCATCGTCGTCCGGTTGGCCGTACTGGCGTGAAGTAATCAATGCTACCGACGGGCAACGGCAGGCAACAAGAGGCGTGGACAAGCTAGGTGTCGATAATTGGAGGTATCTCCTGCCAGCCACACCACGGCACATGAGTCAGCTATTACCGTTGCTCCCTTCCGGGCCTGGCGGGGTTCACAGCTTATCATTGCGAGGGGACCGGCAAGAGACACCATCGAACGTGAATACACCTGTCAGTGCCGTCACAGCGCCGCATTATGGTGAAAGCGCCCTTGTTAATCAAGCTGGAATCCCCGTCGTTCAAGGCAGTGCGAAGCTCATGATTCGAGAGTCCTGCCCTGCACCAACGGCTATTGCGATGTATTGTCTGCCATCTACCTGGTAGGACATGGGCGTGCCTCCTGGCGGAAGTGGCAAATCGATCTCATGCAGTACTGCGCCGTTCTGCTTGTCAAAAGCGCGCAATACATAACGTCCATTGTCTTCCTGTCCAATGATCAACAATGTTCTAGTCAGCAACGGGCCGGTACGAGCGGGTGATCCGACAGGCCCCGGGTCCAGGGCGCCGGCAGCGATGATGCGCTCTCGAATGCCTTCGCCGTGTGGCACCATCCAGAGATGTTCGCCAGTATTGAGATCGATTGCAGTGATACGTCCATAGGGTGGCTTTGTCAGTGGCAGGCCAGAAGGACTGGGTGCCGCAGTATTACCACCCCTCAAGTAGCGAAAGTTGGAATCTGCAGCCTCAGGTGCAACAAGTTGAACGACCATTGGGGCGCTGCCTGAAGGAACATAGAGAATTCCTGTCTCGGGATCTGCGGCAGCTCCTTGCCAGCCCCCTCCTCCGAACCAGCCCGGAAAATTGATTGTGCCGCGCAATGAAGGTGGCGTGTACAAAGGGCCATAGTCAAACGCTTCAATCATCTGCAGCGCTTCGTTGCGCAATTCGGGCGTGAAATCAATCAGCGTATCCAGAGAGATTCCCTGAGGCTCAAAGGGCGCCGGTCGTGTTGGAAAGGGTTGTGTGGCCGACAATACCTCGCCGGGAACAGCGCTTTTCGGCACTTGCCTTTCTTCAATCGGCCAGATCGGCTCACCTGTCAGGCGATCAAATACAAAGACAAAGCCTTGCTTGGTAGTCTGCGCAACCGCCTTGACAGGGCGACCATCCACTACGATATCGACAAGATTTGGCGCGGCAGGCAAGTCGTAGTCCCACACCCCATGATGAACAAATTGATAGTGCCAGACACGCTTGCCAGTTCTGGCGTCGACACATATCAAACTTTCGGCAAAAAGGTTGTCGCCCTTGCGATGTCCGCCGTACCAGTCATTGGTTGGCGTACCTACTGGCAAATAGAGGTAGCCCAGCTCTTCATCTGCGCTCATCAAGGTCCAGACATTGGTGTTGCCAGTGTACTGCCAGGAATCTTCTTCCCAGGTTTCAACCCCGAACTCGCCGTTCTGCGGGATGGTGTGAAATATCCAGACTTGTTCACCCGTTTGGGCATCAAATCCGCGAACATGTCCTGGAGGCGCTTCCTTTTGACGCGGCACATCATTGATGGAAGAACCCACTACCACGATATCGCCAACGATCATTGGAGCTGAAATCTGGGTGTAGGCACTGCGATCAACATCCCGACCAAGCCCCAGTGTCAGATCAATTCGTCCCTGATCTCCGAAGGACGGATCAGGCAGCCCGGTAGCAGCATCAAGCGACCACAGCCAGGAATCATTGGATGGCATGAAGATTCGGGCATTCACTCCGTCAGTCCAGTAAGAGACTCCGCGATGGTTGTAGCCAAGATTTGCCGGACGCCCAGCTTCCCAGGAGCGCGTGTCGAACTTCCAGAGTTCTTCGCCATTTGTGCCGTCGATTGCAACGACCCTGCCGAAGGAGGTGCTGCTGTAAAGGATGCCGTTGATGGCGATTGGTGTGACTTTGAACGCGCCAGGCGTTGCCCGAAAGTTCTGGAGGCGCTGATTTTCAAGGACCGTGTCATTGTCTGGAGACAGCCAGGTCCAGGCACTCTGCAGTTGACCAATGTTGGACGGGGTGATCTGGTCGAAAGGCACATACTTGGTAGACGCAGAGTCGGCGCCGTAAGAACGCCAGTCATTTGCGTGCAGACTGCACGAACATGCAAAGGCAATTAGCGCCAAGTGTACGCTGAGAAGGGATGTAAGCCGCACCGGTAGACCCCGAAATCTTTAGTTATTGTGTTCGGGATAATACAGGACGAATGCATGCAGAAAAAGAGAAGTGGACCTGAGCAGTCAAAGCAGATTGCGGAATATCATCACGCAATTTCAAGCAATTTGGCGGTGAGAGAGGGATTCGAACCCTCGATACGCTATTAACGTATACACACTTTCCAGGCGTGCTCCTTCAGCCACTCGGACACCTCACCGTTTCTTGGAAACCTTTGATTCATGTCTTGATTCAAAGGCGCGACACTGTATATCAGCAACTATGCAATTACAAGCTTGTGCTACTGGCGCAGCAGACGGCCTGCAGGAAACTCAAAACGCGCAAGCGAAGATGTCCGGACAGGGTTTATCTCGAGCCCGCCTCTGCGCAAAAAATTGATGGTTACACTCAATTGTTCAGGTGCGGCACGCTCCATGATGTCCAGATAGATCAGTTCCGCGCAGTCCTCATGAAAACCATTGTGACTGCGGAAAGAAACCAGATACTTCAGCAGGCCAGCATGGTCCAGAGCAGCACCTCGGTAACTGATGGCCACTGTTCCCCAATCAGGCTGAGACGTCACCGGACAATTCGATCGGAACAGATTGGAATACAAAGTTTCTTCCACTATGCCTTCATGAAGAGTCTGGAGCATTGAGGCGTCGGGCGAATACGCATCGACAACAATATCGAGCTCATCAAGACTTTTTCCGACAGGTGCCGTGCATTGCAGTTCATCGAATGCGCGCAGAGAGTACAGCTGAACCAGCGCTGTTGTGCCAGCAAGGAGCGACACATCTTTCGAAATCAGCTCCTGAACTCGCTGCATGTTTTCATATCTTTCCTGATTCAAGGAATTCAAATAGAGCTTGAAAGACTTGGATTCCACCATGTTCGGCGAAGCTGCCGGAACAAGGATTTCACCCACTGCCACTACTGGCTTGCCATTCATGTCCAGCCAGGAAATTTCGTAGGCGCGCCACATGTCGTAACCACGAAACGGCAGATTGCCATCAACAAGTCCAAGCCGTTGTCGATTCTGACTCCGAGGAATCGCGTAGAGCAATGATGCGTTGTAGGAAGCAGGATACTCGGTTGGATTGCCCAGCGGATTCAAATTTGTCATCAGTGACGCAATCCTGTGCCTTTGCGCAACAGCACCAGGCAAGCTATAAAAAGCACCACCACCAAAAGGCTCAGCATCCCGAGAGACAAGTAGATATTGGCATCGGACGTGCCGAGTATTCCATACCGAAACGTGTTCACCATATAGAAAACAGGATTGAAACTGGAAAGTATGCGACCTGCCTCAGGCAGGAGATCAATGGAATAAAAAACTCCCCCAAGGTAAATCAATGGCGTGAGAACAAATGTCGGGATGATGGAAATGTCATCAAAACTATTCGCGAACAGAGCGTTCAGGAAACCCGCCAGCGAAAATACAATCGCTGTCATGAGCACGACGAAAATGGTGACGCCCCAGCTATGAATGGAGAGGTTTGTAAATGCAAACGACATCAGCACAACAATGACTCCAACTGCAATGCCGCGCGCAACGCCTCCGGCCACGAAGCCCGCGAGTATTATGTAGTTGGGCACAGGAGAAACGAGCAATTCTTCGATACTGCGCTGAAACTTCTGGCTGAAAAAAGAAGAAACGACATTGGCATAGGAATTTTGAATGACGGCCATCATGATCAAACCAGGCACGATGAAATCCATGTAAGCAAAGCCATTCATTCCGCCAATGCGGTTGCCGATCAAATTGCCGAATATCAGGAAGTAAAGCCCGATGGTTATGGCGGGAGGTACCAGCGTCTGCACCCAGATCCGGGTGAAACGACGAATCTCCTTGACGAGAATTGTCTCGAACGCAATGTACTTGTGATTGTTCAGCATACTCATGCTCTCTGTAGATTCAGGTGGAGCTGCTCTTCAATCGGGACAGAAACAATTGCTCAAGACGATTCGACTTGCTGCGCATGCCTTTCACTTGAATATTCGCTGCATTCAGAATTGCAAATATCTCATTGACGTCTTGGTCTCGGCCAAGATCGACTTCCATTGTGTGAGCATCAATATAGCGAAATCGCGCCAGCGCAGGTGCGGCGAAAGCAGCTTCAGACAGTTCATTTCTCAAATCACAGACGAGTGTCTGCGAGTCCAGCATATTCAGCAAAGACTTCATATTGCAGTTTTCGATGATGCGCCCCTGATCAATGATGGCGATGTTGCGGCAAAGCTGCTCTGCCTCCTCAAGGTAATGGGTGGTCAGGATGATGGTGGTACCATTGTTGTTTATCTCTTGCAGAAAATCCCACATTGAGCGACGCAGTTCGATATCAACTCCCGCAGTCGGCTCATCAAGAATCAACAGGCGAGGCTCATGAACCAAGGCTCTGGCAATCATGAGGCGTCTTTTCATTCCGCCGGAAAGCGTCCGCGAACGCGTGTCGCGCTTGTCCCACAAACCCAGTTTGCGCAAATATTTTTCAGTGCGCTCACGAGCCAGCGCACGCGGCAATCCGTAGTACCCAGCCTGGGTCATTACGATGTCGGCCACTTTTTCAAAGGGATTGAAGTTCACTTCCTGCGGTACTACGCCAAAATCAAGCTTCGTCTCATAGACGTGAGTCGCAACATCACGACCATAAACGGAAACAATACCTGCACTGGGACGCACGAGAGTCGAAATGATGCCAATAATTGTGGATTTCCCTGCCCCATTGGGTCCGAGTAATGCAAAGAAGTCGTTCTGCTGAACATCCAGGTCCACGCCGCGAAGCGCGTGATGACCGTTGGCATAGGTCTTTTGCAGATTGCTGATGGAAATGGCGCTGGTCATGTTTAGAGTTCCGCGAAACCGATGAAGGGCACCGCAAAGAGGCGGCAAGCATAGCAAATTGACTCTTAGGGCACTATGGAAGACAAAGACAAAAAAAAAGCCTGACCAATGGTCAGGCTTTTCATTGTGTGGCGTCCCCTGGGGGTTTCGAACCCCCGTTGCCGGGATGAAAACCCGGTGTCCTAGGCCTCTAGACGAAGGGGACTAGAGTCAAACTGCCTCCTGCTTCTTCTCACATGAGGCGGCGCATTCTAGAAAGCCACAGCTTGCTCGTCAAGCACTAAATTCAGGATTCTATCTTCTTGTCGCTGCAGGACCTGGTATCCAATGAAGTGCCTCCTTTTCGGCATTTAATCTGACAATCTTGATTGCGATCGACCATGAAGTCAGAAGATTGTTATCATGCGATAGACGTTTTCAAAGCATGAACAGCGCGAACGAGTACCACGAAATAGCAGGAGTGAGTATTGAATGCTGGTGCTTCTTAGCATGCTTGCCGCGGGAGTTCTTCTGCTATCGACCATTGTGTTGCTGCATAAAATGCAGCATCGCCAGAAGGTGGACTCTGTAGATCGGGCAATTCCATTGCCTCCGCTCGACTTGAACGACAGGAAACGCATCCTTGCAATAGTGGATTCGGCCGATACGGCGCTCCACAAAGCTCAGACTGTCAGGCAGGCAGGGAAAGGCTACTTGATCGAAATACTGGCCTGCGACAACGGAGACAGTCCAGCGCTGCCTGATTGGCAGGCTCGAAGCAAATTTCATGCAGAGAGAAACGACTATGCCCGAGCCTTGATGAACTGTGCCCGGGCGTTTCCGCTGATGGGCGCCTTCCGTCAGGCTGCTACGCTCCTGCGCGGCAGAATCCGCGCTCTTCGCAGCTCGGGAGAACCTTGGGAGCGAAACCTCGATTTGTTGTATCGAATAGCAGTTTGGGCAGACTTGCTGCACGGAAAATGGGAAGGCCACGTGCCACCCTCTTCTGTAAAGCTCAAGTCACTGGACATATTGAAGCTTGACGATATTCCTGTTGATTACGCGAAACTCGGATACAAACAACTGGCGCTTCTTGGGGCGACAGACTGGAAACTGCTTGCAGAGAGCTGGGGCGAGCCACTGAAGCACCGGCATGCACGCGAACTGCATGGTGACGCACTGCAAGCTTTGCTGAACCAATCAGGAAATCATTAGGATCACAATGAGCACTCTTCACGAAACACACGCACGCGTCATGTTGACCCTACAATCCCGCATGAACGACAAAGTAGATTCACAATGGCTCGAGAAGAAATTTCCTTATCTCAGAGCGGTTGTAGTCGAAGCCGCGGAGGCCATAGAACATCATGGATGGAAATGGTGGAAGAAGCAGGACCGGGACTTGCCACAGTTGCAGATGGAGATAATCGACATCTGGCACTTCATACTCTCAGACATTTTGTTGAGAACTGAAGGCAATCACCAACTTGCAGTAGAATTCTTAAGCGCAGCGAATGAGCAGGGAACATCAACTTACAAAGTGAATTTCGACAAGCAAGACTATGTGCTCGAGTCCATGAGTCTTCTGGGAAAACTTGAGCTTCTTATTGGAATTTCGACAGCGCGGCGCCTGGAACTGCTCCTGTTCCGCTCTATCATGCTCGATTGCGATCTGAGCTGGAACTCACTTTACAAACAATATGTCAGCAAGAATGTCCTCAACATGTTCCGACAGGAGCATGGATACAAGGAAGGCTTCTATCAGAAATTATGGCAAGGGCGTGAAGACAACGAACATCTGGTGGAGCTCATGGACTGTCTGGACACGGAAAGCGCCGAGTATCCCGAGCTGTTGTACCAAGGGCTGCTCTCGCGCTATCCGGGCTGAACCGATGCTCACTTGAAGTAGGCGTTGTCCCGCTTGGTGTGGTCCGTGATATCGCGCACTTCTGTAAGCTTGGGAACCTGCTCCAAGAGCGTCTTTTCAACACCTTCCTTCAACGTCAGATCCACCATGCCGCAGCCCTGGCACCCGCCGCCGAACTTGAGCACCGCGACAGTGCCTTCAAAGATCTCTTCCAAAGTCACCACGCCACCATGCGCGGCAAGCGAGGGGTTGATTTCGTTGTAAAGGACGTAATTGACGCGGTCTTCAATAGGGCTGTCATCTTGAATTTGCGGAAGCCGGGAATTAGGCGCTTTGATGGTTAACTGCCCGCCCATTGCATCTTTGGAGTAGTCCACAACGGCGTCTTTCAGATAGGGAATGCTGCGCTGCTCGATGTAGGTGTTGAATTCACTGTAGGTCCGCAACTCGTCAGACTCCTGGTTTTCACCTGGACGGCAGAATGAAATGCAGGTCTCTGCCTTTGGAGTGCCCGCATCGAGGATGAAGACGCGAACTGCAATTCCTTCACAATCCTGTTTGCGCAGCAGTTCGGACAAGTATTCCTGTGCAGATTCAGTGATGTTGATCATGGGGTATCCTGCTTGATCCATTCAAATTGGGCGCGAGTTTACGCTAAGTTGGCCGCAATATAAATAGCCGACTAATTTGCTTGGGTATTGCGTGTGCCTGCGCGCTAGAATGCTCCGACCGCAACATGCTGCACTGGATGACTTCTGATAAACTGCGCGCCTTTTCTTCTGCAACTGCCCGATCGCCTGACTTCATTTCGATCGAAACATGAGAGCTCATGATGCCAAACGTTCTTCCCGAACAGCGCCTTCTTAACGCCTTGCAACGTCGGATTCTGGTACTGGATGGCGCTATGGGCACCATGATTCAGGCCCACAAACTGACCGAAGCAGACTTTCGCGGAGAGCGCTTCGCGGATTGCGAGCAGTTTCTTGCCGGCAACAATGACTTGCTGACATTGACGCGCCCGGATGTGATTGGCCAGATCCATCGCGAATATCTGCTTGCCGGCGCCGACATCATTGAAACCAATACCTTCAATTCCACGGCGGTATCACAAGCGGATTACCACTTGCAGGCACTTGCTTATGAGCTGAATTACGAAGCTGCCCGCCTCGCCAGAAGCATATGTGATGAAGTGGAACAGCAGACACCAGACAAACCGCGTTTTGTTGCAGGCGTCATCGGCCCGACCAGCCGCACAGCGTCAATCTCGCCTGATGTGAATGACCCCGCATTTCGCAATGTGACTTTCGAGGAGCTGGTTGAAAACTACCTTGTGAGCGCTGAAGCCCTGGACAAGGGTGGCGCAGATATTCTGCTGGTTGAAACCATTTTCGATACCCTGAATGCCAAGGCCGCTATCTTTGCCATTCTGGAGTATTTCCAGCGCAGCAATCGCAAGTTGCCCATCATGATCTCCGGCACGATAACCGACGCCAGCGGACGCACGCTTTCCGGTCAAACGGTCGAAGCTTTCTGGAATTCTGTGGCCCATGCGAAACCCATTTCGATTGGCTTCAACTGCGCACTGGGAGCAGCGCAGCTACGTCCCCACATTGAAGAGATCTCGCGCCTGGCAGGAACACATGTGTCAGCCCATCCGAATGCGGGCTTGCCCAATGCGTTTGGTGAGTATGACCAGAGTGCCAAAGAGATGGCAGATATCATCGAGGAATTTGCGAGCAGCGGTTTCCTCAATATCGTAGGCGGTTGCTGCGGGAGTACGCCTGTGCATATTCGTGCTGTCGCCGATGCAGTCGCGCGCTATAAGCCGAGGGCCATTCCAGCAATTGCGCCAGCTTGTCGTCTGAGCGGACTGGAGGCCTTCACTATCAATGCCAGCTCATTGTTCGTGAATGTCGGGGAACGCACCAACATCACTGGCTCGAAGCGCTTCGCCCGGCTGATTCGCGAAGGCGATTTCAATACGGCACTCGAGGTGGCGCTGCAGCAAGTGGAGGCCGGTGCGCAGATCATCGACATCAACATGGATGAAGGCATGCTGGATTCCAATGCCGCCATGTCACGATTCCTGCGTCTGATCGCATCCGAACCTGACATAAGCCGTGTGCCGATCATGATCGACTCCTCGAAGTGGGAGATTCTGGAGACTGGTCTCAAATGCATTCAAGGCAAGGGGATCGTCAACTCCATCAGTCTCAAGGAAGGCGAAGAGGACTTCATTGCCAAGGCCAGGCTGTGCATGCAGTACGGTGCCGCTGTCGTGGTGATGGCCTTTGACGAAACCGGACAGGCCGATACGTTTGCACGCAAGTGTGCCATCTGCAAGCGCAGCTATGATCTTCTGGTAAACACCGTCGGTTTTGCGCCGCAGGACATCATCTTCGACCCGAACATCTTCGCCGTCGCCACCGGCATCGAAGAGCACAACAACTATGCAGTGGACTTCATTCAGAGCTGCGAATACATCAAGCGCGAACTGCCGCACGCCCTGATTTCCGGAGGTGTCAGCAATGTCTCCTTCTCGTTCCGGGGCAATGAGCCCGTTCGCGAGGCAATTCATTCCGTTTTCCTTTACCACGCGATCAAGGCCGGGCTTAGCATGGGCATTGTCAACGCGGGCCAGCTGGCGGTATATGACGAGATTCCCGCCGAGTTGAAGGAGCGAGTAGAAGATATCGTCCTTAACCGTCGCCCTGATGGCACTGACAGGCTGATGGAAATCGCAGGCAGATACAGTGGCGAATCCAGTCTGGAGAGTCATGAAGACGTGCAATGGCGTGACCAGAGTGTGAGTGCCCGGATCGCCCATGCACTGGTGAAAGGCATCACTCGTTACATCGAACAGGACACAGAGGAAGCACGGCAACAGCTGGCGGAGCCCATTCAAGTCATCGAAGGTCCGCTCATGGATGGCATGAATGTCGTTGGGGACCTGTTTGGCAGCGGCAAGATGTTTCTGCCGCAAGTAGTCAAGAGTGCCCGTGTCATGAAGCAGGCCGTCGCTTATCTGCTGCCCTACATCGAAGAGAGCAAGAAGGGTCAGGTGGTCAAAGCCAAGGGCAAGATCCTGCTGGCGACAGTCAAGGGTGACGTACACGACATTGGCAAGAACATCGTCGGAGTAGTCCTCGGCTGCAACAATTACGACATCATCGACCTGGGTGTCATGGTGTCCTGCGAGAGAATTCTACAGACAGCCATTGACGAGAAAGTCGACATCATCGGCTTAAGTGGGCTTATAACGCCCTCTCTCGATGAAATGGTGCATGTTGCCAAGGAGATGCAGCGACTTGGATTCACGATTCCGTTGATCATCGGTGGCGCTACAACATCCAAAGCCCATACAGCGGTGAAGATCGAGCAGAACTACCTGAACAACGCCACAGTATATGTGCCTGATGCCTCACGAAGCGTGACGGTCGTCAGCAGCCTGCTAAGTGAAGAGGGCCAGTTCGAGTTCAAACGACAAATACGTGCGGAATACGATGCCGTAAGGGAGCGCAATGCCAATCGAGATCAGCGCAAAAGTCTCATCAGTTTTGAAAATGCTACTGCCAACGCATTGAAGCCCGATTGGACCCGCTACAGGCCCGTTGCGCCGTCATTCCTCGGTACACGGGTTTTTGACGACTACCCACTGGAAGAACTGGTGCCCTACATCGACTGGACTCCTTTTTTCATTACCTGGAGTCTTGCCGGAAAGTATCCAGCAATTTTGCAGGACGCGGTGGTGGGAGAAGCCGCCCGCGATCTGTTCAAGGATGCACAGGCCATGTTGAAGCAGATCATCGACGGCAAATTGCTCAAGGCCCAGGCAGTCGCAGGGTTCTGGCCTGCCGCACAGCGCAATCACAATGACGTTGTGCTGTATGCGGATGAAACGCGCCAAAGCGAGCTCGCGCGCTTCACGTTCCTGCGCCAACAGGCGGGCAAGGCGCCGGGGATACCCAATCTCTCGCTTGCTGATTTTGTTGCACCAGAGGAGAGTGCAATCACCGACTACGTTGGCGGATTTGCAGTGACTACTGGCATCGGCGCTGACGAGCTAGCAAAGCAGTTTGAGCGCGAAAACAATGATTACAATGCGCTGATGGTAAAGGCATTGGCTGATCGTCTTGCAGAAGCCTTCGCGGAACGACTGCATCAGCGCGTGCGTCGCGAATTCTGGCCGTATGCCTCGAATGAATCACTAAGTGCAGAGGAGCTCATAGAGGAAAAGTATCAAGGAATCAGGCCGGCACCGGGCTATCCAGCGTGCCCGGAACACTCAGACAAAGTAGCCCTTTTCGAATTGCTTGGCATTGATGGCCGTATCGACATGGCATTGACGGAAAGTTTTGCAATGATGCCAGCGGCCAGCGTAAGCGGCTTCTACTTTGCGAATCCCGAGTCACGCTATTTCTCGGTTGGCAAGATCAATGATGATCAGGTGCAGTCACTTGCCGAACGCAAGGGTCTGAGTATTGAAGAAGTTTCGCGACTTCTGAGCCCGAATCTGGTTTGACATCTGCCGGCAACGGCGCTTCAAGGCAACACAGGACTTACAATGCAAGAATCAGATGATCAGGAACAAGCAAGAGAAGCGGTGAAGGTGCCGTTCTGGAGGATGATGCTGAGTGTCATGCAAGCGAGTTTCGGCGTGCAGAGCAAGAAAAACAAAGAGCGGGATTTTGCTAGCGGAAGTATCAAGGGTTTTGTAATCGCAGCCCTTGTCTTCACCATACTGTTCGTCATTACAGTGGCAACGGTCGTCAATCTGGTATTGCCATGATGCCGCGTGCGCAGCCAAAAACCCTGACTCGGCGACGCAGGCTAGGGCTAGGCAGCAATGAGAATGTCAACGGCTGGCGTAAAACACAGCCATTGTCACAATGATAAGTACCAGTGAGAACATGGCCAGTGCATCGGCGCTGCTGTTGGCATCCATTTCCTGCTGATCAATTTCGGGGGATTCGCTAACGTCGTGATGGCTCATGGTCGGATATTCCTGAGAGTTGAGTACTGATAATAGAATCACTGCGGCATTCTAATGTCTCAACTTTCTTAAGCAAGCGAAAAATCGCGCAAGTTGGGATTTTTTGACGTCGGATTGCCAGTTCAAGTGACGGCATGAACTGGTACTTGCTCCGGTCATTCATTACAATTGCTGGCCGCAATTTTTCGGGCCGGAACGTAATTCCAAAGAACCTGGGAAGCACAACACACCTGAATCATGTATCAATACGACGAATACGACCACCAGATGCTGGCCGACCGCATTGCCCAGTTTCGCGACCAGACAGCGCGATTCCTGAGCGGCGAACTGGCACCCGCAGAGTTCCTGCCCCTGCGACTGCAGAACGGCTTGTATGTTCAGCGCCTTGCACCGATGCTGCGAATCGCCATTCCCTATGGCATGTTGTCCAGCAAGCAACTGCGCAAGCTGGCCTATATTGCCGATCATTTTGACAAAGGCTATGGGCACTTCACAACACGGCAGAATATTCAGTTCAATTGGCCTGCCATTGCTGACGTCCCCGATATTCTTGCGCATCTGGCCGAAGTTGAGATGCATGCAATCCAGACCAGCGGCAACTGCATCCGCAACACAACAACGGACCAGTTCGCGGGTAGTGCTGCCAACGAAATCGAGGACAGCCGTCCTTACTGCGAAATCATCCGCCAGTGGTCCACTTTCCATCCGGAATTTGCCTATCTGCCGCGCAAGTTCAAGATTGCAGTGTGTGGCACCCAAGACGATCAGGCTGCAACGCAAGTGCACGACATCGGCCTGTTCATCGTTCGCAACGATGAAGGTGAAACAGGATTCCGTGTACTGGCCGGGGGCGGACTTGGACGGACCCCTGTCATCGGCAAGGAAATTCGTGCGTTTCTGCCCAAGCAACACTTGCTGAGTTACCTTGACGCCATCCTGCGTGTGTACAACCGGGAAGGAAGACGTGACAACAAGTACAAGGCACGCATCAAGATTCTCGTCAAAGAGACAGGCGTCGAGAACTTCCGTGAGAAAGTAGAAAAGGAATGGCGCAAGCTGAAGGACGGCCCACTGACATTGACGGATACGGAGTTTCAACGCTGCAAACGCTTTTTCCACGACCCAGCATACAAGCACTTTGAACCACAAAGTCCCGCGCTGGAAAAGGCCTTGAATACCGATGTGCTGTTTTCAAGCTGGTACGAGCAAAACGTCAGTGCCCACAAGAAGCCCGGCTATGGAATAGTCACTATTTGCCTCAAGAAAACCGGCGTCGCCCCTGGTGATCTGACGAGCGAACAAATGAATTTCGTAGCCGATCTGGCCGAGCGCTTCAGTTTCGGAGAACTGCGTGTCAGCCACGAGCAGAATCTGATTCTGGCGGACGTCGAAAAAGATACGCTCCACTCCCTTTGGCGCGCATTGAAGTCGCAAGACTTGCATGCTCCCAATCTTGGCCTGCTGACAGACATCATTTGCTGCCCCGGCGGCGACTTCTGCTCGCTTGCCAATGCCAAATCAATTCCGATAGCCGAGGCAATCCAGCGGCGCTTTGATGATGCAGAGCGTCTACGGCAGATCGGCAAACTCAGCGTCAATATCTCTGGCTGCATGAATGCCTGCGGTCACCATCACGTGGGCAATATCGGAATTCTGGGCGTGGACAAGAAAGGCGCCGAGTTTTACCAGATATCACTGGGCGGAAGCGCTGAAAACACAACGGCACTGGGCGATATCATCGGGCCTTCTTTCGCCCAGGAGGATGTTCCAGAGGTCATGGACAAGCTGATTGGGGTTTTCGAGCGCTACAAACTCGCTGATGAGCGTTTCGTGGACACCTACCGACGCATCGGCATGACCCCGTTCAAGGAGGATGTCTATGGCAAGGCTGATTAAGGATCGCGCAGTCGTAGAGGATCAGTGGCTTCTCGTAAGAGATGCAATTGAGCCGAACTTCCTTGAGGGTCTGGATGGCCAGGACGTCATTGTTCCGTTGCAGGTGTGGCTGTTACAGCGCGAAGCAGTCTCCATGCGCAAGGGACGCACTGGCGTATGGCTGCAAAGTCATGAGTTGCCACAATCGATCGCCGAGGATTTACCTTCGCTTGCGGTAATAGCACTCGAGTTTCCGATATTCTCGGATGGCCGCGCCTATACTTCTGCCCGTGAACTCCGCGAGAACCTGGGTTACAAAGGCGAATTGCGCGCAATAGGCGATGTCTTGTGTGATCAGCTGTTCTACATGTCCCGCTGCGGTTTCAATGCATTCGCCATGCGCCCTGACCAGAATCTTGACGTCGCCACATTGCGCTTTGAAGACTTCAAGGATGGATATCAGGCCAGTGTTGACAAGCCACTACCCTTGTTCCGTCGCCGCGGTTAAGTGCAAATTGACGTCAATTCTTTTCAAGCATTGACGTCCAATACACGCCGGCCTACCGCACCTCCCTCCAGCATAAGCTTCAATTCATAATCCAACTGATTGAAATTAATAGTCTTTGATATTGAATCAAGCTGCGGAATCCGCCATTCACTGGCAAGCTTCTGCCACAGGCTGCAACGCTGCTCGTAATTCATGTTCACCGAATCAACGCCGAGCAGATTTACATGGCGCAGAATGAAAGGAAAAACAGAAGCCTGCAGAGCTGGCGAACCAACCAGACCACACACAGCTACACTCCCCCCGTAATGCAGGCTGCGCAGGATACTCCAGAGCAAATCGCCACCCGCTACATCCACAGCGGCGGCCCAGCGCTCCTTGAGCAATGGCCGGGTACCGGAATCCACGAGTTCCGCTCTGGAGACAATTGCACGCGCGCCAAGTAAAGACAGGTAGCCTGCCTGCTGGGGCTTTCCGGTGCAGGCAGTCACGCAGAATCCCAGATGGCTGAGGAGCGCAACTGCAATGGAACCTACGCCTCCGGTAGCGCCTGTCACCAGGACATCCCCCTGCTCCGGACGCACGCCATTTTTGAGGAGTTTTTCAATGCATAGCGCTGCCGTTAGACCTGCCGTGCCAAGCACCATGCTGTGCCTGAGAGACAAGGTTTCGGGCAGACGAACAAGCCAGCGGGAAGGAATGCGAATGTATTGGGAAAAACCACCAGAAGTATTCATGCCCAGGTCGTAACCAGTCACGAGCACGTGATCTCCAGGCTGAAAAGCCGAATCCTCGGAATACGCAACAATGCCGGACGCATCAATTCCGGGGATATGCGGGTAAGTGCGCGTAACTCCCCTGTTGCCACTAGCTGAAAGAGCGTCCTTGTAGTTGAGTGAAGACCAGGAGATGACCTGCCTGATTTCTTCGTGCCATTCAAAACTGGACTATAGCCCCGGCTTTCATAGTTGAATTGCACTTCTGTTTGAACTCGATTGGCGTCATGTTCTCCAGGCTGGAGTGCGGTCGAACATGAT